>Ga0208725_1000033_pt1 | contig 28110 bp, 30 predicted proteins | sample MicForSoSWNH13_O_FD_188004 | JGI IMG/M metagenome (GOLD analysis project Ga0208725, IMG submission 188004) | Forest soil microbial communities from Harvard Forest Long Term Ecological Research site in Petersham, Massachusetts, USA - MetaG HF011... | ecosystem: Environmental > Terrestrial > Soil... | reverse complement strand
GAGTACCAGCGCGACTTCGTGCACTTCTTCTTCGACATCGGCAACGCCGACTGCCTGGCCTTCTTCTACTACTTCGGCCAGGAGCCCTACCGCGACGAGAACGTCCCGCCGCTGCTCGATCTCGGCAGGCACGTCGCGCTCCACGTGGACACCCTCGAGGACCTCGACGGGTTCCAGAAACGCATCGAAGACGCTGGGCTCAAGATCGACATGCGCGTCATGCATGAGACGGTCGAGTCAATCTACGTCCGCGACCCCAACGACATCCTGATCGAGATCGCCCGTCCGCTGCGGGAGCTGACCGCGGCAGACACGGTGGACGCCGAGGTCACCGCTCAGGCGCTGCTCGATGTCCTGGCCAATGACGGCGAGCCGACCCTCGACGCGCTGTGGACCCGCAAGGCCGAGCTCATCGCCTCGCGGGTCCCGGCCTGACAAGGAGAACCATGACGACCCTGTATTTCCTCGACGCCGCCGAGTTCACCGACGTCTCCGCGGTGGCCGCGGCTCAGCCCGGCGCCCGGGTGGAGCGGATCCCTGGCTATGTCAAGGTCACATCGGGCGGCCCGCTCGTCGTCGACCGCCGCGCCACGGGGGTCCGGCACGCGGTCTGGTACAGCGCGCTCGCCGCCGTCGGCGACGGCCGCGTCATCCAGTACGACAAAGACGCCCTGAAGGTGGAGCCCGCCCCGTGACCCGCACCGCGGTGGCACCCGGCACCCAGCGGCTCGGCGGCCACCGGCACCCCGAACCGGCACCGATCCCGGCCGGCACCGAGATAAGCCTGCATCGCGTCCCGACGATCGACGGTGCCACCGTCAAGGGCACCCTGTTTCACCCGTCCGGCGCGACCACGTGCGTGACCGTGATCCACCCGCGACTCGACATGAGCGGGCACCCGATGATCGGCCTGCTGCTCAAGGCGGGCGTCGCGGTGTGGAGCCAGGGGATGCGGGCGGTCGGGACGGACCACACCCTGGTCCACGAACAGGCCCTGCTGGACGTCGCCGCCGGGTACGCGATCCCCCGTGGGCGCTATGACCGGCTCGTCCCGCTCGGGCACTCCGGCGGAGGAACCCTCAACGCGTTCTACCTCTGGCAGGCCACCGCCGCGCCAGAGGACCGGATCGCGCGCACCCCGGCCGGCCGGCCAACGAGGCTGGCCGAGGCCCAGATGCCGGTGCCCGACGGCGTGGTCTTCCTGGCCGCCCACCCAGGGCAGGGCGAAGTGATGCTGCACGGCATCGACCCGAGCGTGATCGATGAGGCGGATCCGCTAGCCGCCGATCCCGAGGTGGACCTGTTCGATCCCCGCAACGGGTTCCGCGAGCCGCCGGAAAGCTCGAGCTACAGCCCGGAGTTCCTGGCCCGGTACCGGGCGGCTCAGCGCGAGCGCATGGTCCGCCTCGACACTCTCGCCGAGCACTGGGTCGCGCGCCGGGAGGACGCCCATGCCCGGTTCTCGAAGACCGGTGACGTCGCCGACAGGCGCGCGGCACTCGTCCCGCGCTTCCTCATCGTTAACCGCACCGAGGCTGACCCGCGCTACATAGATCTTTCCCTCGACCCCAACGACCGTCCCTACGGCTCGCTGCACGGCCGGTACCCGCACCTGATCAACTACGGCACTGTCGGGTTCGGCCGCATCTCCAGCCCGGACGCATGGCTGTCGACCTGGTCTGGCCTGTCGACGAACGCCTCGTTCGCCAAGGCCGCACCGCATGTCACAGTGCCGACGCTGTACCTGGAGTTCTCGGGCGACCACACGCTCCTGCCCGCCGATGCCGGCAAGCTCTACAACGCGATCGGCGCCCCGGATAAGGAACGCGGGGTCATCCCCGGGCTCCACTTCGGCGCCGCCCTGCCCGGCCACCGGCCGGGCATCGAACCGGCCGCGGACGCGGTCCTGGACTGGCTCTGACTCGTGTACACCCCACCATCTGCAGAGGAGCAGCTGATGCGCACGGACATCGACATCCATACCCCAGCCGGGTTGCGGATCACCGGGATCGCGAACGGACCCGGCAGCGCCGGCACTCCGTTGCTGGTGTGCCTGCCCGGAGGCAGCTACACCGCCCGCTACTTCGACGTCCCCGGGTTCTCCCTGCTCGACGTCGCCGAGGCGAACGGATTCACCGCCATCGCCGTCGACCGGCCTGGCTACGGCGGCAGCGATCCCCTCCCCGCCGGCGAGCGGACGTTCGCCCGCAACGCCGAAGTCCTCGACGAGGCCATCGCCGCACTGTGGGCCGAACACGGGGGAGGCCACCCCGGAATCGTCCTGATCTCCCACTCCATCGGCTCGGCGATCACGGTCCACATCGCCGCGCAGCAGCCCGCCTGGCCGCTGCTCGGGATCGCGCTGCACGGGATCAACACCCTCTCGCCCGACCACGTCGCCGGCGCCTGGCACTCGATGCCGCCCGGCGTCCCGGTGCAGTTCAGCCCCGAGCAGCGCCGCATGTTCATGTACGGACCGGACGAAACCTTCGCCCCCGACGCCATCGACCGGGCCGAGATCTCCGCGGCGCCGTGCCCGCTCGAGGAGCTGCTCGAAATCGTCGGCGAGTGGCCGCGCACCGCCGCGGACTTTGCCCGACAGGTCCGGGTACCGGTCCACTACGTGCTCGCCGAGCACGAGGCCCTCTGGAACTGCGACCAGAGCCGGGTCGAGGCGTTCGCCGGGATGTTCACCTCGGCACCCCGCGTAGATGCCACCCTCGCCCGTGGCGTCGGCCACAACATCGACCACCACCACCTCGGCAGGGCCCTGCAACTGGAGCAGCTCGCCTTCGCCCTCACCTGCACCCCGGCGCCGGTCCCGGCCTGACACACGGTCCCGGTGACGCCTACCATCCCGCCATGAGCTCTGTCCCTCCCCGGAACCGTCGCGCGGTGGCCGCTGCGAACGGCAAGACGGCCGACGAGGCCCCGGCTCGCGCGACGCGGATGCGCACGTCATCCTCGCGGCGCGAGCTGGTGATGTCGGAGATCCTCGAGCACGCCACCCGGCTTTTCGCCGAGCGCGGATACGACGGGACCACGCTGCAGGACATCGCCGACGCCATCGGGATCACCAGACCAGGGCTCTACAACTACATCAGCAGCAAGGAACAGCTGCTCGCCGCGCTCGTCCGGGACGTCAGCGAGAACACCGTGCATAACGTCCGTACGGTCCGGATCCGCACCGACCTCAGCTCGGTCGAGAAACTGCGGGCCGTGGTCCGTGCGCTGGTGCTCCAGCGCGCCCGGGCCCCCGAGCGCTTCCGGGTTCTCGATCGGACCGAAGCCGCGCTCCCAGAGGAAGTAGCCGCGCTGCACCTGAAGGCGCGCCGGGAGGTCCTCGCCGAGATGCGGACCATCATCGAAGAGGGCGTGTCCAGGGCAGAGTTCCGTCCTAGGGACGAGCGGCTGGCGGCACTGTCGGTCATCGGCATGTGCAACTGGGTCGCCTGGTGGTTTCACCCAGGCTCCAACCATCCAGCCGAACCCGTGGCCGACCAACTCGCCCAGAACGCCGTCGACATGCTCTCCTACCCCGCGGGCGCCGGATCGCCGGCCACCGCGCCGCAGCGTGCGCTGCAGGCGGTCCGGGAGAACCTTGACTACCTCGAGCGCTTCCTCGGTCCACAGTCCGGTCACGACCCAGGAAAGTGATCCGCACGCGTGGAGTCGCAACGTAGCTATGCCATCGCCGGAACCGGGCACCGCGCCCGGACCTACATCCAGGCCCTCACCGGTCCGTACCGCGAGGTCGCGCGGGTTGCAGCCCTCTGCGATCCGAACGTGGCCCGAGCAGATCATTACCGCTCTGCGTATGGCCTGCATGATGTGCCCGTAGTCGCGCCCGAAGATTTCTCCCCGGGCTATCAGGGAATGCGCAGGGTCCTGGTCGGAATCGCCGCCAACCGCAGCCTGGCGGAGGGCAGACCGGTGCAGCTCGCAGAGTTCGGGTTCGAATGACTCAGCAAGACCGCCGGACCGGTGCTGGATCAAACCGGCGCCCGGCGCCCGTTTCATGCCGGGCGGGCCGGGCAGAGCCGTGGCGGAGGCGGCAATCCCTTGGAGGCCAGCGGTGACCGGTCGTGGCAGCGGTAGGCGAGTCCCGCCTGGCCGCGAGTGAGCAGGTCCTGGTGGTCATCAGCATCGGGACCTCTGGATGGAGTTATGACCATTGGCATCCTGAGCTGTATCCGCCCGGGCTCCCGGCGCGTGGCCGACTAGCCTGCTACGCGGCGGCTTTCCGCACCGCCGAGCTCAACAGCAGCTTCTACCGCTGGCCCCGGCCGTCGGTGTTCGGGCACTGGCGCCGGGTGCTGCCCGACGGCTTCCGTCTGTCGGTCAAGGCGCCGCGGGGCCTTACCCACGGCAGCAGACTGTACGCCCCGGAGACCTGGGTGCAGCGTATCGGCGCGGGCTGGCATGAGCTGGGGGATAAGCGTGCGGTGCTGCTGGTCCAGCTGGCACCCTCACATGAGCGCGATGACGCCCGGCTGGCCTATTTCCTGCGGCTGGTCCCGGGCTGGCTGCGGCTCACGGTCGAATTCCGCCATCCCAGCTGGCATTGCGAAGAAGTCTTCGCGCTGCTGGAAACGCATGGCGCCGCTTATTGCGTGATGAGCGGCGCAGACCTGCCATGCATCCTGCGGGCCACGACAGACTTCGCCTACGTGCGGATGCACGGGCCTGATCACCATCACTTGTACGCAGGCTCCTACAGCGACGCGGAGCTGACGTGGTGGGCTGACCGAATACAAGAATGGAACGCGACAGGAAAAGACGTGCTCGTCTACTTCAACAACGACGGCAATGCGAATGCCGTGAGGAACGCACGGACTCTCCGGGCCATGGCGGCCGGCTAGACCCGGCAGCCCGCCAGACGTTCCCTAACCTGGGCCAATCAGCATCTGGCAGCTCGGCCAGCTTCCGGCTGACGCCTTCCATGGCCCGGGTGAGTTTGCGCATCACAGCGGGGCGGGCGCGGCCCCAAGCCGCCTCTTCTTCCTGGGAGGTTGCCCTGTTAAGGCGGATCATGTGGCGAAGATCACCGATAATTCCGACTGCCTCCTGAATGGTGAGGTCAACCGTCAAAGGTGCGTTCTCATCTGGGGTCATGTATTCATCTAACCGCACGGAAAAAGCTGCATTGCACTGCCTGTTCCGTCCTGCCCGCACCGTCCCGCCGACTGCCGACTCGCCCGCACCGTCAGTGGGTCATCGGACTGGTGGTTGCGCGGCGACGAGAGGGATGAAGATGTCGTCGACGATCTGGCGCAGGACGTGGTCGGGGACGGGTTTGAGGGTCATCATCATTTCGTGGCGGAAGAGGTCGAAGGGGAGATCGATGATCCGGGGGGTGAGCCGGGCCGGGTCGACCTCCCCTCGCTCGACGGCACGGTTGACCACCTCTTCGACAGCAGAGCCGCGTTGACTGCTGAACTCGGCGCGTAGCTCGGCCACAGTGGGGCCGGTCTTGTTGAAATAGCTGCCGAGCATGCTGCTCACCAGGGCGGCCATGGGATTGCGGTCGTTGTTGGCGCGGGTGAGCAGCGCGAGCAGGTCGCCGCGGAGGGTGCCGGTGTCGGGAATGGAGGGCGGATCGGCGGCTCCGCGGTGGCGGACGGTGTCGCGCAGCAGGTCTTCGCGGGTCTTCCAGCGGCGATAGAGGACGGGCTTGCTGGTCCGGGCGCGCGCGGCGACCGTATCGACGGTGAAATGCTCGTAGCCCTCAGCGATCAGCTGCTCCCACGCGGCATCGAGGATCGCGCTCTCCAGCTCGGCGCCGCGACGGCGGGTCTGCTTGCTGTCGTTGCCCGGGGTGCTGCCCATGGCCGTATTCTCGCTGCTTTGAGAACCCCGGCTGAGACCATCCGCGGTTTGGGCGGGCTGCATGTCAGCGGCGCTGCGCTGCTCGGGCGGCGGGCAGAGCGAGGGCGGGGATCAGCGCGGCGAGCGTGATGCCGATCGCCCACCAGAACGCGCCCTGGAACGCGCTGGTGGCGCCGTGGTTGAGGAGGGATTGGAGGGCGACGGCGACGATCGCGATGCCGAAGGAGGCGCCGACCTGCTGGGCGATGCGGGTGTTCATGGTGGCATGGGGGATGCCCGCCAGCGGGACGTCCTGGTAGGCAACCGACATCGGCGGGACGAGCACGGCGCCGATCCCGAAGCCGCGGATCACGAGGACCGCGCCGAGCGGCCACAGACTGGTGTGCGGGCCGGCGAACGCGAACGGCACGGTCGCCGCGGCTGCTATGAGGAAGCTGGCGATCGTGACCAGGCGGGCGCCGAACCGGGCGACGAGCTTGCCGACCGCGAACCGGGCGGCCAGCGAGCCGGCGCCTTGCGGGATGAGCAGCAGCCCGGCGTACAGCACCGTCTCGCCGTGCAGCTGCTGGTAGTAGAGGGGCAGCAGGAACATGCCGGCGTACATAGCTGCGCCGGCGGTGAACAAGACCGTCGAGGCGGTCCCGAGTGACCGCAGTCTCAGCAGCCGGATGTCGACGACGGGCTGGCGGTCGCCGGCGCTCAGCGCCCAGGCGGTGAACGCGCCGAGCAGCGCGATCCCGGCGAGCAGCGGGACGAGCACGCCGGCGTGGTCGATCCCGCCGTCTTCGGAGAGGTTCGACAGGCCGAGCAGGATCCCGGCGAGCGCCGGCGCGAGCAGAGCGAGCCCGATCACGTCCAGGCGTGCCCGCCCGGCGCCGGGGTCTGGGCGGTCGGAGGGCAGCATCCGCCAGGCGAGCACCAGCCCGACCGCAATCACCGGCACGTTCACCAGGAACAGCCACCGCCAGCTCAGCCAGTTGAGGATCACTCCGCCGACGACCGGTCCGAGAATCGGGCCGAGCGCCAGCGGCAAGCTGACCGTGGCGATCAGGTTGGGGCTGGCCCGCCCGCCCGCGGCCCGGACGCCCAGGGTCTGCATCAGCGGGAAGATCAGTCCGGCGGCGAAGCCCTGCAGGATCCGGAAGCCGATCAGGCTGGCGGCGCTCCAGGACAGTGCGCAGAGAACCGATCCGGCGACGAAGAGCACCAGCGCGGCCATCCAGACGCGTTTGCCGCCCCACCGGCTCTCTGCCCATCCAGTGACCGGGATTGCGACCGCCATCGCCAGCAGGTAGCCGGTCGTGACCCACTGGATCGTGCCGTCGGTGGAGTGCAGGCTGACCACCAGCGTGTGCAGCGCCAGGGTCACCATCGTCGAGTCCAGGATCGCCGCGATCCCGCCGACGATCAGCGCCAGCAACGCCTTCCGGACCTGCGGGGTCAGCCTCTCGTCGCCTTGTGGGCGTTGAACCGTTGCCTGGGTCACTGCCGTCTCCGTTCTAGATACCAATTAGTATCTTATATGGGACGCCCGACAGCATGCAAGATACTATTTAGAATCTTATGAGAGCCCAGGGCGGCGTCGGCCGCGGCCTGGACTCGTGTGTGCCCAGATCAGGCAGTCGTGCCAGGTGTCATGGTCGGGGTCCGGTGCGGTCCATGCGCGGCAGTGGTGTGGGAGGCGCTGTTCGTACAGGTAGCCAGCGCGGCCGGCCAGGCGCAGCGACGGGGTGTTGCCGGGGTCAATTTCAAGCCAGATCCGGTCCAGGCGCGGCCCGGCGTGCGCCCAGCGGGTCAGCGCTTGGATACCGCGCAGGGCCAGGCCCTGGCGGCGGCTTTCCGGTCGCACCCAGTAGGCAAGCTCGGCGCTGTGCGGGCCGTCGAGCATCAGCCCCAGGGCGCCGAGCAGGTGGCCGTGCTCGACTACCCCGTATGACCCCCGTCGTCCTGCGCCTGGATCCCAGGCGCTCAGCGCCGCGTGCGCGTCCCGGAGCGTGTAGGGCCCCGCCGGGCGCGGCCCCCAGAGCGCCGGGGCCGTCTCGGCGCCGGTGGCCTCGACCACGAGGCCGGCGTCTTGCGTGGTCAAGCTGCGCAGCCGCAGGCCCTGGCCGAGGTCGATGTCGGCGGTCAGGTTCATGGGCCCAGATCATCGCGGCGCGGCCCCGGTGACGCAATGCCAAGTAGCCTCGGTTGGCGTGACCGTGCCACAGCACAGAGCGGACCTGTTCCTTGATCCCGGCTCCGACCCGCGCGAGGGCGGCCCGCGGCTGGGGGACGAGCGGGCGACCCTGAACGAGTACCTGCGCGGCCAGCGGCTGACGCTGCAGCTGAAGTGCGACGGGCTGGACGCCGGGCAGCTGGCCCGCCGGGCCGTGGAGCCGTCCACGATGTCCCTGCTCGGCCTGGTCCGGCACATGGCCGAGGTGGAACGCGCCTGGTTCCGCCGCCGGTTCGCCGGGCGTGACGTACCCAAGCGGTACCAGACGGAGGCCGACCCCGACGGCGACTTCAACGGCGCGGTCGCCGATCCGGCCGTGGTCGAGGAGGCGTGGGCGGCGTGGCGCGAGGAGGTCGCTTTCGCTGAGGAGTTCACGCGGGATCACGACCTCGGCTTCGTCGGCTACGACTCCGAGGGTGAGCCGGTCTCGCTGCGGGAGCTGCTCGTGCACATGATCGAGGAGTACGCCCGCCATAACGGGCACGCCGACCTGCTCCGCGAGCGCGTCGACGGACGCCTCGGCGAGTAGCACGAGCCGCGCGGGCGTACCTCACCTGCCGCTACGTCGGCGGGCCCGCTTGTGCGAGGTCTGCCAGCGCCCGGCGCAGCTGGCGGCGCGAGCTGATTCCGAGCTTGGTGAACACATTGCCCAGGTGCCATTCGACCGTGCGCGCGCTGAGAAACAGCTGGGAACCGATCTCGGTGTTGGTCTGGCCGTCCCGCGCGAGCCGGGCGATGGTCGCCTCCTGCGCGGTGAGCTCGGTGCGGGTCTGCGCCGTGCGCTTGTGCGCCGTCTCGCCGGCGGCTTGCAGTTCGCGCCGGGCACGGTCGGCGAACGCGGCGGCACCCGTGGGGGCCAGTATCTGGTACGCGGTCCGGAGTTGCGTGCGGGCGTCTGCGCGGCGGCCCTCGCGGCGCAGCCATTCGCCGTATAGCAGATGGGCGCGGCCGGCGAGCACCGGCCCAGGGATACTCCCGGGGTTCAGTCCCCGGGTTTGCCAGGACGCCGCCAGGATCAGCATCGGCCGATCCAGACCTGCAAGGCCCGGATCGGCCGATGCTGATCACCGCGTACGGGTGGAGCGAGGCCGAAATGCGGCCGGTCTTACCCGTTTCGCTGGTTCAGTGCTTGTCCGCGGGCTTTGTCACTGGTAGCCGTAGTGCTCCAATGCGGCCCAGGTGCGTGGCCCGACGATGCGGCCGTCGGCGTCCGGCCCGGTCACTCCGGCGCGCCGCTGGAACTCCGCGATCACGGCCACGGTCTCCGGACCGTACCGCTGAGGTCCCAGGTCGATGTGCGAGTAAGCGGGGAACGTGGCGTCGAGCCATTTCTGCAGGGCGGCTACGGCCGGTCCGGTGTCTCCCTCTCGCAGCGGCTGATGGCCATTATGCGGCGCCGGGGATGGAGTGCCACCGAGCCGGGACCGCCATACAGCGAGCTTCGTGACGGCGTCGTCGGCGTACGCGTCGGCACCGTTGTAAGCGCGAAAGGCATCGTAGACACCCTGTGCCCTGATGTAACCGGCGAGGATGCCGAACCCGACGGAGGCGTTGACATTCCACTGGTAGCAGCCGCCGAGGGCGTCGGCCCGGTCCTGGAAGCCGGGCCACGTCAGCTGCGTGGGCCCGACACCTTGCGCGCCCAGCTGCGACCGATGGGCCTTGTACTTCAGGTAGGCCTCCTCGGTCACCTCACCGCCCTTGACGTAGAACCCGCCGGTCTGCACGGGGTCGTTGCCGAAGATGTTGCGGCCGCCATAGGACTCCTTCTCCAGCATCGTCGCCGCTGCTGCGAGTTCTAATCCGGCGACTGCGGCCAGTTCGACCACCTCGGCGGCGCGCTGAATCCCATGCGCGGCCAGCACATCGGCTGCGGTCATCACGATCTCCTCCCCGGATTTCGAGCCAGCGGCGAGGTTTCGGCTCCCCGCCGACTCGATCCCTCCCCGCCGGTCAGTGCCCTGGGCTCGGTGCCAGATGACCGGACGGCATGCACCTTTAATGGCCGCACGCCCAGTTACAGAGCCGGTGGAGGCGCCGTGTACATCCGGTGGAGATCGCGGCCGGTCATCTCTGGTGGCACAGTTTGGGCCAGCCTGCAGCTGCGCGCGCCAACATAGTCAATGCGGCTCGGTGGCGGCCAGCCCGTTGAGGATGACGTCGATTTCCCAGCGCAGCCGGTCACGTCGCTGCCTGGCGGTGAGAAATGCCTCGGGAACGCGGTCCAGCGCTGCGGCAGTGACGAACAGGCCGAGCAGGTCGAGTGCTCCGGGGATCGCGGCTTCCGGAATCTGCCCTTCGGCGAGCAGCGCCCGTACCCGGCCGGTGATCTTCTGCGCGCTGGGCCCGGACGGGATTCTGGAGAGGGCCACCTGTGCGAGCCCGCCGTGCCCGCTGGCGGCCTTGACCGACCTGATCAGCAGCGAGCTGAGCCGTTCCCGCCAGGTGCCCCCGGAGATGGCCGCCCGAGCCACCGCCGCCATGACGTGGTCGAACATGGCGTCCAGCAGGTCCTCGCGGCCGCGGATGTACACGTAAAGCGCGGACGCGCTGGTGTCCAGCTCGGCCGCGACGCGGCGCATGGTCACGGCAGGCAAGCCTTCGCTGTCGGCGATCTGCAGGCCGGCCTCGATGATGGCGGCCCGGCTGAGGGCCGCGCGGGGTGGCTGGCCCCGGCGGCTCACTGGCTCGCGCGCCCGTTGCTCCATGCCGTAAGGTTACGCACAATGTTCGCCAGCGAACAGCGTTCGCTAGCAAACACTGTTCGCAACAAGAGGAGGCGTGCCGGTGGACGGCAGCCAGGTGATCACGGCATGAAGCTGGGCTTGCTGCTGGGATTCTGGGGCGCCGGCGGGCCGCCCAGCGGCCTGATCGCCGGTGTGCGGGAGGCCGAGGCCATCGGCTATGAGTCGGTGTGGACGTCGGAGGGGCACGGTTCGGATGCGCTGACGCCGCTTGCTTGGGCCGGGGCGCACACCAGCACCATCCGGCTGGGCACGTCCGTCATGCACATGGCGGCGCGGGCGCCGGCGGCCACGGCCATGGCTGCGCTCAGCATGGACCACCTGTCGGGCGGCCGCTTCGTGCTCGGCCTCGGCCTGTCCGGGCCGGAACTGGTCCGGGGATGGTACGGCCAGCCGTTCGACCCGCCGCTCGGCCGCACCCGCGACTACCTGGCGATCGTGCGGAAGGTCCTGGCCGCGGACGGCCCCGTCAGTTACGCGGGGCGGCACCTGTCGCTGCCGCTGCAGGAAGGGAGCGACGTCACCCGGCCGCTCGCCTCGATGGTCCAGCCATTGCGCCCCGATCTTCCGATCGTCCTCGGCGCCGAGGGCCCGAGAAACGTTGCCCTGGCCAGAGAGATAGCCGACGGCTGGATCGCCACCTATTACTCGCCGTACCGGGACAGCCACTACTGCGCCGCGCTCGCCGAAGGTGCCGCCCGCCCGGGTGCCCGGCGCGCGGCCGGGGACTTCGAGATCATCGGCGCGGTGCCGCTCATCCTGAACGACGACACCGAGGCCGCGGCCGATCAGCTCCGCCCGCTGTTCGCGAGCTTCATCGGCCGCCCCGGCCGCAACTTCCACGCCCAGGCCTTTGACCGGATGGGCCTGGGCGGCATCGCTGCCAAGGTGAGCACGCTGTGGAGCGAGGGGAGTCACCGGGAGGCGGCTGCCGCGATCCCCACGTGGGTGGTGGAGCAGCTCGCGCTCATCGGCCCGCCGGGCAAGATCCGCGACGAGCTGCCGGCCTGGCGCGACTCGCTGGTGACGACGCTGCTGGTGCACGTGCCACCCCGCCCGGAGATCCTGCGCCAGGTGGCCGACCTGATCCTGGAATGAGCACGTCACCGGCACTTGCCCGGCGTGCCACGGCCTTTATGCCGGGGTCAGGTGGCCGTCGACCCGGCGCAGCCGTCCCTCGCCCGCCAGGTCGTCGACGAGCGAATCGGCCCAATACCACGGCCAGGAGAACCAGCGCCGCAGCTCCGGCTCGGGCGCGACGACCGCGGCGCGCACAGCCGCGGCGATCAGGTCCCTGAGCGCGCCGCGCGGATCCGTGCCGGTCCCGCCGGGCTCAAGGAAGACCTGGTCCCAGCGCGCCAGCTCGCTCGAGTGCCGGTGCCCGTCGGCGGCGGTCATCAGCACCGACCGCGAGACGATCGCGCCGCACCGCTCCAGCGGCGTCCGCAGCGACTTCAGCGCCTTCGGCGTCAGCCCAAGCTCGGTGCGCAGGTCGTCGATGCTGGACGGCCCGGCCGCGGCGAGGTGGTCGAGCAGCCGGGCCCAGCCCGGGTCGGCGGCGTGCGTGCGCTCGATCTCCGCGCGGCAGATCGGGTCGATGAGGCGGGCCACCGCGCCGGTGACCAGCAGGTTCTTGCCGCCGTGAACCGCGGGCACGAGATATCGCCCGCCCAGCTCGCCGAACCACGGCCACTTGGTGGCTGGCCAGGTCGCGAAGCCCGGGCTGCCCGGCTTGTACGGAGGCTCGTGGCAGGCCCCGTACAGGCTCGGCAGCGCGCAGTCCGCGGTGCGGGTCAGCAGCCCGCGGTCGGCAAGGAACGCCTCGGCCTCGTCGAGCGACCGCAGCGCGCGGTCGGGAGTCAGGCGGCACGCGAAGGCCCGCCGCTCCCGCAGTTCAGCTAGCGACTCCACGGTGCTTCCTTCAGCCGAGGGCCAGCCGGCGGAGGCCATAGCGCTCCGCCAGCGCGGCATCCGAGGGCCCGAACGGGAGCCTGCCGGTTGCCCTGGCGATCAGGGCGGGCCGGTCCCAGCCGGATTCCTCGCGCAGCCGGGCTGACCCGGCGGGCAGCACCAGGTCCTCCACCACGGCCGCCGCGGCGTCGGTCAGCCACGGCGGCCGGTCCAGGCCGGCCGCGAGGTCAAGGCCGTGCACCGCAAGTTCCAGCACCCTGGTCCTGAGGAACTCGGTGAGCAGCATGCGATCGCCGTGGCGGGTGCGCACGACCCGCCCTTGCGGAGCGCCGCGCATCAGCGCCCATGCGTCACGCCAGGCCTGGTCAAAGTCGCGCGCCAGCGCCAGCGCCGGGCCCGCGGCCCGGGCGGCCCGCTGCGCGGCGGTGATCCTGTCGTCATTCACCGCGGGCGAGAATCGCTGATCCGGCCGGTAGTAGCCGGGCGCCTCGATTAGCGGGCCCGCCGGGGGCTCGGGCTCGTCGAGCATGCTCGGGACCCGGCCGACGCCGATCCGCACGTGGCACAGCAGTTCCCTGACGGTCCACGGCGGGCACGGGCTTGCCCGGTCGAGGGCGGCGTCATCCGTGCCAGACGCGACTTGCGACAGCTGTTCGGCCTCAGCGCTAAACGCGTCTACCGCTGGACCTGTTGCCACGTTCGCACCGTACCGGCGCGGGCCCCGCGACGCACCGGCCCGCGTCGGCTGCGGGCTACCCGGCGAGGGATTTCTCGAACCACAGGTCGGCCCAGCCCGCGTTGAACGGGGCCGCCGACTGGTAGCCGTGCCTGGCGTACAGCCGCCGGGCCTCGGTCAGGTCGCTGCGGGTATCCAGCCGGACCCTGATCAGCCCCCGGTCGCGGGCCGCGTCCTCGACGGCGCGCATCAGCAGGCCGCCGACCCCGCCGCCGCGGGCCGTCGGCTCGACGAACACCCGCGTGACCTCGCCGAGCCCGGCGGGCAGCAGGCGAAGGCCCACGCACCCGACGACCGCGCTACCCCGGCGGGCCACCAGGAACAGCCCGCCCGGCGGGCACAGATCGTCGCTCGGATCGGCGCGCATCTCGGCGTCGACCTCGCCGTCGGTCGCCTCCCGCCCGTGCGTCCGGCTCACGATGTCGCGGAAGTAGTCCCAGAGCACCGCCCGTCCCTCGGGCGATCCGGGCAGCACTTCCGTCAGCCTGACGTCCGCCGTGGGTATGGCCATGTCCCGATTATGGCTGCCCCGATGCCGGGCATGCGGATCTGAGGTCGGCCGCAGAGGCATACCGTCCTCGTGAGTAAACACCTGGCCGGAGTCCGTCAGACGCTGGCCACGCGACTCGCTCGCCGAGCTCCGGCTTGCGCAGCGCGCCGACCACCCGGCGGAGTCGCGCGAGCCACTGGTGATCAAGTCCGTCATGATTTGTTGTCTTCTGCCAGGTGATCGTTGAGTCGTTGTGTTGCGGCCTGGAGTACCCGAAGGGCTGTTGCCAGCTCAGCGGCGTCCGAACCGTCGAACGCGATCTCCCGAATGAGAGCGAGCGGATCGGGTAGTTCCTCCCAGAGTTTCATTCCGGCGTCGGTGATCCGAAGCACCCGCTGGCGCTGGTCCTCGGAGTCGGGCATTTGATCTACGAGACCCTTGCGCACCAGTGTCGTCACGATCACGCTCAGCGTCGCCCGCTCGATCTGAAGCATGCGCACCAGATCACGCTGCCTTGTCGGCCCGTCATTCGCTAGCTGGTACAGCACGTACCACTGTGTGGTTCCGAGGTCGTGCGGACGCAAGACCGACTCCATCGTGGCCCGGACTGCGAAGTAGTACCGCTTCGCCCACGCCCCGACCGACCCCTGGGTCTGGTCCTCTATCTCGTTAGCCACCTAACACAGTTAGCTAGGTACCGAACGACTTGTCAAGGTCACCGCTGAGGTCGTGCGGTCGAAGCTGGGCCGTACGTCCTTGTGAGTGGCGCGGGAATGGATCACCACGGGATGGTGGTATTTTCCCATCTCGTGAACGTGCCTGTGGGGCCGTCCGGACCGAGCAGCGCAACGCGTACCACCTCGCGGGAGCCATCCTCGACAGACTCGGTGCCTGCGTATCCGTTGAGGTTCGTCTTGGTAAAGCCCGGCGAGACCAAGTTGATCTTGATGTCGGTCGACTCCAGCTCGATCATCATGGCGAGTGTCATTGCGTTGAGAGCCGCCTTGGACGCAGGGTAAATGGGGCCGAACATGGCGTGGTACGGGTAGGCGGGGTCTGCGTTCGTCGTCAGCGACCCAACTCCGCTCGACACGTTGACGATGCGGGCGTCCGACGATTCGCGCAGAAGCGGCAGCATCGCTTGGTAGACGGCGAGGACGCCGAACACGTTGGTCTCCCAGACGGCGCGTATTTCATCGAGGGACGCGTTGCTCGCTCGCGACGACGCTGCCCACTCCGGTGAACCCAGGCTGCGCTCCGTCGTCTTCGAGATGCCCGCGTTGTTGACCAGCAGATCGAGGCGTCCCAGCTCCTTGCGGATGGGCTCCGCTGCGGCGGCGATCGAAGCCCGATCCGTCACGTCGAGCTGGATCGCGATGGCGCCCGGCCCGATGTCCTTTGCGGCAGCCTCACCGCGCTCGAAATTGCGTGACCCGACCAGCACAGTCAGGCCGTTCGCCACGAGTTCCCTGGCGACCTGAAGGCCGACTCCTTGATTGGCTCCGGTGACCAGGGCGACGCGTTTGTCGTGCATAGTAATCTCCTTTTGTCTATGAATTCGTGGTTGATGCTGCGCCAGTTCCAGTACCGGTGCTGAAGATTGCCGCCAAAGGCGGCTCTCTTGGCGTCAGGCGTTTGATCAGCAACGCCTTTGCGCCCGAGTTTTGCCACGATTCGCCTCAGCGTTACCATCTCGATCTGCGAGAGACGTCCCCGCGTGGGCCGCGTGACCCACGCCAACTGCGATGCCCCCTGTCCTGGGCGCAAAGTGACGGTGGCGCAGCCTGGGTCGCATGAACCCAAGACCGGCCCCGTCACGGTCGACTTGGGACGTGATACTTCCTCGGTCACGCCCAGCGACTCATGCTCTCTCCATCTCCCAGCTTGTCAGCCACCTAACAAACTCTGCTAGGTACCTAGCGGATATGTCAAGCCTCCTCGTGAGGCGGGTGGGCAATCAATGGAGCCAAGCAGGTCCGCGCAAGATGAGCCTCTATCACGGGGAGGCTGGGGCCGGATCCGGCGCCCCGGGCAGCACGTCGAGTTCGGCGGATACGCCGGCGGCTTCGGCCGCGCCGATCCGCTGGAAGATCGCCAGCGCCTGCCGGAGCCTGTCTTCGGCCTCGGCGGTGCGGCCGGCGGCCTGGGCGCACCGGCCCAGCCCGGCCAGCGCGTGCGCCTCCTCCAGCGCGATGCCGAGCTGGCGGGCCAGGTCCAGGGCCTGCCGGTGACAGGAGCAGGCACCGCCGAGGTCACCGCGGATCCTGCTCAGCGTCCCGGACTCGTTGAGAGCCTCTACTTCAGTGCTCGGGTTGCCGATCTCGCGGGAGATGTCCAGCGCCTCCTGCAGGTCCCGGGCCGCGCCCGGATAGTCGCCGGTCACCCGCCGCACCGCTCCGAGGCGGGTGAGCGCCTCGGCTAGGACCAGCCGGTCGCCCACGCCTCGGAAGATGCCCACCGCCTCCTGCAGGTCCCTGGCCGCCCCTGGGGAATCCCCGGTGAGCCGGCGCACGACTCCGAGGTAGTTGAGAGCGCTGGCCCGTATGACCCGTTCGCCGCGCTCACTGCAGATTTCCGCTACCTCCTGCAGGTCCCGGGCCGCGCCCGGATAGTCCCCAGTCATCCGCCGTGCCTCCCCCAGGTGAATAAGGGCGTTAAGCTGCCCGCGCGGGTGGCTGAGGTCCCGGGAGATGCCCAGCGCCTCCTGCAGGTTCTGGGCCGCGCCCGGATAGTCCCCGGTCATCCGCCGTACGACTCCGAGCCAGGTAAGGGCGTGGACCTGGCCGAGCCGGTCGCCGCGTTCACGGCAGATGCCCAGCGCCTCCTGCAGGTTCTGGGCCGCGCCCGGATAGTCCCCGGTCAGCCGCCGCGCCTCCCCCAGCCAGGTGAGGACGCCAGCCTGGCCGGTCCGGTCGCCGAGGTCCCCGGAGATGCCCAGCGCCTCCTGCAGGTCCTGGGCCGCGCCCGCAGACTCCCCGGTCGACAGGCGCGTGATCCCGAGGTAGTTGAGGGCCAGGGCCTGGCCCGGCCGGTCGCCGAGGTCCCGGCAGATGCCCAGCGCCTCCTGCAGGACCCGGACCGCGCCGGGATAGTCCTCGGCCATCCGCCGCGTGTTCCCGAGGCTGGCGAGGGCGTTGGCCTGGCCGCGCCGGTCGCCGAGGTCCCGGGAGATGCCCAGCGCCTCCTGCAGGTCCCGGGCCGCGCTGGGATAGTCCCCGGCCAGTTGCCGCACGGCCCCTAGGTTGCTGAGGGCGTTGGCCTGGCCGGGCCGGTCGCCGAGCTGCCGGGCGGCCTGTACCGCGGTGGCGTGGCGGGTGATGGCCTCGTCCCACGGGCCGTCGTGTCGCAGCAGGCCCTCCAGGGCCGCGGTCAGCGCGATGACCCGGGCATGCTGGCCGGCCGCGGTGGCCTGGTCCAGGCAGGCCAGCAGGCTGGTCCGCTCGGCCCGGGCCCACGCCAGCGCCTGCTCCCGGTCGGCCAGGACCGGGACCGCGGCCAGCGCCGTACTCGCCCCCGGGGCGGAGGCCGTGCGGGCTTGCCAGGCAAGCAGACTCTGAGCGCGGGCGGCAGCGTGCTGGTAGTAATCCAGCAGCCGCCCGGTCGTTTCCTGTCGGCTATCGCCAGAGTCCAGGCGGCTGGCCAGGGCCCGGGCGTGCTCGCGGATCAGGTCGTGCATCCGGTACTGGCCCGGGGCCGGCTCGGTGAGCAGGTACTGCTCATACAGTCCGTCCAGGCCGCGGCGCGCCACGGCCGGGCTGGTGCCGTCGAGGGCGGCGGCGGCATACGGGTCGATGTCGGGGCCGGGGTGCAGCGCGAGCCGGCGGAACAGCCGCTGCTGCCCGGGTGTGAGGTCGTCGTAGGACAGGTCGAACGCGGCGGCGACCGACAGGTTCTCGGTGGCGAGCAGTTCCAGCCGGCCGGTGGCGGCGGCCAGGTCGGCGGCCAGCCCGGCCAGGGTCCACGCCGGGTGGTGGTACAGCTGGCGGGCCGCCATCCCGATCGCCAGCGGCAGGTGCCCGCACAGCCCGGTGATCTCCCCGACCCCGGGATCGGCGGTGCTGAGGCCGGGCCGCACAGCGAGGCGGACCAGCAGCCCGGCTGCCTCGGCCGGCGGGAGGGCGTCCAGGCTGATCGTGGTGGTGTCTTCGAGCGCGGTCAACCGGCGGCGGCTGGTGACCAGGACCAGGCTGGCGCCGGTGCCGGGCAGCAGCGGGCGGATCTGCTCGCTGCTGGCCGCGTCGTCGAGGACCAGCAGCAGCGGCTGGCCGGCCAGCCGGTCGCGCCACAGCCCGGTCCGCGCCGCCAGGTCGGCCGGGATCTGCCCGGCGGGGACGCCGATGGTCAGCAGCAGGCTGGCCAGCGCGTCGGCCGGGTCCACCGGCTGGTGGCCGGGGGTGTGTGCGTGCAAGGGCAGGAAGATCTGCCCGCCGGGGAACCGGCTGGCCAGCTGGTGCGCGGCGTGCACGGCGAACGCGGTCTTGCCGATGCCGGCCATCCCGCCGATCGCGTGGATGCTCACCACCCCGCCCGCGTCCGCTGCCGCGTCTGCTAGTTCGGCGAGCTCGTGCCGCCGGCCGGTGAACGAGGCGATGTCGCGGGGCAGCGTCCGGGTCGCCGCCGCCGCCCCCCGGGCGCGGGTCCGGCCCGGCACCACGTGGCCCCGCGCGGCGGCCTCGAACTCAACGCGGCCCCAGCCGCCCAGCCGCAGCGCGTCGGCGAGCAGCCGCACCGTGTCCTTGTGCGGGGTGGTGACCATGCCCCGCTCCAGGTCGCTGATCGCCCGCGGGCTCACCCCGGTCGCCTCGGCCAGCTCCTCCTGCGTCAGCCCAGCCCCGGCACGCAGCCTCCGCAGCACACCGGCGAACGGAACCGGCGGCTCAGCCACGGCCTCTCCCTTTGCCCAGCACGGCGCAGTCCAGGCAAACACTACGCGGCCGTCCAGGCGCCGTCCGCGGCCACCGCCAGCCAGACACGAGACTGCGTTCGGCCTGCCAGGCTGGGCGCGCCGGACTGGACCCAAGACCGTGCCGTCGACAGCTCTCTGCCCGCACGGCGCTCGCAGTTACCCGGCGGTCAGTTCTGCGAGCAGTACTTCATGTTCATGGCACGGCCGCGCTGTTTGGCTTGAGCACGAACAGCCATCCGCTGTCACACCCGAGATGGAGGAAGCCATGTCTACGCCAACCAAGCCGAGCATCGTGTTCTGTCACGGGATCTGGGCCGACGGGTCGTGCTTCAACAAGCTGCTCCCGCCGCTCCAAGCAGAAGGATACGAGGTGATCTGCGCGCAGTACGGCCTGGACACCAACGAGGCCGACGTCGCCGCGACGATCCGCACCCTGAACAGGGTCCACAGCCCGGCCATCCTGGTCGGCCACTCCTACGGCGGCGCCGTCATCACCGCCGCGGGCACCGACGAGCGGGTGGCCGGGCTGGTTTACATCAATGCCCTGGGCCCTGATGAGACCGAGACCTCCCAGGCCGAGCAGGACAAGTTCCCCAAGACGCCGGCGTTCGGCCAGATCGAGGTCGCCGACGGGCGGGTGTGGATGCTGCCCGGCGGCGCCGCCTGCTTCTGCGGCGACCTGCCCGAGGAAGAGCAGAAGGTCGTCTGGGCGACCGCCTGGCCCCCGTCCGTCGAGCTGTTCAGCAGCAACGCCCCCGGCGTCGCGTGGCGGACCAAGCCGAGCTGGTACATCGTGGGCAAAAACGACCAGGCCGTCCACCCCGACCTCGAGCGGGCCGCCGCCAAGCGGATGGGCGCCACCACCTACGAGTTCGACAGCAGCCACTGCCCCATGCTGTCCCAGCCCGACAACGTCCTCGACGTCATCCGCGCCGCCGCAGCAGGCGTCTGAACCCGCACCGCTTTCTGAGCCCCTGCTCCCCGGCCGGGCGAGCAGGGCTCAGAAGCAGCGAGATCAAAGGAGAAAGCGGTGGCATCCGAGCAAGTGCTCGACATACCCGTGCGCCGCCACGTGCTCACTAGCGAACGGCCGTTTCAGGTCGTCCTGGACGGCATCTACGACGGCATCAGCCAGCCAGACATCGGGGCGCTGTTCGCCACGCTGGCGGCTAGTACCTCCTATGCGGAGTTCGCCGCGCTGGTCCGGCACGCGCAGGGCAGCGCGGGCCTGATGCGGTTCCTGCACCTCGACGACGACCACGTCCTGGCCCTCGACCCGCAAGCCCGCAACCAGGCCGGACGCCGCCTGGTCCGGCTGATCGCCGGCAACCCGGTCACCATGGGACAGATGACCCGCCACCTGCCCGCGGCCGGCTCCTACGCCCCGGTCACCATCCTCATCCGGGAACTGGCAGGCGGCGGAACTCAGGTGGGCTACGACACCGTCGCCAGCGCGATCGCGCCCTACGGTGACGCTGCCGCCTCCCAGGTCGCCCAGCGGCTGGACACCGAAGTCCTCAGTCTCCTGCACCGCGCGGCAGGCATACCGGCCACCCCACCCGCGGCACACCGGTCCCGGACAACGCCGTAGCGCCGTCGCAGACGGCTCCCACCGCACCGGCCCGCAGCGCCAGCAAGACGAAACAGATCGTTCCTACCGGCTTCAGCCGGCTACCGGCGGAGTGGTGATCATGAAAGCAACCAGCATTAGCCCTCAATCAGGGCAGCGGACTGCCCCCAGTGACGCGGTCGTGCTGCTGCACGGACACCCGCTTGAGCGCAACTTGGCCCGGGCGGTCATCGCCGAGGCGGCCGGCACGTTCGTGCTGGTCCTGGCAATCACCAGCGCCGCCGTCGCGGCGGCCTTGTCCCGGCCGGTCACCGGGGCACCGTACGGGTCCCTGGCGGTGCCCGCTGCCGGCGGCCTGGCCCTAGCCATCGCCGTCGCAAGCCTCGGCGACGCGCATCGCCTGCCTAGGAGCCTCCAACGACCCTGCGCAGCAGGGTCGTTGGATCGGTGGGCAGAGCATTTCCTGTCCAGGCGACGTACTGGTCCGGCCTGACGAGGATCAAGCGGCATCCATAGGCCGTCCGCTCTCCCTCGAAGGTATCGGCGAGTACTCGCAGCGGGATCCGAAGCGCGCTCGCTGCATCTTGGAAGGCCACTGCCGGCCGCCGATCGTTAGTTAGGTCGATCAAGGTGTATCCGCGTCCCAGCTGCTCGAAAATGCTGCGGCCTGAGGACAGAAGGACTGGAGCGAGGTGATGCCCTGCCCGTGCCTCGAAGGTGTGGTGACCATGCACACCGGATATCGAGCCTGCGGGTCCCCACACGATGGGCGAGCCTTCGTAGTGTGGCTCGTAGGAGGGTGGTGCTGTCTCTCCCGATGTCAGACCGCTCCAGGCGAGCTCGAACTCGCTGCGGTCACGCTCTGGGCTGTAGCGGGCGAGGAAGGCGCGGTCTTTCGCGATGCCCTCTGTTATCGCCTCTCCCGTCTCGATGAAGATCGGGCGCCGTTCTTTCGTGTAGCTGTCGAGCAATGGCGGCTCGGCCCACTTCTCCAGCACGGCAGCAAGCTTCCACCCGAGATTCACCGCGTCCTCGAGGCCCGTGTTGAGGCCGTACGCGCCGTAGGGGGGGTGGCTGTGCGCCGCATCCCCGGCGATGAACACGCGGCCGCGGTGGTAAGTATCAGCGATGTCGACGCGCAGGTCCCAGAAGCCCACGTGCTGGAGGTCGCAGGCTAGGGGGAAACCCGCGGCCCGCTCGATCAGGGAGTGGGCGTCGAGATTCGCCACCGTCGCGTCCTTGGGTACCGGCGCATGGAAGAACCACGTCTCTGCGGCGTCAACGCGCCCGAAAAACCACCAGTATCCCTCCAGTTCGGGATGCAGAACGCGGTACGTGGTCCGCGGCGGGAACCGCTCCAGGTATGCGTGCAGGTCGCGCGAGCGGAAGACCGCCAAGACCATACGCTGATCGAAGTCAGCTCCGCTGCAGGTGATGCCTGCCTGCTCGCGGACCATCGAACGTGCTCCGTCGCACCCGACGATGTAGGCGCCCCTGATCTCGCAGCGCGCGTCACTGGAGTCTTCGAGCGCTGTCACGCGCACGCCGTCGTCGTCCATGCCGATGCGGACTGCCGACCAGCCGAACAGCGTGACGACGGAGTCGAACGCTTTGACCCGCGTGCGCAAGACGGACTCTGTCAGGTACTGGGGCAGCCGTTCGTGCCGCTGAAAGTAGAAGTCGCTGACCGCCTCGCGGCCGGGCGGGGCGTACCAGTACTTGCCTGCGAGGCTCCCATAGGCCGTAATGCCCCCGATGGGGAGATCCGGCGGCAGGAGGCGCGCTGCACGCAGCTCGTCAGCGCAGCCCCAGTAGTAGAAGTGTTCCAGACTGCGAGCCGTGAGGTTTTGTCCCTTGGGGATCGCCGAGAGCTCGACGCAGCGCTCTAGGAGCACGCAAGGTACTCCCGCCGTGCTGAGGGTCGCAGCCAGCGCTAGCCCGACCGGCCCTCCTCCGACGATGATGACTGAAGTCTCGATCCGGCGTAGTTCCGTCATTGCCGGGAAACAATCTCTTCGCTCATTCGCCGTCAGCCTCACGTTGAGGAGTGTGCGGTGGGTGACCGCTTATCGGAGCTGCGTCCATTGTGCGGCGGCGGTCCTGCCTCACTGCTGGCGGAGTGCACTTGCCGAGCCGGTCATGCGGTGCAGGTCAGCTGAGGCGTATCAGGGCGCTGATGGTCAGGTAGGCACCGAGGGCCAGGGCGATGCCGACCATGAGCTGCAAGGCGTGGCCCAGCAGCCAGCCCTGGGTGCGCTTGAGTGCTGCTTTTGTGGCCTCTGGCCGCAGTTCCAGGAACGCGAACGGGATGATGATCAGCAAGAAGTCGATGACAACGAATACAACGACGGCGACGACCTGCGTCAGGGTGGAGTATTTCCCGGCGACCAGGTGGTGCAGCGCGGCGATGTAGCTAGCACCCGGCAGGCCGATCAGCGCGCCGACCAGCATGGCCAGCCCAAGCCGCGGCTCGGCCAGCGCCCGCTGCGCCCAGCTGCCCTTCTTCTCTTTCTTCTCCGGCTGCCCCGCCGGCCCGGTCCCTGCCGGGACCGGCGCCCGCCGCCGGCCGTGCAGGCGGCCGGTCGCGAGCAGCGCGCCGGCGACAAGCAGCAGCAGGCCCAGGGCCAAGTCGACTCCGGCGCTCGCCTTTCCCTGGGAGCTGATCGCGTCGGCGTGGACGGTGAGCACGTCCAGCAGGCCGATCGTCGCGGCCACGGTCATGCCGCCGAGCAGGACGCACAAGAACATCGCCCTCGGCCGCCGGTTCTCGATCAGCAGCAGGTCCAGGGCCAGCAACTTGGGGTTCAGTGCCGAGGCGAACGCCAGCGCGAAGAACTCGGCGTTCATCGCCGGGCCGCCGGCATGCGCACCGGATCGTCAGACGCCCTCGAGGGCTTCAAGCCGCCCGGATCGGACGCCGGCCACGAATTCCTCGTAGTCGCGCTCGTTCTGATCGGCGTAGCGTTCGGAGAAGTCGGTGATCGACCGGTCGAACGCGTCGCTGGCGCCGAGGTATTCGGCGATGGCGACCGGGTCGCCGGACCGGGCATGCGCCCGCGCCAGCGTCCACCCGCAGGTCCGGGCGTAGAAGGTGAGCCCGAGCGGTGTCATCGCCTCGACCAGGATTGAGCCTTTCATGTCGCGGAGCTGGCGCCAGTAGTAGTGGCGATTGACGTCTATCCCCTTGGTCCAGCCCAGGTAGATGTCGCTGGCGGCTTGCATCATCCGCTGTCCGTGCACCACCCGCTGTCCGTGCTGCCGGTGGCGGCTCTTGGGCAGGTAGGCCTCCAGCACGGAGGCCGTCGCCTCCTTGATCTGCAGGAACAGGGGGTCCTGGGCGTCGCGCCCCTGCAGCAGGACGATAAACGCCCGGGTCCCCACGCTGCCGACCCCCACCACCTTGCGCGCCGCGTCCACGATCTCGAACCGCTCCAGGAGGTGCCGCCGGTTGTCTTGCAAGGTGGCCCGGTAAGCGCGGAACTGGTCGCGGATCGCCGGCATGACCTCGTCCGGGGACAAGCCATAGGTCGCGGCCAGGTCGCGGGCCGGAACGATGACCGGCGGCTGGCTAACGATGCGGTACTGCCCGTCGACCAGTTCGCCGAGCCTGGACAGCGCCTGCAGGCTGTCTCGGGTATGCGCCTTCGCGGCGGTCTTCTCCGCCCGCTTTTCCGCCAGCTTGGCCAGCTTCGCTTCTCCCTCGTCCTTCTTCCCCTTCTTCGCCCCCTTGGCTTCTTTCTTCGTCTGGGCCACGGTGCTGCGGATCGAGGCCATCAGCTCGTCCTCATCAAGGTGGGCGTACCAGACGTCCATCGTCGTCATCTGCGCGAACGCAGCCATGGCCTCCCGGTAGGCCGTCACAGACGCTTGCGTCGCTGCGCGCGCGTCGGCCTTGGAGAATCCATTGTTGCGGGCCGCGATCATGAAACTCGCGGCCATCCGCTTCACGTCGTACTCGAACGGGCCCGGCAGCGTCTCGTCGAAGTCGTTCAAGTCGAACAGCAGTCTGCGCTCGGGCGAGGCGAACACGCCGAAGTTGGACAGATGGGCATCACCGCACAGCTGAACGCCCAGGCCGGCCACCGGGGTGTCCTTCAGGTCCGCCGCCATGATCTTGGCTCCGCCCCGGTAAAAGGTGAACGGCGAGACCATCATCCGGCCATGGCGGACCGGCACAAGATCCGGCTCCCGGGTCAGGTTCTGCGCTTCCAGCAGCCCAACCGGGTCAGGGCGATCGGCGGCCGGGCGCCACCCCGCATGACTGGATGGAGGCGTCCGCTCGCGGGACTGCCTGCCGGCACCCCTGCGCTCATCGATGCTCGGATGCGCGATCTCCTGAACCACCATCCGGCTCACCCCCTGTTCCGATCCGGCCAGCCGGCCCGGGGTGTCAAGCCCCAAGCGCCGGACAGCCCCAGGCCAGACTGTAAAACGGCCGCTGAGGCAGATCCGCTGGCTCTCCAGCTCCTATTGCTTGCATCCTGCGGCACCGCGGCGGAGCGCACATCACCCGACGCGCATGATTCCTGCTCCGCTGCGCCCCCGGTGCAAGGAAGGTCCAGCCGCGAGCTACGCCCGCCGCGTGGAGGACTCCCGCGTCGCCGGTGCCAGCGTCTTTCCGTGAGTGCCGAGCGCGAATACCCGCCTAAGCTCGGTCCTGCCGGCGAGAAGATCGCCGGGCGGATGCGGTACGAGACTGCCCCGCGGCGGCACCAGCACAGGAGGCTGACGAGTGAGTGCGACTCAGGCAACCGGCGAGGTCGGCAGGCTCACCAGCCCGTTCGGCTGGGAGCAGCATTGCTGCTTGCCCGTGCAGGCCGAGTGTGACATCACTGCGCTGCGCCGGTACCTCGACGCGGGCGTCAGCTACGTGTCGGTCAACGTCGGATTCGCGCCGCACGACATCGACGCCACCATGCGCGTCGTTAGCTCCTGGCGGCGGCAGGTCCTGCTCAGCAGCGAGGTGTTCGCCCTGGTGTCAACGGTCGGCGACATGCTGGCCGCGCAGCAGCAAGGCCGGCTGGTCGTGGGCTTCGATCTGGAAGACACCAACCCGCTCGGCGGCGAGATCGGCATGGTGCAGGCCTACTACGACCTGGGCGTGCGGTCGATGCTGATGACCTACAACGGGGAGAACCTGGCCGGGTTCGGCTGCCACGCGCCTGAGGACACCGGGCTGACCAGCTTTGGCCGCACCGTGGTCGATGAGATGAACCGGGTCGGCATGATGGTCGACGTCTCCCACTGCGGCTACCGGACCTCCATGGACGCGCTGGAGCGCACGGCCAGCCCGGCCGTCTTCAGCCACTCGAACATGCGCTCGGTGTGGGACCACGAGCGCAACATCCGCGACGACCAGGCTCGCGCCTGCGCCGCCACCGGAGGCGTCATCGGGATCAACGGCGTCGGCATCTTCCTCGGCGACAACGACATCAGCGTGGCGGCGATGGCCCGGCACATCGACTACGCCGTGGAGCTGGTGGGCCCGCAACACGTCGGCATCGGGACCGACTTTGTCTTCGACACCGATGACCTCAGCCTCGAGCTGGGTAACTCGCAGATCTTCCCGGCCAGCTACCGCGGCAGGCAGGTGGACTTCTTCCCGCCAGAGCAGCTCGCGCCGCTCGAGGCCGAGCTCGCCGGCCGCGGCTACCCGGCCGCCGATATCGCCGCGATCATGGGCGGCAATTTCCTGCGCGTCGCCCGCCAGGTATGGAAGCCAGCTGCCGGCGGCAGCGAGCCGGACACGGCGACGGCACAGCGATGACGACGGCGACATGACCGGCGGCCCGGAATAGCGCGGTCGCCGCTGGCGTTTCCTCTGTTGAGAGGAAAAATGGCGAACTGTATTACCTGCGGGACGGAATTGCATCCCGAGAGAGCGGCGAAGTACAACTACTGCATGGCCCCCGAGTGCCAGGAGAAAAACGCCAAGGGGCTGACCATCGCGGTCGTCGGAATGAACAAGGCCGCCGAGGAATTCGTGATCCTTGACGACCGCACCAAGGCGGACCTGGCCAGCGGCAGATACCACGACCAGCGGCGCGGATCGTTCGGCACATCCGCCGCGACACCGGCGGGCGGGACCACTGCCACGGCACCGGCACCGGCACCGGCAGCGCGGGCTGCTCAGGCCACCGCCGTGCCCGCGCAGCGCTCCGCTCGCAGGGCGGGAGCCCGGCCACCGGGGCGCCCGGCGGCTGGCAGGTCGGCCCGTACCCCGTGGAGCAGAAAGCAGGAGAAGCTCGCGCTCCTTTACAACGAGCAAGGCCTGCGGCCAGCCGAGATAGCCGACAAGCTCGGCGTGAGCTCTTACCTGGTGACCCAGATCATCCTCGCCGCCAAAAACCGCGGCAAGAACTGATCGCAACATGGGCCGTTATTAGGAAGCCATGTTAAATGCGGCCGAGGAGGCTTTCCAGCTTCTGCTGTTCCAGGTCGCATTGGACACCGGAACGCGCCCCGTCGAGGTCGGGCCGGACTCCACCGAGACCGGAGCGTATGTGTACCGGCGGCTGGCCGGCGGCGGCGCGGTCGCCGAGATCTACTGGACTGAAGGCCGCGGCTGGTGGGAGGACCTGAGAGGCTCGTGCCCGATCCGCACCGATCTCCCGTGCGACCTTCGGTGCGCGGCCCTGGCCGAGGCCGCCGTCCTGCTGCTGCGCCGCCCGCACTGGTCCGGCTCTATCAGCATCGCAACCGCCGCGCCGGACGTCATGGACGCCGCCGCGCAGCAGCTGCGGTCCGTGGGCGCGCCGCCGGAGTGCTTTGGCTTGCTCGCCAGAGGAAAATCGCCATGGTGAGCGCAGGCCGTGGTGACCAGCGGCCGGCTCCGGGCACCGTTCCGCGGCCTCGCCAGGTCGCTGACCTTGATGGAACCGATCTGGCCGTCGTGTCAATACTTACTCGTGGACGGCAGACAGGTCTCCGGGGCCATCGCGGCACAGGAGGACTTCGAGGCCGTGTTCCGGGAGCACTTTGCCCCGGTGTACCGGTTCATCGCCCAGCGCGTGGGCAAGGCCCTGGCCGAGGACCTGGCGGCCGAGGTGTTCGTGACGGCGTACCGGCGGCGGGCCGTGTACCAGCCCGAGCGAGGATCACTGCGGTCCTGGCTGTTCGGGATCGCCGCCAACGTCGTGCGCGGGCACTGGCGGGACGAGCAGCAGCTACTTGAGCTCAACGCGCGACTGACGGGCGCCTCGCCCAGGCCGCCTCCCGCAGCCCAGTTCGCCGACGCGGCGGACGAGCGGGTGATCACCGCAGCACTTGCACCGCGGATCGCGGGGGCGCTCGCGGCGCTGAATCGTGAGCAGCGCGAGGTGCTGCTGCTGTATGCGTGGGCCGGCCTGAGCCACGAGGAGATCGCCGCCGCGCTCGGCATCGCACGGGGCACCGCACGCTCGCGGCTGTCCCGGGCCCGCACGGCGCTGCGCGCCCATCTTGGCGAGTTCGACTTCGAGCAGTGGACATTCAGGGAGCAGGACCATGCCTGACGAGATCGACCTGCTGCGCTGGTATACGGGGAACGGCCCCGAGCCCGACGACGCCGCCTGGAACCGTGCCCGGACGGCGCTCGCCGAGGCCCGGGCCGCCTCCGACCCTGGTGCCTTCCGCGGTCTGGAACTCCAGTCCCAGCATGCGAGGGCTTGGGCACGCTCGGACGCGCTGAACAAGATCACCTGGATGGTGATCCGTAAGGGCGGCCT
>Ga0208725_1000032_pt1 | contig 28446 bp, 26 predicted proteins | sample MicForSoSWNH13_O_FD_188004 | JGI IMG/M metagenome (GOLD analysis project Ga0208725, IMG submission 188004) | Forest soil microbial communities from Harvard Forest Long Term Ecological Research site in Petersham, Massachusetts, USA - MetaG HF011... | ecosystem: Environmental > Terrestrial > Soil... | reverse complement strand
CGCGAGGGCCGCGACTACCATCGCGGCCACGAGCAGGCCGCGGCGGACCAGCAAGAACTCGGTCACGAGGGCGGCGGCGCCCACCACGATAATCGCGATCTCTGCGGGACGGCCCGAGGGAAAGCGGAACATCCGGGTGTCCACTACTACGCCGGTGGCCCGGGCCAGGCCCCAGTGCAGCAGGCAGGCCACCGCCAACACGGCGAGCAGGATGGGCCAGATGCGAAACCCCTGGGGAAGATACCGCGAGCTGAAGGGGCTCGCGAAGGTGAGTGCCCACACGATGGCGATACCGGACAGGTACCACCACGGCGGCCGCATCCGGTCCGCGAGCCGGCTCCGCTGCACCCGCAGCAGCTCCAGCGCTGCCGGGTCTCTTGCCGCATCGCGCATTCAGGCTCCTCTGGCAAGTACTTTCCAATAAGAAAATACATGCCATGCCCGCGCGCCGCAAGTCGTGCCCGCCAGCAGCCGCGAGCCGGCGGCACGTGCGTTGACCCACCCAGCCCATACCTGCTATGTTTTCTTTGCAGGTGCTAGGAAGGTGCTGTGAGAACAACGGAACTGACCGGAGATGAGCTGCTGCAGGTGCTGGCGACGCTCGCCAACCCACACCGGCTGCGGGTCGTGGCCGCCCTGTCCCAGGAGCGCAACTACGTCAGCCAGCTTGCCCGCGAGCTGGGCATCAGCCGGGCTCTGCTCCAGGTCCACCTGCGGAAGCTGGAGGCGGCCGACCTGGTGTCTTCTGTCATCGAGGTCTCGGATGACGGGAAGGCGATGAAGTTCTACGAGGTGACATCCTTCGCCGTCCAGCTGACCCCAGAGACGATCATGAACGCGGCGCGGTCGCTGGGCACCGAAAGCGAGCTTGAAGTGGAGATGCGGTGAAGCCCAGAAACGGAACCGAACTGGCCACGGTGTGCGCGAGCGCCGTGGTCGCGATAGCCGTCGTCATCGTAGTCGCGGTGATGGCGCACCAGGGCGAGGGAACCGAGGGCGTCGCGGTTGCCATTGCTGCAGCGGCCGGGGCCGGGATCGTCGCATGGGCCCGGGCCTTCGGCGCCAGGAGAAGCGCGAAGGCCGAGCTGACCAGCGGCGAGAAGTACCGCGGGCTGGCCGATGAGTACCGGCGGCTGGCCGACCTGGCCGTCACCGCTCAGGAGCACACCGACCTCAAGCTCGGTGACGTCGGTGTGCAACTCGACTACATGCGTGAGCAGATGGAGTCGATGCAGAAGATCCTCAAGGAAGTCGAGTAACACGGCAAGCGATCTGGGATGTCGGCGTGCAGCTCGACTTCCTGCGGGAAAAGATCGAGTCGCTGCAGAAGATCCTCGAGGACGTCGAATAGGCCCGGATCAGTCGCGTTGACCGGCAGCGGGGCTATCCGTTCCGGCACCTTCTCCAGAGAGCCGGACATAATCGATGACGGCGACCGCGACGATGACCGCTGCGGCGCAGGCGCCCAGGGCAAGCGCGGAGATGTGCGGCGCGGCCAGCCCGAGCAGAGCCAGGACAGCAACGGCCCCGATCCGCGGCCAGGACGGCGTTCGCCACACGACGGCCTTGAACGCCGCGTGCCCGGCGAGGAAGAGCGCGGCGCCGCCGAGGATCATCCAGGAGGTTGCCGTGCGGCCGACCGCGCCCGGATCGGCCAGCGCCACCTCGTCGGCCGCGGCGCTGACGATAATCCCGGCGACCATGACCGGGTGGATGAGGTGGTACGCCGAGCGGCCGAGCCGTCCTGGATCGTCCGAAGCGGCGATGACCCGCGCCGCATCCCCGGCGCTGCGGTCGAAGTACAGCCACCACAGGCCGATGCTGCCGCAGATGGCCACGGCAAACGCCGCTATCTCGGCGATGCCGACGTGGGCCAGGCCGGAGAGGGTGGCCCCGATCGCCACGATCGACTCGCCGAACGCGATCAGCATGAACGCCTGGCACCGCTCGGCAAAGTGCCCGCCCTCGATCGTCCACTCCCTGGTGGTCGAGCGGCCGAGCCCGGGAGTGTAGAAGCCGACCGTGCCGCCGAGCAGGTCGACGCCGACGGCGGCCACCCACAGGGCGGCACGCGCGTTGCCGCCCGCGATCCCGCCCAGCACCGCCAGGGCCCCGCTGATCAGGCACCACGACAGGATCCGCTGGAAATTGCGTTGCAGCGGCCTGCCCCGGAGCGCCAGCACGGCGAACACGCTGCGCCCGATCTGCATGACCGCGTACGCCACGCCCACGGCGAGGCCGCGAGCGGAGAACGCCGCGGGCAGGGCCGCCGACATGATCAGGCTGGCCACGGCGAGCCCGAGCAGCAGCAGCCGGACCGCGATCTGGTCCGGGTCGAGCCAGTTCGTGACCCAGGTGGTGTAGACCCAGACCAGCCAGATCATGGCGAGCAGCAGCCCCGCCCGCAGGGCCCCGGTCGGCGTCCGATGGGCAAGCAGATAGTGCGAGATCTGGGTGACCGCGAACACGTAGACCAGGTCGAAGAACAGCTCGACGTTGGTCACCCGCTCGGCGCCTGCCCGCGCCCGCATGAGATTTCGCGGCTTGGTTTCGTGCACGCTGCGTGCTCCCGTCTGACCGCCCTGGTCCAGGCCGGGTTATGGTAGGCGAACCTCAGCGAACTCGGGCGCCTGGCCCTCGCGCCCGCGGGGACAAGCCAGGAAAGACTGGGCGGAATGACGGGGACGAGCAGGCGTGAGGGATGCTAGACCCTTACGGAGGGAACAGCTTGTCAGTGAGGTTCGGGCGGGTGACGTGTTCGTGAAGTGCCGCGATAGCGCGCTCTCGGGCTGCCCGGATGCTACCTCCCGCGAGCAACCGGGTCTCGCTGCGGCCCCAGGAGCCCGCGGTCCAAGCCGCGCGAAGGGCCTGGCTGACCAGGTTGTCCGTCTGCTGCGTCTCGGCCACATGCGATGGTACGCAATCCGGCCGGAGCACGGACTGGGTTTCGACCGGCGCCGCCTGGTCATCTGGTATGCGGCCTTCGCGATATATGCCGGAGCCGTCACGATTTGCAGCGGCGGCGGGGCCGACGGGACCTGGGGTGTGTGGGCCACCGTCGGATATGCACTGGCCGCGATCGTGGCGACACGCTCCCGCGGCTTTTCGGCGCCGCTGCTCTCGGCGCTGGCCATTGCCCTGCTGGCGCCCATGGCCTGGCTGGCCATACGCGCGCCGGCCACGGCCGACGTCAGCGTGGTCACCCATTCGGCGGTCCTGCTGTTGCGGACCGGCAGCCCCTACCTGCCCGCCGGGCAGCTCGCCACCTGGCAGTCCTACAACCCGTACCTGCCCGCGATGGCGCTCTTCGGCCTGCCCGGCGCGCTTGGCCTGCCCGGCCTGCTCGGCGACCCACGGCTATGGCTGACCGCCACCTCGGCGGTGCTGCTCGCGGTGGCGTTCTGGATGGTCGCGCCGCACCGCTCCTCGCGCTGCGGGGCCTGCCGCAGCGCGGCGGCGTGGTGCGCGGTGTTCGCGGTGGCTTCGCCGGTGCTGGCGCTGCCGCTGGCGGTCGGCATCACTGATCCGCCGGTCATAGCCCTGATGTGCTTCGCGCTCGCCTGCGCGGCGAGGTTTCGCAATACCGGGTCACTGCGGCTGCCGCTGGTCGCCGGGCTGGCCATCGGCTTCGCCTGCGCGATGAAGGCCACCGCCTGGCCCGCGCTCGCCGTGCTCGCGGCGATGTTCGCGGCCAGGGACGGCATGCGGGTGGCCGGCCGGTTCGTTGCGGCCTCGATCCTGACGACCCTCGCCCTGATCGCCCTGACCGCGCCGGGCCTGCTGGCCAGGCCCGCCGGGCTGCTCCAGAACATCGTGCTGTACCCGCTCGGGATGACCCAGCACAAGACACCCGCCGCCAGCCCGATGCCCGGGCATCTGCTTGCGGTCACCGGCCACGCGGGCCACCTGGCCGCCATCGGCCTGCTGATCGCGGCGGCACTGGTGATCGCGGGCTCGCTCGTTGTCCGGCCGCCAGCCGACGTCCCGGCGGCGACCAGGCGGCTGGCGCTCGCGCTGGCGGTCATGTTCGTTCTCGCGCCCGCCACCAGGTTCGGCTACTTCTCCTACCCGGTCGCGCTGCTGGGCTGGATGGCCATGACCAGCCGAGCCGGGAAACCGGCCGGCCATGACCAGCCCGCCGTCGAGCCGACGGTGCCTGCGCGGGCGGTGAACGGCGTCGAGCGCGTCAGGCAGGGTTCCGGCCGCGGCGAGCCGCTCAGCCGGGCCATGCATTACCTTCTGCCGGAACGAGTGACGCTGGCCAGAATCCGGCACCGCCGGAAGCCCGGCGAGCACCCGATGACCCCGTAGCGCCGGTTCCGCCGCCGTAGCGGCTGGCCCCCGCGGCACCACCTCCGGCGGCACCGCCTCCGGTCGCGTCCCCTCCCCCGGCGCGTCACTTCTGGCCGTGTATGTACCGTTAGTAGGGTTATAACCCATCAAATGATACATACACGGAACTCGCCGAGGCTCAAGCCAGTCCCACCCGTCACCTGGGCCTCAGCGGCCCCGCACGAGCCCCGTCCGGCGCTTAGGCAAGCCCGTTCATCCTCGTTAAGGCCCTCATCCAGATGTAACAGTGCTGTTATAGTTTCTGGGTGACGGATGAACCACTGGTTCTGGGGCTCGGCACCCGGCTGCGGCACGTCCTTGAGGTGCTCGACGGGGATGTCGCGCAGGTGTATGCGGACCTGGGCCTGGCCGACTACCGGCCGCGGTTCAGCCCGGTCGTGCGCGCGATCGTCGACCTGGGGCCCAGCTCGATCCGCGACATCGCGCGGGCGGTCGGCGTGACCCACTCGGCGGCAAGCCAGACCGTGGCGCAGATGAGCAGGTGCGGACTGGTCGCGCTGGAGCCGGGCGGGGACGCGCGGCAGCGGATCGTCCGGCTCACCGACCGGGCCAGATCGCTGCTGCCGGTCATCGACGCCGAGTGGGCTGCGACCGGGGCCGCGGCCGCCGATCTCGACGCCGAGCTGCCGGTGCCGCTCGGAGAGATGCTGGCCGCCATCTTGCGCGCAACGGCGCGGCGTTCGATGCGCGACCGGATAGCCGACGCGGCCCAGGCGCTGGGCGACCCGGCGCTCGGCCCGCTGATCGCCGATCCGGGCCGTGGCTGAGCAGCCGCGGCGGCGCCGTAGCCTGCTCGCCGACCTGCGGCCGCTGCGGGAGTCGCCGCCGTTCCGGCGGCTCTGGATCGGCACGACAGTGTCGTCGCTTGGCGGCGCGATGACGGGCTTCGCCGTGGTCCTGCAGACCTATGACCTCACCCATTCGTCGGTCGCCGTTGGCGCGATCGGCCTGGCCCAGGCCATCCCGGCCCTGGTCATCGGGTTGTTCGGCGGGTCGTTCGCCGACGCCCTCGACCGCCGGCGGCTGGTGCTGGCCACCGGCTGCTGCCTGACCGCGGTGTCCGCCGTCTTCGCCGTGCAGGCGTACCTGGGCCTGGGACAGCTCTGGCTGCTCTACCTGCTCGCAGGCGCCCAGGCCGCGGTGCAGTCCGTCGACGGCCCGGCGCGCCGGACGTTCCTGCCGAGGCTGCTGCCCGCCGACCGGATCCCGGCGGGCGTCGCGCTCGGCCAGGCCTCGTTCTACGTCTCGTTCCTTGCCGGTCCCGTGCTGGCCGGCGCCGTGACCGCGGCGGCCGGGCTGCGGGTGTGCTACCTCATCGACGCGCTGAGCTTCGGCGCGGCGTTGTACAGCGTGGCCAGGCTCCCGGCCATGCCGCCGCAGCCCGGCCAGACGAGGCCGGGGGTCCGCGCGGTCGCCGAGGGGCTTCGTTACATCCGCCGCCAGCCGGTCCTGGCCGCGGCGTTCCTCGCCGACATCGACGCGACCGTCTTCGGCATGCCCGTCGCCTTGTTCCCGGCGCTGAACGCTGAGCGGTTTGGCGGCTCGCCGCAGACGCTCGGGCTGCTCAACGCCGGCCTGGCCGCCGGCGGGCTGCTCGGCTCAGCGCTGTCGGGGCCCGCCGGCCGGGTATCCAGGAAGGCCCTCGCGATGCTGCTCACGGTCTCGATCTGGGGCGCCGCCATCGCCGGCTTCGGCTTCGCCAGGATCCTCTGGCTCGCGCTGCTCATGCTCGTGGTGGCCGGCGCCGCCGACACCACCAGCGTGATCTTCCGCGGCAGCATCGCTCAGGCCATCACGCCGGACCGGCTTCGCGGCCGGGTGATGGCCGTGGACTATGTCGTCGGCAATGCCGTGCCCAGGCTCGGCAACTTCGAGGCCGGCGCGGTCGCCTCGCTCACCTCACCCACGATCAGCGCAGTCAGCGGCGGCGTGGCCACCGTGGCCGGGGCGCTGCTGATCAGGCTGGCGTTCCCCGTCGTGGCCCGCTACCGCGCCCCGGCCGAGCCAGCGCCGCCCCCCCCGGCCGCACCGGCCCAGCCCTCTCCCGCCGCGGATGCAGCCGATCCCGCGGATGCAGCCGATCCCGCGCATGCCGAGGCTCCCGGCGAGCAGCAGCAGGCAACGCCGTAGGGTCAGCACCGTGGCAGGCACTGCGATCGCATCCCAAGAGGCAACAGTGACCACGATCCCCGCGCCGATGTTCAGCTTCCCGCTCACCGACGAGGCGGTCCTCATCCCCCGGACCGCCGCGATCACCGACGCTTACCAGGAGCTGGTCGAGGCGAACCAGGAACGGCTGAAGCGCTGGGAGCCCTGGGCCGACAAGCCGCCGGTGCTGGAAGAGACCCGGTCGTTCCTGGAGTCGAGCGGGCGGGGCTGGCTGGACGGCACGGAGCTGCCGGTCGCGATCGCGGTGAGACAGGACGGCGAGTGGTACCTGGCCGGCGCACTCAGCCTGAGCGTCAGCCACTACTCGCGCAGCGGCGAGATCGGCTACTGGATCGGCGGGGACTACGAAGGCCGCGGCCTGGTCACCAGGGCCGCGGCGGCCCTGCTCGACCAGGCATTCGGGCCGCTAGGCCTGGAACGCGTCAGCCTGCACACCGACCCGGCGAACGAACGCAGCCGGGCCGTCGCCCGCCGCCTGGGCTTCGTGCAGGAAGGCGTCATCCGGCAGGGCACCGCCTTTGCCGGCGAGCGCCGCGACGAGGTCGTCTACGGGCTGCTCGCCGGGGAGTGGCATAAGCGGTCAGCGCAGTAGTGCCCGGACTCAGCCCAGCGGCTTGGTGGTCCAGTTGCTGGGGTCCGTCCCGAGCAGCCGCATATGGTCGCTGAAGATGCTGACGGCGTCCGGAGACGGATGCCTGCCGTACGTGGACACGAACACCATCAGCCCGTCCGCGCTGGGTGCGCAGACCTGCTGTACCGGGACGTTCCCGTTCGACGCCGGGAGGTGATTGACGGTCACCGGGTAGCCGTTGATCGTCCGCCGCGCGGACTGCCCGTCGGGGTAGTAGTAGCAGGAGCTGCCCGACGTGGCAGGGTCTGTGGTGAACATCGGCGAATCAGCGCCGGCACCAGTGCCGGTCAGCCCGTACTGGCTGGCACGCAGCACCCCCGCGTCCGCCGCAAAGTGGACATACGCGAGCGTCCACCCGGCCGGCATGCCGACAAGCTGCGCCGGGTACTCGACCGGGGAGCCAGCCGCGCCGTAACTGACCTCGCCGGCGACCTTGATCGCCACGTCTTCCGCAGCGCTCCTGGGCGGTGCCAGGGACGCCCAGGAACCGTGCGCGTACTGCCAGATGAGGTAGCCGTGCTTCGCCGTCCAGAACGCGGCGTGCCCGTCCACCCGCGCCGCCGCCACAGTGGTCACCGGGTACACCGAGCCGCTGCCGGAGTCCGAGCAGACAATCTGGGGGTGCTTGTGCCTGCCGAGCTGGCGGAGCACCTGCGCGCTGGTCAGGTTGCAGAAGCCGGGCGAGTAGACCGTCAGCGCCCATGAAGGGCCCGGCCCGGCGGTCAGGTACACGTTCGTCGGCGACAGCGTGCCTCCGTCGAGCGACACGCCCGGCGGCAGCCAGCCGAACGCCGCGTACGGGCTCACCAGGCTGAACTGTCGTGGAGCGATCACCCGGGCGGGCGCCTCTGCGGCTCTCCCCCGGCCCGGGGCAGCACCGCCGGAACCGGACACGGCCACGGCCCCGACGAGCACGGCGACAACGGCTGCCGCCGACGCGCCTGCCATGCTCGCCCGCCGCCACCACAGCTTCCTGCGCCCCTGGCTGCGGGCGAGCTCCACGTCCACCCGTGACGGCGGCTCCTCGGTGGCTGCTGCTGCCAGCTCGAGCAGGCCGCGGACCCTGGTCTCATCCATGCCGAGCTTCCTCCCCATGCCCGTGGTTTCGCAGCGTCTGCCGTGCAGCAGCCGGGCGATCGGTGCCGGTGTCCAGCGCACGGCGCAGCGCCTCGATGCCCTTGGCCGTCTGGCTCTTGACTGTCCCGGCCGAGCAGCCGAGCGCCTGTGCCGACTGTTCGACGCTGAGATCGCAGTAGAACCGCAGCACCAGCGTCGTGCGCTGCCGCGGCGGCAGCCCGGCCAGCGCCGAGCGAACGTCGAGCGCAGCGTCATGATCCGTTGCGTGTACCGGCACGTCGGGCGGCTCGGCATCAAGCCTGACCTGGCGCGCCCAGCCCGATCTCCGCTCGCTGAGGAACTCGCGGACCAGGATGACCCGGGCGTAGGCGTCCGCGTGGCCGTCCGCCTGTGCCCGGTTCCAGTGCACGTACAACTTGATGATCGCGCGCTGCACGAGATCGTCGGCGCCGTTCCAGTCCCGGCACAGCAGGTAGGCCAGCCGCCGCAGCGAGCCAAGCCTCGCGGCCGTGTACTCGGTGAACTCCGCGTCCCGGCGCGTGTACATCAGCGCCTTCCCGCTCCTGTCGTATGCCTCACAACCGCTAAATGCTCGCGGGCACTGCTTTGGTTGCCCCGCCGGGCCTTCTTGCTGCCGGCCGGGCCGCTACACGCTGCCGTAGCGGCCCTTGACCCGGTCGCCTGCCGGGTCGAACGGCGGCCGCAGGGTGACCGTGGCATCGTAGAGGTCCCCGCCCACGTTCACCTGGTACCGGCCGGCACGTGCCACGTCGGGCGTGACCACGTCACCGGCCGGGTGCCGGATGTAGGCCAGGCCGACGGCGCCGCCGACGGCCTCGCCCCAGGCGCCCGAGGTCACCTGGCCCACCGCGACCCCGTCCCGCAGCACCAGTTCCCCACCCCAGATCATCGCGGCGGGATCGGCCAGCACGAGCGAGACCAGCCGGCGCCGGGGCCCGTCGGCCCGTGCCTTCTCGACCGCCTCCCGGCCCAGGAACGAGATGTCGGTCCGGAGCTTGCACGCGAAGAGCAGCCCGGCCTCGACCGGGTTGTAGTCGGGGGTGAGCTCGCGGCCGTAAGCCCGGTACGCCTTCTCGAGCCGCATCGACTCGATCGCGTAGTAGCCGGCGTTCGCCAGGCCGAGGCTGGCGCCCGCTGCGGTCAGGTCCTCGTAGACGCCAACGGCGAATTCCGCCGGAACGTATAGCTCCCAGCCGAGTTCGCCGACATAGGTGATCCTGGTGGCGCGGACCGTGGCGTAGCCGAGATCGACCTCCTGGCTGGTGCCGAACGGGAACGCCCCGTCGCTGAAGTCGGCGCGGGACACCAGCGAGAGCAGTTCCCGCGACCGCGGGCCCATCACCCCGTACACGGCATACGCGGAGGTGACGTCGACCAGAGCGGCACGGCAGTCCGCCGGGATCCGCCTGGCGATGTGGTCCTTATCGCGTTCGGTGCTGGCCGCGCTGCTGACCAGCAGGAACTCGTAGGCGGACAGTCTGGTGACGGTGATGTCGGCCTCGTAGGTGCCGCGGGCGTTGAGCATCCCGGTGTAGACCGTGCGGCCGGGCGGCACCCCGACGTCCGCGGTGCACAGCCACTGCAGCAGCTGCTCGGCATCCCGGCCGGTGACCAGGTACTTGGAGAACGACGTCTGGTCGAACAGGGCCACGCCGCCGCGGGCGGCGCGCTGCTCGGCCGAGGACCAGGGCTGCCAGTTCTGCTTTCCCCAGCCGTACTCAATGTCCGGCCGCTGCCCCGGCGGCGCGAAGAAGTTGGCCCGCTCCCAGCCCATCCGGCTGCCGAAGCAGGCATTGGCGCGGGCGAGCAGGTGATACGCGGGCGAGCGCCGGAACGGCCGGGCGGTGGTCAGCTCGCGGTTCGGCCACGGCACCGCGTAATGCAGGCCGAGCACCTCGCCGACCCGGTCGTGCAGCCACTGGTTGTTGCCGTTGAAGCGGGCGAAGCGCCGGATGTCGACCGCGGACAGGTCGAGGCTCGGCTCCCCCTCGATGATCCACTCGGCCAGGGCCTGGCCCGCGCCGCCCGCCGACGCGATGCCGACCGAGTTGAAGCCCGCGCCGACAAAGAAGTTCCGCAGCTCCGGTGCCTCGCCGAGGATGAACTGGTTGTCCGGGGTGAAGCTCTCCGGGCCGTTGTAGAACTTCTTGATCCCGGTCTCGGCCAGGGCAGGGATCCGCGCCACCGCGCTCTCCATCAGGATCGAGAAGTGGTCCCAGTCCTCGTCGAGCAGCCGGAACTCGAACGGGTAGGGCAGCGCGTCCGGCGCCACCCAGGGCTTGGCCTCGGGCTCGAACCCCCCGACGAGCAGGCCGCCCACCTCTTCCTTGATGTAGGTGTAGCCATCGGGATCGCGCAGGATCGGGAAGTCCCGGTGCACCCCGTCGACCTGCTCGGTCACCACGTAGAAGTGCTCGGCCGAATGCAGCGGGACGGTCACCCCGCACATCGCGCCGATGGCCTTCGCCCACTGGCCAGCGCAGTTGACCACCACCTCGGCCTCGACATCGCCCTGGTCGGTCTGGACACCGGTCACGGCGCCGCCCGAGTGCAGGATGCCGGTCACCCGGGTCCGCTCGCGCACCACGACGCCGCGATCGCGGGCGCCGCGGGCCAGCGCGTAGGTCAGGTCCGTTGGGTTGGCCCGGCCGTCGCCGGGCAGCCAGATCGCCCCGGCCAGGTCGGCGACGTTCATGATCGGATACAGCTCGGCCGCCCGCTGCGGGCTGATCAGCTCGCAGTCCAGCTGGTATGCCTCGGCGGTCGCCGCCGTCCGGCGCAACTGCACCAGGCGGTCTTGGGTCCGGGCCACGGTAACGCCGCCGCAGCGCCGGAAGCCGGTGGCGAGGCCGGTCTCCTGCTCGAGCCGGTCATACAGCTCGGTGGAGTACTGCACCAGCCGGGTGCCGTTCTCCGAGGCGCGCAACTGGCCGACCAGGCCCGCCGCGTGCCAGGTGGTGCCGCTGGACAGCTGGCCCTGCTCGAGCAGCAGCACGTCGGTCCAGCCCATCGCGGCGAGGTGGTAGGCGACGCTGGTCCCGATCACTCCCCCGCCGATGATCACGACCCGGGCGCGGGCGGGGAGGCCGTCAGTCATCGCCCGCAGCGTCCTCGAGCAGCTGGCCGAAGTCGTCCGCGGTGAAGCACGCGGCGGCGCCCTCGAACCGCTCCATCGTCCAGGACCAGAAGTCAAAGTCGATCGGGCTCGTCGCGTGCTGGATCGCACCCCACAGGGTCCAGCCGTACATGCCCACCCGGCCGAACAGCCAGGCGCGGGCGGTCCGGCTGGGCAGCGGCTTCCCGTAGTAGGCGGTGATCAGCTCGGCCAGGGCGTCCCGCGGCAGGTGGCACTCGCCCGCGATGTTGCCCAGCTCAAAGCACGGGTCGTTGTTGCCCGAGTACTCGTAGTCGATCAGCCAGATCCGGTCCCCGTCGTCGATGAAGTTGGCAGCCAGCAGGTCGTTGTTGCACGGGACCGTGCCGGCGGCCCGGACGGCCAGGGCGGCCCGCGCCGCCTCGAACTGCGGCATCAGGCCGTCGTACCCGGCCGGGACCGTGAAGCCGCGGGACCGGACGACCGACAGGTAGCGCGGCTGGATGTCGAACATGTCGAACTCGTTGCCGAACCGCTCGCCGGAGTGCAGCCGCCGGCAGGCCTGCGCGATGCGCGGAATATTGGCCGGATCGGCCACGTCCGCGTTGCTCAGCGTCCGGCCCTCGATGTAGCCGATGACCAGCGCGTTGTCCTCGGGGCGGTACTCGATAACCGGCGCGCCCGCTCCGGCAGCGGCCGCGGCCACCGAGTTGCGGTACTCGGTGTCCCGGTCGATCGCCAGCAGATCGGTGCCGGCGGCCGAGATGCGCGCGACGAACACGCCGTCCGGCGTGGTCACCTTGTAGTTGCGGTTGGTCAGCCCGCCCGGCAGTTCCTCGACCGTGCGCGGCCGGGCGGCCAGGCTCGCCGTCCGGTCGAAGAGCTGATCGAGTTCGGCCGGTGGCCAGGCGGGCACGCCGGAGGACAGATCCGGCCCGGCATCCCCGGGCCGCCGCTCCTCGGCCATGCACCACCCCTAGCTACCTAAGGTCTAGACAATAGCGGCCGGAACCTGCCACCGGGCGCCGCCGCCCATTTCCGGATCTTCCCCTATGTGACGCCCGGGCTCAAGGAGCAATTCGGTATAAGAGCGAACCCAAAAGAGTATGGACACTTTGCCGTGCGCGCCCGTACGCTACGCGTCAACCTGCGGTCCCGTCCCACCAGGGAGGCCACCGACATGAGCAGCAGCGACGTACCTGCGGGCACTCAGGTCTCCAGCGAGCACGAGCGGGACTCCGCCGATCTCGCCCGATTCGGCTACAAGCAGGAGCTCAAGCGCGGTCTTGGGCTGTTCAGCTCCTTCGCGGTCGCGTTCAGCTACATCTCGCCATCGACCGGCATCTTCACCTTGTTCGCGCTCGGCCTGACCACCCTCGGCGGGGTGTTCATCTGGACCTGGCCGGTGGTGGCGCTCGGCCAGTTCCTCATTGCGCTGAACTTCGCCGAGGTCTCCAGCCACTATCCGGTCGCGGGCTCGGTCTTCCAGTGGACGAAGTACCTGGCCAACCGGAGCTACTCCTGGATGACCGGGTGGGTCTACCTGTTCGCGGGCATCATCACGGTCACCGCGGTTGTCGCCACGCTGCCGCTGGCGCTCATCCCGGCGCTCAACGGGCTCGGCTGGCATTCCCTGAACGCCGCGAGCCTGCATACCCAGGAAGTCGTCGCGCTGATCACGCTGGTGGTCATCACGATCCTGAACATCTACGGCGTCCGGCTGGTCGCGCTGATCAACAACACCGGCGTGCTGTTCGAGATCCTCGGCATGTTCGTGTTCGCGCTGGTCCTGCTGGCGTTCCATAACCACCAGGGGTTCAAGGTGGTCACCAACAGCGCGGGCTTCCACGTCAACGGGAGCACGTTCCTGGCTGCGATGTTCATGAGCCTGTTCGTGATCTACGGCTTCGACACCGCGTCCACCCTGGCCGAGGAGACCCGCGACCCGCGCCGGAACGCCCCCAAGGCGGTCCTGTTCTCGGTGGTCGGCGCGTTCATCATCGGCGGCGTGTTCCTGCTCGGGGCGCTGGTCGCCATCCCGAATCTGGGCACGGCGGTGAAGGACGGGTACGGGCCCGCGCAGATCATCGAGGCGAACTTCTCCACCGGATTCGCAACGCTGTACCTGTTCGTGGTCTCGGCAGCGATCTTCGTCTGCTGCCTGTCGATCCTGGCCGCGACGATCCGGCTGTGCTTCGGCATGGCGCGCGACAACCAGCTGCCGTTCTCCAAGCCGCTGGCGAAGGTGTCGCCGAGCCTGCACACGCCGGTCTGGACCTGCATCGTGGTCGCGCTGATCTCCGCCATTCCGTTCATCAAGTACGCGGGCGTCGGGATCATCGCGATCGCGGCGACCGGCATGATTTACCTGAGCTACTTCCTCGGCAACCTGGTGATCATGCGGGCGCGGGCCCGCGGCTGGCCCAAGGCCAGAGCCCCGTTCGGGCTGGGCCGCTGGGGCATGCTGGTGAACATCCTCGGCCTGATCTACGGCGGGGCGATGCTCATCAACTTCGCCTGGCCGAGGGTGGCCAGCAACCCCAAGCCCAACCAGACCGGCGGGCTGCTGAGCTTCGGCCTCGGCTTCCTCAACGGCATCCCGATCCTGTGGAGTGTGGCGATCTTCATCGTGCTGATCGGGGTCATCTACTACCTGATCGTCGGGCGGAGCAAGACCTTTGCTCCGGTGACGGCGCCGTCGCCGGACGACGACCTGCCGACCGTGGCCGGCCCGGGCGCGGCGCAGGGGGCTGACAGCTGACCACGCGTACCACACCGGCCATGCCGCCTTCGCCGGGATCCGCGCGCCGCGGTGCCAGGGTCGCACTGCGCACCAGCGCCAGGCAGCCGCCGGAGATCGTGCGCGGACTCGGGACGACCGTGCACGCGCAGATCGAGGACTGGCTGGCCGGCGAGATCGCGGTCGGCGCGCTGGTTTCGGGCGACCGGCTGCCGACCGAGCACGACCTGGCGGCCTGGTTCGGGGTCAGCCGCATGACGCTGCGCCACGCGCTCGCCGAGCTGGCCAGGCGCGGGCTGGTGACCCGTGCGGTGGGCCGGCACGGCGGCACGTTCGTCGCGGCGCCGAAGCTGGAGCAGGACCTGACCACCCTGGCTGGCTTCTCGGAGCAGCTGCGCCGTCACGGCATGGTGGCCGGGGCGCGGGTGCTGACCGCGAGCCGTCGCCCGGCCGGCCCGGCCGCCGGGGCCGCGCTCCGGCTCGCCGAGACAGACCCGGTGTACGAGGTCAGGCGGATCCGGCTGGCCGACGGCCGGCCGATCGTGCTGGAACGCTCGCTGTTCCCCGCCGCCAGGTTCCCCGACATGCTGGACTGCCGGCTGGACGGCTCGCTCTATGAGCTGCTCGAGGTCAAGTACGGGCTGCGGCCGTACCGTGCCAGGGAGAGCCTGGAGCCGGTAACCGCCGGGGTGCGCGAGGCCGAGGCGCTCGAGGTCGCCGAGGGCGCTCCGCTGATGCTGGTCGAGCGCACCGCCTACGCCCGGTCCGGCGAGCCGCTGGAGTTCGCCCGCGACCTGTTCCGCGGCGACCGCACCCGGGTCGTGGTCTGGACCTCTGAGCTCGCCGTCGACATCTAGGACCGCGGCCCCGCTCGTTTTGTGTTATCCGGCAGCAGCGGGGGCGTCTCCCCAGAGAAGGGGCGTTGCGGCCGCAGGCAGTGGCTCCCCGGTGCCCGCCGGGTGCATGCGTCTGGCATACGCCCTCAGTCACACGGGACGGACGAGATGGCCCTCAGCCCAGCACGGAAACGACCACGGCAGCTCGCCGCCATCGTGACGGGAACGTGTGCCGCATTGCTCGTGGCGGGATGCTCATCGCCTGGAGGCGGCGCGGCGGCGAGACCGTCCCCCGTCGCCTCCGTGCACGCGGCACCGTCCGCCTCGGCGGGCACGCCCGCACCGGCAGCACTGGCGCGGGTCACCGCGCGGTCGCCGTCCCGTTCCGCCCGGGAGGGCCGGGATGCGCCGGCGCCGGCCGCATCCGGAGCCCGTCTGGTGACCTTCGTCAACAAGGTCAGCCAGACGATCTGGGTGGCCGCCGCGCAGAATCCGGAATTTCCTCTCGCCGTCACCGGCTGGGTTCTGCCGCCCGGGCATCGCCTAACGATTACCGTGCCCAACCACTGGAACGGCCGTTTCTGGGGCCGCACGGGCTGTGTCTTTCACCACGGCGCAGGCCACTGCCAGACCGGGGACTGCGGCGGCCGGCTCCAGTGCACCGGCAACGGGGCCATACCTGCCACCCTCGCCGAGTACGACATGGACGCCTGGGACGGCCTGGACTTCTACGACGTCAGCATGGTCGATGGCGCCAACCTTCCGGTGTACATCAACGTGACAAGGGGCCAGGCCGCCAACAAGGTCAGCAGAAACGGCTGCATACCGGCCGGCTGCACCAGACCCGTCGTCTGCCCGGACCCGCTGCAGGTCAAGGCCAGCGGTGTCGTCGTGGCGTGCGAGTCGGCATGCGCCAGGTTCGGCACGGACCAGTACTGCTGCCGCGGCGCCTGGGCGTCCCGGTCCCAGTGCGATCCGGCCGAGTGGCCAGTTGACTACGCCGCCGTCTTCAAGCGGGCCGAGCCGTACGCCTACTCCTACGTGGACGACGACGCCACCAGCGTCTACGTGTGCAAGGGCCAGTGCGATTACCGGATCGTCTTCGGCCTCTCCCCGGGCAACTGACCGCGTTGCCCGCGCGGCCCGTGGTGGCCGCGCGGTAGGCCCTAGGCGTCCCGGATGATCTCGTAGGTGACGAAGACGAGGCCGTCACCGACGGTCTGGCTGCCGATCAGGCGGAACGGCTTGTTGCCGCTGGTCTCGCCGAAGAGGCGTTCGCCTGCCCCGACCACGACCGGGAAGACGAACAGCCGCAGCTCATCCACGAGGTCGTGCTCGATCAGCGTGCGCCCGAGCTGATAGCTGGCGTAGACGACGATGTCTCCGTCTATCTCCTGCTTCAGCCGCGTGACCTCGTCCGCCACATTGCCGGTCAGGACTGTCACGTTGGTCCATTTGGGGTCTTCGAGGGTCGCGGACACGACGTACTTGGGCAGGCTGTTCAGCCGGTCCGCGAACTCGCCGGGCTTGGCCGCCCAGCGCGTACCGAACCATTCGTCGCTGCGCCGGCCCAGCAGCAGGGCCGCGGTGCCCAGCGCCTCGGCGTATTCGATCTTGCCCCACTCTTCGAGATCCTTGCCCCCGTACTGGACGAACCAGCCGCCACGGCCGAAGCCTTCCTCGCCGTCGGGGTCCTGGACCACTCCGTCGAGCGATACGTTCGTGGTGATGATGATCTTTCCCATTCCGGTTCTCCTTGTCGCTGGCGTTGTCGGCTGCCAACGATGCAGGCGCCGCGGCGCCGGGAAACTGGGCGCCCGCCGGCCGCCCAGTTCGCCCCTCGGCTGGCGCCTGTATGAGATGGAAGTGCTGCCAGGGCACGGAAGGAAGGTGACGCCGGCGTGGTGACTGCTGACCTGCTTGCACGGGGTCGGGCCGGGGACGGCGACGCGTTCCGGGAGCTGACCGAGCCGTACCGCCGGGAGCTCCAGGTGCACTGCTACCGGATGCTCGGCTCCTTCCAGGACGCCGAGGACGCCCTCCAGAACACGCTGCTGACCGCCTGGCAAAGCCTCGGCGGGTTCGAGGGACGCGCCTCGCTGCGCACCTGGCTGTACAAGATCGCCACCAACCGGTGCCTCGACGCGCGCCGCGCGGCCAGCCGGCGCCCGGCCAAGGAGTGGGACGTGGCCAAGGTGGAAATGCCCGAGCCGACCCGGCTCGGCGAGATCGTCTGGCTCGAGCCGTTTCCCGACGCTCTCCTCGAGGGTGCCGTCGACGTGCCGCTCGGTCCGGAGGCCCGCTACGAGCAGACCGAGTCCATCTCCCTGGCCTTCGTGACCGCCCTGCAGGTCCTGCCGCCGCGCCAGGTCGCCGTGCTGATCTTGCGCGACGTCCTCGGATTCCACGCCAGCGAGGTGGCCGGCATGCTGGACTCGACCGTCGAATCGGTCAACAGCGCACTCAAACGGGCGCGCGCCGCGCTGCAGCGCCGCCAGCCCGCCGGCCGCGAACCCCCTCCCCTGTCCGGCTCGCCCGCCGAGGATGCGATCGTGGCGAAGTTCGTCAGCGCGTGGGAGTCTGCCGATCTGGACGGGCTGGTGGCCCTGCTGACTGACGACGTGTTCATGTCGATGCCGCCGATGCCCTTCGAGTACGAGGGCCGGGACGTCGTCGTCCGCTTCTGCGCCGGCCTGTTCGGCGCGGGCCGCAGGTTCGACCTCGTCCCGGCGCGAGCCAACGGCCAGCCTGCATTCGGGGCCTACCTGAATGTCGCTGACGGCATCCGCCACGGGACCGGCCTGTACGTGCTCACCCTCACCGGCGACCGGATCTGCGCCATGACCCGCTTCGACAACAGCGTGCTCGCATCCTTCGGGCTGCCGCGATCGCTGCCGGGCCGGTAAGACTATTGCAGGCGGCAGGTTTCCTGGCCGGTTATCTCGGCGATGAGCTCGAGGTCCTTATCCACGTGCAGGACCGCGAGCCGAGCGGTCTCAGCGGTCGCCGCGATCAGCAGGTCAGGGATGGACGGGGCCCGGTGCTGCCCGCGCTAGCGCGCTAGCGGACCACTAACGGTGCCGGGACCAGCGGGGCCCGACGAACGCCCAGTTCGTCTCCCAGCCCGCCAGCCGCCGCCGGTCCATCAGCCACCGGACCACCAGACCCACGAACAGCAGGAGGATTGCCAGGGCGAACGGGGCAACCACCTCGGCCCCGAGTTCGCGCTTGATCAACTCGGCGCGCAGCAGCGGCTGGACGGTTTCCTGGCCGGAGGCGTTGACCCAGACCGGCACCGTCGTGCCCGCCAGGGTGCCTGGCGTCGCCGGAACCTGCCCGGCCAGGTGCCGCCCGCCCGGCCCGAACCACCGGGCCAGCGTCATCACCTCGTAGTTCCATGACGTCCGCAGGTCGAAGTTGGGCAGCGCGGGTGCCGTTTTGAGCAGTACCGCTGGCACCTGGTGCCATGACTGCTGGGCACGCTGCTCGAGCCACCCTTGGTGTCGCATCCACCCGCCCGCCGTTGCCCCGGCCACTGGCGCTCCGATCAGAAGCACCGCGAGCAGCAGGGCCGTGATCCATGCCTCAATCCTGTCCATGCGGCGCCGCAGCGGGCTCCTGCCCATCCACAGCCGCCGGCCGAGCCGTGTTAGCCGGCCCGTCCTCGCGAGCCGCCCCATCCGCACTGCTTTCTCCTCCACATGCTGTCCCCCACTACCCCCGGCTAAATTGTTACTCCGGCTGTGGACAGACTCGCCGCCGGGGTATGGCCCTGGCCGGTCGGCCAGGTTACATCGAGATCACGGCGGCGCCGGTGAACCGCTCGGCAGCAAGATCGGCAACCGCCTGATCCGCCTTGTCGAACGGGTACGGGTTGACCGTGACCTGCAGCCGGAGCCGCTCGGCCAGCCGGAGGAACTCCTCCCCGTCGCCCCGGGTGTTGGAAGTGACGCTGCGCAGCGTGCGCTCCTGGAACAGGTCCTCGTCGTAGTTCAGCGAGGGAATGTCGGTCAGGTAGATCCCGGCGACGGCCAGCGTGCCGCCGCGGTCCAGCGCCGCCAGCGCCGGCGGGACCAGGGTGCCGACCGGCGCGAACAGGATCGCCGAGTCGAGCGGCTCGGGCGAGGGGTCGAACGAGTCCTGAGTGGAAGCGACGCCCAGCTCGCGGGCCAATTCGCGGGCCTTCTCGCCGCGGGTGAACACGTGCACGGCCGCGCCCCCCGCGATCGCGACTTGCGCGACCAGGTGGGCCGAGCCGCCGAATCCCCAGATCCCGAGCCTGCCGCCGGGCGGCAGGTCGGCGAGCTTCAGCGCCCGGTAGCCGATGATGCCCGCGCACAGCAGCGGCGCCAGCTCGGCATCGCTGAAGCCCTTCGGCAGCTCGTACACGTACGCGTCGGCCGCGACCAGGTACTCCGCGTACCCGCCGGGAAAATCCCAGCCGGTGTAGACCGAGTTCGGGCAGAGGTTCTCCCGGCCCTGGCGGCAGTACCGGCAGGAGCCGTCGGTGCCTCCCAGCCAGGCGCCGCCGACCCGGTCCCCGGCGGCGAACCTGGACACACCGGGGCCGGTGGCGACCACCTCGCCCACGACCTCGTGGCCCGGCGTGACATCCGGCGCCTTGGGAGGCAGGTCCCCCTCGGTGAGGTGCAGGTCGGTCCGGCATACGCCGCACTTCAGCACCCGGATCAGCAATTGTCCCGGCCCCGGCTCGGGGACCGGGCGCTCCATCAGCCGCAGCGGGCCGGTCGCCACCGGCCCGGGCTCGTGAACCACCCACGCCCGCATGTCTCCAGGCTAAGCGAGCGCGTCCGGTCGCCGGCCCGCGCCTTCCGCCAAGCGGCGCGGCGGCACCGCGGTATAATCGCCGGCATGGCCCACCATCACGCCAGCACGACGACGCCGGGCGAATCCCGGCGCGACGCGGCGTGACCTGACCACGACCACTCGGCCCCGGGAGCTGCCATCCCGGGGCTTTTTTGATGCGCCAGCCACGGGAGGGTGCCTCCACGCGGGCCTCGGACCACGGACGAGAACCGAGTAACGGAGGCACCGATGCGCACCAACCAGCCACCCGCCGGCCCGGCGGTGCCGGCCGGCCACCCGCCCGCCGACCATCGCCGGCTTGGCCGCGAGCTGCGGCTGTTCGCCACCGATCCGCTGGCCGGCGCCGGGCTGCCGCTGTGGCTGCCGGACGGCGCGGTGATCAGGGCCGAACTGGAGCGGCTGGCCGCCGAGGAGGCGGTCCGCGGCGGCTGCCAGCGGGTCTACACCCCGGTGCTCGCCAAGCGGGCGCTGTTCGAGCGTTCCGGCCACTGGGCCAAGTTCGCGGACGACATGTTCCCGCCGATGCAGGTCGGGGGCGAAGAGCTGGTGCTGCGGCCCGCGAACTGCCCGCACCATGCCCTGGTCTACGGCGCGGAGCAGCGCAGCTTCCGTGACCTGCCGGTGCGCCTGTTCGAGCTCGGCAGCATGTTCCGCAGCGAGCTGTCCGGTGTGCTGGGCGGGCTGTCCCGGGTGCGGCAGATCAACCTCGACGACACCCACGTGTTCTGCGCCCCATGGCAGGTACGGGACGAGATCGTGCGCGGCGTGCAGGCGGTTCGCCGCTGCTACCGGCTGCTCGGCATCGACGTCGCTCGCTACCGGCTGTCCCGGCGCGGCAGCGGCGATGGCTACCTCGGCGGAACCGGCCTCTGGGCGGATGCGGAGCGCCAGCTCGCCGCCGCGCTCGACGACCTCGGGCTCGACTTCGAGGACGCTCCCGGCGAGGCCGCGTTCTACGGGCCGAAGATCGATGTGCAGGTCACCGACCCGGCGGGCCGGGAGGAGACTCTTTCGACCGTGCAACTCGATTTCAACGGGCCGGAACGTTTCGGTCTCGGGTTCATCGGCTCCGATGGCGCGAGCCAGCGGCCGGTGATGATCCACCGCGGAGTGCTGTCCGCGATGGAACGGCTGGTCGCTCATCTCATCGAGCGATACGACGGGGCGTTCCCGCCGTGGCTTGCGCCGGTCCAGCTGGTGGTGCTCCCCGTTGCCGAGCCGAACGCGGAGCAGGCCCGGCGGGTTGCCGACCGGGCGGCCGGCGCGGGGCTGCGGGCCGATTGTGTTCCGGCGGATACCACCCTGGGCGCCAGGATCCGCCGGGCCCACGACCGCCGGATCCCGTACATCGCGGTGCTCGGCGACCGGGAGGCCGCAGGTGACGCCGTCGCGCTGCGGCTGCGGGACGGCCGCCGTCTCGACAGCGTCAGCGTCGACCGGCTGATCTCTGCCCTGGCCGGCCTGGTCACTGAGCGCTCGGCAGGCCTCGGCTTCCGGTAACCAGGACCGCGATCGCCGGCCCTATAACGGCGCCAACCGGCATTAATGGCGCCACGCTCACAGCCCGAATCTGCGAACACGGAGCATTAAGTTAATTTCCCCCTAGGGGGTCGGTTTCCCCTAGGGGGGTGTCTTTGCCAGCCGCGCAGGCAGACGCGGCGGTGCGAGACCTCGCTGGAAAAATCGAGCGTACATCATGGCTGCTTGATTGATATTTTTCGCACACTAATATGATGGCATCCCGGCCATCGAGCCATCATGTTATCGTTTAAGAGACAATTACGCGACGGGGTTAGTTCGCGAAAGTTGTCGCGACGGTCCTAGTGTTCCTCCATACTGGCGCGAAAGGCCTTTAATGGTCGACCACCCCCCGCGGAGGTCCACGTCATGAGATTGCGGACGAGGCGGGCGAAGTACCTGGCCGCCATAGCGGCGGCAGCCGGACTCGCGGCGAGCGCCGCAGTGGCTGCCGTATCGAGCGCGGCGACCTCCGCGGCCGCCTGCCAGGTGCAGTACACGGTGCAGAACCAGTGGTCCACCGGGTTCTCGCTCGCGGTCGCGGTAACCAACGAGGGTTCCCCGGTCACGAGCTGGACGCTGGGCTACTCCTATGCCGGCAACCAGCAGCTGACCGAGGGCTGGGACGGGACCTGGACCCAGTCCGGTACGGACGTCACCGTGACGAGCGCGTCATGGAACGGCTCGCTCGGCACCGGCGGGAGCGCCTCGGCCGGCGCGAACTTCAGCTACAGCGGCACCAATGCGGTGCCGGCCACTTTCACGCTGAACGGCACAACCTGCAGCAGCGCCGCTGGCCCGGCGCCCTCGCCGAGCCCGGCTCCCACGCCCAGCCCGGCACCAACGGCCACGGCGAGCCCGGCGCCGACGGCCACGGCCACGGCGGCCCCCTCGCCAACGCCCAGCTCGCCGCCCAGCCCGAGCGCGCCGGCCACGTCGCCGGCACCCCAGCTGCACGTGTCGGGGAATGAGCTGGTCGATGCCGGCGGAGCGCGGGTGGTGCTGCACGGGGTGGACCGCTCAGGCACCGAGTACGCGTGTGTGCAGAACAACGGGATCTTCGACGGGCCTAACGACCAGGCCTCGATAACCGCGATGAAGAGCTGGGGTGTCAACGCGGTCCGGGTGCCGCTGAACGAGGCCTGCTGGAATGGCGAGTCGTATGTGAACCCGGCCTACGCCGGCGCGAACTACCAGACCGCAATCGAGGCCTATGTGAACCTGCTCAACGCAAACGGCATGGTCGCGATCCTGGACCTGCACTGGAGCGACGGGCTGTACACCGGCAGCTCGTCGGCCTGCTCCTCGGCCGATGCCGTGTGCCAGAAGCCGATGCCGGATGCGGCCGAGTCGGTGCCGTTCTGGACCTCGGTCGCCAGCGCGTTCAAGGGCAACGACGCGGTCATCTTCGACCTGTTCAACGAGCCCTATCCGGAGCGCGCCGACGGCGGCAACGAGACCGAGGGCTGGCAGTGCTGGCTCAACGGCGGCAGCGACTGCGTTGGCATCTCCTACCCCGTGGCCGGGATGCAGACCCTGGTCAGCGCCGTGCGCTCCACCGGCGCCAGCAACGTGATCATGCTCGGCGGGCTGGAATACGCCAACGACCTGACCCAGTGGCTGGCATTCGAGCCCACCGACCCGGACCACAACCTGGTGGCGTCCTGGCACTCCTACAACTTCAACGCCTGCAATAGCCAGTCCTGCTGGACCAGCCAGGTCGCCCCGGTCATCGCCAAGGTCCCGGTCATCGCGGGAGAGATCGGCGAGAACGACTGCGCGGACGGCTACATCGACCCGCTGATGACCTGGCTGGACTCGGCGAACACCAGCTACCTGGCCTGGGCCTGGAACGCCGACTTCAACTGCGCCTCCGGCCCCGGCCTGATCACCGACTACAACGGCGATGCCACCGCGTTCGGCGCCGGATACGAATCCCACCTGCAGGCCCTGGCCGGAGGCTGACCAGGGGCCGCGCTGGCCAAGCCCGCGTGCCTCGCCGCCGCTGCCATGTCCTGGCTGCGCGGCGGCAAGTGCCACTACCGCAAGGAGCCCGAGCCCGCGGCCATGGCCGCGGCGGTCGCGCGTTAGGGTTGTCGGCCATGCATGGCCAGCAGGCCAGCGCCGGCCAGGCCGAGCAGGGCGAGGCCGTGCTCACCCAGGCGCTCGCCGCGTACCAGACGGCCCTCGGCCAGCGACTCATCGCCGCCTACGCGCTCGGCAGCCTGGCACACGGCGGCTTCAGCCCGCTGGTCAGTGACGTCGACCTCGGGCTCGTCCTCGCCGACCCGCTGCGAATGAAAGACCGTTTCACCATCCGCACCGTGGCCGGCGCGGTGCGAGCCGGCGGGTCACCGCTGCACCAGCGGCTTTCGGTGTTCTGGGGGACGCCGTCGACCCTGCGGGGCAGCGTGAGCGGCGGCAGGTTTCCCCCACTGGACCGGCTTGACCTGCTCGAGTACGGCCGGCTGCTGGCTGGGGCCGACGCCCGCGACGACGTGGCCCGCCCCGGCCCGGCCGAACTGCTTGTGGCGGGCGCAGAATTCGCGCTCGGCACGCTGGGCGGGGACCCGGACCTGGTCCAGCGAGTCAAGGGCCTGGTCATGCGCCACCACCGGGGCGACGATCCGGTGCGGGAGGTCCGCACCCCGTCGCTGCTGGCCGCACGGGGGCCCCGGCGGGTGACCAAGGTCGTGCTGTTCCCGGTCCGGTTCCTGTTCACCGCGGCCACCGGCCGGGTGGGCACCAACGCCCTCGCCGCCGAGCACTACCTGGCCAGCCCGGACGCCCCCGCCACCGGCCTCGTCGCCGCCGCGGTCGCCTGGCGCGCCGCGCCGCCGGCCGAGGATGAGGCCGCCGGCCTGCTCGGCCGCGAGCTCATGCCGCTCTACCTGCACTACATCGACGACCACATCGCCCGCCTCGACGACGCCGGCCGCCCGCGGCTGGCCGGCCGGTTCCGCCGGTGGCGGGGCCGGCTGCTGGCCTGACCACTACTTAACCTGGTGCCTGCCGGTACTCACGGGCGGAGGGTGATCTGGATGGCTCGGTCAGCGACTTCCCAGCAGGGCTTCCTGCGGAGCTTCTGGTTCGCCGGGCAGGGTGTGTGGCATGTCGTTTGCACCCAGCGCAACATGCGGGTCCACCTGCTGGCCGGGTTGGCCGCGGTCGTGGCCGGCCTGATCCTGCGCATCGGCGCGGCGGACTGGGCCTGCGTGCTGTTGGTCATCGGGCTCGTGCTCACCGCCGAGACCCTGAACACGGTCGTCGAGGCGCTCGTCGACCTGTGCACCGACGAGTTCCATCCGCTGGCGAAGGCCGCCAAGGATATGGCGGCGGGCGCGGTGCTGCTCTCGTCGGCGGCAGCGGTGGGCGTTGGCGTCGCCGTGTTCCTGCCCCGGCTGCTCCGGGGTGCCGGATGACTGAGCTCCGGCCCCTGCCTCGCGCCGCGCCGGGCACGGCGAGTGCTGGCCACCGCAGACAGCGCGACCCCATAGGGTCTTAGACGGGGAACGCGGAAGGGTTCGGGGCGGATCGGGGAGGGCATGAAGCGGAACTCATGGCTGGCTGCTGCCTGTGTGGCGGGCTTTGCCGCGGCGCGGCTGGGTGCCGCCGATCGCGACCGCCGCATTGAGGCTCCGGTGGCGGCGCTGCTGTCGTTCACCCCCCATGTGAGTGCCGCCGCACTGCTCAGCCCGCTGGTGCTGCGCCGCAAAGGCCCGGCGGCCACCGCCGTGCTCGCCGGGACCGCGCTGGCCGCTGCGGTGCTGCCGCGGGCGCTGCGGCGGCCGCAGCCGATGAGCCGCGGCCCGGTGCTGCGCGTGGTCACGGCGAACCTGATGCACGGGGGGGCCGACGAGGAGGCGATCGTCAGCCTGGTCCGGCGCACCGGCGCCGACGTGCTGTTCCTGCAGGAGCTCACCGAGAGGGCGGTGATCAGGCTGAAGCAGGCCGGGCTCACCGACCTGCTCCCGCACGAGATCATCGACATCAGCGCGCGTGACTCTGGCATCTTCGCCAGGTACCCGCTCCGCAACGGCCTGAGCATCACGCCGGTCCCCATCGCCCAGCTCACGGCGCGGCTGGAGCTTCCCGGCGGCCAGCATGCCGACCTGATCTGCGTCCACCCGCGCCCGCCGAAGCCGCCATGGTCACGACGGAACGCCGCCCGGTGGCGGAGGGATATGACGGTCATGCCGCCGCCGGCGGATCTGGCTGCCGATCCCCCGCGGGTGCTGGCGGGAGACTTCAACGCCACGGCGGATCACGCGTACTTCCGCGACCTGCTGCGGCTGGGGCACGTCGATGCCGCCAGCCAGCTGGGCAAGGGACTGATCCCCACCTGGGCGCCCTGGGGAACCTTGGGCGGCCCGGGTCTGCTGACGATCGATCATGTCCTGGTCGATCCCCGGTGCCCCGTGCTGGCGGCCTCGGTGCACCGGGTGCCGGGCAGCGACCACCGCGCGGTGTACGCGGAGTTCCGCCTCTCCCGCTGAGCTCAGCCCTTCGCGGGTTCGCTGTCACGGGGGGCGCGCGGCGGGTGTCCCCCCGCGCGTGCGCTCAGGTTCTCCTCGGTGAGCTGCGCCAGCCAGTCGCGGCTTGCCACGGCGATCCTGGGCGGTATCCCGAGCTCGCCGAGCAGGTCGGCCGCTGCGGCCATCTCGTCGGTGCGCCGGGCGGCGTGGGTGATGCTGCCCTGCTCGAGGCGGTTCAGCATGTCCGTGCCGATGTCCTCGGCGATGCTCTCGCGCAGCCAGTCCTCGCACCCGGCGGCGCGGCCGGCCCGCAGCGACTCGGTCACCGCGGCCGCCATCCCCTTGTAGAACACGCTGCGGCACAGCTTGCGGCTGGCCGCGGCGCCGGCCGGCCCGGCGATGGCCTCGGCATTCCCGCCGAGGCCGGTCAGCGCCGCGGCGACCGGGCCCGCGGCTTCACCGCTCACCAGCATCGGCGTCCGGATCCCGCGGCCAGGGACCGGGGCCATCATCGCCACGTCGGCGAACGCGATCCCCCGCTGCAGCGCCATGGCCGCGAGCCGCTGCTTGAGGTCGGCCGAGGAGGTGTTGAGGTCCGCGTAAAGAACCTCCGCTGACAGGCCAGGCCCGGCGGCGCTGAAGGCGGCCTCGGCCTCGTGCGCCGTGGTCAGGCTCAGCACGAGATCGGCCCCGGCGCAGGCTTCCGCGTCGCTGCCGGTCGCGACGACTCCCTCGGGCACGGCAACCGCGGGGTCGTAGCCACGCACGGTCACCCCGGCGGCGAGCAGGTCTCGGCTGATCGCCCCGCCGGCCTCGCCGAGCCCGAGCACGGCGACCACCCTGATCTCGGCAGGTTCCTCGCTCACGGCGCTCCTCTCCTGCGTGCCCATCACCCGAAGACTGCCACCCGGTCTCACTGGCGCGCCAATTGGGCAGGGCGGGGCCTGGCGAGGCCCTACTCGGGACCCGCCGTGCGGGCCGCGGCCAGCAGCCGCTGCTCCAGCGCGGCGCTGGCCACGCCGACCACGGCCGCGTACGTTCCGGCCTTTGCCGCGGTGTTCCGCTGGACGGTCCCGTTCATGGCCCTGGCCCTGCTCCTGGCGCTGGCGATGCGGGAGAAGCCGCTATCCGAGGAGATGATCGAGGTGGCCAAGGGCGAGGCCGAGATCCCGGAGTACTGACGGCAGACTGGGACGCATGGATGTGCTGACCGTGGTGGACCTGGGCTCGTCATCGGTGGTGCTGCGCCGGGCCGCCGCGCCGGACGTGCCCGCGATCGTGGACCTGCTGGCCGCAGACCAGCTCGGCGCGACGCGGGACAGCGTGCGGACGCCCGAGGACCTGGCCTGTTACCAGCAGGCGTTCCGCGCCATCGACGACGACCCGGCGCACATCCTGATGGTCGCGGAGTCGGCCGGGGAGGTCATCGCGACCATGCAGGTCTCGTTCATCCCGGGCCTGGCCCGGCGCGGCGCGCTGCGTGCCCAGCTCGAGGCCGTCCGGGTGCACGACGCCTACCGCGGCCAGGGCCTCGGTGCCGCCATGCTCGGCTGGGCGATCGATGAGGCACGCCAGCGCGGTTGCGGGCTGGTCCAGCTGACCAGCGACAAGTCACGGACGCAGGCGCACCGCTTCTACGAGCGGCACGGCTTTGTCGCGACCCACGAGGGCATGAAGCTCAAGCTCTAGTCACCGCCGCGACGCTCTCGCCGCGCACCCACCGAACGGGCGGGCCGGCAATCACGAATGGCCAGGCGGGCCGGCAATCACGAACGGCCAGGCGCGCTGGCCAGACGGGCCGCCTTGGTGACCAGGTACTGCCGCTCGCGCAGGTTGGTGGTGCGGTCGGCGGCGGCCCGGAACTCGGCGACCGCGGCCGCGTCGTCGCCGGCTTGCTCGAGCAGGTGGGCGCGCACCGCGTGCAGCCGGTGGTGGTCGCCAAGCCGCTGGTCCAGGCCGTCGAGCAGGGCGAGGCCCGCGTCCGGGCCCTGCGCCATCGCCGCGGCCACGGCCCGGTTAAGGCGGGCCATCGGGTTCCCGGTCATCGACTCGAGCAGGCCGTAGAGGGTCAGGATCTGCGGCCAGTCGGTGCGGTCGTGACCGGGGGCCTGGTCGTGCAGGGCCGCGATCGACGCCTGGATCTGGTACTCGCCGACCTGTCCCCGGCGCAGCGCCCCGGCGATCAGCCCGAGGCCCTCGACGATGAGCCGCCGGTCCCACCGGTCGCGGTCCTGCTCGGCGAGCGGGACCAGTTCGCCGCCCGGGCCGGTGCGGGCCGGCCGCCTGGCTTCGGTGAGCAGCATGAGCGCGAGCAGGCCGGCGGCCTCGGGCTCCTCGGGGGCGGCGGTGTGAATCGCCCGGGCCAGCCTGATGGCCTCGCCGGACAGGTCGGTGCGGGCCAGATCGGGCCCGCTGCTGGTCGTGTAGCCCTCGTTGAACACCAGGTACACCACATGGAGCACCTGCGCGAAGCGTTCCGGTCGGTCATCTTGGGCCGGCAGGGCGAACGGCTGGCGCCCCTGCGCCTGGATCTTGGCCTTAGCCCGGCTGATGCGCTGCGCCATCGTCGGCTCGGGGACCAGGAACGCGGCCGCGATCTCGCGGGTGGTCAGGCCGCCGACCGCGCGCAGCGTCAGCGGGATGGCCAGCGCCGGGCTGAGCGAGGGGTGGCAGCACATGAACATGAGGATCAGCGTGTCGTCGCG
>Ga0208725_1000031_pt1 | contig 29106 bp, 22 predicted proteins | sample MicForSoSWNH13_O_FD_188004 | JGI IMG/M metagenome (GOLD analysis project Ga0208725, IMG submission 188004) | Forest soil microbial communities from Harvard Forest Long Term Ecological Research site in Petersham, Massachusetts, USA - MetaG HF011... | ecosystem: Environmental > Terrestrial > Soil... | reverse complement strand
CATCGTCTACGACGGCGCCCGGCACATCCCGATGGCCACGATCGCTGGCATGGAGGACCGCACGATCACGATCAGCGCGCTGTCCAAGAGCTACGCCGTTACCGGCTGGCGGGTCGGCTGGGCGATCGCGCCGCCCGACCTGACCGACGCGATCCGCCGCGTGCACGACTTCGTCACGGTCGGGGCGCCGACGCCGTTCCAGGAGGCCGGAGCGGTGGCGCTGCGGCTGCCGGGCTCCTACTACGACCGGCTGGCCGCGGACTACACCGAGCGGCGCGACCTCATGCTGCAGATCCTGGCCACGGCCGGGCTCGAGCCGGTCACCACGCCGGCCGGGGCTTACTACATCATGTGCGACGCGTCGGGCCTGGGCATGGGCGACGACACCGCGACGGCGCGCGCGCTCACCCGCGAGGTCGGCGTGGCCACCGTGCCCGGCTCGTCCTTCTACTCACGGCCCGGGCTGGGCCGCTCCAAGATCCGGTTCTCCTACAGCAAGAAGCTGACCACGCTGCACGAAGCGGGTCGCCGGCTCGCCCGGCTAGCGGCCGACCCGGCGTGACCGGCGGGGGAGCGTCGCGTTATGGCCCCTCTGTTATGACGGGGGCGTCGGGCATCCCGCCGGCGCGCGGGTGGTGCGGCGACAGCATCTCGGAGTACGGGTCGCTGCCGCCCTTCAGGCCCGCCACCAGCGGGGAGTGCGCGAGGACGACCGCGCCGGCGACCATTACCAGCAGGGACAGCGCCTCCAGCGGCCCCCACGCGCCGGTGGTCCGCAGGTTGTCGCCGAACAGCCCGACACCGACCAGGATGCTGGCCACGGGGTCCACGAGGACGATCGTGGACTGGGAGGCGACGATCGGGCCCGCGTGAATCGCGTTCTGGGCCAGGAACACGGCGAGCGCGCCGAAAAAGGCCAGCGCGTAAGTCTGCCAGTGCCGGTACAGATCGGTCCAGTCAGAAGCCGCGAACCCGGACACCACCTTGGTGCAGGCCGCGGTGAACGCGAAGCTGATCGACGCAGCGGTGCCGAACATCGCGGCCCGCCACCAGCGCGGGCCGCGCAGCGCCAGCGCGGTCGCGATCACGATGCCGCCGGTGCAGGCCCCGCCGGCCACCAGCCACGCCCACAGCGGCGGCGACAGGGTGCCGTCCACCGGGTCAGCGAAGAACAAGAACCCGGCCAGGCCGGCGGTCACGGCCACCACGCCGGTCCACTCGCGCCCGCCCATCCTGAACCCGAACCAGGCGACCAGGACGATGACCAGGAACACCAGCTCGGTGGTCAGGATCGGCTGGACCTCGGACAGCCGGCCCAGATGCAGGGCCACGGCCTGGAGCAGAAACGAGACGATCATCAAAGCGAACCCGGCGAGCCAGATCCCGCGGCGCACCGCGTACGTGATCAGGCTGAACCGCAGTGTGGTGTCGGCAGGCGCGGCCTCGATGCCCTTCCGCTGGAAGACGCTGGTCAGAGCGTTAGCGAGGGCAGCAGCCAAGGCCAAAATGAAAACCATGGTCCCCGCTAACCCCGCTCCCGCCAGGCCCGTTCCCGTCGGCCTGCCTGCAGACTGCTTTCCACTAATTGCTGCCCAGAAACGCATGTATCATACAGCTATCTCGCTTAGCATAGCGCGGGGGAGCTGATCGGTGTAGTGGATAACAGGCCAGATGGCGAGGACGCCATCGGGACCATCGAGCTCGAGCTGGTCAAACTGGTCCGCCAACTCGAGACGTTTGGCCGCCGCAGCTCACTGTACGTGCGGGTGGACCGGGCCGGTTATCTTGCGATGCGGGTGCTCGAAGACCTCGGGCCGGTGAGCACGAACGCGCTGGCCCAGGCCCTGCAGCTGGACGCGTCGACGGTCACCAGGCAGATCGCGCCGCTGGAGCGCGGCAGGCTGATCGAGCGGCGCCCCGATCCCGCCGACGGCCGGTCGTCGAGCATCGCGCTGACCGCCGAGGGACGCCGTTGCATGAGCGACGTGACGCAGGAGCGGCGGCGGTGCATCGAGGCGCTGGTGAGCGACTGGGACGGCGCCGACCAGGCCGGTCTCGCGGTTGCGCTGGCCCGGCTCAACTCGTCGCTGGCCGAGAGCGTGGCCGAGTCAGGCAAACGCCCGCAGTAGCCCGCGGGCAGTGTGATGGCGGGGCGCGGCCCGGGCCTCCCCGAGACGGCCATGCCTGGCTGGGACGGCAGACCGGGCGTTACGTCACGGCACGGGCGATTTCAGGCCGGCCGATGCGAGCACCTCGCTGGTAGGCCGCGGGCTGGTGCGCACCCCGGCGGCGGCGCCCCTGATCAGCCATTTCCCAAGCGCCCGGCGGTCTCGCGACCTGGCGAACGTGCGGGCCCAGCGGCGCAGCGTCGAGCCGCCGTACAGCACGCGCTCGAGGGGAGCCAGTGGCGCCCGGGCCCTGAGCGTCCAGATCTTGTTCCTGACCTCATAGAAGAAGCGCTGCCCCGGGTCGTTGTCGGTGGAGCCGAAGACCGCGGTCTTGTGCACCACGGTGCTAGCCGGGCAGAGCAGTCCGGCGTTGCCGCGCAGCAGCCGGGTGGTGAACTCGAAGTCGTCGTTCCACAGGAAGTAGTCCGCCTGCGGCAGGCCGCGCTCCCGGCAGACGCGGGCGTCGACCAGCACCGAGACGAACGACGCCGACCGAATCGGCAGGCACCCGGCTGCCGCGGCGGCGGCACGCTCGGCCTGGCGGGCGAACGGCTTGACCCGCGGGGTGTTCATCGGGTGCGCGCGCCCGTCGGTCCACACCACGCGGCTCGCGATCAGCGCCGGAGGCCGGGCCGGATAGGCGGGATGGCGCGCGCGGGCGTCGAGCAGGGCACGCAGCGCGCCCGGCCCGGGCACCGTGTCGTCGTCCATGACCCAGACGAGGTCGGCGGACTGGTCGAGGGCCAGCGCCATGCCGCAGGCAAACCCGCCGGCGCCACCGGTGTTGCGGGCCAGCTCGGCCACACAGGCGGATGGGTACTGCCTGCGCACCGCCGCGGCCGTGCCGTCGGCCGAGGCGTTGTCGACGACGATCAGGGCGTCGGCGGGCCGGGTCTGCGCCTGCACTGCGGCGAGCGCCTCCAGCAGCAGCTCCCGCCGGTTGTAGGTGACCACGACCGCGATCACCCGGGGCGGCGGGGCGACCGTCCCGGCCGCCGCGGTCGCGCCGCTGCCGCCGGGCACGCTAGGCATGCTTGCCGACCCGGCGGCGCTCCAGCCTGCGCCACGCCACGATCCGCATCCGGCGCACGAGCGGAAAGCGGCTGCTGAGCTCGCGCACCGTCCGCTTCAGCCGCGGTGAGGAGGCCACCGTTGACTCGACCCTGGCGACGAGCCCGCGCTGCCGGTCCGGGCTCGGCTGCGGCTTGGCCGCCGGGTGCGCCTTGTGGTACTGGTTGACGACCAGCGCCGCCGCGGCCTCTACCGCGGCGTCGAGCACCCGCTCGGCCGGCTGATCAGCCGGGCTGGCCCCCGGCTCGGTGACCGGCCGGGGTCGCAGCTCGTCCAGGCTGCCGACCACGTCGTACGCGGACTCGCTCAGCGCTTCGATGAGGACGTCCGCCTGCTTCCCGGCCCACTCCTCGCGCTCGGCGGGAAGCACGAGCTGTCCCTCGCGCGGGCGCGCGGCCAGGGTCCGGTGCGCGACCGCTTCCTTCACGTTCCACATGTAGAACCAGTCGGGGACCTCTTCGGGCAGGGCCTGGTTCAGCCGCCGCAGGAACTCGATCTCGGGCAGGCCGAGCGAGGCGTTCGGCCGGGCTCGGCTGGTGTCCACGCTGGCCGGGTCGACGTCGAGCAGGGACGCGAACCGCTGCCACAACAGCGCGTTATCCGAACCGCGCGGCGGGACCGTGATCACGTGCACCCGCTGCGGCGGCACGTGCCGGGCCCAGATGCCGAGGATCGCGAGCGTGTCGTGCACCCGCCAGAACCACCACTGCCGCCGGTCGGCCGAGTACGACTCCCGGTCGATCACGTCCTCCAGCCAGTCCTGGAAGCCCTTGGCGTTGCGGTGCTTCACGGTCTCCTGCCACTCCGCGGGCAGCAGCGTGGACATGTCCCGCACGGTGAGCACCACGTGCACCTCGGCCGGCTGCAGCGACCGCACCGCGCGCTCGGCCTGCTCCGGGTCCGCCGCCGAGAACAGCTCGTGCGAGATCACCGCCACCCGGGGTGCCTGCTGAGCCTGGCGGGCCAGGATCTCCCATTCGCCGGCCCACGACCCGGCCGGATCCGAGGCCAGCTTGGGGATACCGCGCAGGTCCTGGCTGGCGCGGTAATGATCTTGCGGGTGGTGGCCGGGCAGCACCACGCCCTGCGCTGAGAGCTCGCCGCGGTTGCGCCACATGACGTGCTGCAGGAACGTCGTACCGGTCTTCGGCTCGCCGATGTGCAGGAGCACTTTTGGCCCCGTACCGAGGGCGGGTCGGGACTCGCTGTCGGCGTGCCTTGCCATCCTGGCAACCTCGCGTCTCGTCGTTCTAGCGCTTCCGGGGATTAGGTCAGAAACGGCTGCGAAGCCTGGAACTGACAGTAATGCCAGGTATCCGGCCTAAAGCACTCGTAAAGTAGCGTTCATCAAGCGGTAGGTAACTGTACAAGCTGTGGACGATGTGCCGTCGACGAACCTGGCTACATTCGGGCACCGGCAGGGACCGCTCACTCTCCGGTCCCCGCCTTGTCGCGCTGCGCATTCTCCCGACTGACGGAAGGCGGTCTCCTGCGTATGCACGAGCCCTTCTCGCTCCTGGTGTCGGTGTACGACGGCGACCGGCCCGACTACATCCGGAGGGCGCTGCGCAGCGCGGTTGACGAGCAGACCGTTCGCCCCGACCAGGTGGTGATCGTCCGGGACGGCCCGGTTCGCGACGAGATCGCCGGGTGCCTGGACGAATTCCGGCGCACCAGCCCGGTGCCGGTGTCGTACGTCCCGCTGCCGCACAACGGCGGCCTGGGGCCCGCCCTCGACTCGGGGCTGGCCGCGAGCTGGTTTGACGTGGTCGCGCGCATGGACGCGGACGACGTGGCGATGCCGCACCGGTTCGAGGTGGAACTGCCGCTGATCCAGGACGCGGACATCGTCGGGGCCGGCCTGCTCGAGTTCGTCGCGGACACCGATGACATCGTCGGGCAGCGCGTTCCGCCCACCGATCCCGGCCAGATCCAGCGCTACGCCCGGATGCACGATCCGTTCAACCACCCGACCATTGTCTACCGGCGGCACGCAGTCCTCGAGGCGGGCGGTTACGGCGAGTTTCCGCTGATGGAGGACTACGCGCTGTTCGCCAGGATGCTGGCAGGCGGCGCCCGGGCGGTCAACGTGGCCGAGCCTCTCGTGTTCTACCGGGTCGGCAGTGAGGCCTTCAAGCGGCGGGGCGGAACCGGGCTGCTGCGCTCCGAGCTGCGGCTGCAGCGTGAGTTCCGGCGGCGCGGGTTCACCACCCCTCTCGAGTTTGTGCGCAACGTGCTGGTTCGCGGCGGGTACCGGCTGATCCCGTGGTGGTGCCGGCGGGCGGTGTACCGGCCGATCGTCGCCCACTTCACCGAGCAGCCGAAGCCCGCCGCCGTGGCGCCGCGGGGCCTGGCGGACGGTGAGTTTGCGGACGGAGAGCTTGCGGACGGAGAGCTTGCGGGGGAGTGCGAGTACCCGGAGATGCCGGCCGCCGGGTTCTGGCGCGAGCAGCCGCTGCCGGTCGGCTCGTGAACATCGACCTTGCGGTCGTCGGGTCCGGCTTCTTCGGACTGACGGTGGCCGAACGGTGCGCCAGCGAGCTGGGCCTGCGCGTCCTGGTCATTGAGCGCCGCGATCACATCGGCGGGAACGCGTACAGCGAGCCGGAGCCCGAGACCGGGATCGAGATCCACCGCTACGGAGCGCACCTGTTCCACACCTCAAATCGCCAGGTGTGGGAGTACGTGAACCGGTTCACAACGTTCACCGGCTACCAGCACCGGGTGTTCTCGGTCTATAAGGGCCGGGTGTACCCGCTGCCGATCAACCTGGCCACGATCTGCGAGTACTTCGGCTCGGTCATGTCACCGGACGAGGCGCGGGCGCTGATCGCCAAGCAGTCGGCCGAGGTGCCGCCGGGCCACGCGGCCAACCTGGAGCAGCAGGCGATCTCGCTGATCGGCCGGCCGCTCTACGAGGCGTTCTTCCGCGGCTACACGAGCAAGCAGTGGCAGACCGACCCCACCAAGCTGCCCGCGGAGATCGTCACGCGGCTGCCGGTGCGCTACACGTTCAACAACCGCTACTTCAGCGACACCTTCGAGGGGCTGCCGGCCGACGGCTACACCGCCTGGCTCGAGCGCATGGCCGACCACAAGAACATCGAGGTGCGGCTCGGCACGGACTTCGCCGGGCTGCGCTCCAGCTTGCTGGGAAACGTCCCGGTTGTGTATACCGGCCCGCTCGACGCCTACTTCGGGTACGCTGCGGGCGACCTGGGCTGGCGCACGCTCGATTTCGACGTGGAGGTGCTCCCCACGGGCGACTTTCAGGGGACGCCGGTCATGAACTACGCCGACGAGGATGTGCCGTTCACCCGTATCCACGAGTTCCGGCACTTCCACCCGGAGCGCGACTGGTATCCGAAGGACAAGACAGTGATCATGCGGGAGTACTCGCGACTGGCCGGCCGCGGCGACGAGCCGTACTACCCGATCAACACGGCGGCGGACCGGACCCGGCTGCTGACCTACCGGGAGATGGCGGAGCGCGAGCCTGGCGTGTTCTTCGGCGGCCGCCTGGGCACCTACAAGTACCTCGACATGCACATGGCGATCGGATCCGCGCTCAGCATGTACTCAAACCGGCTCCGCCCGGCGTTCGGGCACACCCATGGGGAAGCCGGCCATGTCTAACGCGACGCCAGCGGCGCAGTCACTGCGGGTCCTGCAGCGGGTCGTGTTCCCGGGCGACGATCTCGACGTCGTACCGCTGTTCGTGGAGACCAAGATGGACCGCGGCGCCTCCGAGCTCGCGGCCGAGATGGCCGCGGAGGAGCTCACCGGGCGCAAGGCGACCGGTGGCACCTCGACCGCGAGCGCCGCGGTCGGCGAGGCGCAGTCGAGCATCCGCTTCGGTGCCGACGCGCCCGCGCACCTGATCGAGGACGTCGGCCCGCGCCGCAGCGCCGTGATCAGCGCGGGCTGCCGGGTCTCGTTCGCCACCTACTTCAACGCGTTCCCGGCCAGCTACTGGCGCCGCTGGACCACCGTGGACACGGTGACCCTGCGTATCCGTGTGGCGGGCGAGTCGAAGGTCATCCTGTACCGTTCCACGGCCCGTGGGCACAGTCATCCGATCGAGACGATCAACATCGAATCGGACTACGCGGAGACGATCGAGCGCGCGCTGCCGCTCGCCCCGTTCATCGACGGCGGCTGGTACTGGTTCGACATCGTGGCCGGGCCGAGAGAGACCACACTGATCGAGGCGGACTGGCTGGCCCTGGCCGAGCCCTCGCCGCCCGGCCGGCTCAGTATCGGCATCACCGCCTTCGGCGCGCCCGACGATCTGGTGCAGAAGCTGCGGGTGCTCGGTGAGGCCACGGACATCCACCCGCAGCTCGACACCGTCTATGTGGTCGACCAAGGTGCCGGCCGGATCAGCGACCACCCGGGTTTCCAGGACGCGGCCAAGAAGCTCGGCGACCGCGTGCAGGTGATCGAGCAGGGGAACCTGGGCGGATCGGGCGGGTTCTCCCGATCCATGGACGAGACCGTGCGGGCGGGCAAGAGCGACTACGTGCTGCTCACCGACGACGACGTCGAGATCGATCCCGAGGGCATCCTGCGCGCCGTGACCTTCGCCGATCTGGCCCGCAAGCCGACGATCGTCGGCGGCCAGATGTTCAGCCGGTACGAGCGCTCGGTGCTGCACGCGTTCGCCGAAGCGGTCGCGCCGTACCGGTGGTGGTGGGGGAACGCGCCGAACACCAAGAGCCGGCACGACTTCGGCCGCCGCAACCTGCGCAACACGCCGTGGCTGCACCGCCGGGCCGATGGCGACTACAACGGCTGGTGGATGTGCCTGATCCCGGTCCAGTTGATCAAGGAACTCGGGCTCGCGATCCCGGTCTTCATCAAATGGGACGACGCCGAGTACGGGGTGCGGGCCAGGGACCGGGGCTATCCGACCGTGTCGCTGCCCGGCGTGGCCTGCTGGCAAGCGCCGTGGACGGACAAGAACGACGCCCTCGACTGGAACGCGTACTATCACCTGCGCAACCGGCTCGTGGCCGCGCTGTTGCACTCGAAAGAGCCACGCGGCGGCCAGCTGATCCCGGAGAGCCTCGAGCGCCAGCTGCAAGCCCTGCTGTCCATGCAGTACTCGACCGTCGCGCTGCGGGCCCTGGCCATCGAGGACGTACTGCGTGGCCCGGGGCACATGCACGCCGAGATCGGCACCAAGCTGGCCTTCCTCCGGGAGTTCCGGAAGCAGTACACCGACGCCCAGGGTGAGGCCGACCTGGACAGCTACCCCCCGCCGCGGCGGCGGCCCCCGGAGGCGGTGAAGGCTTCCACCACGCCGACCAACAGGCGCAATCTGCTGACGAAGGCAGCGTCGGGGGCCGTGTACCAGTTCCGGAGGCCACGTAAGGGAGCGATGCAGCGGCCGCAGATGGCGCTGCCGTATCAGGACACCGGCTGGTGGGTGCTGACCAAGCTGGACAGCGCGCTGGTGTCGACGGCCGACGGCATGAGCGCCTCCTGGTATCAGCGCGACCCGAAGCTGTTCCGCTCGCTCGGGAGGCACAGCCTGGTCATGCACCTGCGGCTGCGGCGGCGGTGGCCGAAGCTGGCCGCCGAGTACCGCGCCGCTGCCGCCGAGCTCACCTCGCCCGAGCGGTGGCGGGAGACGTTCGCGGCTTCTGTCGATCAGCCTGCGTCGAGCGATCGGCCGGATAGCCCCTCGTGAGCGCGGCGTCAACCGGACGTCGCGGGCCCGCGCCGTCCGCCCCGGACCAGGGCACCTCCCGGCCGCCGGATGCCGAGGCCCCGGCCGGGGCGCGCTCCCGGTGGGCGGTGGCGAGATGGCTGCCGGTCGTCATCGTCGTCGCCGTCATGGCCGTTCTCGGCGTGTGGGGCCTGGCGAGGCACGACGCGATGGGCAACGACGAGGTGGCCAGCCGCTGGGCGGCCACGCTCAGCCTCGGGCAGCTGTTTCACCTGCTCGGCAACCTGGACGCGGTGCACGGCCTGTACTACCTGCTGCTGCACTGCTGGATAGCGGTCGGCTCAACGCCAACGATCATCCGGATCCCTTCGGTCATCTTCATGACCGCCGCCGCCGGGCTGCTGGTGATTCTCGCCAGGCGGCTGACCGGGTCGGCCTGGGCCGGGCTGTTCGCCGGCCTGATCATGGCGCTGGACCCGGTCATCAGCTACTACGCGCAGACCGCCCGGTCCTACGCGATGGTGTTCTGCTGCGTGGTGGCCGCGACTCTGGGGCTGGTCCGCGCGCTGGAAGCCGAGGACGAAGCCCGGACCGGCCAGGGGCTCGCGCACGGCCGGCTGCGCAATCGCTGGATTACCTATGCGGCCCTGATCGCCCTGGGTGGCTACCTGAACGAGCTGTCGCTTCTTGTGCTGGCGGCGCACGCGGTGACGGTGCTGCTCACCAGGTACGGCTGGCGGACCGTCAAGCACTGGTTCGTCAGCGGGGCAATAGGCGCGGTCCTGGTCCTGCCGGTCGTCGTGCTCAGCATCAAGGAGGCTGCCGCCGACACCGGGGCCACCCGGCCGGACCTGCACGATATCGGGGTACTTTTCCACGACTATTTCGGCGCGACGATCCTGGTGGCCGTGGGAATGCTCGTGCTCGCCGTCTTCGCCGTGCTGCCGGCAGCCGCGCTTCCCGCGATCAGGATCTGGCGGCCGGCCGCCGGGACGGAGGCCTCCTCCGCGTGGTGGCAGCGTGGCGGCTTCTGCCTGCCGTCGGTGGCGGCGCCGCTACTGGTGCTGCCCTCCTTCCTGCTGGTCGCGGAATCGCTGGTGGGAAAGGCGCTGTATTCCGACCGGTACATCCTGTACTGCGAGGCAGGCGCGGCCCTGCTGGCCGGGGCAGGGGTGTACCGGCTCGGGCAATGGGTCGGGCCGTGGCTCGGGCATCGGCTGGCCGGCTGGCGCGAGCAGGGCGGTGCCGCAGGCTGGCGGTCGCTGGTGTGGTTGCCGGGCGTGCTCGTGTGCGTGTGCGCGCTGGTACTGCAGTTCGGGGCGCAGCAGCGGGCCCGCACCCCGCAGAGCCGCCTGTTCGACTTCGGCGACCCTGCCTTGTACATCGCCGCCCGCGCCCAGGCAGGCGACGGCGTGCTGTTCTTCAACACGTTCTACCGGAAGATCCGGCTCGGCTACCCGCAGGACTTCCGGGACATCACCGACTTCTCGCTGGCGATATCGCCAGCCCAGTCGGGCACGTACAACGGCTTCGACAAGCCGCCTCCGGCGGTGCGCTCGCTGATGCTCACGTACCGGCGGATCTGGGTGGTTGGCCAGTACCCGTCGGCGCACCTGTCCGGGCCGGCGATCAGGGGCGAGAGCGAAGTGCTGATGAGCCGCTTCACTCTGGTCGCCAAGCGGCACTTCAAGGGCATGGAGGTCACGCTCTGGCTGCGCCGATAAGGCAGCCCCGGCGCCTCAGCGGCGCAGGCTGGTGCAGCTGAACGTGGTGTCCAGCGGAGCCGTTGACCACCAGTCATGGAAGACGACCGTGATCGTCCCCGCGGGTTTGCGCTCGCAGTGGCGAATCCACGCGTTGGCCGTCGTCTTCCAGGCAGAGGCGGGCCCGGCGAGGCGGCGTACCGGGTAACGGAAGTCGGTGGCCCAGCCGACTGCCAGAACCGCTACCAGCGCGACGACCGCGACGATGGCCTTTGGACGCGGCCAGCGGCGCGCGCAGACGTCGGCGGCCACGATCAGCGCCGCATCGAGCAGCAGGATGGGCAGCGTGGAGTACCGGGCACCGTGTTCCACCTTGATCGTCACCGGCTGGCCCGGGCCACCCCAGGCGAAGGCCGAGGTGATCGCCGTGAACACGAGGCCGGTCAGCACGGCGGTAACCACGAACACCCGGTATCGCCCTGGCTGGGTGACTACCACGGCGGCGAGAACAATGAGGATCAGGCCGCCCACGAGCGCGCTGGCGCCGTTCACCCCGATGAGGTCGCGCAAGTGCCACGACAGGTGCCACCCGATCGTGGGCAGAAGGACCTCGCGGGTGTAGTACAGCACCGCGTTGACCGGATTGTGTGGTGAAAGCCGCGAGGTGTGGCTCGTCGCGATGACCAGGAGCTGCACCACGCAGCCGAGCGCCCAGCCGACGGTCGCGACGTGCTCGCGCAGGCGCCTGGGCACCACGATCGCGCGGGCCGCGAACAGCGGCGCGAAGACCAGGCCCAGCGAGGTCGAGGCCGCCGCGGCGAACGCCATGACGCCGGCGACCGATGCGCCGGCCCGGGTGCGTGGTCGCCACAGCGCTGCCCAGAACAGGGCGACCAGCAGGTACCAGATGGTGTTGACGCCGTTGTCGGCGATCTCGAGCTGCGCCACCGGCAGCAGCACTACCGACATGCCGAGCAGCACGCGGAGCCACCGCGAGCTGACAATGCCCTCGCTCGCGCTATAGACGAACACCCCGACCGCGGATGCGACGAGCGCGCCGCCGACCGCGAACGCCACCGACGCGTGCCTGACCGGCACCAGCGCGGCGATCTGGCCGATGACGCGCGGGACCAGCTGCAGGTATCCGGCATACGACTGGAGCAGGTGCCAGGGATGCGCGAGCGCGGCGGGCAGGTAGATGCCCGGGTCCTCGGCGTAGACGCTCTCCCAGGCCGGCCTCCCGCCGAGACGGGCCAGCATCGCCGCCGCCCCGACGGCGACGACGGCGACCTGGATGAAGACGAACGCCCAGCGCGCGAGGGCAGTGCGGGGGGCCCGCTCGCTCGGCGCCGGGAACAGGTCGGTGAGCACGGCGCGCACGCGCTCGCCGCGGCCTGCGGCCGGCGGCAGATGCGTCCCGGGCCCGGCTTGTCCGGGCGCTTGGATCTCAGGTGCGGGCACGGCCGGAATGTACCACCATTCTCGGCCTGCCTAAGCGCCGTTTAGACAGCCATCCGGCCGCGGTGGCGCCGCCGGGGTGCGCGGTGACTGGACCGGCGTTCTAGGGCAGGCTGTCCAGGAATGCCAGCACGGCCTCGTTGAACAGCTCTGGCTGGTCGATGTTGCACATGTGCCCGCCGCCGGGGATCACTATCTTCTGTGCACCCGGGATCTTGGCAGCGATGTATCCCGCGGCGCCAAGGAACGCCTCGTCCCGCTCGCCGACCAGAACCAGCACCGGAACGCGGATCGATGCCAGCGCGTCGATCACCCGGCTGTCGGGCTGGGTGAGCATGTTGCGTGCTGCCAGGGCCAGGCCAGACGCCGAGCGATGGCCTGCCGCGGCGGGGCCAGAGTCGTCACCGAGCGCCCGCAGCCCGTCGTGGTCCAGCCGGTCGGCGAGCGCGAGCGCTCGGTTGTTCCACCGCTCTCGCGCCTCTTCGCTGCGGAAGCCGGGGCCGGTGTCGCACAGCACCAGCCCGGCCACGCGGTGTGGCATCTCCAGGCAGAACGCCAGCGACAAGAACCCGCCCAGCGACAGCCCTCCGGCGACGGCCCGCTCCGCCCCGGCGGCGTCCAGCAATGCCGCCATGTCGGCCACGCAGGCCGCGTGTGCGTACCGGGCGGGGTCGGCAGGGCTGTCGCTGCGGCCATGCCCGCACAGGTCCCAGGCGATCACCGGTCGGTCGGCTGCCAGAGCGTCAATGTTGGGCTGCCACATCGCCGACGACGCGCCGAAGCCGTGGCTGAGCAGCAGCGGAGGCTGGCTTCGCGCGTCCCCGGTGACCTCGTAGAAGATGTGCGCGCCCGCCCGGTCCAAATACGGCATGGGCTTCCTCCGGTCCTCGCCGTGTCAGCCGCTGTGCGGCAGATCGCGGAACGGCAGGTCGCGGCCGGTATCGGGCTCGCGCGGCAGGCCGAGAATCCGCTCGGCAATGATCGTGCGCTGGATCTCGTCGGTTCCGCCGGCGATCGAGATCGCCGGCACCGACAGCAGGATCTCAGCGATCACGCCGTCCAGCGGTGACCCGCTGCCGGTGAGCATGGCCGACGGGCCGACGATCATCGCGTGGACCCGTGCCGCCTGCCGGGCAATCCGGCTGCTGGCCAGCTTGCCGAGCGAGCCCTCCGGGCCAGGCGGCTGGCCTGCCGCGCGGGCGGCAGCGGCCCGGGCAGCCGTCCACCGCGCCGACCATGCCAGCTCGGTGAGCCTGGCGATCTCCTGGCGGACCAGCGGGTCGGCCACCCGGCCCTCGGCCTTAGCGCGCTCGGTGACCAGATCGGCCCGGCCGGCCCGCTGCGGGTACCACTTATGCGGCTCGGTCGCGGCGACCCGCTCGGCGATCGCCTCCCGCCACGCCAGGCCCGCCCCGGCATCTCCGGATGCGGCGCCTCGCGCCGGCCGGGGCAGGGACGTGGCGAGCCTTCGCTCCCGCGCCAGCGTGGCCCGGGCGACCCGCCAGCCGTTGCCGGGCGGGCCGATCACATTCCCGGCCGGCACCCGGGCCCCGTCCAGGAAGACCTCGTTGAACGAGGCGTGCCCGTTCATCTGCCGCAGCGGTCGCACCTGAACCCCTGGCTGGCGCATCGGCAGCGCGAACGCGGTAATGCCCTCGTGCTTGGGCACGGCGGGATCGGTACGTGCCAGCAGCAGCCCGAAATCGGCGGTTGCGGCACCCGTCGACCAGACCTTCTGCCCGGTCACCAGCCATCCTCCGGCGCCGTCCGGCTCGGCCCGGGTGGAGAGGCCGGCCAGGTCCGATCCCGCCCCGGGCTCGCTGAACAGCTGGCACCAGATGAGCTCCGCGGTCACCGTGGCGCGCACGAGCCGGCGTTTCAGGTCCTCGCTGCCGTGCTCGATGATCACCGGGGCGGCGAGGGTCACGCCCACGCCCTCTGGCGGCCCGGGGATGCGGGCTGCGGCCAGCTCCGCCGCCACCTGGGCGGCCACCGCGGCAGGCAGGCCCCGGCCGCAGCAATCGCGGGGCCAGTCCGGGCACGCCCAGCCGGAGTCTGCCAGCCGCTGGCGCCACGCGGCCAGGCTCAGCTCTGGGTCCCAGTTCGCGCCGATCCAGTCCCGCAGCTCAGCCAGCACCGCGGCCGGATCCGCCGGGCCGGGTGTCAGAGCACGACCGGCGGCCACAGGTTGTGCTGCGCCGCGATCGGGTCCCCGGACCACTCCTGCATCGCGTCCAGGTTGTCCTGCGCCGGGTGCTTGTCCGCGGCCGGGCCGTCGGCAAACCCGCGGAGCAGGTTGGCCGAGACCCGCTTGACGAAGTTGCCGCCGCGCCGGTTGACGCCGAACTCGGTGTAATTCCACGGCTGGAACGCCCCGACCCAGCGCATCGTGCCGGCGTTGAAGACCCCGGCGCCGCTGGAATGCGTGTAGTAGGCCGAGTCCGAGTAGCTGTTCACGCCACGGCAGGTCAGCGGCGAATGGGAGACAACCTGGATGGGCCGCTCGACCGCCGAGTCCGGGTTCACCCGGTCGTACTCGATGCCGACGATGCCCGGGAATCTGGTCCCCTTCTGCACGCCGGTCCCGGCGAACATCCAGGCGCCGGGGGTGGCCACGACGTAGTCCGCGTTGGCGGGGTTGGACTCGTACAGCGTCCCGGTCATCGAGGATTCGGGGTCGGGGTCCGGCGGCTCCCGGTAGTCGTTGGTGACCAGCGCGTTGTCCTTGCCGTACATAGGATCTTGCAGATAACTGGTCTTGTAGCAGACGACCTGCCGCTGCGGCCCCAGCTTGCTGCTCTGCAGCCTGATCCGCCGGAAACAGCAGTTCGCGCCCAGGAACGCCAGGTTCACGCCCGCGTTCCTGGCTGCGGTCACGTATCCCCGCTCCTGCGGCGTCCAGTACTCGTCGTGCCCGAGGGAGAAGAAGGCGCTGGCACCGTGCAGCAGGTCCGGCTCGGTCGTGACCTCCATGCTGGTGACGTACGCCAGCGGGATCCCGATGCGCTCGGCGAGCGCGATCAGCGGGCGCTCGTGCACCAGGAACAGGAACGCGCCGTTCTGGTCGAACGGCCGGTCCAGGCTGACCACGAGCGACCGGTTGTCGTAGTCGGACAGCCCGCCGGGCCCGTTGTACAGGTCGTAGCCGCCCCAGGTGTTGTAGGCCTGCCAGGTGGACGTCGAGTTCTTGAGCACCACCTTGCCCGCGGTGCTGGCCGACCGCACGGTGACCGGAGCCAGCCGCTGACCGCCGCTCTCCGAGTCCATCCGCAGCAGGTAGGCGCCCTCCGGCCAGTCGTCGGTCGGAATGGTCAGCGACGGTCCCCAGTCGGTCTCCACGGTGTTGACCTCGGCGGTCACGGTCGACGCGCTCTGCTGCCGCCCGGGCACGCTCTTCGACTGCCACACCAGCCGGGCCTGGTCACCCCGGTACCAGCCCATCCGGAACGCCTTGACCGTGAACTCTCGTGCCGTGGTCGATGCGTAAAGCGTGATCGGCTGGCCCGGGAGCACGCTGTACTGGCCGGTATACCCCATCATCTCGTCCGGCGCCCCGAGGGAGCTGGGGTACCAGTTCGGGTCGCCGGGCAGATCGTTCTCACCGACCGCCTTGCCGCGCGCCGCGGGCCGGGCGGCCTTCGCCCGCGCCGCGCCGCCTGACGTGCCAGCGTCGCCTGACCCATTGGCCTTCACCGCAGCGACCACGGCCGCCGGGATCGCGACCGCGGCAGCCGCTAAACCAAGAAAGGCACGCCGGGAGGGGTGGCGCGGTGTCATCCCTCAAGGATGTCCCAGCGGCCTCAGGTGCACGGCTTATTTTGGTAACAAGAGAGAAACTTCAGGGCAAAGCGTAGGGTCGACTTATCGAATACTGAGGTAACTGCCTGCCAGGTCGGCGCTGGGCGCTGTGGGCTGTAGTTGAACCCGCGAAGGAGTCAGTGGAATGCTGTACGGCGCCCTCCCGAGCGCCGACATTTGCCTGGTCCGGCGCCGTCGCCTGCACGCCCGGTGACCGTTGCCGGCGGTGCACCGGAGCCGCAACTCGCTACCCGCGTCGGCGGGGCCAAGACGCGGCGCATCCGCATCCCGCTGCCCCAGCCCTCGCGGCCAGCAGGCGAAGCCCGGGAAGCCGGGCCGACCGCCGCTCCCGGCCAGAGCAGGCTGCCGCTGCCGGACCGGATCCTCGTACTGCTGCGCCGTCACTGGCTGATAACCGTGCTGGCGGCCGCCGGGCTGTTGCTCCGGGCGGCCAGCGAGCTCGCGTACCGCCCCGCCCTGATCTATGTCGACACGCTCAAGTACCTGTACGGTGCGTCGCCCGGCGCCGACCCGCTGGGGTACAAGGCCGTGCTGCTCGCATTCGGCAACCTCGAGATGGTGGCGCTGCTCCAGCATCTGCTCGGGATTGGCGTGGCCGTCCTTATCTACGTCGTGGTACTGCGCCGCGGCGCGTCCCGCTGGCTCGCGGCCCTGGCCGCCGTCCCGGTCCTGCTGGATGCCTATCAGGTGCAGATGGAGCAGACGATCATGCCGGACGTCTGGTTCGACGCGATGATCGTGGCCGGGCTCGCCGTCCTGCTCTGGCGCCCGGCGCCGACCGTTCCGTTCGCGGCCGCGGGCGGCCTGATCCTCGGATCCTCGGCCACCGTCAGGGCGGTAGGCGAGGTCCTCATCGTGCCTGCGCTGGTCTACGTAATCGTGGCCGCTGGCGGATGGCGCCGCGCCGTCGATCTGGCCGGCGCCCTGTGCGTGGCTTTCGCGCTGCCGATCCTGTGCTACTGCGGCGTCTCGTATATCAGCAGCGGGCACTTCTGGCTGGCCCACGCGCAGAGCACCGCTGGCAGGCTCGCAGCGGCGGCCGACTGTGCCACGCTGAAGCTGCCGGCCGATGTGCGGCCGCTGTGCCCGACCCCGAGCGAGCAGGCGCACGGCCCGGACTGGCTGGAGCACTCCAATCGCTCGCCGCTGCACACGGCGGCCATTCCGCCCGGGGCCAACAGGACCGCGCTGATCGGCATCCTGGACTCGGCGGTCGAGCATCAGCAGCCGGCCAGGGTCGCGGCGGCGATCGCCGGAGACTCGCTGCGCCTCTTTGCCGCGACGCGCGACCCCATCGAGTCGGTGACGCCCATCTCGCGCTGGCAGTTCCAGCCCTGGTACCCGGTCTACCCGCCGTGGGTGAACCTCGGTTCGCGGCATGCGATCGTCGTGGGCGTGCAGAAGGCGGCGTTCGGGAGTTTCCAATTCCGGCGGCTCGGCCGGGCACAGGTCGACCGGCCGGTTGCTTCTTTCCTGCACTCCTACCAGCTCGGCGGCGGCTACACGCCAGGTCCGCTGCTCGCCCTGTTCACGCTGGCGGGCGTGATCGGTTCGGCCCTGGCGCTGCTGCGCCGGGCGGGCAGCACCCGCAGCCGGCAGCTCGCCCTGGCCTGCCTGCTGTTCACCGTCACCGCCGCAACGGTGCTGCTGGTGCCGGACGTCCTGGAGTTCTCCTGGCGCTACCAGCTCCCCGCGGTGGTCTTGCTCCCGCCAGCAGGCGTGCTGGGATTCGGCGCCATCTTGAGTGGCTGCCGGGCCCGGACGGAGTCCAAGAGCGAGCGCATGATCGCAATGTCCGACGTGGCATGGGTCCCGGGCGCGGTTTCAGAATCTACAGATTCCGCCTGAGCGTGGAGCACTTCTGAAGGACCGTCTCAGTGCAGGCGCAACATCGCTCGACAGCCTGGGGGCATGAGGAGCTTCGACTCACCGCTCCCTGCAGACTACTTATCTGCAGCGCAGTCACACGCGCCACAGGCCCCGCCGGCATCATGCCCGGCCGGCGTCCAGGCGGAGATTGTCATTCCGGTCCGTAATGAGGAGCGTGATCTGGGTCCGGGTGTGCGCCGGCTGCATGGTTTCTTGCGTGCGGAGTTCCCGTTCACGGCGCGGATCACGATCGCGGATAACGGCAGCGGCGACGGGACCTGGGCGCAGGCCCTGGCACTGGAAGCGGAACTGGACGGCGTCCGCGCGGTGCGGCTGGGGCGCCCTGGGCGTGGTGGTGCGTTGCGGTCGGTGTGGTCGCATAGCGACGCGGCGGTTTTGGCGTACATGGATGTGGATCTGTCGACGGATTTGAACGCGCTGCTGCCGTTGCTGGCGCCGTTGCTGTCGGGGCATAGCGACGTGGCGATCGGCACCCGGCTGGCCCGCGGCGCGCGGGTGGTCCGGGGTCCGCGGCGGGAGATCATCTCGCGGTGTTACAACCTGCTGCTGCACGCAACGCTGGGGACGGGGTTCTCGGACGCGCAGTGCGGGTTCAAGGCGATCCGCGCGGATGCGGCGCGGGTGCTGCTGCCGCTGACCCAGGACAGCGGCTGGTTTTTCGATACCGAGTTGCTGGTGCTGGCGGAGCGGGCGGGGCTGCGGATCCATGAGGTCCCGGTGGACTGGATCGACGACGCCGATTCGCGGGTGAAGCTGGCTGCGACCGCGGTGGCGGACCTGCGCGGCATCGCCCGCCTCGGCACCGGCCTGGCGCGGGGCAGCATCCGGGTGCCGGTGCTGGGTGACCCGGCCCCGCCCGGATCACGCCCCGCGGCCGGGGCGGCTGGGCGCCGTGGGCGGCTGGCGGGTCAGCTGGCGCGGTTCACCGTGGTGGGGGTGGCCTGCACGGTGGTGTACGTTCTGCTGTTTTTGCTGCTCCGCGGTGTGGTGGGTGCGCAGGTGGCGAATGCGGTCAGTTTGCTGGTGACGGCGGTGGCGAACACGGCGGTGAACCGGCGGGTGACGTTCGGGATCCGGGGCCGGGCGCTGGCGGGGCGGCATCAGGTGCGGGGGCTGATCGCGTTCGGGATCGGGCTCGCGCTGACGTCGGGGGCGCTGGCGGTGCTGCACCACGCCGACCCAGGCCCGGGCCGCGCCGCCGAGATGAGCGTGCTGGTCGCGGCCAATCTCCTGGCCACCATCATCCGGTTCGGCCTCTACCGCAGCTGGGTGTTCCGCGGCGCCCGCGGGCCAGCAGACCTTCCCGAATTAGTTCCGGGCGGACCCGGGTCCGGTCCAGCCCGGGCTGCCTGACCCATCCGGATAGGAGCCATAACAGTGACTGCCGTCTCGACCCAACCCGGTTCGGTGCCTGCCGCCCCGCAGGGCCGTCCCGGGCGCATGGCCCGCATGCTGCGCGCCCGGCCGGACGACCCCGCCTGGGCGAGGCCGGCGCTGCTGGCCCTGCTCGTGGCCACCGGCCTGCTCTACCTGGTGGGCCTGAGCCATAACGGCTGGGCCAACGAGTTCTACGCCGCCGCCGCGCAAGCGGGCAGCCAGAGCTGGAAGGCATTCCTGTTCGGCTCGCTGGACCGCTCCAACTTCATCACCGTGGACAAGCCCGCCGGTTTCCTCTGGCCGATGGAGCTGACCGCGCGCGTCTTCGGCGTGAACTACTGGAGCCTGCTGGTCCCGCAGGCCCTCGCGGGCATTGCCTCGGTCGGCGTGCTCTACACCACCGTCCGCCGCTGGTTCGGGCCGGCGGCCGGGATCATCGCCGGGACCGTCATGGCCCTCACCCCGGTCGCCACGCTCATCTTCCGCTTCGACGACCCCGACGCGTTCATCACGTTGACGGCCGCCCTGGCCGCGTACACCATCACCCGCGCCATCGAATCGGGCCGCACCCGGTGGGTAGCCCTGGCCGGGGTGCTGTTCGGCCTTGGCTTTCTCGGCAAGATGCTCGCGGGATTCCTGGCCCTCCCCGCGCTGGCCCTGGCCTACCTCGTATGCGGGCCAGCCAACTTCGGCAAGCGGATCTGGCAGCTCCTGGCCGGCGGCGCTGCCCTGGTGGTCACCGCAGGCTGGTGGGTGGCGATCGTCTTGCTCACCCCGGCTGCCGACCGGCCGTTCGTCGGCAGCACCACCGACAACAACATCCTCAACCTCACGTTCGGCTACAACGGGCTCAGCAGGCTCACCGGCAACCGGGGCGGTCTGCCCGGCGGCGCGGGCCGGGCGCCGGGCCGTGGGCTAGGTGGCGCGGTGGGCGACGCTGCCCGTGGGCTCGGTGGCGCGGCGGGCGACGCTGCCCGCGGACCGGCCGGGTTCGGCGGGGGAGGCGGTGGCGGAGCGCTCGGCGGCGGGTCCGGCCTCACCCGCCTGTTCGGCTCCGAGTGGGGCGGGCAGATCAGCTGGCTGATCCCCGCCTCCCTGCTCGCGTTTGCGGTCATGCTGTGGGTGTCGCGGCGGTCCGCCCGGACCGACCGGACCCGCGCCGCCGCCATCATGTGGGGTGGCTGGCTCCTGGTGGCCGGCGTTGTGCTCAGCTACATGTCCGGCACCACGCACTCGTACTACTCGATCGCGCTCGCCCCGCCGATCGGCGCGCTGGCCGGCATCGGCGCCGTGGGCCTGTGGCGGATCCGCCGCAGCTGGTTCGCGCGCGGCGCCATGGCCGCTGGGCTGGCGGCCACCGGCGCGTGGGCATGGGTGCTGCTCGGCCGCAGTCCCGGCTGGTACCCATGGCTGCGAGTGGTCATCGTCATCGCCGCGGTGGCCGCCACCGGCGCGATCCTGGCCGGCCCGGCCCTGCGGGTCGCCTCCGTCCGGTGGGGTCCTGCGCTGGCCGTGGGGACGGTGACGCTGGCCGCGATTGCCGGTCTTGGCGGCCCCCTGGCCTACAGCGCATATACCGCGGCCAGCAGCTACAGCGGCGCGAGCCCGTCCGCGGGTCCGGCGTTGACCACTGCCGGGGGTGGTCTTCGCGGTGCTGCTCGGCTCGGCCGTGGTGGCTTCGCTGGCCGCGGTGGCTTCCCCGGCGGCCGCGGCGACGTCGCTGACCTCCCCGGCAGGTTCCGTGACGGCGGGGCGGGCCGGGCGCCTGGCGGCTTCGGCGGTATCGGCGGCGGGAATGCGACGGTCAGCAGCGCATTTGCCAAACTGCTTGAGGCCGGCGCGTCCCATTACGAGTGGACGGCGGCCACGGAAGGCTCAGACAGCGCCGCCTCGATGGAGCTGGCCACCGGCGGCATCCCGGTGATGGCGATCGGCGGTTTCCGCGGCACCGACCCGGCACCGACCCTGGCCGAGTTCGAGAAGTTCGTCGCCGAGCACAAGATCCACTACTACGTCGCAAGCGGGGCGGGTGGCCGCGGCGGTTTCGGCGGGGCCGGTTTCGGCGGCGGCGGAACGGGCGCGGGCAGGGACTTCGCCGACTTCGGCGATCAGGGGCCCGGTGGTTCGGGTGGTCTCGGCGGAGGCGGCGGTTTCGGCGGAGGCGGCGGGACCACCGACGCGGCACAGATCAGCGCGTGGGTCGAGGCCCACTTCACCGCCACGACGGTGGGCGGCGAGATCGTCTACAACCTCACCGCCTCGCCCAGGTAATCAGCAGGCTCGTGAATGTACCGTTGGGCTCGGCCTCCAGCACGCCTTCCGGTACATCCACGGGCGTCAGCCCGCGCGCTTGTAGGCGCGGACGGCGAGCGGAGCGAACACGATGAAGATGCCCGCCAGCCAGGCGATGCTCTTCAACAGGTCCGCCTCGATCGGGCCGCCGAGCGCCATCGCGCGCATTGCGTTAACGACGAAGGTGACAGGATTGTTGTTCGCGAAGGCCTGCAGCCAGCCCGGCATGGTTGCAATTGGCACGAACGCCGAGCTCAGGAACGTCAGCGGGAACAGCCAGACCAGGCCGAAGGCCTGCACCGACTCCTCGTCGCCGATGGCCAGCCCGGTGAACGCGGAGATGCAGCAGATGGCCAGCCCGAACACGGTGGCCAGCACGACCATGGCCACGGCCAGGCCGAAGCCGTTCTGGAACCGGAACCCGACCGCGTAGCCGACTCCGATCACGATCACGATCGTCACGAACATCCGGCCGGTGTCGGCGACCAGGCGGCCGGCCAGCACCGCCGAGCGCGCCATCGGCATCGACTTCAGCCGGTCGATCACGCCCTTCTGCAGTTCCTGCGCCAGGGCGATGGCCGTGCCGAAGGTCGCGAACGCCGCGGTCTGCGCGATGATCCCCGGCAGCAGGAAGTTGACGTAACCGCCCGGCACGCCCGGCACGCTGATCGCGCCGCCGAAGACGTAAGCGAACAGCAGCACGAACATGACCGGCTGGATCACCGTGAACATGATGTAGGCGGGCACCCGTATCCAGACCAGCAGGTTGCGCCGGGTAATGGTGAGCGTGTCGATGATCGCCCAGTGGGCCTGAGTGAGAAGGCTCGGCCCGCTCGACGTGATTGGGGCACCGGCCCCGGCGGTCGGCGCAGCGGCGGTCATGACGACACCGCCTTCGCCGCGTCGCTTCCCCCGGAGCGGCGGCCACGCCGCCGGCCGCGCTTTCGCCCGCCCGGTTCGCCGTCTTCCTCGGCGGCGTGCCCGGTCAGTGCCAGGAATACGTCGTCGAGCGACGGCCGCCGCAGGGCCAGCCCCTGAGTCTGCACGCCGGCGCCGTCCAGGCCCCTGACGGCCTCGATCAGCGCCTCAGAGCCGCGGCCCCCGACACCCACGTTGATCACCCCGGTCTCCTTGTCCATATGGGGCTCTCCCTCGCCGATCCGGGCGATCGCCTCGGCCGCGTCGGCGAGGCGGTTGCGATCGGGCACCGTGAACTCCAGCACGTCCCCGCCGACCCGTCCCTTGAGCTCCTCGGCGGTGCCCGCGGCGATGACCAGACCGTGGTCGATGACGACGATCTCGTCGGCCAGCTCGTCCGCCTCATCCAGGTACTGGGTGGTGAGCAGGGTCGTCGTCCCGGCCGCCACCAGCGACCTGATGATCTCCCACATCCCCAGCCGGGATCGCGGGTCCAGGCCGGTGGTCGGCTCGTCCAGGAACAGCACCTTCGGGGCGCCCACCAGGCTCGCGGCCAGGTCCAGGCGCCGCTGCATGCCGCCGGAGTACGTCTTGGCGGGCCGGTTCGCGGCGTCGCTCAGGCCGAACTGCTCGAGCAGCTCGACGGCGCGGCTGCGCGCGTTGGGCCAGCTCAGGTGGTACAGCCGCCCGACGAGCTCCAGGTTCTCCCGGCCGGTGAGCTCTTCCTGGATGGCCGCCGACTGTCCGGACAGGCCGATCGTGCGGCGTACCGCACCCGCCTGCCGGACGACGTCATAGCCCTCGACCAGGGCCCGGCCGCCATCCGGGAGCAGCAGCGTGGTCAGGATCCGCACGGCGGTTGTCTTGCCCGCGCCGTTCGGGCCGAGTACGCCGAGCACGGTCCCGCGCGGCACCGACAGGTCGATACCGCGAAGCGCGTGTACCTCGCCGAAGGACTTGGTCAGGCCCTCGACAAGAATCGCCGGCCCGGAGGTGGCAGCTGACACCGTTTCCTCTTCCCTCTTCCTCCCCTGACGGGCCGATGACCCGTGAACACCCCAGGGATCGAACTTACCGGCACCTTGCCGGCATCGGCGAATGGATAACGGGCAGACGAGTCGCCGGCCGCGAACTCATCGGTGCGGCCGCCCATGACATCTGTCACGGTCGAATCAGGATGGAGGGCATGAGTCCACCGGCCCTCGCTGTCCTAGCGTTGGATTGCACCGCAGGGAACGTGGTGCCCGGTGCGCCGTCGAGGTCGGCCACCGCAGCGCCTGAGGAGGCAATCGTGGCGATCGAAATCGTCCTTGGCGTCGTCATTCTTGGCCTGGTGATCTACCGGCAGCTGATCGCCCGGCCGATCAACGCGGGCGGCCTGCGGCTGATCATGATCCTCGCGGTCATCGGCGTGGTCGAGACCGTCAATTACCTGCAGAAGAACCACGGTGGCACGGGGACCTACGCCGCGCTCGGCGGCAGCCTGGTGCTCGCCGCCGTCTTCGGCGTGCTGCGGGCCGGTACGGTGCGGCTCTGGAGCCAGGACGGCCAGGTCTGGTCAAAGGGCAACTGGCTGACCGCTGCGCTGTGGATCATCGCCATCGCCGTACACCTTGGCTACGACGCGCTGGTCGCACACGGTCACGGGATCAACGGTGGCGTGGGTGCCGCGACGGTGGTCCTCTACCTGGGCGTCAGCCTGGGCGTGCAGCGGCTGGTCGCGCAGTATCGCGCGAGCCGCATGGGCCTCGCACCGCTCGGCTCGCCGGGTTCGGGCCAGTTCAGCTGAACACGTTGGCTGCCTGCCGGTTCTGGGCGCCGGTCTGGTGGATGATCCAGATGTTGGGTTCCCAGTACTCTCCGGCGTCCGCATCCCGGTCGATGTGCACGGTGGCAAGGCCGGCCGGGAACACGTAGTCCCCGGTCTCCGGGAACTGCATGGCTGTCCAGGACTCCCATTGCCCGACGCTGCCGGTGATGTGCAGTGACCGGGGGATGACCGGCCCGATCCGGGCGCCCAGGCGAGTGTGCACCCGCACCCATGGGTCGAACGGCTCCCCGTCCGGGCGGGTCCAGCGGGCGTACCGCTCGATGGGGATCGTGGGGTAGCGGTCTTTCCGGTTCGGGCGCACCGGCGCGATCAGATGATCGAGCCCGGCCTCGCGGGCGAGACTCGCCATCGCCGTCAGCAGCACGCCGGACAGGCGGCTGCCCTGATGCCGTGGCGGGATCTGGGCGGCCAGCGCGCTGACCGCCGTGGGCCGCCCGCCCGCAGCTCGCAGTTCGAAGGCGGCGGCGAGGGTCGCGTCGATCCCGGGCCCGAGGCCCGTGTCGGTGCCGTCCCAGGCCACGGGGATGGTGTTGCCCTCGGCCAGGACCATCTGCTCGCCGGGGTCGTAGAGCACGAACTGCCACTGGGGGAAGACGTCGTACATCTGCGCCCAGTAGTGGTTGAGGACCTCGCCGTGCAGGTTGTACTCGGGCCAGACCTCGCCGGAGAGATCGCTGATGGCGTCCCACAGCTCGGGCCGCTCGCTGTAGCGGACAATCTGCGGTTCCACTCCGCCAGTATCTCCGGTGCAGGCTACACGGGACCGATCAGATCCCACTTGTTGCCGGCGACGTCGAGGAACACCGCAACGCGCCCGTAAGGTTCGGAGCGGGGCGGCCGGGTGAACCGGACTCCTGCGGCGGACATCCGCTGATAGGCCTCGCCGAAGTCGTCAACGTTCAGGAAGAAGCCCACCCGCCCGGCGACCTGGTTCCCGATCGCTGTTGCCTGGTCTGGCCCGTCTGCCCGGGCCAGCAGCAGGCCGGTTGCGGCGCCGGGCGGCCGCACCACGACCCATCGCTTGGGGCGCCCGTCGTTGGTCAGCGCGGGATAATCCTCGACAAGCTCAAACCCGAGCACGCCGACGAAGAAGTCGATCGCCGGGTCGTAGTCCGTGACCACGATGCTGACCAGCCCGAGATGCATCGCGCCAGCATAGGCGCATGCCGCTGCGGTGCCCTAGCGGAGCCTGCCGCCCGGGCTGGCCGTGACCGGCCGCGGCGCAGCGGGCTCCGGCTCCGACTCCGCGGCGGGCTCCGACTCCGTGGCCGCCTCCGGCTCCGTGGCCGGCTCCGCCGTTGCGTTGTCCAGTTCGTGCACGTACCTGCCGCCGCGTAGCAGCGAGGCGACGGCCGCGATCAGGCAGGCAGCGATCGCGAAGTCGAACGCGATGTCCAGCCCGTGCTGGAACGGCCCGGAGATCAGCGACGGGAAGAACGTGTGGCCGGTGAGGTAGGCCGCGTGGCTGGCGGGCAGCTTGCTGATGACGTGCCCGAGCAGCGTCTGCACCGGGTTGTAGCCGAGCAGCGCGGCGAACATGATCGAAACGGGCGGCAGCGCGGCGACCCGGGCCGCGTCGGCGCGCGGCACACCCTGGGCGATCAGGCCGTGGCTGAGCGCGCTCGGCAGGGCCGAGGCGAGTCCGAGGATGATCAGCGTGAAGAAGACGCCGATCGACAGGACCATGGCGGAGTTCTGGAACGTCGCGCTCATCCCGGCGCCGACGCCGCGCCGGTCGGGCGGCAGGCTGTTCATGATCGCGGCACGGTTCGGCGAGGCGAACAGGCCCATCCCGATGCCGTTGAGCAGCAGGATGCCCGCGAACTGCCAGTACACGAAGTCAACCGGCAGGAGCTGGAGCAGCACGAACGAGGCAGCGGCCACGATCATGCCGCCAGTCGAGAACGGGCGCGCGCCATACCGGTCGGACAGCCAGCCGGAGAGCGGGCCGGCGATCAGGAAACCGACGGTCAGTGGCAGCATCGCGATGCCCGCCCAGAGCGGGGTGTTGCTGAAGCTGTAGCCGTGGATCGGCAGGTAGATACCCTGCAGCCAGATGATCAGGATGAACATCAGCCCGCCGCGGCCGAGACTGGCCAGCAGGCTGGCCATGTTCCCTGCGGTGAACGGGCGGATCCGGAACAGGGCGAGTCGGAACATGGGCTCGGCGACCCTGGTCTCGATCACGCAGAAGATCGCGAGGACCGCCAGGCCGCCGATGATCAGGCCGAGCACAAGCGGGCTGGTCCAGCCCATCGTGTGGCCGCCGTAGGGCTGGATGCCGTAGGTGATGCCGACCAGGACCGCGATCAGGCCGGCGGCGAAGGTCACGTTGCCTGCCCAGTCGAGCCTGGCCGGGCGGCGGATGCCCCGCTCCTGGAGCTTCAGGTAGGACCAGATCGTGCCGAGCACCCCGAACGGCACCGAGACCAGGAAGACGTAGCGCCAGCTCAGCGGGCCGAGCACGCCACCGAGCACCAGCCCGATGAACGAGCCCGCGATGGCGGCCACCTGGTTCAGCCCGAGCGCCAGGCCGCGTTCGTTCGCCGGGAAGGCGTCGGTGAGGATCGCGCTGGAGTTGGCCATCAGCATGGCCCCGCCGACCCCCTGCAGGATGCGCATGCCGATCAGCCACCAGGCTGCAGCGGTGCCGTGCAGCCAGGTCAGCGACAGCATGATGGAGAACAGGGCGAACAAGGCAAAGCCAAGATTGAACATCCGGACCCGGCCGAACATGTCGCCAAGCCGCCCGAAGCTGACCACCAGCACCGCGGTCACCACCAGGTAGCCCATGATCAGCCACAACAGCAGGCTGGTGTTGCCCGGCTGCAGGGGATTGACGCCGATGCCGCGGAAGATGTCGGGCAGCGCGATCAGCATGATGGAGGCGTTGATGGTGGCCATCAGCATGCCGAGCGTGGTGTTCGACAGCGCGATCCACTTGTAATGCGCGGAAGCGAGCGGCATGAACATCCTCCCTGAAGGGGCCTGTTGCCAGCGTAGATCGGCCGCAGCCGACCGCAGAATTCTAGTTGCTTAATGCGAACTAACTAAGCTTCCAGCGTATTCCCGGCGGCGCCGAGACTTGCGGCGCCGCGGGCGAAGGGTGCCGCGGGGGGTGCAGGAAGGCCAGCGCGACTGGGTCGATGGCCACGACCGGGACTCCTGCCACACCGTCTGGATCCAGTTCCACGAAGATCTGCTCGCCACCCTTGGGATACCGCGCGGCACCGACGCCTAGCAACACCGGCCGGCACCGCCGGGTGCGCCGGAAAAGGGACGACACACCGGAGCACCTGCTTCGTTTCCCGGCTCAATTCCCGCACCATGATCCCGATGACTTACAAAGCGGCACGTGTCGGGACGTGCGGCAATCGGGCGACTGGGGTCGCAATGCGGCGCTCATCGCGCTGGGGGTGTTTATGGCCGAGGTTACGTCGGACGACGACAGATACTCGGTTACGTTCGTAAACCGACGGCGGGTCCTCCTGGCCGTCGGCGGCATCGTGCTGACCAGCATGCCGGCGGCGCGGCTCAAGCTGGGCGGTGCGGCCGAGGCGGCCGACCGTCATCACATTCCGGCCAAACGGGCTGCGCCGGATCATCATGATGTTCCCGCTTATGCGGTCTCTTCCTATCCGATGAACAAGCCGCTCTACTACATCAACGATGCGTCCAAGGCAATCGCGCTGACCATTGACGACGGCCCCGATCCCGTCTACACGCCGCAGGTGCTGCGCGTGCTTCGCAAATACGATGTGACCGCCACGTTCTCCATGATCGGCGAGCACGTGGCGGCCTACCCGCAGCTGGCCCGGACGGTCGCCGAGGCCGGCCACAAGATCTGCAACCACACCTGGACGCACTCCGACCTGGTCGGCATGCGAGTGCCCGGCGTGCGTGACGAGCTGACCCGGGCCAGCGACGCGATCCAGACTGCGACCGGCGTGCACCCGGTCCTGTTCCGCGCCCCCTACGGGGCGTGGTCCCGGACCGTGATCAGGCAGTGCAAGCGGATGGACATGGTGCCGCTGGACTGGTCGGTCGATCCGCGCGACTGGGCGATGCCGGGGGTGCGCAGCATCGTCAGGAACATCATGAAAAACACCCAGCCCGGATCGATCATCCTGGAGCACGACGGCGGCGGAAACCGGTCCGAGACCGTCAAGGCACTGCGCATCGTCCTGCCCCGGCTGCTGGACGAGGGCTACCACTTCGAGACGCCGTAACCATAACGCCGTCATCACAACCCGAACCAGAAACCCCCGGCGCGGGTGGCCCGCGCCGGGGGTTTATCGGCTTGGTTACTTCACGAAGTACCAGTTCTCCGGGTTGATCGACAACGTGGACGACTGCGGCAAGGCGCCCTTGAGGTTGTTCGCGACCTCGGTGAGCTGGAAGGCGGGGGCCGGCTGCCACACCTGCGCCAGCTGCTTCGACAGGTAGTCCTCCCAGGCGTACATGTAGGACATGTTCCCGCTGGTGAGCGTCTTGTCGATCAGTGCGTCGTTCTCCGGGTCGTTGTAGCCGCCGGAGTTGGTAGCCGCGCCGGAGTAGTAGTACACATCGCCCGTCGGCAGGTAATCCGGCGAGAACGTGGCTCCACCCCAGGCCGCGAAGTCCCAGTTGCACGAGATGTGCGCCACGACGCAGTTGGCCAGGCTGGTCTCGGTCAGCTGATTGATGGGCTTGGCATCCAGGTTCACCTTGATACCCACCTGCGCCGCGTTCGACTGCAGTGCGGCCATTAGCGACGCGAGCCAGCCGAGACCGGTGGCGTACGGGAAGGTGAAGCTCAGGGCCTTGCCCTTGGGGATCCCTGGTCCGCACTTGGCCGGATCGGTGCAGGTGGTGACCCCGCCCGGGTTCACCGTCCAGCCGTGGCTGGACAGCAGCGCCTGTGCC
>Ga0208725_1000030_pt1 | contig 29380 bp, 22 predicted proteins | sample MicForSoSWNH13_O_FD_188004 | JGI IMG/M metagenome (GOLD analysis project Ga0208725, IMG submission 188004) | Forest soil microbial communities from Harvard Forest Long Term Ecological Research site in Petersham, Massachusetts, USA - MetaG HF011... | ecosystem: Environmental > Terrestrial > Soil... | reverse complement strand
CACCGGATCCTTGGTCTCCTCGCTGCCCATGGTCCGGGAGCCGGTCACGAAGTCTGCCTGGCCGGCCAGGATCGGCGCCATCAGGCTCTCGATCTCCGCGGGGTTGTACTGGCCGTCGGCGTCGGTGGTCACGATGTAGCGCGCGCCGCCCTCCCGCGCCAGCCGGTAGCCGAGCCGCAGCGCCGCGCCCTGGCCACGGTTCACCTGCACCTCACAGACGAGCGCGCCGGCCGCCCTGGCCTCCTTGGCCGTGGCGTCCACGGCGCCGTCGGAGACCACGATCGTCGCCACCTCAAGCCCGGCGACCGTGGTGGGAAGTGCCTCAACGACCTGGCCGATAGCGCCCTCCTCGTTGAATGCGGCGATCACGATCGCGATCGGCGGCAGGCTCGTGGCCCGGTCGCCGAACTCGTCGCTGAACGCCCGCGTGGCTGCGCTGTCGATGGCCTCGTTGCCATCGGCGGTGGCGGTCGTCGTCACTTTTCTGCCTCCGAGAATTCTGGCCAGACGGTGGAGAGCCCGGATTTGAGATCGTGGGTTGGCGCGTAGCCGAGCGCACGCGCAGCGGAGATGTCCACGATGACGGCGGGCATCTCACCCGGTTTCGGCGCGACGTGCTGCACGGGGATGTCGCGTCCGGTGACGCTGCGCGCCGCATCCACGATGTCGTTCACCGCCACGGATTCGCCGGCGCCGAGAATCAGCGGGCCACTGAACCCGGCCCGCCATGCCGCGAACATGCCGGCCACGATGTCGTCCACGTGCACCAGGTCGCGGACCTGGTTCCCGTCGCCGTACACCTGCACGCCCGTGCCGTCCCGCGCGGCCCGCATCAGGCGCGGGACGAAGCTGTCCTTCTCCTGCATACCGGGGCCGTAAACATTGGCGAACCGGAGCGAGCATCCGGTCATCCCGTAGCACGACGCGTACGCGCTGATCAGCATCTCGGCCGCGGCCTTGGTAGCGCCATAGGGCGTGAGCGGCCGGAGCGGGAGCTGCTCGTCGATGGTCGCGGCGCCGACGTCACCGGTCACGGCGTTTGTTGAGGCGAAGAGGAACACCCCGACGCCGCGTTTCCGGGCCAGCTCCAGCAGCGCCGCCGTGACGTCCACGTTGACCCGGTGCGTGCCGGCCGGGTCCTCGATCGACGGCAGCACCCGGGTCAGCGCGGCCAGGTGGATGATGACGTCGGTACCCGGCCGGACGGCCTCGGCCGCCACCGAGGGATCGCACAGGTCCCCGGTGATGGTGCAAAGCTCGTCGGCGCGCTCCCCCTCGGGGAATGCCCGGTTGTCTGCCACCGTGACGTCAGCACCGCCATCGAGCAGCGCGTGGACGACGCGCCGGCCGATAAAACCGGACCCGCCGGTCACGAGCACCCGCTGAGGACTGACCGCCCTCTTCGATGCTTCGTTCACCTGTGTTGTCATATACCACCTTGCTGTCCGGGGCCTGTTCGGGTCTAACGGTCCAGCATGCGACGATCCTCAGAGAGCGATTCGGAAATGCTGAACGTCTCCCGGAAGCGCTGCCGTGAGCCTTGGCAGGTTCGCGCTCGTCCGCGGTGGGCGGGGCCGCAGGTGCGCCTGGCTAGTGTATCGGCGGACCTGCCTGCGTTCGCCGGTATGGTCAAGTCATTTGCCCTGGTCAGCTGGTGGTCTCCGGAACATTGGCTGGGTGATAGCTGAATGGTGGTGGCCAGACGTGATTGCGGGGACTGCGGACATGCGCCCGCCGCCCGTGATTGGCTCGTCCCGGCGGAGGCTTCGGCCCGCAGCCGCGGAGTTCGCTGGCGAGGAGGTGATGGCACGGTGACCTGGCCCCGTGACACGCCGCCCGGCCCGCAGCCGGCCGAACAGGAGGCGTACCGGATCCTGCGTTCCCGCATTGACCTGTCCCGTCTGCCCGCTCACAGCCGTGACGTCACGGAGCGAGTCATCTATGCGTCCGCCGACTTCGATTACGCGACCGACCTGGTCTGCGACGAGGAAGCCCTCGCCACGGCGGTGGCCGCCCTCGCAGGCGGAGCCCCGGTCGTGGCCGACACGGCCATGGTCGCGGCCGGGATCACCGGCTGCCCCGTGGTCTGCAAGATCGACGAACCGCTCACCGCGCGCCTCGCCCGGACGGCCAGCATCTCCACGGCTGCCGCAGCAGTCCGGCTGGCCTTCGGCGAAGTGGGCCCCGGCGCGGTGTGGGTGGTCGGGTGCGCGCCCGCGGCACTCACCGAGATCCTCACCAGGGGCGCGGAACCGGCCTTCGTCATCGGGCTGCCGGTCGGGTTCGTCGGGGCCGCCGAGGCCAAGGACGCGCTGCGGGCCAGCGGGATCCGCGCGCTGAGTAACGTGTCGGAGAAGGGCGGCGCGGCCGTGGCCGCGGCCGCGCTCGAGGCCTTGCTCCGGCTGGCGATGAGGGTCAGCGGGTCGCGGGCCGGCTGGGGTGACGGCGCCGGAGGGGCCGTGCCCGGGCCGGGCGACGGAGCCGCGACGTGATCAGGGGGCGGCCATGAACGACCATTCCTATTCGGATGAACAGCGGGCCGCCGTCTACCGGGTGATCGAGGAGCGCAGGGACGTCCGCCGCGGGTTCCTGCCGGACCCGATCCCGCCGGACGTGCTCACCCGGGTGATCGCCGCTGCGCATCTCGCTCCTTCGGTCGGCCTGTCCCAGCCGTGGGACTTCATCGTGATCACTGACCGGTCGCGGCGCGAGCGGATCAAGCAGCTGGCGGACCGGGCCAGGGCGGACTACGCGGCCTCGCTGCCCGGCGCCCGGGCGCTGGCCTTCGACCGGCTGAAAACCGAGGCCATCCTCGACACGCCGGTCAGCATCGTCGTGACCTGCGACCCGACGAGGGGCGGGCGCCACACGCTCGGCAGGCACAGCCAGCCGCAGACCGCCGCCTACTCCAGCGTGCTCGCGGTCGCCAACCTGTGGCTCGCCGCGCGGGCGGAGGGCCTGGGGGCCGGCTGGGTGAGCTTCTTCGGCGAGCGCGAGCTGGCCGCGGAGCTCGGCCTGCCGCCATACCTCGACGTGGTTGCCTACCTGTGCCTGGGCTACGTGACCGAGTTCACGCCGGAGCCCGAGCTCGCGGCCGCGGGCTGGGCACGCAGACGGCCGCTGGCCTGGTCGGTGCACGCCGAGGAGTATGGCCGTCGCGGGCTGCCCGGCCAGGACGCGGTGAGCCTGCTGGACGACGCCCGTGCCGCGATCGGGCCCCTGGATTCCGGCGCCATGGCCGCAGCGAGGGAGCGGCTTGACCGGATGACCAAGCCGCAGGGCTCACTCGGTGCCCTGGAGGACGTGTCGGTCCGGCTGGCCGGCCTGGCGGGCTGCTGCCCTCCGCCGATGCCCGAGCCCGCCGCGGTCGCGGTCTTCGCTGCGGATCACGGCGTGCACGCGCAGGGAGTAACGGCGTGGCCGCAAGAGGTCACGGCGCAGATGGTGGCCAACTTCCTGGCGGGTGGCGCCGTCGTCAACGCGTTCGCCGCCCAGGCAGGAGCAGAGGTCGTGGTGGTGGACGTGGGAGTCCGGGCCGAGCTCGACTATGTCCCGGGGCTGCTGCCGCGCAAGATCGCGCCGGGCACCGCGGACTTCACCGCGGGCCCGGCGATGACCAGGGACCAGGCCGAGGCCGCGATCGCCGTCGGTGTCGAGGTGGCCCGCGACCTGGTCGCGGCGGGCAACCGGTGCCTGCTCACCGGTGACATGGGAATCGCGAACACGACGGCATCGGCCGCGCTCATCTGCGCGTTCACCGGACGCGACCCCGGCGAGGTGACCGGCCGCGGTACCGGGGTCGACGACGCCACCTACGCGAGAAAGGTGGACGTGGTGCGCCGCGGGCTGGCTGCGCGCCAGCCGGACCCGGCCGATCCCGTTGGGGTGCTCGCCTCGTTCGGCGGGATCGAGCACGCCGCGCTGGCGGGCTTCATTCTGGGCGCCGCGGCCCTGCGCATCCCGGTGATCCTTGACGGCGTGATCGCGGGTGCCGCGGCGCTCGCGGCCCACGCCCTGGCCCCGGACGCGATCGGCTGCTGCGTGGCCGGGCACCGGAGCGCCGAGCCCGGGCATGCGGCTACGCTCGATCACCTGGGGCTGAGGCCGCTCATCGACCTCGAGCTGCGGCTCGGCGAGGGCACCGGGGCCCTCCTGGCGCTGCCGATCGCGGCAAGCGCGGTGCGGGCGCTGCGAGAGGTCGCGACGTTTGACTCCGCCGGGGTGACGGACAAGGGCTGACCGTCAGCCGGCCCGGAGTCAAGCTTGCCCTTGCCAGAGCCCGCGGCCGCCACGCCTGGCATGATCCAAAGGAGCGCGGACAATTCATGGCCGGCACCGATCACGCACCGTACCTGCTGGCCCTGCGGCTGGCAGGCCGCCGGGTGACGATCATCGGCGGCGGCACGGTGGCCGCCAGGAGGGTGCCGGCACTGCTGGACTCCGGGGCCGACGTGGTGGTCATCTCGCCGGAGCTGAACCCTCAGCTGGCCGAGTTCGCCGCGGCCGGCCGGATCCGCTGGAGCCAGCGCGGCTATGCCCCCGGTGACTGCGCGGGCGCCTGGCTGGTCGGTGCGTGCGCGAGCGACCCGGAGGTCAACTCCGCGGTCGCCGACGAGGCAGATGCGGCCGGGATCTGGTGCGTCAGGGCCGACGACGCGGCCGCCTCACGCGCCTGGACACCGGCCTCCGGAACGGCCGGGGACGTGCGGGTCGGCGTGCTGAGCGGAGAACCGCGGCGCAGCGCGGAGGTGAGGGACGCGATCGTCGGGGGTCTGGCCTCCGGCGCGATCGTGCCCCGTGGCCCGACCCTGCGCGGCGGCAGCGTGGCGCTCGTCGGCGGCGGGCCCGGCGATCCCGGGCTGATCACCGTTCGCGGCCGGCAGCTGCTTGCCGAGGCGGACGTCGTCATCACCGACCGGCTCGCCCCGCGGTCCTTGCTCGCCGAGCTCCCGCCCGGCGTCGAGATCGTGGATGCGGCCAAGGTTCCCCGTGGCGCGGCCGTGGCGCAGGAGCACATCAACGCGCTGCTCATCGAGCACGCCCGGGCAGGGCGGTTCGTGGTCAGGCTCAAGGGCGGCGACCCGTTCGTCTTCGGCCGCGGCGGCGAGGAGGTCCTGGCCTGCCTGCGGGCCGGAATCGCCGTCACGGTCGTGCCCGGCGTATCCAGTGCCGTGGCCGTGCCCGCCGCGGCCGGCGTGCCGCTCACGCATCGCGGGATCGCGCAGGAGTTTCATGTGGTGTCGGCGCACGTCGCGCCGGATGACGAGCGCTCAGCCGTGGACTGGCAGGCGCTCGCCGCGTCGCCGGCCACCCTGGTGCTGCTGATGGCCACCGAGCACCTGCAAGCCGTTACCGACACGCTGATCAGACATGGGCGTCATGCCGGGACTCCCGTTTCGGCCATCTCGGACGGTACCCTGCCGTCTCAGCGCACAATTAACGCAAGACTGGAAACCGTTGCACGCGATTGCGCCAGGGCCGGCCTGCGGCCCCCGGCCGTCGTGGTAGTGGGAGAGGTTGTGACCATCTCCGAGCAGATCTCTCAGCTTTGCGGCGGCCTGGCAGGAACCGCGCCGTGGGGGACTTTCGTGCCCAGCGGCGCTCCCCTGAGCGGGGAGCAGGTGATCCCCGCTGCGCGGGGCAGTGGACCCAGTGGGGAGGGAGGCTCCGGCGGCAGTCCACCCACGTCGGGAGCCGTGCGGCATGACTGAGGGGCCGGGCGTGGCCGCCTCGTCGGTGCCGCCCGGCCGTATGCCCCGTTCAATAACGAATCCCCGCAACCAGGACGCTGCACCTGGCCCTGCCGGAGCCGCAGCAGACTCTCCCGAGTATGACGAGGTCGAGCCGCATGTGCGGGTGGACGGCCGCAGGCTTGAGTCGGCCCTGCTGGCGCTCAGGCACCTGATCGTCGAGGTGCCGCTGCACCTGGAGGCCCCCGGAATCGCCGAGGTGCGGGCCGAGCGGCGGAAGCTACTGAGCCAGATTGATGACTACCTGCTGCCGCGGCTGCGCCAGTCCGGGGCGCCGATCCTGGTGGCCCTGGTCGGATCCACCGGCGCCGGCAAGTCGACGCTCATGAATAGCCTGGTCGGCGCCCAGGTCAGCAACACCGGCAGGCGCCGGCCCACGACGAACAGCCCGGTGCTCGCGTGTCATCCAGGCGACGCCAGGTGGTTCGCTGAGAACGTCTTTCTGCCGACCCTGCCGCGGGTGCGGCAGCAGGGTCTGGCCATGCCCGGCCGGGACGGGCTGCTCGTGCTGGCCGAGAACGAAGGCATGCCCCCGGGCGTTGCCCTGCTGGACACGCCCGACATCGACTCCGTCGTGCAGGCGCACCGCGAGTTCGCGCACCAGTTCCTGGACGCGTCAGACCTGTGGCTGTTTATGACCAGCGCGAGCCGCTACGCCGACGCGGCCGTCTGGGAGCTGCTGCAGCAGGCCAGGGAGCGGGATGCATCGCTGGGCATCGTGCTGTCCAGGGTGCCGCCAGCGTCCGCCCGGCAGCTCAGTTCGCACTTCGACGCGATGCTCGAGGCCAACGGCCTGGCCGGAGCGCAGCGTTTCATGATCGCCGAGACCGTTCTCACCGACGGGATGCTGCCGCCAGAGATCTACGGTCCCGTCCGGGAGTGGCTCGATGACACGTCGGTGCAGCAGGAGCGGCGGGTCGCGGTGCTGACCCAGACCATGTCGGGCGTGCTCGACACGTTCCGCACCAGGGTTCCCGCGCTGGCCGAGTCCGTGCAGACACAGGTCAGCCTGCAGGCCCAGTTGCGAGCCGAGGCTGACGGCTCGTACGGGGCCGCGCTGGCCGAGTTCGACGAGGCCACAGGGAACGGATCGCTGCTGCGAGGCGAGATCCTGGCCCGCTGGCAGGACTTCACCGGCACCGGGGACCTGCTGCGCATGCTGCAGGTGCGCCGCAGTGGCAAGCCGGCCAGCCGCCCGCGCAAGCGGCAGATGCCGGCCCGGGCCAAGGCACTGAAGGCCGCGCTGCGCGGCGGCCTTGAGACGCTGGTCACGTCGGTCGCCGACCGCGCCGCCGAGGATACGGTCACCAAATGGCAGCGGCGGGAAGCCGGCGCGGCCCTGGTCGGTGAGCGGGACGGCGGCGCCGCACCCGGTGAGCCGGGCGGCGTCAGCTTCGAAGTGCTGGCCGAACTGGACTTCATCCCCGCGGCACCGGCAGGCGCGGAACCGGTGCTGTCCGGCCCGGGAGGCGCCCCAGCGCTGACGCGGTCGTCACCTGACCTGGCCACCCGGGCTGCACGAGCGGTCAGCGCGTGGCAAGATCACGTGATGCAGCTGGTAAAGGCGGAGAACGTGACGAAGCGGTCGGTCGCACGCGTCGTCTCGTTCGACGAGGAGTCGCTCGCGCTCGTGCTGACGATCGGGATGCTCGGGTACGGAGCCGACAGCGTGGCGGCTACCGGCGACGCCAGCGCTGCCCCGCAGCGCCTGCTCACCTCGCTGTTCGGTGCGGGCCAGCTGCGCGACCTGGGAGCGAGGGCGCGGATGGACCTGCACGGCAGGATCAGCCTGCTCTTGGACGAGGAGCTGCAGCGTTTCGCCGCGATCATCAACGCCGCCGGTGCGCCCAACGGCGACGCTGCTTCGGCACTCCGCGAGGCCGAAGAGGCGCTTGAGGCGGCGCGATGACATCCAGCGGACCGCCGTGGTCGATCTTGGGCGACGGGCAGCCCGGGCCGGAGGAGGAGCAGCTCCAACCGGAGCCGGAGAAGGTTGCGGCAGCAAGGGCCGGGCAGCGCACCGAGCCGGCCGAGGCCGCGGCCGGCGTCAGCGAGGCGCCTGCCGGGACGGTAACAGCCCGGCCGCCGTGGGACGAGAGTCCGGAGAAAGTCTCGTGGCCCGGCCTCCCTGGCAGCGGACCGCCGAGGCACGCCTCGCCGGTCCTGAGCCTGTCCGCCCGGCTCACTGCGCTGACCCAGCTGATCCAGATCGCGGCGGCCCGCACCGGCAGCGGTGGTTTCCCCGAGGCCCTGATCCAGGACGCCGAAGCCCTGGTCGAGCGGGCCGGCGAGCGGCTGCGGCTGTCGGCGGGCCATACCGTCGCGGCCCTGGCAGGTGGCACTGGCAGCGGCAAGTCCTCGCTGTTCAACTACCTGGCCGGTGCCGATTTCTCCACTGTCGGGGTGACCAGGCCGGTAACCAGGGACCCGCACGCCTGCGTCTGGGGCGGGCCGGGTTCCGGGCCGCTGCTCGACTGGCTGGGCGTGCCGCGCAGGTTCCGCTACGCGCAGGGGAGCGAACTTGACGGCGGCGAGGCCTCGCTGAACGGTCTGGTCCTGCTCGACCTGCCGGATCATGACTCGGTCGTGGTCGGCGCGTCCCATCAGGTCGACAGGCTGATCGGCATGTCCGACCTCATGGTGTGGGTGCTCGATCCGCAGAAGTACGCGGACGCGGCGGTGCACCGGCGCTACCTCGTGCCGCTGGCCGGCCATTCCGAGGTAATCGCCGTGGTGCTGAACCAGGTCGACCTGCTCAGCGCCGACGAGGCCAAGGACTGCGCCGGCGACCTGCGCCGGCTGCTGGACTCCGAGGGGCTGCACAACGCCGCGGTGCTGGTCACGTCCGCGGTCACCGGCGCGGGCATGGAGCAGCTGCGCAAGATGCTGGTCCAGGCGGTATCCGACCGGCGGGCCAGCAGCGCGCGGATCTCGGCGGACCTGGACGGCATCGCGGCCGAGTTCGCGCCGTACGCGGAGCAGGCCGACGGCCGGCGGCGCGAGGCGGCCGGGAAACGGGCCGGGACGGGCGCCGCCGAGCTGGTGCCGGCGGGCGCCGCTGAGCAGCTGGTTGACGCGTTCTCGGGCGCCGCCGGAGTGTCGGCCGTGGCCGATGCGCTGCAGAGCGCGCGAGAGCTGCGGGCGGTCGATTACGTCGGCTGGCCGGTCGCCTGGTTTGTGGAACGGCTCACCGGCCGCGACCCGGTGCGCCGGATCCGGCTCGGCAGGCTGTGGGCCGAGCTGAAGAGCATGGCGGCAGGCCCTTCGGGCGCCCAGCAGGCGGACATCGACAGCGCTCTCACCAGGCTCGCCGACGACGTCGGCGGGCCATTGCCGAAACCATGGTCGCAGACGACCCGGGCGGCCGTGCGGTCACGGGCCGACGAAATCCCGGCCGCGATCGGCACCGCGATGGGCGAGGCGATCCCCGAGGAAAACAAGATCATGCTGTGGTGGCGGCTGGTCGGCGCGCTGCAGGGGCTGCTGCTCGGTTGCGAGATCGTCAGCCTGCTCTGGATCGTGGCACTGACCATCTTCGGCGTCTTCCGTGCCGCCGGAACCGTGCCCCAGCTGTTCGGCGACGCCTCCCTGCTGCCCTGGATCCTCATCTTGTTCGTGGCGTTCCTGATCCTGGGCTGGCTGACCGCGGCCGGGTGCATGAACCTGGTGCGAGCCGCCGCCGGGCGGGAGCGCGGGCTGCTGCTTGAGACGATGCGCGCCAGGATCGGGACGGTCGCGCGCGAGATGGTGCTGGCCCCGGGCGAGCAGGAACTCGCCGAGTTTCAGCGCTTTCGCGGCGAACTGCGGGTCGCGGCCGGAGCCTGACCGCCGGCGGCCCGGGGTTCAGGCGGCGCCGGGCAGCAGCCGCGGCTCGATCCGCTCCTCCTTGGCCTGGCTCTCCTGCCCCGCTCCGTCCTCCTGCCCCACCCTGGCCACGTAGTACGCGCCCTTGCCGCGAACCTCGGACACCGCCTCGGCGAACTCGGTCCCGCGGTAGAGAACGCCGACGCCATCGTCGGTCGCGTAACCCGCTGGCAGCTCTCCTGACCCGATGAGCTGCTGGAACAGCGGACGGCGCTGCGCCTCGGAGTCGTAGTGCACGCCCGCCGCGTACGGCACGAAACCGAGGCCGTTGAAGACCGGCCGCAGGTCGGGCCCGAACGAGTCGGTGGTGCCGCCGACGTGCCAGCACACCGACCCTGCCGACACCCCGGCCAGCACCACGCCGGCCTGCCAGACGTCGCGCAGCACCTCGTCCAGGCCGTGCAGCCGCCACACCGCCAGCAGGTTCGCAACGCTGCCGCCGCCGACCCAGACCACGTCCTGCTCGAGCAGCAGCGCGGTTGGATCCCCCGCGCTCGGCATCGGGAACAGGTTCAGGTTGGTGGCGATCATCCCGGCGGCCTCGCCCGCCTCGGTGAACAGGGCGTTGTACCACTGCTGGTCCCCGCCTGCCGTGCCGATGTGGCAGATCCGCGGGGCGCGGCCGGCGACGCCGGACAACTCAACCGCGTAGTGGATCAACGGGGCGAACTCGAACATTGTCCGCGACCCACGGCGGAAGCCGCCCGAGGTCGCCAGGATCGTGGGTTCTGAGGCTGGCATCCCACGAATGTACCCAAATGCCATCCGAGGCTGGGACGGCGGCCGGGCACGCGGCGTTGCGTACCGGCCGGTGTGCCGGGTCGCTTCGCGCGGTTGAGTACTTGACGCAAATATGTAATGTTGTAATTACCTGGAACGGGAGGATGAGATGGAATCTGACGAGCTTGACGCGTACTCCCGGGTGGTTTCCGGCGTGGCGGCCGAGCTCACGCCGAAGGTCGCGAGCTTGCGTGTGCCCCAGCGCGGCGCCGGGCGGGGCGGGGAGAGCCTCGGCTCGGCGGTCGTGTTCACCGGAGACGGGTTCCTGCTGACCAACGCCCACGTCGTGGGGCGCGGCCAGGGCGGGACCGCTCAGTTCTCCGACGGCACGAGCGCCACGTTCACCGTCGTCGGTGCCGACCCGCTATCCGATCTGGCGGTGGTGCGGGCGGGCGGGCCCACCCCACCGCCGGCCGAGCTCGGCGAGGCGGACAACCTGGTCGTCGGCCAGCTCGTGGTGGCCGTGGGCAGCCCGCTCGGCCTGGCGGGCTCGGTGACCGCCGGCGTGGTGAGCGCGGTCGGGCGGTCACTGCCGACCCGCAGCGGGGCGGCGGCGCGCCTGGTCGAGGACGTGATCCAGACCGACGCCGCGCTGAATCCCGGCAACTCGGGCGGAGCGCTCGCCGATGCCCGCTCGCGCGTGGTCGGGATCAACACCGCGGTTGCCGGGGTCGGCCTGGGCCTGGCGGTCCCGGTGAACGCCACTACGCGGCGGATCATCTCCGCGCTGATGCAGCACGGCCGGGTCCGCCGTGCATACCTCGGGATCGTCAGCGTGCCCGCGCCGCTGCCCGCCGCGCTGCAGGAGCGCTTCGCCCGGCGGAGCGGGCTGCGGGTGGCCGAGGTGGTTGCCGACGGGCCGGCCGCGCGGGCCGGGCTGCGCACCGGTGACCTGCTGATCAGCGCGGGCGGGCAGCCGGTGCAGAAGGCGCAGGACTTGCAGCGGCTCATGTTCGGCGAGGCGATCGGGCAGCCGCTTTCGATCACGGTCATGCGCAACGGCGCGCTGGTCGATGTGATCGCCGAGCCGTCGGAGCTGGTCGCGGCCTGACGCCCGGGCTCGCGTCCCGCGCGCTCGGCGGCGTCCCCGCGCGCTCGGCGGCGTCCCCGCGCGCAAGGCCGCATCCCCGCATCCCCGCGCGCAAGGCCGCATCCCCCCGCGCGCGAGGCCGCACCCCCCCGCGGACGGCCGGGCATCATCTCACGCGGTGCGCCCGGTGCTGGCCGGTCATCCACAGACGCGCGGTCCCGGCGGGTGCTGTCCACAGGGCCGCGCCGGGCCGCTGCCTGCCGCTGCCATGCCTGCCACGTTGGTGAGCAGTCCGGCGGCGCGATGCCGCCGCGGCGGCAGCCGAGCGCGACCCGCGCCGGCGCCGCAGGGCCCAGGAGGATCGCGATGTTCAATGAGGCGCAGTTGAGCGTGGTCGGCTATGTGGCCAGCGAGCCCGAGTACAGCCTGGTCGGAAACGGCATACCCAAGCTGACCATGCGGGTGGCCTGGACCACCCGCCGCAGGGAGCCGTCAACCGGCGAGTGGATCGACGGCAACACCTCGTTCGTGCGCGTGACCTGCTGGCGCAGGCTCGCCGACAACTTGGCCACCTGCCTGCGCAAGGGCGACCCGGTGCTGCTCAGGGGGCGGCTCGACGTGCGCCCGTTCACCGGCAAGGACGGGGTGCGCAGGGTCTCCGTTGACGTGGACGCGAACTCGCTCGGGCACGACCTGAGCCGCGGGGTGGCAGGCTTCCGGCGGGTCTGGGAGAGCACCGGCAAGACCGCCGAGGAGGCGGCCGCGGCCGAGAACGGCGCGGGCGGCGATGGCCGCGCCGACGGTGCAGCGGCGCTGCCCGCCCTGGCCGGCGGGCCGGTGCCGGTGCCGGCCAATGGCTCGGCCGCTGACCTGAGCGATGGCCCGGCCGACGAGGAGATCTTCGACGACAGCGCGATCGAGGCGCTGGCCCAGGACACGGCCAGCGTCGCGACTCCGTTCTGACCGGAGGTCGGCTGGCCGTAGGCTGAAGACATGCCCGAGTTCATTTTTCAGATGCGCGCTGCCCGGAAGTCGTACGGCGACAAGGTAGTGCTTGACGACGTGACCCTTGCCTTCCTGCCCGGCGCCAAGATCGGCGTTGTCGGGCCCAACGGCACCGGTAAGTCGACCCTGCTGCGGCTGATGGCGGGCACTGAGCAGCCATCGAACGGCGAGGCGCGGCTGATGCCGGGGTTCACGGTCGGGCTGCTGGATCAGGAGCCGCAGCTGGACGAGACCAAGACGGTGCTCGGCAACGTCGAGGACGGCGTCGCGGAGACCAAGGCCCTGCTGGACCGGTACAACGAGATCGCCGAGCTGATGGCGACGGATTACTCCGACGCGCTGCTGGAGGAGATGGGCAAGCTGCAGGAGCAGCTTGACCACCGGGAAGCATGGGACCTGGACAGCCAGCTGGAGCAGGCGATGGACGCGCTGCGCTGCCCGCCGCCGGACGCCCAGGTGAGCGTGCTGTCCGGTGGCGAGAAGCGGCGGGTGGCGCTGTGCAAGCTGCTGCTGCAGCAGCCGGACCTGCTGCTGCTCGACGAGCCCACCAACCACCTGGACGCCGAGAGCGTGCAGTGGCTCGAGCAGCACCTGGAGAAGTATCCGGGGACGGTGGTCGCGGTCACCCACGACCGGTACTTCCTCGACAACGTCGCGGGCTGGATCCTTGAGCTCGACCGTGGCCATGCCTACCCGTACGAGGGCAACTACTCCACGTACCTGGAGACGAAGGCGGCGCGGATCAAGATCGAGGGCCAGAAGGACGTCAAGCGGCGCAGGCGGCTCGAGGATGAGCTGGAGTGGGTGCGGTCCAGCCCCCGGGCGCGCCAGGCCAAGAGCCGGGCCAGGCTGCAGCGCTACGAGGAGATGGCCGCCGAGGCCGACAAGGACCGCAAGCTGGACTTCGAGGAGATCCAGATCCCGCCGGGCCCGCGGCTGGGCAGCCAGGTTGTCGAGGTCAGCGACCTGTCCAAGGGCTTCGGCGACCGGATGCTGATCGAGGGGCTGAGTTTCAGCCTGCCGCCGAACGGCCTGGTCGGCGTCATCGGGCCGAACGGGGTTGGCAAGACCACCCTGTTCAAGATGATCGTCGGCGAGGAGCAGCCGGACAGCGGCACGATCCGGATCGGCGATACCGTTCGCATCTCCTACGTCGACCAGCTGCGCTCCGGGATCGCCCCCGACAAGACCGTCTGGGAGGCCATCTCCGACGGCCAGAGCTTTATCCGGGTCGGCCACGTCGAGATCCCCAGCCGCGCCTACGTGGCCGCGTTCGGGTTCAAGGGAACGGACCAGCAGAAGCCCGCCGGGCTCATGTCCGGCGGCGAGCGCGGCCGGGTCAACCTGGCGCTCACCCTGAAGCAGGGCGGCAACCTGCTGCTGCTCGACGAGCCCGCGAACGACCTGGACGTGGAGACCCTTTCGTCCCTGGAGAACGCGCTGCTCGAGTTCCCGGGCTGCGCGGTGATCACCAGTCACGACCGCTGGTTCCTGGACCGGATCGCGACCCACATCCTGGCCTGGGAAGGCGGGTCGAGCTGGTTCTGGTTTGAGGGCAACTTCGAGGCGTACGAGAAGAACAAGATCGACCGCCTCGGCGCCGAGGCGGCGCGGCCGCATCGCGTCACCTACCGCAAACTGACCCGCGACTAACCCGGGTGCCGAAGACCAGCGCCGTGAATGTACCAAAAGACGGGATTATGCGCCGCCAAACGGTACATTCACGACAGCCGGGACACCGGAGCGGGTGGTTGAGGGGCGCGGTCAGGCGGGGGACAGGCCGAGGTCGGGGCTCCCGCCTTCCCCTGGCCCCACCACCCGGGTTTCCTGGTTGACCAGGCTGTGCGCGGCCATCACCAGGTAGTCCCAGAGCTGCGCGTCCAGGGCCTCGTCCAGGGCCAGCTCGTCGAGTGCCGTGCGCATGTGCCGCAGCCAGGCATCGCGTTCTGCTTCACCGATCGCGAAGTGGGCGTGCCGCATCCGCAGCCTCGGATGGCCGCGTTGCTCGCTGTAGGTTCCCGGCCCGCCCCAGTACTGAATCAGGAACAGCCGCAGATGCTCCTCCGCCGGGCCGAGATCGCGGCTCGGGTACACCGGCCGCAGTGCCGGATCCTTGGCGACCTCCTGGTAAAACCTGCTGACCAGGCGGCGGAAGGTCTCCTCACCGCCTACGGCTTCGTAGAAGCTGATCTCGGTTGGCTCGTTCATCGCGGACCCAGGGTACGTCCACGCCGCCACCGGCCCGAAGCGCGGCTCACTGGGCGGCCGGGTCGGGAGGAGCGCCGGAGTCTGGCGCGGCCGTTGCAGGGGCCAGGGCACTGCCGTGCGGCTCCGCGCCGGCGGCGGCACCGTTGATGGCGCCCGCCGCGTCGAGGGCGAGCTTCAGCCGCTCGGTGAGCTCGCGCTGCACCTCCCACTGGCGCAGCGGCACGGTCCGGGCGGTCACCCGCATCAGGACCGCGTCGCTGGACAGCTCCTGCACGCCCCACACCTCGGGCTCCTCGAGGAGGATCTCGTGCCAGGCCGGCTCCTGCCACATGGCGTCGGCCGTGCGCATCATCGTCTGGCGCACGCGGGGAATGTCGTCGTGGTAGGGGACCGGGAAGTCGACCACGGCCCTGGCCCAGCCCTGGGACTCATTACCGGCCTTTTTGATCGTGCCGTTGCGGATGTGCCAGACCACGCCGTTCACGTCGCGGAGCCGGGTGATTCGCAGGCTCACTCCCTCTACCGTTCCGGTCGTATGCCCCACGCTGACGACGTCGCCCACGCCGTACTGGTCCTCGAGCAGCATGAAGATCCCGGCCAGGAAGTCCTGCACCAGGTTCTGCGCGCCGAACCCGATGGCCACACCCAGGACTCCCGCGCTGGCCAGCACCGGCGCCAGGTTCAGTCCCATGTCGCCAATGATGATGACCGCCGCGATGCCGAAGATCGTTAGCGACGCCGCGTTGCTCAGGATCGCGCCGAGCGCCGCCGCCCGCTGCTGACGCCGCTCGCGGAACAGCAGCGCGCGCGTCCGGTCCGAGGCGTCGCCGCCGTTGCGCGTCGCCCGGGAAGTGATCCTGCCGATGGCCCGGTGCGCGATCAGCCGGAGCACCACCGCGATCAGGAGCACGTAGCCGATCCTGATCGCGAGCTGGGCCGGCCCGGCGAAGTAGACCGTGGTCAGCTCGGCAGCCTTGGTGCTGTGCGTGACGTCCCATACCAGGCGGCAGGCGATCCCGGGGTTCTGGGTCCGCCCGCAGGCCTCGTAGAGCGAGTCGGTCAGCTGCGACGGGGGTGGGCTTCCTGGACCAGCGACAAGCACCAGGGGGTGCACTATGACCTCCGTTCGGTAGACAGCGCCTCCCATAGTCGCCGGCTGTGCCGGGTGGACGAGACGAGTCGGAGCTGCAGAATCCGCCCGTCCAAGAGTATCGACGTAAAGCGATGACTAAGTTACTATTAGTAATAGGTAATGGTCAGGCGCTGGGGATGCCGTGCTTCATCAATGGCCAGGGCCGGGGGACGGCGCGTTGACGCGGGATGGCCAAGGGGGAATCGAGATGCCAGGTCAGCGGCGTGGCTTAGCAAACCGCGATGCCGGCCCACAGCATCCGGCGCCCGGGACCGGAGAAGTCGTTGCGCTGGCCGCGCGCCGGGAGCTGTCCGTTGCCCGCCAGGTCAGGGCGCGTGAGCTGGTCAATGGCACGCCACCGGATGGCATCGCGGCGCGTATCCGTTCCGAATGCGGCACGACCATGATCAGGGCCTACCGCCTGGCGCTCGGGATCGCGCTCGCCGATGTGGTGGCGCAGGTCAGGGCCTGGTATCAGGCCGAGGGGCGGAAGCCGCCCCGGTTCAGCGAGTCGCTGCTGTCCGCCTACGAGAGCGGGCAGAAGCGGCCCGGTCCTGAGTATCTGCACTACTTGTGCGCGGTCTACCGGGCAGACCCCGAGGACCTCGGCTATCCGGGCGGCTGCCTGTGCGGCGGGCGGCATGGCGCCGCTGGCCGGCGGGCGCCGGACGTGGCCTTACCTACCCCGCCTGTGGCGGTGCCGGAGCCGGTCAGCGCCGGCCAGGGTCCGAGCAACGACGACGATGAGGAACTGCTCCGCCGCGCGGTGCTCCGGCTACGGGCCGATCTGGACAGCGACGCGGGGAGCGCGTTCTTTGGTGCCGTCGACCGGATCCGGCGCAGGATGGACGACGCGCTGCTCGCCGGGAAGGCCTCCGAGGCGATGATCGACCGGTGGGAGCAGACCACCGCGGCCTACGGCATGGAGTACATGACCGCGCCGCCGCTGCGGCTGCTCGGCGACACGCTGCTCGACTTCGGCGACGTCCGCAGGATGTGCGCCGAGCGCCAGCCGGTGGAATCCGCCGAGCGGCTGTGCAGGCTCGCCGGGCGGCTCGCGGGACTGGCCGGCATGGTCTTGATCAACCTGGGCGACCCGCGGCTGGCCAGGTCGTTCTTCCGCACCGCGCGAATCGCGGTGGACGAGACCGGGGACCGCCGGCTGCGGGCATGGGTGACCGCCCGCGAGGCGCTGGTGCCGCTCTATTACGGCGATCCCGGCGAGGCCCTGGCGCTGGCGGGCTTCGCGGCCGACCTGGCCGGGCGCACTCCGTGCGTGGCGGGCGTCATGGCGCAGGCCGTTGCGGCCAGGGCCATGGCCCGGATGGCCGGGCACGGCAGGCGCAACGCGCTGGACCAGGCCAGGGAGATGCTCGACCGGGCGCACGACGCGCTGGACGACTTGCCGGCCGGCGACCGGGCCGACACCGCATTCGGCTACACACAGCGCCAGCTCCTCTTCCACGAGGGCGACACGCTGCTCGCGCTGGGCGACGGCCAGCGGGCAGCCCGGGCTTTCGCGCGGGCGCTGCGCAGGTACCAGCCCGGCGAATTCCTCGACCGCTCGCTCATCGTCCTCGGGCAGGCCCGGTGCCTGCTGGAAGACGGCCAGCCCGAGCAGGCGCTCCAGCTGAGCCAGGATGCGCTGCTCGGGCTGGAACGCGAGCACCGGCCGGAAATCGTGCTGCGGGCCGCCCGGCTGCTTGGCCGCTCGGTTGCGGCACGCCATGCCGGGCTTCCCGCGGTGCGGGAATACCGCGAAGCGCTGCTTACCGGCTGAGGCCGGTGAGGAAGCCGAGGAACGCGAGGGTGTCGGCCGACAGCGACGCCGAACGGCTGACCGCGCGTGCGCCATGCCCCACGTCGGACTCCCGGCGCAGCAGGATCGGCCGGTCCGGGTATGGTGCCGACGTGGCGTGCTGCAGCGCGGCGCACATCTTGCGCGCATGCATCGGGTCCACCCTGGTGTCGCCGTCGAAGATCGTGAACAGGACCGCGGGGTAGCGGACCGCTTCGCGCACGTGGTGGTAGGGAGAGTAGGAGAGCAGCCAGCCGAACTGCTCCGGGTCGGCGGCGGTGCCGAACTCGTCGTTCCAGGTCTCGCCTAGCCCGAACCGCTCGTACCGGACCATGTCCAGCAGCGGAGCGGAGCACGCGGCCGCGGCGTAGAGATCGGGCCGCTGAGTGATCGCCGCGCCCACCAGCAGCCCGCCGTTGGAGCCGCCGGAGATCGCCAGTTGCTCCCGGGTGGTCCAGCCGTCGGCGATCAGCTTCTCGGCGGCAGCGTGGAAGTCGTCGAAGACGTTCTGCTTGCTGGCGCGCATTCCGGACCGGTGCCACTCCTCGCCCTCGTCGCCGCCGCCGCGCAGCGACGCGATCACGTACACGCCCCCGCGCTCGACCCAGGCGAGAATCGTTGCGGCGTACCCCGGCTGCATGCTGACGCCGAACCCGCCGTACCCGTAGAGGATCGTTGGCCGGGGGCGCTGCGGGCCGTCGCCGGAGATGATCAGCATCCGGACGGTCGTGCCGTCCTTGGACGGGTACGCCACCTGCCTGGCGGAGATCTCAGGGACGTCGACCTGCCCGGGGGAGCGCGCCCACGTGGTGGTCGCGCCGGCGAGCGCGTCGTAGCGCAGCACCAGCGGCGGCGTGGTGTTGTCGGTATAGCTGAACCAGGCCTCGTGGCCGCCTTCCGGCCGGTCGCTGAGGCCGCCGATCGTGCCAAGGCCGGGCAGCGGCACGGTGCCGGACTGCTCGCCGGTGGCCAGGTCGTGCACGCTGAGCTCGCTGATAGCGTGCCTGGTCCAGGAGGCAAGCAGGACCGGCCGGCCCAGCTCCTGGCCGTCCAGGATCGCGAAGTCGGCCAGCACGGCTTCCGGGTCCTCCGGGACGAGGTCGCGCCAGTTGCGGTAGCCGGGCTCGGCGGGGTCGGTCACGGCGAGCCTGCCGCGTGGCGCATCACGGTCGGTCCATACGTAGAGCCGCCCGTCCCTGCCCACCTGCGCGGCGGTCTGGGCGTCGACTCCCTGCTGGACCACACGCAGTTCGGGCGCTGATGCCGACGTCGCGGCCAGGTCCGCGATCCACAGGTCGTTGCGCGGCGCGGTGCCCGCAGCGGCCCCGATGATCAGCCAGCGGCCGTCCCTGCTGACCGAGACCGAGTAGTAGTTGGTCTTCTCCAGCCCGTCGCCGAAGATCATGACGTCATCCTGGGCCGGGCTGCCTACCTGGTGCAGGTAGACCCGCCGGTGGTACTGGCGCTCATCGTCGGGCACCGCCTCGGGCGGAAGCCTCCGGGTGTAGTAGAACGCCTTGCCGCCGGGCAGCCATGCCACGCCGGTGTACCGGCACCGGTCGATCGGACCGTCGACGTCCTCGCCGGTGGCGGCGTCCATGACCCGCAGCAGCGACTCCTCGTCACCGCCCTGGGACAGCTGATAGGCCAGCAGGCGGCCGTCCAGGTCGGGCTGCCAGGCGTCGAGCGTCGTGGTGCCGGACTCGTCGAGCACCGTCGGGTCGATCAGGGTCCGCTCGCCGCCGGATGGCGTGGCCGTGTAGAGCACGGCGTGCTCCTGGCCTGCCTCGCGGCGGGTGTAGAACTGCCGGTCGCCGCGCCACACCGGGGCGCCGACACTCCCGGCGCCGAGCAGTTCGGTGATCCGTGTGGCCAGCCCCTCCCGGTCGCCGAGGCCCTCCAGGTACCCGGCAACGAGCGCATCCTGCGCGGCCAGCCAGGACCGGGTCTCCTCGCTGTCGGCGTCCTCGAGCCAGCGGTACGGATCCCGGACCAGGCGGCCGTGGATGTGCTCGGCGATGTCCTCACGGCGGGCGGGCGGGTATGCGGCTGTGACCATGGGCTGCACTATATGGGCCGGTCCTGGGCGGCCCGCCCGGGGCGTCCCGGGGGCACGGGATCAGCGGCCTAACCAGCCCGGCCGGCAAGCCGGAGCGGCGGGTTGACCGCGCCGGCCGCCACGCCCGGTTAGGCTATTGGTGTTGGCGGACCGGCCATCAGGCAATCACACTGGTCACGGGTGCCCCGACGCTGCGGCGGCGCACCTGCCTGGGAGGTGGGAGTGCGTCGGGTATTGCTGCTCAACATCACCTATGAGCCGCTCACCACGGTTGGCATGCACCGCGCCGTTTGCCTGGTCCTCGGCGAGAAGGCAGAGGTCGTGCACGACGACGCCGGCGGCGCGATGCTGCACTCCGCCTCGGTCGTGCTCGCGACCCCATCCGTGATCAGGCTGCGGCGCTACATCCGTGTGCCGCACCGCAGCCGGGTCCCGCTCACCCGGGCGGCGCTGATGCGCCGGGACAACTACCTGTGCGCGTACTGCGGCATCAAGGCCGAGACGATCGATCACGTGATTCCGCGCAGCCGCGGCGGCACGCATTCCTGGGAGAACTGCGTCGCCTCCTGCATGCGGTGCAACCACCGCAAGGCCGACCGGCTGATCGACGAGCTCGGCTGGACCCTGCGCTGTGTGCCTTCCGTGCCCCGGGGGGCGCACTGGCGGCTGATCGGTGCCGCCCACGATGGCGACCCGCAGTGGGCGGCCTACCTGACCGAGCCGAGCGCCGCGTAACCTCAGCGAGGCGCTGGGCAGGCCGGTGCGGGATTCACGTTGAGTTCGTTGAGCCGGGTAGCAGGGTCTGTAATGCTGTAATTATGGACACCATCTATGAGCACGCGGGGGGCCATGACGCCCTGCGCCGTTTCATCGACGTCTTCTACGGCAGCGTGCTGGCCGACCCCGTGCTGCGCCCGCTGTTCGGCGAGGGCCGGCCGGAGCACGTCGACCACCTGACCGCGTTCGAGGCGGAGTCGTTCGGCGGCCCTGACGACTTCACCACGCAGCTGGGCTTCGCCCACCTCATCGACGTGCACCGCGGCCTGAAGATCACCGAGCAGCAGCGGCAGCGGTTCGTCGAGCTCTACCTGGCCGCTGCCGACACGGCCGGGCTGCCGGACGACCCGGCGTTCCGGGAGGCGCTGCAGTCGCACGTCGAGTTCGGCTCGCAGGTCGCCATGCAGAACTCCCATGCCGAGACCGACGACCAGCTCCACCCGCTGCGGGAAGTGCCGAAATGGACCTGGTCCGGCGGGTAAGTCCGAAGGACATCGGCCCGTTTTCTGACCTGCGGTTTTGGCGCTTCGGCGCAGGTCGTGGCCGGGTCGTCGCGGCGGTGCCTACTTGCCCCGCGGCCGCGTGTGCGGGACCGTTTGTTGTGAGCGGGGCACAGTGGCGCCATCTGAGACGAGGGAGCGGAGGTCGTGGCCTGGTCTACCTATGTCGCCATCGGGGACAGCCTTACCGTCGGCCGAGGCGATGAGGGGCGGGACGGACGCCCGATCGGATGGGCGCAGCGGCTCGCCGACATTCTCAGCGTGCGGACCACCGTACGGTGCAGCCTGACTAATCTGGCCGTGGACGGCGCTACCGTGCATGAGGTGCTGAGCAAGCAGCTGCCCGCGGTCGTCGCGCGCAAGCCCGGCCTGGTCAGCGTCACCGTGGGAATCAATGACATCCGTCACCGCGACTTCGATGAGCTGAGCTTCAAGGCCGATCTTGGGCAGCTGTTCGAGTCCTTGGCCGCGACTCAGGCCACGCTGCTGACCTGCACGCTTCCCGACCTGACGATGGTCATGTCGCTGTCGCAGGAGCTACGTGAGATCGCGCGCGAGCGCATGCGGCAGGCCAGCGACATCATTCGCGAGCAGGCGGAGTCCTACGGTGCCGTGTGCCTGGATGTGTGGTCCCTGCCCGGGGTCACCGATCCGGACCTGTACGGACCCGACGGGCTGCACCCCAATCACAAGGGCCACCAGTTCATCGCCGCCGCGTGCGCCGACAAGCTGGCGCCGCGCTGACCCAGCGCGGGCCTGGGCCGGCCCCGCACTGGGGCCGGGCACTGGTGTCGCGCGCTGAGCTGCGGGCTGTCGGCTGTGGACCATTGTGTGGATGGAGCGGTGGAAAAACCGTGCTACGCGGGGGATAACGGCGAGTGTCTTGTGGATGGCTAAAGAATCTTGAGATTGGTTGCCCGAAGCCCTTGTGCAGGCCCTTGGCGAGGCAGTAGAAAAACACTCACCGCTTAACGCGGAGGCCGGTCCGGGGGAGACCCCGGAGCCCCGGGGGAGACTCCGGGACGCAGGGAGATCCGGGAAACCGGAGGTTTCCGGCGGGCGTCTGGCGCTAGTGGTGTGGTCCGCAGCGGACAGCAGCCGGGTGACCGGCCAGCCGAGCGATCGGCACGTTGGGCTGCGGGTCAAGCGAGGCCCCTCCATCTCATACATGGAGGGGCCTCGTGATTATTGTGCCGCCACCAAACCGGTCGCACCAGGGAACTCGCCGCCACGCGGATCGGGTCAATGGCCGCACATCGGGCCGATTATCGCCGGCGCGTCAACAAATTGCGCACAACGCGTAACGCCATGTGCAATGGCGGACGATAATTAGACAGACGCTGGCGGCGTGGGTACCCCCGAGCTCACGTCGCCGCGTCTTCACTTGGCAGGCCGGCGGCGGCGCCGGCCGGCCCGCAAGTTTGTGCCCGGGGCGCGGCGCTGCGTGCCGGCAGTACCCCGTGACAGCGCCGCCCGGTAGCGTTCGGTACATGAGTGCTACGACGACAACGCCAGAGGGCGGCGGGGCACGGTCGGAGCGGGTCCCGTTCGGCCGGATGCTGACCGCGATGATCACGCCGATGACCAGCGAGAGGGCTGTCGACTACGACGGTGCGGCCCGCCTGGCCGAGTACCTGGTCACCGAGATGCGCAACGACGGGCTGGTGATCAGCGGCACCACCGGCGAATCGCCTACCACTTCCGACGCCGAGAAGGCGCGGCTGCTGCGCGCCGTGCTCGACGCCGTGGGGGACCGGGCCGTGGTCGTGGCCGGCGTCGGCACCAACGACACCGCGCACACGTGCGAGCTCGCCAGGCAAGCCGAGGAGATCGGCGCCCACGGGCTGCTCGTGGTCACGCCGTACTACAACAAGCCGCCACAGCACGGCCTGGTGGAGCACTTCACGGCGGTGGCGGACGCGACCAGCCTGCCGGTGCTGCTCTACGACATCCCGGGCCGGACCGGCACCGCGATTGCCACCGAGACCCTGGTGCAGCTGTCCGCGCACCCGCGGATCGTCGCCGTTAAGGACGCCAAGGGCGACTTCGGTGCGAGTTCCGTGGTCATGGCCGCCACCGGCCTGGCCTTCTACAGCGGCGACGACATGCTGAACCTGCCCTGGCTTTCGGTCGGCGCCGTCGGCTTCGTGAGCGTGCACGGCCACGTGGTCGGCGACCGGCTGCACGAGATGATCGACGCCTACGTCGCGGGCGACGTGGATACCGCGCTGGCCATCCACCGGGAACTGCTGCCGGTCTACACCGGCATGACCCGGATGCAGGGCACGGTCAGCACCAAGGCTGCGCTCGCCATGCTCGGGTTGCCCGGCGGGCCGGTGCGCCTGCCGCTGGCGGACGCCACCCTCGGCGAAGCCGAGCGGCTGCGCACCGATCTTGTGGCCGGCGGCGTGAAGATCCGGTGAGCCACCCGCACCCGGAGCTCGGTCCGCCACCGCCCCTGGCCGCCGACGGTCTGCGGATCGTCGCCCTCGGCGGGCTCGGCGAGATCGGCCGGAACATGACGGTCTTCGAATACGCCGGCCGCCTGCTGATCGTGGACTGCGGGGTACTGTTCCCCGAGCCGGATCAGCCGGGGGTCGACTTGATCCTGCCGGACTTCTCCTACATCGAGGACCGGCTGGACCAGGTCGAGGCGCTGGTGATCACGCATGCGCACGAGGATCACATCGGCGCGATCCCGTTCCTGCTGCGGCTGCGGGACGACATCCCGCTGATCGGGTCGAAGCTGACGCTGGCGCTGGTGGCGAGCAAGCTCACCGAGCACCGGATCACGCCGGAGGTCCTCGAGGTCAGTGAGGGCGCGCGGCTCTCGGCCGGCCCGTTCGACCTCGAGTTCTTCGCGGTGAACCACTCGATCCCCGATGCGCTGGCGGTCGGCATCCGCACCGGCGCGGGCCTGGTGCTGCACACCGGGGACTTCAAGATGGACCAGCTGCCACTGGACGGGCGGCTGACCGACCTCGGCGGCTTCGCGCGAGTCGGCGCGGAGGGCGTGGACCTGCTGATGGCGGACTCCACCAATGCGGAGATCCCCGGGATCGTGACCACCGAGCGGGCGATCGGGCCGGTGCTCAACGAGGTCTTCGCCGCGGCCGGGCAGCGGATCATCGTGTCCTGCTTCGCCAGCCACGTGCACCGGGTGCAGCAGGTGCTCGATGCCGCGGCCGCGCACGGGCGCAAGGTGGCGCTGGTCGGCAGGTCGATGGTGCGGAACATGGGGGTCGCCCGCGAGCTCGGCTACCTGCGGGTCCCCTCGGTTCCCGGCGGCCTGATTGTGGAGCTGCGCGAGGCCGAGGAACGCCCGCCCGAGGAGGTCGTGCTGATCTCCACCGGGTCGCAAGGCGAGCCAATGTCCGCGCTGGCCCGGATGGCCGGCCGGGACCACCCGATCAGGATCGCCGAGGGGGACACGGTGATTCTGGCGTCGTCGCTGGTGCCAGGCAATGAGACCGCGGTGTCCCGGATCATCAACGACCTGACCCGGCTCGGCGCCCGGGTGGTGCACCGCGGCAACGCGCTGGTGCACGTGTCCGGGCACGCACCCGCCGGGGAGCTGCTCTACGTGCTGAACCTGGTGCGGCCCAGCAACTTCATCCCGGTGCACGGGGAGTGGCGGCACCTGAAGGCACACGCGGAACTCGCCGCGCTGACCGGCGTGCCGGACAAGAACATCGTGATCGCCGAGGACGGCGTGGTGGTCGACCTGGTCGACGGCCAGGCCGCGGTCACCGGGAAGGTGCAGTGCGGCTATGTCTACGTGGACGGGCTTTCTGTCGGCGAGGTGACCGAGGCGTCGCTGAAGGACCGGCGGATCCTTGGCGACGAGGGCTTCGTGTCCGCGGTGATTGTGGTCGACTCCGGCACCGGCAAGCTCGTGGCCGGCCCGGAGATCCACGCGCGCGGTTCCGGGATCGATGACGCGGCGTTCAGCGAGGTCCGGCCGCGGATCGAGGAGGCGCTGGCCCGGGCGGCCGCCGACGGGATCAGCGACTCCTATCAGCTGCAGCAGCTCGTCCGCCGGACCGTGGGCCGCTGGGTCAGCGAGAACTACCGCCGCCGCCCGATGATCATCCCGGTGCTCGTGGAGGTCTGAGTCCGGCGGGCAGGCAGGCAGTCCCGGGCAAGGGCGGCGCTAGGCGCCCGAGAGGTCGCGCAGGCGGTAGCGCTGCAGCTTGCCTGTGTTCGTCCGCGGCAGTGCGGCCTGGAACTGAACGGCCCGCGGGTACTTGTACGGCGCGATCCGCTGCTTTACGAACTCCTGCAGCTCGGCCACTTTCGCGTCGCCGCCGGACGCGCCGTCCCGCAGCACCACGAACGCCTTGACGATCTGGCCGCGGGCCTCGTCGGGCACGCCGACCACGCCGCACTCGGCCACGTCCGGGTGACCGAGCAGGACCTCCTCGATCTCGGGCCCGGCGATGTTGTAGCCGCCCGAGATGATCATGTCGTCGCTGCGGGCCTGGTACCAGAAGTAACCGTCGGCGTCGCGGACGTAGGTGTCGCCGGTGAAGTTCCAGCCGTCCTGTACGTAGGTCCGCTGCCGGTCGTCGGCCAGGTACAGGCAGCCGGTCGGCCCCTTGACGGCCAGCCGGCCCGGCGTGCCATCCGGGACCGGCTTGCCCTCGGAGTCCAGGATCGCGGCCTCGTAGCCCGGGACCGCCCGGCCGGTCGACCCCGGCCGGATCTCGTCGTCGGCCGAGGAGATGAAGATGTGCAGCATCTCGGTGCTGCCGATGCCGTCGATGATCTTGACGTTGGTGGCGTCGTAGAACGCCTGCCAGGTCGAGGCGGGCAGGTGCTCGCCCGCGGACACCGGCCGCCGCAGCCCGCGCAGCTGATCGGCCTTGCCCGCGGCGAGCATGGCGCGGAACGCGGTCGGCGCCGTGGACAGCACCGTGACCCCGTGCGCTGCGATGTGGTCCGCCAGCTCGGCAGGGGTGGCCTTCTCCAGCAGCAGGGTCGAAGCACCCGCCCGCAGCGGGAACACCAGCAGCCCGCCGAGCCCGTAGGTGAACGCCAGCGGCGGGGTGCCGGTGAAGATGTCGTCGGCGCGCGGCTTCAGCACGTGGGCCGAGAACGTGTCCGCCATCGCGAGCAGGTCGCGGTGGAAGTGCATGGCCGCCTTGGGCCGCCCGGTCGTGCCCGAGGTGAACGCGATCATCGCCACGTCGTCCCCGGCGGTGTCCGCGGCGGAGAAGTTGCGCGGCATCGGCTCGACACGCGCGACGAGGTCCTCGGGCCCGGCGCCCCCGTAGCTGACGATCCGCAGCCCGGGCACGCCGGCCACGGCCAGATCCTCGGTGAACCGGTGGTCACACAGCGCAACCACTGGCCGGGCCACCTCGCAGATCGTGGCCAGCTCGCCGGAACGCAGCAGCGACATCGTGGTCACCGCCACCGCTCCGGCCTTCAGAACGCCCAGCCAGCACGCGGCGAGCCACGGGTTGTTCGGGCCGCGCAGCAGCACCCGGTTCCCCGGCACCACGTCGAGCTCGTCCGCCAGCACCCACGCCACCTGGTTGGAGATCCGCACCACGTCGTCGTAGCTCCAGGTGGTGCCGTCTCCCGCCACCAGGCACGGCCGGCCGCCGAACGCGCCGGCCGTCGCGTCCAGCAGTTCGGCCGCGGCGTTGAGCCGCTCCGGGTACTGCAGCTCCGGCAGCGTGAACCGGAAGTCCGGCCACAACCCGTCCGGCGGCAGGTTGTCCCGGCAGAACGTGTCGGCGTGCGCGGACGGCGACAGCCGCATGGCCTGACCTCCCTCGTCGGGGCGGGGATAACCCACAGTATTCCGCTATGTTCCTTGAATGACGACCTTCACCGGAGCAGCAGACGGCGCCGACCCGTGGCTGGTCCAGCCGCGGGCCCTGATCGTGACGATCTACGGTCTCTACGCGCGGGACACCGCCGGCTGGTTCTCCGTGGCGTCGCTGATCCGGCTGCTGTCCGAGCTCGGCGTCGAGGAGCCCGCCGTCCGGTCGTCGGTCTCCCGGCTGAAGCGCCGCGGCGTGCTCGAGGCGCGGCGCGGCAACGGGTCCGCAGGCTACGGCCTGTCCCCGCAGGGCCGTGACATCCTCGCCGAGGGCGACCGGCGGATCTTTGACCGGCCCCGTGCCCGGCTGGCCGACGGCTGGGTGCTCGCCGTGTTCAGCGTGCCCGAGGCGCAGCGGCGGCGGCGGCACGAGCTGCGCTCCCGGCTGACCTGGCTCGGCTTCGGCACGGTCTCGTCCGGGGTCTGGATCGCCCCGGCGCAGCTCGCGCCCGAGACCGCCCAGGTGCTCGAGCGCTGCGGACTGTCCGGCTACGTGACCCTGTTCCGGGCCGACTACCAGGCCTTCGGCGACCTGCGCGAGCAGATACCGCACTGGTGGGACACCGGCCGGCTGCAGCTCCTCTACCAGGCCTTCCTCGACGCGGCCGGGCCGGTGCTTGCCCGCCCCGACGAGACCGCGCCCGGTGCGGCGTTCGCCGACTACGTCGGCGCGCTCACCGCCTGGCGGCGGCTGCCGTTCCTGGACCCGGGCCTGCCCGCCGAACTGCTGCCGGACGGCTGGAACGGCCTCGCGGCCGACCGGGCGTTCTCCGCGCTGCGCCAGCGGCTGGCCGATCCTGCCCGGGCTCACGTGCTCGCGGTCACCGGCGTCAGCCGATGACCGCATGGCCCTGGATCTCGACCAGCGCCGCGGGCTCCCACAGCCGGCTGACCCCGATCGCGGCCATGGCCGGGTAGTCCCGGCCGGCCAGCCGCCGCCAGGCCTCGCCGATCTCCCGGCCGTGCGCCCGGTAGTCGCCGAGGTCGACCGCGTACACGGTCAGGCTGGCCAGGTGCTCCGGCCCGCCACCGGCCGCGCGCAGTGCCTCGAGCAGGTTGGCCAGGGCCCGCTCGAACTGGTCCGCGACCGTGCCGGCGGCGATCGTGCCGTCCGGGCCCAGGGCCACCTGCCCGGCCAGGAACACCACCCGCCCGCCGTCCGCGACCACCGCGTGCGAGAACCCGGACGGCCGCGCCAGCGTCGGCGGATTCACCCGTTCGAGCGCCATCTGCCCTCCTCGCATCCTGTGCAACACCAGCCGGAACGGGACGCCCCGTGGCCGGTCACGCTTCGCTGCCGCGTGCGCCTGGCCGCCACCGGGCGTGCCGGGTGGCTGGCTCGCCGTCCCTGATCAGCTGCAGTCGCGGCCGGGGGCCGTCGCTGCGCCCGGTCTGTGGCGGCCTGCTCCCGGCCCGCCACTGATCGGGCCAGGCCGCGGCCGGGCCATCGTAGCCCTGCTCGGCTGCGGCGTGCAGGGTCCAGTTCGGGTTGTAAAGGTGGGCCCGGCCCAGCGCGCACAGGTCGGCGCGGCCGGCCAGGATGATCGAGTTCACGTCGTCGTAGGACGAGATCACGCCGACCGCGATCGTGGCGATGCCGGTCCGGTTGCGGATCGCGTCCGCGAACGGGGTCTGGTAGGACCGGCCGAACGCCGGTTCCTCGTCCGGCATCACCTGCCCGGTCGAGGTGTCGATGGCGTCCGCGCCCGCGGCCAGGAACGCCCGCGCGATCTCGATGGCGTCCTCACCGGTGATGCCGCCGGGATACCAGTCGGTGGCCGAGATCCGCACGGTCATCGGCTTGTCCGCCGGCCAGGCGTCCCGCATCGCGGCGAACACCTCGAGCGGGTAGCGCAGCCGCCCGGCCAGCGACCCGCCGTATTCATCCTCCCGCCGGTTGGTGACCGGCGAGATGAACGACGAGAGCAGGTAGCCGTGGGCGCAGTGCAGCTCGAGCACGTCGAACCCGCTCCGGTCGGCGGCACGCGTCGCGTTCCGGAAACTCTCTTTGATCCCGGTCAGGTCGGCCGCGGTGAGCTCCCGGGGGACCTGGCTGACGCCGGGCAGGTAGGGGATCGGGGACGGCGCGGTGACCTCCCAGTTCCCGTCCGGCAGCGGCTCGTCCATGCCCTCCCACATCAGCCGGGTGGAGCCCTTGCGGCCGGAGTGCCCGAGCTGCAGCCCGATCTTCGCGGTCGAGTTCTCGTGCACGAAGCCGGTGATCCGCCGCCAGGCGGCCTCGTGCTCGGGCGCGTACATTCCGGCGCAGCCCGGGGTGATCCGGCCGTCCGGGCTGACGCAGACCATCTCGGTCATCACCAGGGATGCGCCGCCGAGCGCCTTCCCGCCGAGATGGACCAGGTGGAAGTCGGATGGGACGCCGTCGGCCGCCGAGTACATGTCCATCGCGGACACGACCATCCGGTTCTTCAGCTCCAGGCCGCGCAGCCGCACCGGCTGGAACATCGGCGGCACAACATCGCCGTTGCCCATGCCGCGCTTCTTCTCGTGCCCGGCGAACCAGGTGTCGATCCGCGCGGCGAATTCCGGGTCGCGCAGCCGCAGGTTGCCGTGGGTGACCCGGCGGCTGCGGGTCATGATGTTGAACGCGAACTGCTCCGGCTCCTGGTCGGTGTACTGGCCG
>Ga0208725_1000028_pt1 | contig 29737 bp, 28 predicted proteins | sample MicForSoSWNH13_O_FD_188004 | JGI IMG/M metagenome (GOLD analysis project Ga0208725, IMG submission 188004) | Forest soil microbial communities from Harvard Forest Long Term Ecological Research site in Petersham, Massachusetts, USA - MetaG HF011... | ecosystem: Environmental > Terrestrial > Soil... | reverse complement strand
TTCGACGCGGACGCGTGCGCCCGGCGCGGGATCTGGCTGACCATCCTGCCGGACCTGCTGACCGCGCCGACCGCCGAGCTCGCGGCCGGCCTGATCATCGGGATCATGCGCCGGGTGGCCGAGGCCGACCGATACATCCGCGAGGGCTGGTTCGCTGGCTGGCGCCCGCGCTTCTACGGCACGACGCTGCGCGGCGCCACCACCGGGATCGTGGGCATGGGCGAGGTCGGGCAGGCCCTGGCCGCGCTGCTGGCGCCGTTCGGGACCCGGATCGTCTACCACGATGCGCAGCGCCTGCCCGCTGCCGCCGAGCGGCGGCTGCAGGCGACCGGGCTCGGCCTGCTCGACCTGCTCGACAGCTCGGATGTGGTCGTGCTGCTGCTGCCCCTGACGGACGCGACGCATCGCGTCATCGGCCGGGCGGCGCTGCGCCGGATGCGCCCCGGGGCGTGCCTGGTGAACGTGGGCCGCGGGTCGGTCGTCGACGAGGAGGCGGTGGCCGACGCCCTGGGTGGCGGGCGGCTCGGCGGCTATGCCGCCGACGTGTTCGCGATGGAGGACTGGGCCCTGCCCGGCCGCCCGGCATCGATCCCGGCACGGCTGCTGGCCCATCCCAGGACGCTGTTCACGCCTCATCTCGGCTCGGCGGCTGACGCGGTGCGGCGGCAGATGTCGCTGCAGGCGGCCCGCCAGGTGCGGCAGGTCCTCGACGGGCAGCGCCCCGACCACGCGGTGAACAGCCCGCACGGCGCCGCCCCGGGCGGGCCGGACGGCCGCCCGGAGACGATCGCCTAGGGTTGGGGCATGGCCCCCCTGCCAGCGGTACTGGCCTCCATCCCCAGTCCGCCGACCAACGGCATCCACCTCGGCCCGCTGTTCATCCACGTGTACGGGCTGATGTACGTGGTCGCGATCAGCCTGGCCATATACATCACCGGCCGGCGGTGGGTCGCCGCGGGCGGTGAGCGGTCGCTGGTCTACGACGTGGCGATGTGGGCGGTGCCGGCCGGGATCGTCGGCGGCCGGATCTACTTCGACCTCACCACCCCATTCGACATTCCGCATCACTGGTGGGGGCCGTTCGCGGTGTGGGACGGCGGGCTCGGCATCTGGGGCGGCATCGCCCTGGCCGCGATCGTGGGCTCGTGGCGGGTGCGCCGGGCCGGCGCGAGCGTCGGCGTATTCATGAACGCCGTCGCCCCGGCCCTGCTCGTCGCGCAGGCGGTGGGCCGCATTGGCAACTACTTCAACCAGGAACTGTTCGGCAAGCCCAGCAGCCTGCCGTGGGCGGTGCAGATTAGCTGGGCGGCGCGGGTGAACTCGGGAATGCCGGCGGCCGACCTGAAGTACACCACGTTCCAGCCGTCGTTCCTGTACGAGATGATCTTCGACCTGGCACTGGCCGCCGCGCTGGTCTGGCTCGGCCACCACCGGCGGATCCAGCCGCAGGGTCTGTTCGCGCTGTACGTAGCCGGGTACTCCGGGTACCGGATCTTCGAGGAGACGATCCGGATCGACTCCTCCGCCTACTTCCTCGGGCTGCGGCTGAACTTCTTCGTGGCGATGGTCACGACCGTCGCCGGGCTGGTCTGGTTCGTCATCGCCCAGCGCCGCGGCGGCGCACAGCACGGCCCCCCGCTGGCCTCCGCATCCTCCTCCACCGCGGCCGAGACCGCCGAGGCGGCCGAGCCGGGCACGGCCCAGCCGGGCACCGCCCGGCGGCCGCCGCCCAGCCCGGCGACGGGCTGAACCCGCCGGTCCCGGTCAGCCCATGGTCTTCGCGCCATCCAGCGATTCGCGGATGATGTCCGCGTGCCCCGCGTGCTGCGCCGTCTCGGCGATGATGTGCAGCAGCGCGTGCCTCGCCGACCACTTCGCGCCGGGCGGGAACCACGGGGCCTCCGGCAGCGGATACGCGACGTCCAGGTCTGGCAGGCTGGCGACCAGATCGTCGGTCCGGCTGGCCACCTCGGCGTAGTCGGCGAGCACGCCAGCCAGCGTCTCCTCCGGCAGCAGCCGGAACCCGTCGGCCCGCCGCGCCCAGTCGGCCTCGGTCATGTCCGACACGCCGCCGAGGGCCGAGGGACCCTCCAGGATGAAGTTCGCCCAGCCGCGTTCGACGGACGCGACGTGCTTGATCAGGCCGCCAAGGCACAACTCGCTCACGGTGGTGCGCTGCCGGGCCTGGTCGTCGGTGAGGTCGTGCGTGGTGAAGCGCAGGAAGCGCCGGTGGCTGGCCAGCACTGCCAGCAGGTCCGCACGCTCGCCACTGGCAGCAGGGATGCTGGTGGCCTGATCCGGTGTGCTCGTGGTCATGGTTCCTGCCTCTCGTCGTCGCTGCTCTGAGACCACGCTAAGTGCAATAGCGGCCATTTTCTGACCTGAATTGCGCGACACTGGAAAGATGACAAACACCAGCACGCGCATGCTGCAGCTGCTGTCGCTGCTGCAGACACACCGGTACTGGCCGGGCGCGGAGCTGGCAGGCCGGCTCCAGGTTTCACCGCGCACGCTGCGCCGGGACATCGACCGGCTCCGCGAGCTCGGCTACCCCGTCCAGGCGCAGCGCGGCGTGACAGGCGGCTATCAGCTGGCGGCCGGAGCGGCGCTGCCGCCCCTGGTGGTCGACGACGAGGAGGCGGTGGCGCTGGCTATCGGGCTCCAGGTGGCGGCGGAGAGCGCGGTTGAGGGGATCGCGGAAGCCTCGGTGCGAGCACTGGCGAAGGTAGCCCAGGTGATGCCGGCCCGGCTGCGCCGCCGGGTCGAGGCGCTGCGCGCGATGACCGTGCCGGCGAGCTGGGGCGGCGCCCGCGTGAGCGTGGATCCGGGCGTTCTCACCGGTATCGCCGTTGCCTGCCGGGACGCCGAGCGGCTGCGCTTCCGCTACACGGCAGCGAACGGCCAGCAGACCGCGCGGCACATGGAGCCGCACCGGCTCGTCTCGCTCGGCCGCCGCTGGTACCTCGTTGGGTACGACCTCGACCGCCATGACTGGCGCAGCTACCGCATCGACCGTCTCACCAGGCCGGAGGCCACCGGCGCCCGGTTCCGGCCGCGCGAGCTGCCCGCCGCCGACGCCGCCGCCTTCGTCCGGGCCGGCATTGACAACGTGCTCGCCGCCTACGAGGTCGAGGTCCTGATCGACGCCCCCGCCGCGGCCGTGCGGGAGCGGATCGGCCGGTGGTCCACGGTCGAGAATGCGGGCCCCGGTCGCTGCCGGGTCCGCATGACCGCCGACTCGCTGGACTGGCCCATCATGGCGCTGGGCGCGGTCGGCGCGGACTTCGAGGTGGTCTCCCCGTCCGAGCTGGCCGACCGAGTGCGCGACTGGGGCCGCCGGTTCAGCCGGGCAGGCGCTCCGGGGTCGCGCGCCGAGACCGGCGACGTTGCTCGCCGTCGCGGCCCGGCCAGCGGGCGCTACGGGACGTGACGCTGCGTCGGCACCGCCACGGCGGGCCCGGAATCGGCGGCCGGCGCGCTGCCGGGTTCTGTGTCCGGGGCGGCGGGGCGGGCGCGCAGCCGGGCGGTGTAGATCGAGTAACCGTCGATGTAGCGAGCGACCGCGGTGGCGGTCACGGTGGCCGCGATCATCGGGATAGCGATCGCGAACCCCCCTCCGATGAGCTCCAGGATGAGCGCCAGGCCGGCCAGCGGTGCCTGCATGGCCGCGCCGAGCATGGCCGCGGCGCCGACGAGCGCGAAGGCGCCGGCGGGCGACCCCGGCCAGGCCAGGCTCCAGGCAATCCCGGCGGCGCCGCCGAGCACGGCCCCGGTGCTCAGCGTGGGAGTGAACAGGCCGCCGGACGCACCGCTGCCCAGGCACAGCGCAGTGACCAGCGGCTTGAGCGCGAACAGCGCCAGCAGCAGGGTGAACCCGTCCACGCCGAGAAACGCGTCATGCGCCATGTCCTTGCCGTTGCCGAGCAGCTGCGGGTATGCGAATGCGATTACCCCGAGGATCGCGAACGCGACGGCAGGGGCGAACAGCGCCACCCGGCCGCGGGCCTGGTGGTAGGAGATCCAGCCGATCAGCCGGATGTAGCCGGAGGAGATGACGCCGATCAGCGGGCCGGCCAGCAATGCCCAGACCAGCAGCGTCATCGTGAACCGGTAGTTAGGGATGTCGATGTACGTCGGCCGGTCGGGCAGGTACAGCCACGCGGTAGCCGTGGCGATCCATGAGCAGGCCAGCGCGGGAAGGACCACGGGCACGCTGATCGTGCCCAGCATGACCTCGGCGGTGAACAGCGCCCCACCGAGCGGGACGTTGTAGACCGCGGCGAGGCCAGCGCCGCCGCCGCACGCCATCAGCAGCCGGCGCTGCGCCGGGGTCAGCTTGGCCCAGCCGGCCAGGACGCTGGCGGACGCCCCGCCCATGAGCTTGGGCGCGTTCTCCCGGCCGATCGACGCGCCCATCCCGATGACGATCTCGGAGATCACCGAGGTCCCGAGCGAGCGCCGGAACGACAGCTTGGCGCCCTCGCCCCACACCACGTCGTCGAGTTCCGACTTCTCGCCCGCGGTGTGGCGGCGCAGCAGGAACCAGGCGACGCCGCCGAACACCCCGGCGCACAGCAGCACCACGAGCCGCCGGACGTCGGAGGCCCGCTCGACCGCGGCTTCGAGCGAGCCGGTGTGGTAGCCGAACGCGACGTGCTGAATGCTGAACAGGATCAGCATCATCAAGTCGCCGAACAGCCCGGCGGCGACACCGGTGGCCACCACCATCAGCCAGAACTTCGGGGTCAGGGCGGCGTCGCCGTCACCGGTCGCGTTGGGCTGCTCGGTGGCGCCGCGGCCGGACGGCAGCCTGCGGCTGATCAGCGGCGGCGGTACACGTATCCGCCCCGGGTACTGCCGCGCGCCCGTCACCGTGCACCGCCGCTCGCCACGGCGGCCACAGGCTCGATGTTCCGTTCCAAGGGCGCTCCCTGCGGGGTTCAGGGCACTCGCCGACTGCCGTCAGCAGATACTTTCGTAACAGAAGTATACCGCGCGGGCTGATCGCTGATGAGGGGCGCGGGCCAGCCAAGAAAGGTCACCGGTGACCGGCCTGTCGGGGGCGCACGCAGCCAGCGGCGGCACAGGCCGCCGGCCGAGGAGGGCGTTCCATCGCAGCCAGCGGCGGCACAGGCCGCCGGCCGAGGAGGGCGTTCCATGATCGTGGTGCATGAGGTTCGTTATGCGCGTGCCATGCACCACGACGGTCCCATGTCACGCTGCCTAGCCAAACCCGGGCCGGCGCCGTCAGCGCGGGCGGCGCCAGTCCAGGCGCTCCGGCGGCGGGCCGAGGTTCGGCGGTGGCTCGTCGCCGGCCGGCCCGGCCATACGCAGCCCCGCCCCGGCCACTGCCGCAGATCCGGGGGCCGCCGCCTCGGCCTGCGCCGCCTCATCGAGGCTGAGCAGGGTGGCCGTCCGCAGCGCGATGATGCCGGGGTTGGCGTCGGCGAACACCACGCGGCGCCCGGCGGGCGACGGGTAGCTGACGATCACCGCGCTCGGCGGCAGCCGCTGCAGCTCATGCTGCTCAACCAGGAACTCGCGGGACCGCTGCGAGGTGCGGGCGACCGACGAGCTCGCACCGACCGCCGTGGAGGTACTGATCCCCCACGCGGTGCTCGAGCTGATGCCCGCAGTGATCGACCGCGAGTCCGACGTGCCATGCGACTCACTGGCGTCCTTGCTCTGCGACCCTGTGACGTGCCCGAACGGCGCGAAGACGTCCTGCCGGGTGCGGCCGCGGCCGCGCTGCGAGCCATGGCTGTCGGTGACAGACGCCGAGTCGGCGACAGAATCGGCGGTGCCGACCGTGCTGGTGTAGGAGTAGCCGGCGGTGTCGGTGACGGAGGTCCCCACCGTATCGGTCAGCTGGCTGACCACGAAACGGTGCTCGGTGCCGATCTGCTCGCTGGCCACCCGGGCGTCGTCGGCGTTGCCGAGCCGCATGAACGCGATGGCCGCGTTGCCGCGGCCGAGCCGCTCCTTGACGTGCCCGGGGATCGAGCGGTACCCGACGAGCAACCCGGTGCCGGAGATCTCGCACGCCTCGAGCAGCCGGTCCAGGACATCGGCACCGAGCTTCTCCGCGCCGAGCAGGCAGAGGGTGTGCCGCCAGCGCGGGCCGGCCGGCGCTTGCCGCAGCACGTGGGTGAGGGCCACCGTCAGGTAGGTGCCGAGGACCTTGTTGCCCAGCGCGCCCACCCGCCGGTCCAGGCACGCGACCCGCAGCCTGCTCGCCGAGGTCGGTGCCGGGGCCGACCCGAGCCGGTCCAGCCTGCGCAGCCGGGACTCGATCGCCCAGGCTCGCTCGATCACCACCCGGTCGGCGGCGGCGCGGCCGAACAGGGCGGTGACCCGGTCCACCTGGCTGGCGGTCAGCAGCCCGGCCTGCATGTCCTCGCGCGGGTCGCCGACCTGGGCGATCAGCCGCAGCGCCGCCGTGACCTGGGCGATGCTCGCCTCAGGGCCGAGCACGCCGAGGATCCGGTGCAGGATCGTGTTGTCGACCGGGGCGGACGCGGCCGGGGCGCCCGGGCTCGCGCCCTGCTCGCCGGCGGCGACGGTCGCGGCCAGCACGTCGGCCAGCGCGTCCGCGTCGAGGCCGGTGCCAAGGTCGAGCCGGGGCAGGTCGCCGGGCAGCACCCAGACCAGCGGCTCGATCCCGGACCGGCGGGCCACCGCGAGAAGGTCACTGGCGACCGCACCCTCGGTTAGGTCGACTACGGTGACGTCGCCGCCGGCCGACAGGCGCGGCGCAGCGAGCATGGTGAGCAGCGCCGACCAGCCCGGCAGCGTGCCGCCGGCCAAGTCCACCCGGTCGATCTCGGCGGGCAGCGACACCGCGTACCACTGCAGCTGCCGGTCGAACGCCGCACGCCGTTCCTCCCACGCGCGGACCTGCCGGGCGTGCTGCTCCTGGCGCGCCGCAAGCCGGATGCGCTGCACCTCGCGGATCTTCTCCACCCGCTGCTCCTCGGCGGCGAGCTGCTCGCGCAGGTCCTGCCCGCTCCGCCGGACACCGCGCCCGCTGACCGCGGCGGCGGCCAGGCAGACCGCCATGCCGAGGCCGGTGAGCGAATAGTCCAGCAGCCCGGTCAGCCCGAGCGCGAGCAGCAGTCCGGCCAGCGCCGCCGAGGCCGCGCAGGTCACCTTCAGCGGTCGGCTCAGCCGCCGTTCCTCACGGCGCTGTGCCGCCACCCAGCCCGGGTTGACCTGTTCCGTCGCTGGCGGCGCCGGGCGGCGCGGCATCGGTCCCGGATCGGGATGCATCGGCGCGTACTGCCAGCCGAGGTACAGCCGGTCCGCCCGGACCGTGGCACGCTGCGACGGCTGGGGGGCGGGCGGGCGGAACCCGGCCGTCGAGCTCACCCCGGCCGCTCGCCATCACTCGGCCGCATGCCGCTGCCTGGCCGATCGCCAGCACCGCGCCACCCGGCCTCCCGGCTGGGCACATGCCGGCACTGAGGCTGCGTCCGCGGCCGCGGCTCCCTGGCCAGCAGCGCGAACCCGCCGCCGGCGGCCGGGGCCAGGCCCGGCCAGCCATCCGTGATCGGTCCGGCCAAGCCGTCCGTGCTGCGGTCGGCCGCCAGAGCCCCGTTCCGGCCGGGCCCCCCGGGCCCGTTCCGGCCGGCGAAGGCGCCTACCAGCGCCTGGTCTACCGGGTCGTCAGCGACCAGCACGTTCACCTCCGCGGCCAGGCGATCCGCGGTCCCGCCGGACCCCGTGCCGAGCACCACGGCCATCCCGGCGCCGTGGCCAATCCTGACGAGGTCGGCCAGGACCCGCTCAGCCAGGACCTCGCAGCCGTTGATCCAGGCCAGGCTATCCGCGGGTACCGACATTGCGGCCAGTTCGCCACAGACGGCTGTCAGGTCCGCGGCGGCAAGGCCGGCGATCATTGTGGCAACGTTTTCATCGGCGCCGCTGTCCAGCGAGAACAGGGTGACTCCCCGGTCCCTGACCGTCTGGCCCAGGCTGACCCGCGGCGTGCTGGCCGGCCCGGGCCCCAGCCAGCGTCCAAGGGCCGAAGCCCGCAGCCTCGGCAGCTGCGCAGCGGGCGCGGCTACCGTGGCCGGATCGGCCTGGAGCAGCCCGGCCGAGACGGCCGCCCGGTCCGTCAGCACGTCGCGGCGCGGGTGGTACGGCGGGATCCGTGCTGCGCGCTCACGCAGCCCGTCCGGGGTGAGCAGGCGGACGAGATCGTCAAGCACCGGCACCCGCCGGTCGCCCGGAGCGGCCGCCTGGACCGCGAGCGCGTCGGTCAGGTAGGCCGCACAGGACCGCCGCTGCTGATCACCGACGTCGGCCCAGTCAATCGTGCCCATGACCAGCGCGGCGGCGCGGGCAGGATCACCGCCGCGCAGCGGCTCGTAGTAGCAGGGCCCGGCGGGGCCGAAGGAGGAGAACGGCGCGCCAGGCTCCGTGCAGGCCGCGGCCAGCGACTCGGCCAGCCGCCGGGATCCGGTCAGGTCAATGACGATCACTGGCTTGCGCCGCCTGATCGCGGCGTGGGCGAGAGCGAACCCGCTCTGGCCCACCGCCGTCCCTGCGCAGAGTATCCCGCCCTCGGCTTCCCGCCACGAGATCGCGGCCGGACGCCCGGTTGCCACGTCGACGCCGACGCAGCAGCCGTCCCTGGTGACGACGCCCGCGCCCGACCTGAGTGCGGCGGCCGTCGTCCGCCGGCGCGCCGTCACGATGAGACCCGCACGCCACGGGTGCCCGCCGCGGAGCCGTCGCTGCAGCCAGCACAGGCCGAGGGTCTCGGCGGAGGCCAGGATCAGCGCGAGCGGGAACTGCTCAGGCAGCCAGTGCGCCAGGCCGGCGTAGGCACCAAACAAGTGCAGCAGGTGCCCGGGATGCCCGCCGATCCCGCCCAGGTAGCCAAGCACATGCCGGGGACCGGCCGTGAAGTCGCTCACGGCGCGGGGCGGACCGATGGCGAGCGCCCACACCAGCCCGATCGCGGCCGGAACCGCCAGCCACTCCGGCCGCCAGCGGGTGACCCGGTCGATCACATACATGGCCGCGGTGAGCACCAGCGTCAACTGGGCCAGCAGCAGGTGCGCCAGCAGCAGCACCAGTGCGAGGACGGCTATTAACTCGCCGTGGTGCGGGGCATCCCTCGGGGCGACCTGCGGCGTGCGACCGGCCTGACCTGCTGCGGAGTAAGGCATATCGGGTCAAGGTTCCCAGTCCTCCACCGCGCGTGTCCAGGCTGCCGAGAAAGTGCCCTCCCTGCCGGGCCCGCTGACTCGGCTAGCCCGGCACCCCGGCCGGGCCGGGGTGCCGGCAGAGGGGCGGGTTGCCCGCCCTTCCGCCGGCACCGTCGGCGCGGAGGCTGCCTTCAGGTCAGCCGCTGAGCGAGCTGACCAGGCTCTGAGACACCGGCAGTGTTGTCGACGGCAGAGGCGTGCCGTCGGTCGCCGACAGGTACTTCGAGCTGTCACCGGTGGTGAGAATCCAGGACAGGAACGCCTTGATGGCACTCGCCTCGGCGGCGCTTGGCTGGGTCTTCTTCACGATCGCGTACTCGTAGTTGATGATCCCGTATCCGGTGGGCGCCGAGGTGTTGATCAGCGACTCGGCGCCGCTGGCGGGCGCGGTTGGGAAGCTGGCCAGCGCCGCGGCGATCGCAGCCGGGGTCGCCTGCGTGAACTTGCCGGCCTTGTTGGCCAGCGAAGCCGCGCCGAGGCCCGCGGCGGTGATCTTGGCCTGGTAGCTGTTGCCGATGTAGGCGATGCAGCCCTTGATGCTGCCGCACCCGGTCACCATGCCGCCGTTGCCGGTCTCGGCGACTGCGCCGGGCACGGACGGCCAGGTGATGGTGGTGTCGACGTCGCTCGACGGCCACAGGCTCGGGTCCTGCGCGTTCAGGTAGGAGGCGAACAGGAACGTGGCGCCCGAGCTGTCGGCGCGGTGCAGCGTGACGATCTTCGTGGGCGGCAGGTTCGCACCCGGGTTGAGTGCGGCGATCGCCGGGGCATTCCAGGTAGTGATCTTGCCGGTGTAGATCTCAGCGAGCACCGTGCCGTTCAGGTTCAGCGACTTCACCCCGGGGAGGTTGTAGTTGACCAAGACCGCGGACACCGTGAGCGGAATGTTGAGCAGCCCGGGGTATTTCGCGACGTCCGAGGCGGACAGCCAGGCATCGGACGCGCCGATGTTCACCAGGCCCTCCGCCGCGTCCGCGATTCCGACGCCCGACCCCGTGGAGCCCGAGGTGATCGTCACGCTCGGGTTCGCGGTGCTGTAGGCCGTCTGCCAGGCGCCGAACAGCGGGAACAGGATCGTGCTGCCGGTCTCGGAGATCGACTTGCCGCCAGCGTCGGTGACGGGCACCGTTGCCTTCGGCGTTGAGCTTGTACTGCTGCTGCCGCAGGCAGCCGCCAGCAGGGTCAGCGGGACCAGGGCGGCCGCTGTGCACACCAAGCGGAATCTCTTGGCCACCAGGAAATGCTCCTTTACTCCTGCACGCTGACGCGTGCCTTACACGACTCGTACGCGGCGCGTGCGATGAGGGTCCGGGCGCGCGGTTCCTGCCCCCGGGCAGCGGGAGTTGAGCTGTCGCTTCTCGACATTGCCTATATGTATAGCAGATTTATAGGCTCGCCCGGTATAGTCTCGGCTATCCGAAGTGGCCGCCCGGGCAACGCCCGGTCTCCGCGCGTGCGGGATGCCCAAAGACCCGCCCGGGTCAGGGTTCCCAGTCCTGCACCGCGTGGGTCCAGGCCGCGGAGAAGGTGCCCTCCCGGCTGACCCCGCCCGGCCCGCTGGCTCGGCCAGTTCCGCCATCAGCCACCAGCTGACCGCCGGACTCGACCACGATCCGGAACAGGTCGGGGCGGAACACCGCGATGGTCAGTGCCACCGGCCTGCCCTCGCTGGGATCATCGAACCGCACCGTCACCAGCGCGGCCGGCTGGCCAGCCGACAGCCGCAGGCTCCTGGCCACCGAGGGCGGCGGGGGCTGCATCTCCACGTGCACCGCGCGCGGCTCGCCGACCGGCACGAGCTCGCCGTGCTCGGGGTCCGGCTGGGCCGGGGCGGTGATCGGCAGCAGGCTCAGGCCGCCCGCACCCAGGCTGCCCTGAGCGTTGATGAACGGGGCAGCCATCTCCTTGAGCAGGTAGGTCGTGCAGAACGCCGCCGGCTCACCGTTCGCCGTCCACTGCACTCTGATGACGCCGACCGGGTCAGCGGGCGGAATCCGCAGCGCCCACCCGATGTCCTCGGGGACCTGGCGCCAGGAGGCCTGCCGGCTCCGGCACGCGATCTGCCCGCCCATCGGGTCGGCGTAGGACCCGAGCCCGGGCACCCCCTCGATCGGGATGATGTACTCGGCCGGGCTGACCCGGTACAGCTGTCCGTCCGGCAGCCGGCGGACGAGATGCCGGATCGACAGTTCGTCCACGGCGGCGTCGATCTCGGCGGTGCTGACGTTGTAACGCCGCGCCAGCGCGGTGTGCCTCGGCAGCCGCCAGCCTGGCTCGTGGTGCACCAGCGAGGCGGCGATCCGGTCCGCGAGTACGGTGATGGCCGGCCGCGACGTTCCATGCTCGCGCGGACCGCCGGCCGTGGCGCCCGCACCCGCGCCGCTGTCCCGGCCCTCCCGGCCCAGGCTGCCGCTAGCCGCAGGCATGCGGGCCTGCGCGAATGCGGACCTGCTCTCCCCCTCCCGAACCGGTTCCTCGCTGGCCCCCGGCATGCTCGTCACTCCGCATAACGCCGGGAGATCGCGACAATCACCCGTCCCAGAATGATGATCAGCAAGACGAACACCAGCAGGATCAGCGCGGCGTCGTAGGACAGGATCAGCCCGGAGGTCGTCCCTGCGTCCCAGAAGTTGAAGATCGCGTAGGTGAGGAAGGCCACCGGCGAGTTGGTCAGATGCAGCGTCGGGTTCAGGTCGGTCCAGCCCGCGGTGTACAGCAGCGGCGCGGTCTCGCCCACCGAGATCGCGATCGCCACGAGCATGCCGGTGATCATCCCGGGCAGCGCGGCCTTGAGCACGATCTTCCGCAGCGTCCAGCCGGGCGAAATGCCGAGCGCCTCCGCGCCTTCGCGATAGGAAGAGGGCACACCCAGCAGCGACGTCTCCGTCGCTTTGGTGATGTACGGAATCGTGACCACCGAGAGCACGAGCACGGCGGGAAGCAGGCCGAACCCCCAGTGCAGGCCGATCACCAGGGTGAGGTAACCGACCAGGCCGAGGACGATCGACGGGATACCGGACAGCACCTCGTAGCCGCCGCGCAGTATGGACCGGTGCCGGCCCTGGGCGAACTCGGCCAGGTAGAGGCCGGTGAGGATGCTGATCGTGCCGCCCACAATCAGCACCCCGATCGTGATCATGATCGTGCCGAGGATCGCCTGCTTGAGGCCGCCCGCGTCGCCCGACGTGGTGTTCGTGGTCAGCACGCTCCACTGGAAGTTCGGGATCGCGCGGACAATGACCCCGCCGGCCAGCCAGATTGCGGGGGCGACAATGACGAGCAGGGCGATCCCGCAGAGAATCCAGAACACCGCGTTGCCGATCTTCCTGCGCGTCGGCACGCGGGTCCAGTCGACGGGGTCGCTGCTCGCGGCCGATGTCCGTTGCCCCGTGGTCATCGCTACAGCCCCCTTCCGACGGGCAGCGCGGTGCCGGAAACGCGCCGGACCAGCAGCCGCGCGATCACGTTAGAGGCCAGGGTGATCACCATCAGGATCAGGGCCAGCTCGGCGAACGCGCTGACGTCCATCCGGTCCGTGATCGCGGTGTCGAGGTTCTGCACGATGTTGGCGGCGATGGTGATCATCGCGGCGTACAGGTTCGTGGGCAGCGCGCCGAGCGCGACCCCGCAGACCATGGCGACCGCGATCGTCTCGCCCAGCGCGCGGCCCAGGCCGAGCACGGCCGCGCCGATGAGGCCCGCGCCGACCCACGGCAGGGTCACCCGGCGGGCGGCCTGCGAGTCGGACATGCCCAGCGCGATCGCGCCCTCACGCGGCAGCAGCGGCACGCCGCGGATCAGGTCGCGCGAAGTGGACGCGACGATCGGGATCACCATGATCGCGAGGATCAGGCCGGAGGTCAGCAGGCCCTGGCCGTTCCCGGGGTCGCCATGGAAGAAGCCGAGCCCGGGCCAGTTGGGCACGATCTTGATGATCCACGGGGAGATGTGGTGGGCGATGAACGGCCCGAAGGTCAGCGCGCCCCACAGGCCGATGATGACGCTGGGGATGCCGGCCAGCAGCTCGATGAACCCGCCGATGATGCTGGCGGCCCGCTTGGGCAGCCGCTCCACGATCGCCAGCGCGGCTCCGATCGACACCGGGACCGCGATGATCAGGGCGATCAGCGAGGTTGCCAGCGTACCCAGGATCTCGGGCAGCGCGCCGAACTCCTCGCCGGCCAGGTGAGTGACGCCGTCGGACGTCACCGGCGTGGCGTACTGCGAGCCAAAGTTCCAGGTTTTCCCGGTGAAGATGTGCCAGCCGGCGAACCTGATCGCCGGGATGGCCTGAAGGATCAGGGTGATCAGCACGAAGAACAGCATGAGCAGGGGCACCACGGCACCGCCGCGGCCGAGCCACATGATCAGGCTCCCGTTGCGGATGAAGTTGCGGAGCGAGGCGCCCGGCCGGCGGAGGGGCGGGTTGCCCGCCCCCCCGCTCGGCACGGTCGGTGCAGTGGTTGCCATCAGATCAGCTGCCGATCGAGCTAACCAGGCTCTGAGACGTGGACAGCGTGGCCGATGGCAGCGCCACGAAGCCCACCGTGGACAGGTTCTTCGCGGAGTCGCCGGTGGTGAGGATCCAGGACAGGAACGCCTTGACGGCACTTGCCTCGGCGGCGCTTGGCTGGGTCTTCTTCACGATCGCGTACTCGTAGTTGATGACCGGGTATCCGGAGGCTGCCGAGGTGTTGATCAGTGGCTCGGCCCCGCTGGACGGAGCGGCCGGGAAGCTGGCCAGGGCCGCGCCGACCGACGCGGGCGTGTCCTGGACGAACTTGCCCGCCTTGTTCGCGAGCGCCGCCGATGCCAGGCCGGCGGCCGTGGCCTTGGCCTGGTAGCTGATCCCGATGTAGGCGATGCAGCCATTGGCGCCGCCGCACCCGGTCACCATGCCGCCGCTGCCGGTCTCAGCCAGCGCGCCCGGCGCCGACGGCCAGGTGATCGTCGTGCCGACGTTCGACGACGGCCACGCACTCGGATCCTGTGCACTCAGGTAGGAGGTGAACAGGAAGGTGCTGCCCGAGCTGTCCGCGCGGTGCAGGGTGACGATCTTCGTGGACGGCAGGTTCACTCCCGGGTTGAGCTTGGCGATCGCCGGGTCGTTCCAGGTGGTGATCTTGCCGGTGTAGATCTGCGCCAGCACGGTGCCGTTCAGGTTGAGTGACTTAACGCCTTTCAGGTTGTAGTAGACATCGACCGACGCAACCGCAAGCGGGATGTTCAGCAACCCCGGGTATTTCTCGAGGTCTGAGGCGGACAGGTAAGCGTCGGAGGCACCGATGTTCACCAGTCCCTCGCTCGCGTCAGCAATTCCGGTGCCCGAGCCCGTCGCGCCCGAGGTGATCGTCACGCTCGGGTCCGCGGTGCTGTAGGCCGTCTGCCAGGTACCGAACAACGGGAACAACAGCGTGCTGCCGGTCTCAGAGATCGACTTGCCGGTTGCGTTGGACGCTGCCGCCGGAGAGGATGTCGACGCCGCAGGGGTTGAGCTTGAACTGCTGCTGCAGGCAGCCGCCAGCAGGGTGAGCGGGACCAGCGCGGCCGCCGTGCACACCAAGCGGATTCGTTTGGCCACCGGGGAATACTCCTTTACTTATGCACGCTGACGCGTGCGCTACACGACTCGCACGCGGCGCGTGCGATGAGGTCCGCGCTCGCGCGCGGTTCTTGCCCCCGGGCGGGGGGAAATGGGTCCTCTCGCCCGGGAGGGTCTTGTCTAGCCGAAGCGGCCACCCACGTAGTGGGCGGTCTCCTCGTGTGCGGGGTTCTCGAAGACCTGCTCGGTGGGACCGTGCTCGACCATGTGCCCCTGGTAGAGGAAGATCGTGCTGTCGGCGACCCGGCGGGCCTGGGCCAGGTTGTGGGTGACGATCACCACGGTGATCTTCGGGGTGAGCGTCTTGATCAGCGCCTCGATCGACTCCGTGGCCAGCGGGTCGAGCGAGGACGTGGGCTCGTCGAGCAGCAGCACTTCGGGGTCGACCGCCAGCGCCCGCGCCAGGCAGAGCAGCTGCTGCTGCCCGCCCGATAGCCGGAACGGCGAGTCCTTGAGCCGGGACGAAACCGCGTCCCACAGCCCGACCTCGGTGAGCCGCCGTTCCGTGATCTCGCGCATCGCGGAGCGGCTGGCCATCTTGTGTGCACGCACGCCGGACACCACGTTGTCCATGATCGACATGGGGAACGGGTTCGGCCGCTGGAACAGCATCCCGACCCGGCGGCGAAGCGTCATCAGCTCCACGTGCGGGCTCCAGATGCTGTGCCCGTCCAGGAGCACGTCACCGTCGTGCCGGTAACCGCTCACCTTGTCGTTCATCCGGTTGAAGGTCCGCAGCAACGTGGACTTGCCGGAGCCGGTGGGGCCGATTAGCGCGGTGATCGCGCCCTTCTGGACGTTCGTCGTGATGTTGGAAAGGACCGCCCGCTGCCCGAAGCTCAGCGTGAGGTCCACGGGCTCGAGCGCCGTGTCCCCGCTCGCCGCGGCCGGGGCCTGCGTAATGGCCGGTGCGCCGACGGAGTCGGTCGCCGTCACCGGAAGGGTAGCGCCGCCTCCAGCCCCAGCCGGATCAGCCTCGATCGACATGATGTCGCCTTGCCCCCAAGCTTCGTGATGAGCCTGCCGCGTTCCCACGGCCCGCACCATTTCTAGGGGGCCAAGGTGACCAGCAGTTGAACAGCAGGTGATGAAACAGGCGACGAACAAATGGCAAGAAGAAGAACAGAACCGGTCATGCGTCCTCGTCACCTGCCACCTGGCCAACCCCAAGCAACGGCTGCGACCAGGGTCTTTGCCCGCCAACCGGGGCCGAAATGCTCGTGGCCCGCTGAGGATTGCCCCAGCGGGCCACGAGGCGCAAACCGCGCCTAGACAGCCACCTCTAGCTCGGTGATCTTGCCAATGTCGGCGGACACCACGCGCTCGGCCCTGACGTTGCCGGGAGCGAGCACGCGCAGCGTCCACGATCCGGGAGCAGCGAAGAACCGGAACCCGCCGTCCGCGCCCAGCGGCACCTCGGCGACAAAATCGCCGCCCGAGTTGAGCAGGCGCGCGTAGCCGACGGGCACCGCGGACCCGTTCTTGGTCACCCGTCCCTGCACCACCGCCTGGCCGTTGGCATCCTTGGCCGCGCTCACCGGGGCCCCGCCTGCCGGGGCGCCGCAGCCCTCAGCGCTCACTTGCCGTCCCCGACCTCGATCGGAACCCCGACGAGGGAGCCGTACTCGGTCCACGATCCGTCGTAGTTCTTCACGTTCGGCTGGCCGAGCAGCTCATGCAGCACGAACCAGGTGTGCGCCGAGCGTTCGCCGATCCTGCAGTACGCGATCGTGTCCTTGCTGAAGTCCACACCCGCCTCGTCGCCGTAGAGCGTGCGCAGCGCGTCGTCGGACTTGAACGTGCCGTCCTCCTCGGCTGCCTTCGACCACGGGACGTTCTTGGCGGTCGGGATGTGCCCGCCGCGCTGCGCCTGCTCCTGCGGCAGGTGCGCCGGGGCGAGCAGCCGCCCGGCGAACTCGTCCGGCGAGCGGACGTCGACCAGGTTGTCCTGGCCGATCGCGGCGATCACCTCGTCCCGGAACGCGCGGATCGCCTTGTCCTGCTCCTGCGCGTGATACTCGGTCTTGGCGCGCTGCGGGACGTCGGTCACCAGCTCGCGGGACTCGAGCTCCCACTTCTTCCGGCCGCCGTCGAGCAGCTTCACGTTGTTGTGCCCGTACAGCTTGAAGTACCAGTATGCGTACGCGGCGAACCAGTTGTTGTTGCCGCCGTAGAGGATGACCGTGTCGTCGTTGGAAATGCCCCGCTCGGAGAGCAGCGCCTCGAAGCCGGCCTTGTCCACGAAGTCGCGGCGCACCGGGTCCTGCAGGTCGGCCTTCCAGTCGATCTTGACGGCGTTGCGGATGTGGCCTTTGTCGTAGGCGCTGGTGTCCTCGTCCACCTCGACGAGCACCACGCCCGGGTCGCTACCGTGCGCCTCGACCCAGTCGGCGTCCACGAGGACGTCGGATCGGCTCATATGGGAACCTCCTTGTCAGTTTCGGCCGACGCCAGTGCTTGGCGGGCCGGCCAGATACGTCGGATTAGCAGGTACATCTCGCAGCCCAGGCAGAGCCCGAAGACACCGTTCAGGAACGCGGCGAGCAGTCCGGCCGATGCGGCCGCCATGCCAAGCGGCGTGATACCCGCTGCGTAGCCAATGACCCCTATCACGCTGATCAGGAGGCCAGTGCCCTGGGCGAACCTCGGCGGCGCCTCTGGCTCGAGTTCTTTGGGCGGCCCGAGGCGCGGCCGCACCAGCCAGCGGTAGATCAATCCGTACGGGGCGTACCGCATGCCGAAGAGGGTGGCGATCGCGAAGACCACCGCCTGCGCGCCCAGCAGCCAGGCGCTTCCGGTGATCAGGACAATGGCGAAGACCACCATGGTGATCAGCGCTCCGAAGCGTGGTCCTCTCGGATCGATGTCCATCTGCAGTGTCCCTTCGGGATGCTGGCGGGGGTTGCCCGTGGACGTGGCCCCGCCCGGCACGCTCTGCTTCCCAGCGCCTTGCACCTCGCCCGCTAACTTGGCCCACGCAGCGGTGGACCGGGGAGAGGATCAGGCAGCCCTGCCGGGCCGTGGCGCGGCAGGCTCGGGGGCCTAACAGAGCGCGGTCGCGACGCGGCAGTAATCCACGGCACGCCGCCTGGTCAGCGTCGACCGGGACCGCCGCGCGGCCGCGGCACCGGACGACGCTGATGTCAGGGCAGGCACAGACCCGATGCTATGCGTGGCCTGGCGCACCTGTCACTATCCCCCTCTTTCGATCTGATCACTAGGAATAACCCTACGTCAGCTCGCCGACCGCGGCGATGACGTCAGCCTTGCGAGGCTGACCGCTTGCGCGCTTGGCGATCCGGCCGTCCGGGTCAACCACGAGGACCGTCGGGGTCCGGCGGATGTCCAGGCGGCGGACCAGATCGAGATGAGATTCGGCGTCGATCTCCACATGCGCCACTCCGTCGACCATCCCGGCCACCTCGGCAAGGATCCGCCGGGTGGCGCGGCACGGCGCGCAGAACGCGGTGGAGAACTGCACCAGCGTGGCCCGCTGGCCGAGCGGCAGCCCGAGTTCGGCGCCGGTGAGCACCGGGCCGGTGCCCGCTGCCGCCTGCGCCTCCGGTGCGCCCGGCGCCGGGGCGCCGCGGACACCGCGGATCCGGCCATTGGTCCGCTGCCAGACCAGCCCGGTCACGACGGCGACGGCAAGCGCCGCCACTAGAGCGATCAGTCCGGGGGCCACGTTGAGCTAAGCGCGGTGCCGAGGCCCCGCATTCCCGGTGCCGCCGTCATATCGGTCCGAGCCCTATGAATTCGCGGCGAGCCAGATGAGCATCTTTCCGCCGGCTCCGCTGATATCGAAGCTGCGCAGCTGGCTCATGGCCGCCGTGGTCGAGACGTTGTACCAGTCGCCGGCCTTGGAGTACACGGTCCAGCCGGCGACGAGGAGATGCTGGCCCTCCGCTGTCGTCACCCAGAATTGGCAGTGCGTGCCATTCGGGATGCCGCTGACCTGCACCTGCATCTTGGTCCCCGACCGTGCCGAGGAGTAGTACACGGCCGCGGTCACGTGCGTGGCCTTGTTACTGCCGCGGACCAGGTACGAGTTGTCCTGCCCGGCTACCGGCGCGGGAGCATCCCGGTGCGACATCAGGATTCCGCCGGCCAGGCCGCCACCGCCCACCGCGATGATCGCCGCGGCGGCCGCAGCGGCGATGCCACGCCACCTGCGGGCCCGCCGCCGTGAGGACACCTGCGCCAGCAGCGCGTCCAGCAGTTCGGCCGGCGCCTCCTCAAGCTCCTCGTCGCCGAGGGCCAGCCGCTCGGCGTCCGCATACGGCACCCTGCCGAGCAGGGCGGGCAGCCCGGCCAGGCCGGCCAGCTCTTCGCGGCAGTCGAGGCAATGGCTGAGGTGGGCGTCGACGATCGAGCGCTCGGCAGGATCGATCGCACCCACGACGTAAACGCCGAGAGCCTGACGGATCTCGTTGCACTCGGAGAGCCCGGTCATGGTGCGAGCCCCCGTTCCTCTAGTGCCAGCTTGAGCGCCCGGAGCGCGTAGAACGTCCGTGACTTGACGGTGCCCGGCGGTATGCCGAGCGCAGCGGCAGCTTCGGCGACGGACTTGCCCCGGTAGTAGGTCTCCAGCAGCACCCGGCGGTGGTCGGGCCGCAGCGCCTTCACCGCATCCGCCACGGCCCACGACTCGAGCGCCCGCTCCGCCTCATCGGGCGCGGGGATCATCTCGAGCGCAGCCTCACCGACCTCGTGCGGCCTGGCCCGCCTGGCCCGGTAGGAGTCAACCGCCAGGTTCCGCGCGACCGCGAACAGCCACGGCCGGGCTGGCCGCTCCGCGATAGCATCCGGGTGCATCCACGCCCGCAGCAGGGTCTCTTGCACGATATCCTCCGCCCGCTGCCGGTCCCCGCTCGTCAGGTGCAGCGCATATCGCAGCAGCGGCCCCGCATGCTCGGCGTAGAGCGTGCGCACCAGCATCTCGTCGGAAGCTGGACCGCGCGTGCTCTTGCCGCCAGCCCCTTGTAGCCCTGCCACACTCTCTCCACGACTCCCGCGGCGGCCTGGTTCAACACTACGGCCAAAAATTGTGCGTCACCCCCCGGCGAACGGCGGCAGGACCTCGACCACCGAGCCGTCGCCGAGCGGCACAGCTTCCGGCGCGCGGGTTCCCACCGGCGTCCCGTCAACCAGGAATGACGACCGCACCAGGATCGCCCGCAGCCGTGCGTTCCGCTCGTCCCGCTGGTCCGCCCCGCCAGACCCGCCGTCGCCGCTCGCCGCCGCCAGCGCCTCGGCGAGCGTCCCGGCGCTGACCGCCTCCTCGGCGATCCCCGCCGCTTCTTTTGCCGCTGCCCAGTAGCGCAGGGTCACGATAGCCATGTCAGCTATCCTTGCTCATAACGGACCCGGACGGCGCCGGCCCCGGGCCACAGCGGGAGTCAGGGCAGCCTCCCGCGGATGACTCCGCGGGATGGAGGTGGCAGCAGGTTGAGTATCGTGCTGCTGCTGTCGGACGCGCCCGAGTCTGCCGCCGAGATACTTCCCTCACTGAGCCTGCTGGCCCACGACATCAAGACCGCGCCCGCGTCGGCGACCGCCGCGAACGGCGGCTCCGGCACCGACGCGATCCTGGTCGACGCCCGCCGAGACCTGGTTCAGGTCAGGCGGCTGCTCCGGCTGCTGCACGGCGCGGAGATGACCGTGCCGGTGCTGGCGGTCGTCACCGAGGGCGGCTGGGCCGCCGTCACCGCCGACTGGGGCGCGGACGACGTGATCCTGCACACCGCCGGCCCCGGCGAGGTCGACGCCAGGCTGCGCGTCGCAATCGGCCGCACGGCGCCCGCGGCGTCGAGCGAGATCCGCTCGGGCGACCTGGTGATCGACGAACCCACGTATTCCGTGCGCTTGCGCGGCCATGCCCTCGACCTAACGTTCAAGGAATTCGAATTGCTTAAGTTCCTGGCCCAGCACCCCGGCCGGGTATTTACCCGGTCCCAGCTGCTGCAGGAGGTCTGGGGCTACGACTACTTCGGCGGCACCCGGACCGTCGATGTGCACGTGCGCAGGCTGCGGGCGAAGCTCGGAGCCGAGCACGAGGCCCTGATCGGCACCGTCCGCAATGTCGGATACCGCTTCGTCCCGGTAAAGGGCGATGACGGCGGCCGCCTCGAAGCCCGCGCCGGCGTCGGGGGCGACGGGACCTCCGGCATCCAGGCGCGCCCGGCTCATGCCGAGGTCTGACGGCCAGAGCGCGCCCGGCGCGGGCGCGCCAGTGATCACTGCTCGGGGGCAGCTCACCGAGGCCGAGACACGTGGCGTGCTGGGGCTGGTCAGGGCCGCCGCGGAGGAAGACGGCGTCGGCCCGCTGTCCGAGCACGTCATGCTGCACCTGCGGTATGGCGGCGACCCCCGGGCCCGCAACCTGCTGCTCGTCAGCGACGGCGATGTGGCCGGCTATGCGCACCTCGATCCGACGGATCCGGTGGAGGGCCCCAGCGGTGAGCTGGTCATCCACCCGGGGCACCGCGGGCAGGGGCTGGGCCTGCTGCTAACCCGCGCGCTGGTCGCCGAGGCCGGCGAACGGCCGTTGCGGCTGTGGGCGCACGGCGACCTGCCTGCCGCCGCCCGGCTTGCCGCCGCGGCAGGGTTCGAGCGGGTGCGCGCGCTGTGGCGGATGCGGCGCTCGCTGCAGTCGCAGCTGGACGAGCCGCGGGTCGCCGACGGCATCACGATCCGGACGTTCGTGGCTGGCCGGGACGAGGATGCGTGGACGGACCTCAACGCCCGGGCGTTCGCCCGCCATCCCGAGCAGGGTGCCTGGACCCGGGAGGACCTTGACCTGCGCGAACGGGAGCCGTGGTTCGACCCGGACGGGTTCTTCCTGGCCGAGCGGGGCTCGAAACTCGTCGGGTTTCACTGGACCAAGATCCACGGCTCCGGGGATGCGGAGCCCGGCGACCACGAGCCGATCGGCGAGGTCTACGTCGTCGGCGTCGACCCCAATGAGCGCGGCACCGGCCTCGGCCGCGCGCTCACCCTGATCGGGCTTCGCTACCTGCGCGCCCGGGGCCTGCCCCAGGTGATGCTGTATGTGGACGAATCCAACACGCCGGCGATCAGGCTGTACGAATCGCTGGGCTTCACCCACACCGACACCGACGTGATGTTCGCCAACGGGCCCGTGAGCACCCATGACGGCTAGCCCGGCCTGACCTGATCGGGCCGGGAGGTCCAGAGGGCGGCTAGCTCTGCTGGACTAGCTGGAGACCGAGGCGCTGGCCACCGGGCGCACGCCGAGGACCTGGTCGAGTTCCTCGGCGGTGAGCGGCCGGTCGCTGGCCGCTACGGCGCTGAGCACCTCGGTATACAGTTCGATCTCATCGAGCGCTACGCGATCGTGGACGCGCAGGTCCAGATGCTCTCGCAACGCGCCCACCTCCATCGCCGAGCGGATTCGCGGAAGCCTGGGATCAGGTTACGGCGCCATCCCATTGCCGCGCATGACTCATCGGGATCATTTCCAGAACCATCTTCTAGTAAGGGGTACCCAGATCCGGGCCGCTTAATTCGGCGGATTTAGCCGCGCGCCTCTGACCAGGTAACATCCCGGTGGCGAGCCGCCCTGGCCACGTAACTGACGGCCGAGTCGGCGAACGACGCGCGGTCCGCATCGGTGAGCTCCCTGACCACGCGGCCCGGCACCCCGGCGAACAGCACGCCGGCCGGGACGCTGGTGCCCGGCCGGACCACCGAGCCCGCCGCCACCAGGGTGCCGGCCCCGACCCGGGCGCCGCCGAGCACGACCGCACCCATCCCGATCAGAGCGCCCGCCCCGACCTGCGCGCCGTGCACGGTGGCGTGGTGGCCGAGGCTGACCCGCTCCTCAAGCACGGCCGGCTCCCCGGCGTCCACATGCATGCAGCAGAGATCCTGGATGTTGCACTCCGGGCCTACCACGATCTCGTCGTCATCGGCCCGGAGCACGGCCCCGTACCAGACGCTCGCGGCCCGGCCGATGGTTACCCGGCCCACGACCACGGCGGTGGGGGCGATCCAGGCCTCGGGATCCACCGAAGGAACGGAATCGCCCAACGATCCAAGCAAGCCCACGGATGCTCCTCTCCGCCGCCTTCACGCCTGGGCGGATACTGCCCCGTTGGCTTGACCAATCCAGACATAACCGGATACTCAGTCGTTTCGGTTGCGCGGACGGCGCTTCGGGACAAGAGTCATGGCGTCATTCCATAAAGCCGCGCTCGGCCCCCAACCGGCAGGACCCCAGCTACCGGCGGGCCGCCTACAGTAGACCACATCCGCAGACCTGGCCAGACCCCGAGCGGCCACCAGCCGCACGGCCAGGTCTGCCTGACCCATCTGACGGGTGAAATCATGACCGAGCACACCGACCGCCTTACCGACGGACAGGAAGAGTTCGAGCTTGAGAGGCGCGGCTACAGCCGTCGGCAGGTAGACGAGTTCGCGGCGAAGACCCGCAACCAGGCTCGTGACCTTGAGAACAGGCTGTCGCACGCCCTCGACGAAAACGAGCGGCTCAGGCTGGAGGCCTCCGCTGCGCGGCAGGCGGCCGGCGGCAGGCCAGCGCACGAGGAGATCAGCGAGCGCGTCGGGCAGATCCTGAAGCTGGCCGACGAGGAGGCCAAGTCCCAGCGGAACCGCGCCAACGACGAGATCGCGAAGCAGCGGTCGGACGCCAAGGCGGAGACCGACCGGATGCGCGCCGAGGCCAAGCAGGAGACCGACAAGTTCCGGGCGGAGGCGCAGAGCCAGGCGGAGCGCATGCTGCGCGCCGCCCAGGAGCAGGCGGAGAACTCCGTGGCCAGCGCCAGGGCCGAGGCGGAGAAGACGCGGAATGCGGCCCGTGCCGAGGCCGAGCGCTCGATCACCGACGCGCACAAGCAGGCGGAGAACTCCGTCGCCACCGCGAAGGCCCAGGCCAAGCAGGTGCTCGACGAGGCGACCGCGCGGGCGACCGCGATTCACGACGGCGCCGAGCGCCGTCTCAACCTGCTCATGTCCCGGCACACCGAGGCGATCAGGCGGCTGACCGAGATCCGCGACGTGGTCACCACCCTGGTCGCCGGCGAGGTCGCCCGCGGCTCGCTGGAGGAAGAGGTCGAGAAGGCTGTCGCGAGCGCGATCGGCGACAACAAGGCGCCGGTTGGCCGCCCGGCAGGACCGGCCGAGGGCAGGCACGCTCCCGCCGGGCCGGCGGTCCAGGCCGCTCCCGGAGTCCCGCCGGCTCCCGGCGCGGCGCCGGCACCATCCCAGGCCCCGAGTGCGGCGCCGTCCCAGGCCCCCGGTGCTCCGGTCATCGGCCAGCAGGTGCCCGGGCGCGTTCAGCCGGGCCAGCGGACCCAGCCGCCGGCCGCCAAGCCGGCCGAGGTCCCCGGCGTGGGCAACGGCCAGGGCGCTCGGGTGCCGAACGGCAGCGCCGAGAGTCACGTAGCGCCCGCCCGCCCGGCCGGACCCGGTGAGGGCGCACGGCACGCTGCGGGCAGCGACAGGCCGGACGCGGGCGAGGACACCGCGGACAACGTCCGTATCGTCCCGGAATGACCTGATCGCTGGTCACATTCCGCAGGATGCAAGCCAGGGGTCAGGCCCCGTGGATGTGCTAAAAGGCGGGTTCTAACCCGCCGAACGGTACATTCACGCGCCGGGCCCCTGTTTGCGCTCAGTCGCCGAAGATCCGCACGGTCGGGGCGCCGGCTCAGCCGGGCAGGGTGTCCAGCCGCCGCAGGATCACGCCCTCACGCAGCGCCCAGGGGCAGACCTCGAGCTCGGCCAGGCCGAACAGGTCCATGGCCGCGTCCGCCACGATCGCGCCGGCGGCGAGCTGCGGCGCACGGCCGCGGGACACCCCGGGCAGCCCGGCCCGGTCCGCGGCGGATGTCCCCGCCAGCCGCTCCGCCAGTGCCGTGACGTCGCCGTGCCGCAGCACCCGCCGCACATAGAAGCCGTCGCTCGACGGCGCCGCCCCGGCGATCCTGGCCAGCTGCCGGAACGTCTTCGACGTGGCGACCGCACGGTCGGGCCGGCCATCCCGCATGACCGTGCCGACCGTGGCGGCGATCTCCGCCCGCACGTGCTTGCGCAGCTGCCGCACCTCATCGGCGGACGGCGGGTCACCGGCCAGCCAGTCCCTGGTCATGCGGCCAGCACCGAGCGGCAGCGAGATCGCGACGCTGGGCTCCTCATCGACGCCGCCCGCGATCTCCAGCGATCCGCCGCCGATGTCCAGCACCAGCAGCCGTCCCGACGACCAGCCGAACCAGCGCCGCACGGCGAGGAACGTGAGCCGCGACTCGTCGGCGCCGGGCAGCACCCGGATGTCCACCCGGGTCTCGTTCTCGATCCAGGCGAGCACCTCGTCGCCGTTGTCGGCGTCCCGCACCGCCGAGGTCGCGAACGCCAGCAGCTCCTGCGCTCCCTTGTCCTCCGCGATGCGCAGCGCCTCATCCACGAAGTCGCGCAGCTGCAGCGCGCAGTCTTCGGTCAGGCAGTTCGCGGCGTCCAGGTGGTCGCCGAGCCGCAGCTCGGCCTTGTGCGAGAACGCGGGAACGGGCCGCGCGCCCTGGTGTGCGTCAACAACGAGCAGATGGACGGTGTTAGACCCGACGTCCAGGACCCCCAAGCGCATAACACGACGCTACCGCCTCTGCTGCAGCAGAAGGGGACAGTGACGGCCCTGGCGGGCGAGGCAGGCGCGCCGCTGTATGTTCGGAGCATAGGGGATCACTGGAGGTCGGCATGAGCGAGAGCACCCGGGGCAGCGTCAAGGTTGAGCAGGGGCTCAAGAGGGTCCGCGTTTACCTGAACGGCGAGCTGGTCGCCGATACCAGGACGCCGTACCTGGTGTGGGAGTCCCCGTACTATCCCACCTACTACCTGCCCGCGTCGGATATGCGCGCGACGCTGATCCCGGCGGGCGAGACCAAGCACTCGCCGAGCCGCGGCGACGGCGAAGTGCTGCACGTGAAGGTGGCCACGGCGACCGCGGAACGGGCGGCGGTGCGCTACCCCGACTCGCCACTCGAGCAGCTGCGCGACCTGGTCCGGCTGGACTGGGGCGCGATGAGCGAGTGGCTCGAGGAGGACGAGCCGGTCTACACCCACCCACGCGACCCGTACAAGCGAGTGGACATCCTGGCCAGCTCGCAGCACGTGCGGATCGAGGTGGACGGCGTCATGGTCGCCGAGTCGCGCCAGCCCCGGATCCTGTTCGAGACCAGCCTGCCGCCGCGCCATTACATCCCGCTCACCGACGTGCGGCTGGACCTGCTGCGGCCGTCTGCGACCGTCACGCACTGCCCGTACAAGGGCAGCGCGAACTACTGGTCGGTGGACACCGGCATAGGCGTGCACGACGACATCGTCTGGATCTACCGGACCCCGCTGCCGGAGAGCCAGAAGATCGCGGGCCTGGCCTGCTTCTACGACGAGAAGGTGGACGTGTACCTGGACGGCGAGCTGCAGGGCAAGCCCAAGACCCCGTTCAGCTAATCGGCCACCGGCGGCTTGTCCAATTCTTCGATCCTGGAACGCGACGGTCCGCGGCTGGCCGACAGCGTCCGGGCGGTGTCCTCGGCCGCGCGCAGCGTCCGAATGATGTTGCCGCTGGCGAGTTTCCCGCAGTCCTCCTCGCTCCAGCCACGGCCGAGCAGTTCGGCGATCAGCGCGGGATAGGTGGACACGTCCTCGAGCCCCTCGGGCAGCCAGTCGACTCCGTCGTAGTCGCTGCCGATGCCGACGTGGTCGACGCCCGCAACGCCGGCGACGTGCTCGACGTGGTCGGCCACCTCGGCCAGTTTCACGGCCGGCTTGGGATGCTTGGCGATCCATTCCTCGCGCAACGCCCGGGCCTGGCCGCGGCCGGGGACGTTCTTGAAGTCGAACCCCCGCCGCCGGGCGTCCTCGGCGAACTCGCGTTCCCAGTCCCGGCAGGCCTGGGAGACGAAGGCCGGGACGAAGTTCACCATGCAGGTGCCGCCGTTGCCGGGCAGCCGGGCCAGGATCTCGTCGGGCACGTTCCTCGGGTGGTCGCAGATCGCCAGCGCCGACGAGTGGGAGAAGATGAGCGGCCCCTCCGCGGTGTCCAGCGCGTCGCGCATGGTGTCCGGGGACACGTGGGACAGGTCAACAAGCATGCCGAGCCGCTGCATCTCGCGGACCACCTCGCGGCCGAACGGGCTCAGCCCGCCGGAGACCGGGTCGTCGGTCGCCGAGTCGGCCCAGGGCAGGCTGCGGTTGTGAGTGAGGGTCATGTAGCGGACGCCGAGCGCGTACATCGCCCGGAGCGTGCCGAGCGAGGAGCCGATGGAATGGCCCCCCTCGGCGCCGATCAGCGAAGCCACCTTGCCCGCGGCGATGATCCGCTCCACGTCGTCGGCGGTCAGCGCGAGCTCAAGAATGTCCGGGTAGCGCCGGATCAGCTCGTGCACCAGGTCGATCTGCTCCAGGGTGGTGGTGACCGCGGTCTCGCCCGCGAGGTCGGCCGACACGTACACCGACCAGAACTGCGCGCCGAGGCCGCCGGCGGCGACCCGGGGCCAGTCGGTCTGGATCGCGGTGACCGAGCCGGCCAGGTCGGTGGTGTCCAGGTCGACCTCGTCGGCCACGCGCAGGGTCCACGGCAGGTCGTTGTGTCCGTCGAGAATCGGGTGGCGGCTAAGCAGATCGCGGGCGGTGGTGAGGGCGGCGGGGCTGGCTTCGGTGCTCGTCATTGCCCCAGCTTACGTAGATCGTCCGGGCGACACCTCGGTGACCTTGGCCGATGGAGGGCCGACCGAGCCGGGGGGCCGATCTGCGCCCGGGCCGGGCAGCCACCTGCGGGTCACGCACAGCCAGATCAGGGCGGCCGTTATGGCTAGCAGGGCCAGCGGCGCGAGTTCACGGGCGACGGCGTCGTCGCCCAGCGCGAGCCCGTGCGGCCGCAGCAGCGTGTAGTAGATCACGCCGGGCAATTCGGCCACGCTGCCCACCACGGACCGGGCCAGCGCGATCCAGTCCAGCCGGGTGGCAGGCATCACGGCAAGCAGCGGGAAGATCATGGCGTCGAACCAGGGACGCTGCTGCGGCGAGGCGACCAGCCAGGCCAGGGACAGCGCCAGAGACGGCCGGATCGCGGGCAGGCCGGGCGGCCCTTCGGGCAGGCGCCACAGCAGCAGCGCGGCGAGCAGCACCGCCGCGGCGACGCCCAGCAGGTCGATCCGCCGGCTCGGATCGTGCCAGTCCAGGAACCGGTACAGGAACTGCCACGGCTCGTAGAGGTCGACGCCGGCGTTCCCGCGCTGCGCCTGGGCTACCAGCGCGGGGCGGCCCCCGACGAGGAGGTAGCTGGGCACCAGCACGGCGGTGGCCCCGACTGCGAGCGCGGCGAGCACCCGCGGGGACCGGTGCGCGGCCCACGCGAGGCCGACCCCGAACAGCGCGAACGGCGCATAGACCGCCACCGCGGCGCCGACCAGGACGCCGGCCAGCAGGCCGCTGCGCACGTCCATCCGGCGCAGGGCCAGCAACCCGGTCACGCCTGCCGCGGCCGCCAGCCCGTCCACGTGGCCGCCGGCCATCACCGCCAGCAGCATCAGCGGGTTCACCGACCACAGCAGGTGCGCCCGAGACCGGCGCCCCGCCTCCGAGCGCAGCAGCCGGTCCAGGGCGGCCACGATCGCCAGGTACGCCAGGCCGGACCACACCTTGAGCCAGAACAGTGTCAGCCCGGCCGACGTCCCGCCGAGTTCCGACGCCGCCTTCTGGGTGGCCGTGGCCAGCGGGCCGTAGACCGACGGGTCGTGCTCCCACGGAACCGGCGCGATGGCGCCGATCGGATCCCCGGATCGCCGCAGCTTCGCCGGGGTCATCAGATACGGGCTGTGCCCGAGCGCGGCGATCCGCCCATAGACCGCGTAGTCCAGCATGTCGGTGGAGCCGATCGGCGGTACCAGCGCCAGCGCCACGACCGCCACGATCGAGCCGATGATCAGGTTCCGCGGCCGCGGCCGCCAGCCGCGCCGCACCGCCACCAGCCCGGCGGCGAGACCGGCCCCACCGATGAGCACCATGGCCCAGGTCAAGAGCGTGACGAGCACGTCGGGAAGGGCCAGGTGACCGGAGTAGGGCGGCCAGCCGGAGGTCCCGGGCACCGCCGACACCGCCGCCGACGGCCCGGCCAGGCCGACCAGCACCATCAGCGCCACGCTCAGCCAGATAGCGGCCAGCGCGGTTCTGGCCAGCCACCGGGCATCTTGCGGCGTGGCTGACTCGCGCGGTTCCTGCACCGGGCGCATGCGGCTTGGTCCCCTTACGCGAGTCGATCAGGGTGAAGCCCAGCGGGCATCAAGGAGGTATTCCACGTTATCCGGCTGCAAAGCCTTTGGGCCTCGCCCCCGTCCGCAACCCGCAGCCTTACCCGGCCACCCGCTGACGCATTGACGGCGTGAGGATACGCGGCCGGGGCGTTCGGATGCTGTTAGGACCGCGGCCGGCAGCGATCAGCCGGAGGACGCTGTATAGCGGAAAGTTGTGTACGGGAGGTGTCGGGTGGGGCGCTACCTGACCAGGGATGGAGCGGCGCTCGCTGCCGGGCTGCTGCTGCCGCTGGCCGTCTCGGCGGTGCTGCTCCCGCTGCGGTCCAGCTGGTCGAACACGAACGTGGCCCTGGTGCTGGTGGTCGCGGTGGTCGCGGTGGCTGCGATCGGCAACCGGTGGGCGGGCGCGCTTGCCGCGGTGTCGGCCGCCGCCTGGTTCGACTTCTTCTTCACCCTGCCCTATTACCGGTTCTCCATCGCCCAGTCGGCCGACATCCGGACCGCCGTGCTGTTGCTGGTGGTTGGCGTGGCCGTATCCCAGCTTGCCGCAAGGGCCAGGCGGCTTCAGGTGCTGGCGATCACCGACGCGCGCTACCTGGCCGAGATTCACGAGACTTCCGAGCTTGCGCAGA
>Ga0208725_1000027_pt1 | contig 31004 bp, 27 predicted proteins | sample MicForSoSWNH13_O_FD_188004 | JGI IMG/M metagenome (GOLD analysis project Ga0208725, IMG submission 188004) | Forest soil microbial communities from Harvard Forest Long Term Ecological Research site in Petersham, Massachusetts, USA - MetaG HF011... | ecosystem: Environmental > Terrestrial > Soil... | reverse complement strand
CCACCAGCGTGGCCCGGTCCCAGATCACGGCGGTCTCCCGCTGGTTCGTGATCCCGATGCAGCTGGGCGGGTCGGCCCCGTCCAGCGCCTGCCCGCACGCGGCGAGCGTGGCCTGCCAGATGCCTTCCGGCAGGTGTTCGACCCAACCGGGCTTGGGGTAATACTGACGGAACTCTTCGTAACCACGGCCCGCCACGGTGCCGTCGGCCGAAATGATAAGGGCAGTGACGCCCGTCGTCCCAGCGTCGATCGCGAGCACGGTCATGGGCACTAGTGTGGCGGGCGACACATCGAGTTGAGGACCTCACCCGAGAGGAAGATCCATGCGAGTCGGAGTCCTGACCGGCGGCGGTGACTGCCCAGGCCTGAACGCGGTCATCCGGGCGATCGTGCGCACCGGCGCCGCGGAGTACGGGTACGAGTTCACCGGGTTCCGCGACGGCTGGCGCGGCCCGCTCGAAGGCGACACGATGCCCCTGGACGTGCAGGCGGTCCGCGGCATCCTGCCGCGCGGCGGCACGATCCTCGGCTCGTCCCGGACCAATCCGCTCGGCGAGAGCGCGGCGGCCGGCGGGCGCTCCGGGCTGGACCGGATCAAGGACAACCTCGCCAGCCTCGGCGTCGACGCGCTGGTCGCAATCGGCGGCGAGGACACCCTGGGCGTCGCCGGCCGGCTGTGCGACGCGGGCGTGAACGTCGTCGGCGTGCCGAAGACGATCGACAACGATCTTTCCGCAACCGACTACACGTTCGGCTTCGACACCGCCGTCAACATCGCGATGGAGGCCATCGACCGGCTGCACACCACCGCGGAAAGCCACCACCGGGCGCTGATCGTCGAGGTAATGGGGCGCAGCGCCGGCTGGATCGCGCTGCACTCCGGCATGGCCGGCGGCGCGAACGTGATCCTGATCCCGGAGCAGCCGTTCGACATCGAGCAGGTCTGCGGCTGGGTGGAGCACAGGTTCCAGACCAGGTACGCGCCGATCGTGGTGGTCTCCGAGGGCGCGCACCCCAAGGACGGGACCGACACGCTGATCGCGCAGGAGCGGGACGCGTTCGGCCACGTCCGCTACGGCGGCGTCGGGCAGATGCTGGCCTCCGAGATCGAGAATCGGACCGGCAAGGAGGCCCGCGCCATCGTGCTCGGTCACGTCCAGCGCGGCGGCACCCCCACCGCGTTCGACCGGGTGCTGGCGACGCGCTTCGGCGCGCACGCGATCCGCGCGGTGGCCGACGCCGCGTGGGGCTCGATGGTCGCGCTGCGCGGCACAGACATCGTGCGCGTGCAGATTTCCGCCGCGACCAGTGAGCTCAAGCTGGTGCCGCCGGAGCGCTACGCCGAGGCCGAGCTGTTTTTCGGCTGACCCGCCTCAGACGGGTCGATGAGGAGGTTCAGACGGCTCGATGGGCTGCCCGGAACGACGCGGCCTTGACCCGGTTCTGGCACGCCGTCGAGCAGAACCGGCGGGTCGCGTTCCGTGAGGTGTCGACGAACACGCGGTCGCAGCCGGGGGCGCTGCACACGCCCAGCCGTCCCCGCGACTCGCCGCCGAGCACTACGGCGAGGCCGGTGGCGCATCCCGCCGCCCAGCCCGTGACCAGCGAATCCTCGGCGGCGTGGAAGTGCAGGTGCCAGGGCTCGCCGTCGTGCCTGTCGAGCCGCGGCCGGGCTCCCGTCGTGGCCAGCATGTCGTTGACCAGACGGACCGCCGCGTCGGTCTGCTCCGCCGCCACGGCGTCGAACACCGAGCGGATCGTCGCGGCCACCGGCCGGAACGCGGCGGCCTCGTCCGGTGACACCGGCCTGACCTCGCTGCGCCCGGCGCGGAGCGCCGCGGCCACTGCAGCGGGTAGCGCGCGGTCGTCGGGTGGCTGGTAGGGCCGGCCATAGGCCTCACCCGGCGTGAGCGCGTTGACGAGCTCGACCGCCACCGCGACCACCGTGTCTGCGTGACTGGTGAAATTCACTTGACCAGTTACGTCCTTTGCTGCTTAGCTTCGTTACTGTCAAAATAAGCTTAGCCAGTTATGCGGGCGGAGTGTCGGTGCCGCGGCGGAGTGTTGCGGAACGCCAGCAGGCCTGCCGGGAGGTACCAGTGACGCAGCCCGAAGCACCGTCGCGCGGGCCGGCGGTGACACCGGTCGGCCGGGACGCGGCCGTGGCCTGGATCGGCAGCTGGGACGCGCAGCAGCGGGAGTTCATGCCCGAGCGCGAGGAGCGGTTCACCGCCCTCATCGATGTGGTCGCCGAGGCGGCCGGGCACGCCGAGCCACTGGTCCTCGATCTCGGCTGCGGCCCAGGCTCGCTCTCGGTGCGGCTGCTCGACCGGCTGCCGGGCGCCACCGTGATCGCGGTGGATGCCGACCCGCTGCTGCTCGCGCTCGGCCGTGCCGCGTGGGGAGACCGGCCCGGACTCCGGTTCGCCGACCTGGACCTGCGCGAACCTGGCTGGCCTGCCCAGCTCGGCCTGGACCGCCCGGTGGACGCCGTGGTCAGCACGACCGCACTGCACTGGCTGCGGCCGGCGGCGCTCGCCGCGCTGTACGCCGAGGTCGCCACCGTGCTGCGGCCGGGCGGGCTGCTGCTCGATGGAGATCACCTGCGCGAGGACGAGAGCGAGGCGCCGACGCTGGCGCGGCTGGGCCGGGCGCTGGTCGAGCGCGAGGTGCGGCGCCACCCGGACTCCGGCGAGACCTGGTCGGGCTGGTGGGCCGCGGTTCGGGCGGATCCCGTGCTGGCCGGGCTCGCCGCCAGGCGCGATCAGCTCGGGATCGAATCCGAGCATCACGGCTCGCCGTCGGGGCTGCTGGCAACGCACGTCGAGGCGCTGCGGAAGGCGGGCTTCACCGAGATCGCGACGCTGTGGCAGCTCGGCGACAACCGGCTGCTGTGCGGCGTGCTTGGCGCTGCCGCTGCTGAGTCAGCCCGCTAGCCCGCGGCCACGCGAGGACCCGGCATGCAGCTCGCGCCAGCCCGCGAACGGGGCCGCCGGAGACGCCGGACGTGGCCCTCCGGCCGGCTGCCACGCCTGCGCGGCCAGGACCGCGAGATCCTGCGGCTCGCGGTGCCCGCGTTCGGCGCGCTGGTCGCGGAGCCGCTGTTCCTGCTCGCGGACTCGGCGATCGTCGGCAGGATCGGCACCGTGCCGCTCGGCGGCCTCGGCGTCGCCAGCCTGGCGCTCACCACGCTCGTCAACATCTCGATCTTCCTGGCCTACGGCACCACGGCCGCGGTATCCCGCCAGCTCGGCGCCGGGCGGCACCAGGAAGCGATCAGGCAGGGCATCGACGGCCTCTGGATGGCCACCGGGATCGGCCTCGCCGTGATCTTCCTGGCCTGGCCGCTGGCCCCGGAGATTGTCCGGGTATTCGGCGCCTCGCCGGCGGTGAGCCGCGGCGCCGTGACCTACCTGCGGATCAGCGTGCTGGGAGCGCCGTCCATGCTGCTGATCCTGGCCGGCACCGGGGTGCTGCGGGGGCTGCAGGACACGCGGACCACGCTGCTGGTCGCGGTCGCGGCCAACGCGGTCAACATCGCGCTGAACGCGACGTTCGTGCTCGGCCTGGGCTTCGGCCTGGCCGGCTCCGCGTGGGGCACGGTCATCGCGCAGTCCGCCGCCGCGGCCGCCTACCTCGTCGTGGTCGCGCGCGGCGCCCGCCGTGCCGGAGTCGGGTTCGGCATGGATCTGGCCGGGCTGCGCACGGCCGCGACGGCGGCTGCCGGGCTGATCGTCCGCACGCTCGCGCTGCAGGCGGTGCTGGTAGTGACCACCGCGATCGCGGCGCGCCAGGGCGACGCCGCCATCGCCGCACACCAGATCGCCTTCCGGCTGTGGAACCTGCTCGCGCTCGCGCTCGACGCGATCGCGATCGCCGGCCAGGCGATCACCGGGCGCTACCTGGGCGCCGGAGACGCGGCCGGGGCCAGGGCGGCGACCACACGCATGATCGGGTGGGGCGCGGCGTACGGGGTCGCCTTCGGCCTGGTGCTGCTGCTGGCCAGGCCGCTGCTGCCGGGGCTGTTCGCGGCCGCACCGCCGGTCCGGACGCTGCTGCTCGCGGTGCTCCTCGTTGTCGCCGCGCAGCAGCCGGTGGCCGGCGTGGTGTTCGTGCTCGACGGCGTGCTCATCGGCGCCGGGGACCAGCGGTACCTGGCGCTGGCCGGCGTGCTGGCGCTCGCGGTGTTCCTGCCGGCTGCGTGGCTGGTGCACGCCGAGCACCGCGGCCTCGTGGCGCTCTGGCTCGCGTACAGCCTCTGGCTGCTCGCCAGGTTCGTGACGCTGGTGCTGCGGGCCCAAACCAGCCGCTGGCTGGTCACCGGCGCGGTCCGGCGCTGACAGCCGGCCCGGGCGCGGACGCGCGGGCGCGGGTGATCAGTGCCGCGGCCGCGGGGCTGTGCGCCGGCGACGGGTTCCAGGCGAGCTCGAGCCGGGAGCGTACCTGCGGCCCGCTGATCTCTAGCGCGCGCAGCGCTCCGGCCGGAGCGGCGGAGGCCGGCATGATGGCCACGCCGAGGCCGAGGCCGGCCAGCTGCGCCACCATCGGCAGCGCGCTGGCCTCCAGGACGATCCGCGGCATGAAGCCCGCCGCGGCGCACGCAGCGTCGAGCGCGGTGCGCACCCCGGTGCCCCGGGGCAGGCTGACCAGCGGCTGGTCGCGCAGATCCGCGACGGTGATGGACCGCTTCGCAGCGAGCGGGTCCGCCGGGCCCACGGCGGCTACCAGTGCGTCATCGAGAATGACCGCGGTCTCCACCCCCTCCGTGGCCGGGCCGGCCGCACCGATCAGCGCCAGGTCGAGCTTGCCGTCGCGGAGCAGTTCGACGAGGCGGTCAGACCCGTCCTCGGTCAGCGCGATAGCCACGCCGGGGTAGCTGCCGTGGAAGTCCGCGAGCAGCTCGGCCAGGGCCGGCAGCGCGCACCCGCTCACCATTCCGACGGTGACCTGGCCGCGCACCAGGCCGGCCAGCTGGTCCACGGCCAGCCGGGCGCCGTCCAGCGCGTCGAGCGCGGCCCGGGCGAACGGGAGCACGGCGGCGCCGACCTCGGTCAGCCTGACCGACCGGCCAGAACGGTCGAGCAGCTGCTGGCCGAGTTCCGCCTCCAGCCGGCGGACCTGCGCGCTCACGCCCGGCTGGGCGACGTGCACCCGCGCGGCCGCCCGGGTGAAGCTGGCCTCCTCGGCCACGGCCACGAAGTACTGAAGCTGATGGATCTCCATAACTGCTGATTATAGAAATCCGGTTTTCTAGCCGACCTCGTTACCAGGCCCACCCGTCTGCATCGATCACGACCACCTGGGCTGGTCGCGCCCGTCTCAGCAGGTGCACGCTATACACATGCGCGAAACCGGACCGATCGCGGCGGCATCGGCTCCCAGGCCCGGCCACGAGCTACGGGCGGCCGCGCCCGGCGCGATGGCGGTCTCGGTCGTGGTGACCCCGCAGCACTCGGTGCTCGCTCTGCTGCGCCAGGCGGCGTCCGGGCAGGCGCACGGCGCGCCGGCCGGCCTTCTCACCGGGATCCGCGATGCGCTGCGCCCGCAGGCGCGGTTCGCGGCGCAGTGGTTCACGGCACGCGGCTGGGTGACGATACCGGAGTGCTGCGTGCCTATCTCGCCTCTCGCCGATGCATCCGTCGCCGAGCACGCAGCCAGGCTGCGGGACATCCCCGCCGCCGCGCTCACAAGCGAACTGGAAGCCTTCGACGGCGACCACCAGTCCCCGCCGGAGTGGAGAGCAGCAGCCGACCAGCCCCGCCGCTGGCTCCACTCCATGGCCGACGCTTCGCTGGACACCTGGGCGGTGGTCGAGCCGCGGTGGCGGGCGGCTGGGCCGCTGCTTGACCGGGAGATCCGGCGGATCGGCACCGCGGCGGTGCGTGGCGGAATGGCGGCGCTGCTGAACAACCTGCACCGTGGCCTTCGCTACTTTGACGGGACGTTCACCTTCACGTCCCCCTGTGATCCTTCCTTCACCCTCGGCTCGTTTGACCCGGTCGGCCCGCGCCGCCTGGTGCTGGTGCCGATGATCGCCGGTGATGACATGCTGCTGCTGAGCTTCGAGCGGGCCGACGTGTGCTGGATCGGCTACCCGCTTCCCTGGCCCCGGCCGGGAGCACGGGCGACGGCAGACAGTCCGCTGGCAACGATCCTTGGCCCGGTACGCGCGGCGATGCTTCAGGCTCTTCGCCAGCCGCTTACCGTGAGCGGCCTGGCCGCAGCCGTGTATTGCGCGCCCACCACCGCGACCTACCACCTCCACCAACTGGCTGCTGCCGGCCTGATCACGCGTGAAACGTCGGGCACAAGAGTGTGGGTCAGCCGCACAGCTCGCGGTGACGAACTCGTCCACCTGCTGTCGGCCTGATCCTCCTCGCGGCACTGGGCGGCGGAGAGGCTTGCGCCACTCCTTGCCGCTTGCCACGGCGGGGCGGTGCGCAGGCAGGAACAGGTAGACGGCGCACATCGCCAAGCCGGGAACGGGCAACGATGACGCGCGGGCTCTCGCGCCGAAGGCCCCGATAGCCCGATGACCGCTGGCACGCCGGCCTGCCCGAGCAGGTACGTCATCAGCCGCCGGCCTCAGGTGACGACGCGGTAGTGCGTGGTCAGCCCGCCGCCGTCGAAAACGTGGATCGCCACGCCCGGCGGCGCCTGCTCGTCCAGGATGAGGCCCCCCTCCCACGGCACCACCAGCGTGGAGAACACGCCGGGCGCCACCCGAAGCGGCACCCCGCCGAACGTCGCCGCGGCCGGGGTGTGCGCGTGCCCGCACAAGATGCCGGCGACCTGCGGGTTCCTGGTCACGAGGTCGGCCAGCCGGTCCTCGCCGGACTGCCGGAGCTCGTCGCGGTACGGCCAGATCAGCCGCGGCGGGTGGTGGCAGCACACGAACGCCGGCAGCTCCGGCCGCTCGGCGAGCACGCCGTCCAGCCAGCCGATGGTCGGATCGGCGAGGTGGCCGTGGCTGCTGCCCGGGATCGTGGAGTCGCACAGCGCAAACACGGCACCGGCCGCCTGGTGCACCCGGTTGACCGGGGCGTCCGGTTCGCCGACCTCGTTCTCACCGAGCAGGACCTCGCGGAAGGCGGCCCGCACGTCGTGATTGCCCGGGCAGGGGAACACGGGGTGCGGCGATGTCGCCAGGATCGCCCTGGCCTGCTCGTACTCGTGCGGCAGGCCGTTGTCAGCGATGTCGCCGGTGACCAGGACCGCGTCGAGTCTCTGCCGGTTCAGGTAAGCCATGATCGCCGTGAGCCGGTCGGCCCGGCGCTGGCCGCCGTCCAGGTGTGTGTCGCTGAGCTGGGCGAAGACGATCACCGTGGCTCTCCCTTGGCGGGGGGATACTGCTCGAGCAGGCGGTTGCCGATGATCATCTTCTGGATCTCGGCGGTGCCCTCGCCGATCAGCAGCATCGGCGCGTCGCGGTACAGCCGCTCGATCTCCGCGTCTTTGGAGTAGCCGAAACCGCCGTGAATCCGCAGCGCGTCCTCGACGACCTCCTTGCAGTACTCGCTGGCGAGGTACTTGGCCATGCCGGCCTCGAGGTCGCTCTGCCGTCCCGCGTCCTTGTGCCGGGCCGCCAGCACCATCATCTGGTGCGCGGCGACGATCTTGGTGCCCATCTCGGCGAGCCTGAACAGGATGGCCTGGTGCTGCGCGATCGGCTTGCCGAACGCGTGCCGCTGCTGGGCGTAGCCGATGGCCAGCTCGAACGCGCGCTGCGCCACCCCGCAGCCGCGCGCGGCGACGTTGACCCGGCCCACCTCGATCCCGTCCATCATCTGGTAGAACCCCCGGCCGGGAAGCTCGCCGAGCACGCGGTCCGCCGGCACCCGGCAGTCGTCCAGGATGAGCTCGGTTGTGTCGACGCCCTTGTAGCCCATTTTGTCGATCTTCCCGGGCACGGTGAGCCCGCTCCGGGTCTGGCCGTACCCGGCATCCTTCTCGATCAGGAACGCGGTCAGATTGCGGTGCGGCCTGGCGGCGCCCTCGTCGGTCCGGGCGAGCAGCGCCACGAGGTTGGCCGACGCGCCGTTGGTCAGCCACATCTTCTGGCCGCTCAGCACGTAATCGCCGCCATCCCGGCGTGCCGCCGTGCGGATCGCGGCCACGTCGGAACCGAGCCCGGGCTCCGACATGGACAGCGCGGCCCTCGTATCACCGGCCGCCATGCTGGGCAGGAAACAGGCCTTCTGCTCGTCGGTGCCGTGCTGGCTGATCAGGTAGGCGACGATGAAGTGGGTGTTGATGATGCCAGAGATGCTCATCCAGCCCCTGGCGATCTCCTCCGCCACCAGGGCGTAGGTGAGCAGCGATTCGCCGAGCCCGCCGTACTCCTCGGCAATGCAGAGCCCGAAGACGCCGAGCCGCTTCAGCCCGGCGACGATCTGATGCGGGTACTCGTCGGCGTGGTCGAGTTCGTTGGCGACGGGCAGGATCTCGGCGTCGACGAACTCGCGTACCGCGCCGATGATGTCCCGCTGGACGTCGGTCAGGCCGTCCGTCTCGGTCAGCCGGGCCACTGCTGCCTCCTTCGGCTCATCCGGTGAAGCGTCCCTCGGCCGTGACCGCGACGACCCCGTCCGGCCCGGTGACCTGCATCGCGCACCCATCGTCGGGGCCGTCACGTGGGCCGCCGGTGACCGTGCACCGCTGGCCCGCGTACAGCGGGGACCGGGCCCGGAACGAAAGCTGGGTGATCCGCTGCCGCGGCAGGTGCCGCCGCGGCAGCTCGAAGCAGAGCAGGGCGAGCAGCGGGCCGTGCACCACCAGGCCGGGGTGGCCCTCGACCGTGGTCGCGTAGTCCGCGTCGTAGTGGATCCGGTGCGCGTTGTAGGTCAGCGCGCTGAACCGGAACAGCAGGACCGGATCGGGGACGATCTGGATTTGCCAGGGAGCGGGGCCCGTCTCCTGACCGGGCCCGCGCGGCCCGGCGGAACCGCCCGCCGCGGCCGGCCCGCTCCGGTAGACCACGTCCTGCTCCTCGGTCGCGACCGCCGTGCCCGCCCGGGTAAACACCGACCGGACGGTCACGAACAGCAGCTCGCCGGTGCGTCCCTGCTTGATCGTCGCGTCCGCCAGCTCGCTGCGGCGGGTGATCTCGTCACCGCAGCGGATCGCGCCGGTGTAGCTGGCCCGGCCGCCCGCGTACATCCGGCGCCGCTGCGGTATCGGCGGCATGAAGTGGCCGGCCGCCGGATGGCCGTCGGGCCCCAGTTCGCGGGTGGCCGGGCGGTCGAGGAAGTACAGCCAGTGCCACAGCGGCGGGATCGGGTCGCCGGGGCCGGTCACCGCTGGCTCGCGGTCGAGCAGCCCGGACAGGGCAACGGCCGGCCCGGCGGCAATCGTCTCGGTCGCCTCGGCCGGCCCGGGATCCCAGCCGGCCAGCATCTCGGACATCCCCGTCACCGGTGCCCGCCCCCGGCCTTTCCTGCCCCACCCACCACTCCCTGGTCGGCGAGCGCGGCCGCCTCCTGCGCCGACAGCCCCAGCAGGCCGGTCAGCACCGCCGCGGTATCGGCGCCGAGGGGCGGCGCCGGCGCCGGGCCTGCGCGGCCTTCCTGCGCGAGCGGCGAGGCCGGCGCGAACAGCGTGCCGACTCCCGGCTGGTCGATCTCGCCGAACAGCGGATTGCCGGCCAGTACGCCGTCGGCGGCCAGGTCGGTGAACCGGCGGTAGCGCGACCAGAGCACGGAGCTGCCGTCGAGCAGCTGCCCGATCTCGGCCACGGTCCGGCTGGCAAACCAGGGAGCCAGCAGCGCGGCGATGACCTCGCGGTGTGCGTACCGGTCGCCGTCGGCGGCGAAGTCCGCGCCCAGCAGCCGCTCCAGTTCGGCGAACGGGCCGGCCAGCCCGGTGGCAGCGGCGAGATCGGCGAAGTGCCTGGCGCTGACCGTCGCCACCATGACCCGTTCGCCATCGGCCGTGGCGAAGTCGCGGGCGAAGCCGCCGAACAGGTGGTTGCCGATGCGCGGCCGGCTCTCGCCGAGCTGCGCTTCGGCGAGGAAGCCCAGGTTCCCGGCCAGCGCCAGCGCGACGTCTTCCAGCGCCAGCGTGATCTGGCTGCCCTCCCCGGTGCGCTGTCGGCGGCGATCGGCGGCCAGCAGCCCGACCGCGGCGTAGAGCCCGCACGCGATGTCCCAGGCCGGCAGCACGTGGTTGACCGGCCCCTGGTGTTCCTCGGGCCCGGTGACCAGCGGGAACCCGATGCCCGCGTTGACGGTGTAGTCGACCGCGGCGCTGCCGTCGTGACGGCCCTGTATCTGCAGGTGGATCACGTCCGGCCGGACCGCACGCAGCCGGTCGTAGCCCAGCCACGGCCGCCCGGCGGCGTTGGTCAGCACGATCCCGCCGCCCGGCCCCGAGGCCGCGACCAGGTCGGCGACGATGCGCTGCGCCTCGGGATCGCGGAAGTTCAGCGTGACCGATTTCTTCGCCTTGTTCAGCCCGGTCCAGTAGAGGCTGGTGCCCGACGGGGCCAGCGGCCACCTGGTGTGGTCGGCCGCGCCGCCGATCGGGTCGATTCTGATCACCTCGGCGCCGAGCTGTGCCAGCGTCATGCCGCCCAGCGGAGCGGCAACGAAACTGGAGATCTCAAGGACGGTGAGGCCGTCCAGCGGGGCGGCTCCGGTCACGGCGCCCAGCCTGCCCCGGTTGCGCTGCCTGTCACGCCAGGCAGGCTATCCGACGCCCGGCGGCGCCCCGCTTGGCGACGTCTCGGCAGGCAGCCGCTGCAGATCGGCCGAGGTCAGCGCGCCGGTCGAGATCAGCAGCAGGGCGAGCTCCTCCAGGGCCCGCGCCCCGCGCAGCCCCGGAGCGCCGAGTCGCAGGTAGCGGTCCCTGATGTTCTCGCATCGCTTGGTGACCGTGTGCGGTTCCCAGCCGATCCGCTCCGCCGTTTCCCTGGCGCTGCGCGGCGCGGGATCGCCGGCGTGTCGCCAGGTCAGGTACTCCTCGAACCGCGCCGCCAGGACCATCCGGTCGGTATCGGTCAGCGAGACCCGGTACCGGGTGATCGTCACCGCGCGCTCCTGGGTCAGCTGCGTCACCGGTTTCGGGTCCGGTTCCGGCACGCCGTCCAGATCGGGCAGCCGCAGCCGGAGGGTGTAACGGCCGAGCGCGCCGTTCACGGTTACCTTGGCGTGCCACTGCTGCAGCGGGACCGCGAGGCCGGGCGGCAGGTCGACCCGGAAGCCACGGTCGCCGAACAAGGTCAGCACCGAGGAGCTGCTGTCGTTGTGCAGCCACCAGGACCGGTCGTGGAACCGCAAGCTCCCGGCGCTGCGGGACACGCCCCGGTCGGCCGTGGGGAGCACGGCAGTGCACGTCGACGCCCGGCCGAAGGTGAACGGTTCCTCCTGATCCGGGCGCACGCGCCACGTCTGCGACTCGTACATGACAATCAGCTGCATCGGCCCGTCGTCCTCACCTCACACTACTTTCACGGTAACAGCAGGACTGCTGGTGATCACGGACGCCGAGGCCGGCCCTGTCCCCGCCGCGGCGTGGTGGTGAGCAGCTTGCAGCGCCTGGCGTGCTGGCACCCGCAGGCCAGACATTCCTCGATCGTGGCCCTGAGCTGGCCGAGGTCGGCGATCCGCTGGTCGATGGCGGCGAGCTGGTCCCGGGCGGCTGCTGCCCAGTCGGTGAACGTCGGGCTGCGGTCGACATGCCCGGCCAGCAGGGTCCTGATGTCCGCCAGGCTCAGGCCCGCCCGGGAGGCCATGCGAATGAACTTGATCCGCCGGATCGCGTCGAGGTCATAGCGGCGCTGGCCGCCCGCCCGCACCTGGCCCGGCAGCAGGCCGACCTGCTCCCAGTAGCGCAGCGTCGTGGCCGGCACCCCGTAGCGCTCGGCGACGGTCCCGATCGGCATCATGCGACCCGTTGCGCGCACCCGGCCCGCCTCCGTCCGAAGAGCTTGACTTCGAGCCGACTCGAAGCACGACAGTACCGGGAATGGAGCATCCGCCGCCCGGCCGCAGCCCAGGCACTGGGGTGCGGGCCGCGCTGCGATCGCCGTCGTTCGCCACCCTGCTGGCCGGCTACGCCTGCTCCGCGATCGGGGACGGCATGGCCGCGGTGGCGATCTCCTGGCTGGCCATCGAGCTGTCCCGCGGGCGGGACACCGGGCTGCTGGTGGGTGCGGCCGTCGCCGCCTACACTGTGCCCGGCGTCGTGGCCGGCCTCGGCCTCGGCCGCCTGCTCACCCGGTGGGACCCCCGGCTGCTTGTGCTCGCCGAGGCGGCGCTGCGTGCGGTGTCGCTGGGCCTGGTCGCGGCCGGCGCAGCGACCGGGCTGCTCACCCCGGCCGGGTACCTCGCGCTGCTTGGCGTGTCCTCGCTGCTCAGCCTGCTCGGCGTGACCGGCGCCCTCACCTCGGTCGCCGAGCTGCTGCCGGAGGCCCAGCGGGTCGCAGGCAACTCGCTGATCACGCTGACCAGCTTCGCCGCCACGATCATCGGACCCGCGCTGGCCGGCTTGGTGATAGCCACGGCGGGGGCTGACGTCGCGTTCGGGGCGGACGCCGTGAGTTACCTGGTGCTCGTGGTGGCCGTCCTGGTCAGCCGCAGGGTCCAGCGACCGCCGCCACCGGCCGGGCCCGGCCAGGGCATGCACCGGGCGCTGCGGGAACTTGCCCGCCGGCCGGCCGTGCTCGGGATCACCCTGACGTGCGTGGTGTTCTACGGCCTGTACGGGCCGGTCGAGGTCGCGCTGCCGGTCTACGTGTCCCGGGTGCTGCACGCGGGGCCCGGCGTGCTCGGCGGCTACTGGACCCTGTTCGGCTGCGGGGCGACCGTCGGCGCGCTCGGGGCATCCTGGATCCAGCGCTTCGGCCTGTGGCGGGTCGCGGTTGCGGCCATCGCCGGCTGGGGGGCCTGCCTGGTTCCGCTCGGCCGCAGCGACTCGGTGGCCGTCGGGTTCGCTGCGCTGGCCGCCGGCGGGCTCGTCTACGGGCCGTTCCAGCCCATCAAGCAGACGATCATCCAGCGGCACAGCCCGCCCGGGCAGCTTGCGGCGCTGGCCGCGGCCAGCGGGCTGCTCACCGTGCCCGCCGCACCGCTCGGCACCGCACTTGGCGGCCCGCTGGTGGCCGCCATCGGCCCCTCGGGCACCCTGCTCGGCTCCGGGATCGCCACCGTCGCGCTGGCGGCCGTCGTCGCGGCCGTCCTGATCATCCGGCGGGCGGCGGCAGCTGAGCCGTCCACTCGGCCACCGTGACCACGTCGGCCTGCCGCGGGAATACCTTCGCGGTCAGCACCTGGTGCACCTCGGGGTCGGCGTCCAGGCAGCCGTCGGCGAGCACGACCAGCCGGTAGTCCAGGTCGGCGGCCTGCCGCAGGGTGGAAAGCACCACGCCGCTGGTGGCGATGCCGGTCAGCACCAGCGTGCCGGCGCCAAGGCCGCGCAGCAGCACGTCGAGGTCGCTGCCGGTGAACGCGGACACCCGGCGCTTGGTGACGATCAGGTCCCCGTCGCCGGGCGCGACCGCGGGATGGATCTCGGTGGCCGGGTCACTGTCCGTGAACCGGCCGGCCGACGCGGCCGCGGAAAAGCTCTTGTTCCTGGCGCTGACCTCGGGGTGGCCGGGACGGAAGCCGATGGTCACGTAGATCACCGGGATGCCGGCGGCGCGGGCGGCGGTGACCGCGCCCGCCAGCCGCGGCAGGTAACCGGTGTCGTCAGAGAAACGCTCGACGATGCCCCGCTGGACATCCATCACGAGCAGTACGGTCGCGTCCATATTTCTGTGGTCCTCACGATCGTGGATCGGTAGTTTTTGGCCGTGGGCGCCGGGCCCGGGGCAGCCTAGCCGGAGGCACGACGGTGACGGTACCGAGAGACTACGACGCGCGTTGCTCCGCTTCGCGCTTCAGCTTGCGCCAGCCGCCGGCCCGGTTATTGGCGATGATCTGCCGGAACATCGCGGTGAGCGCCGCCGCGTTGATGGTCTCGCCCTGGCGGACGGCCATGGTGCGGGCGGTCTTGTTGCCGTGCCCGCCGGTGATGATGCCGTGCGGATCCGGGACCATGGCGCCGTCATAGAGGAACACGTTGACGTGGTCTTTTGCCGCCAGGAGCGCGCAGATGTTGCCCCGCAGCACGAAGTAAGGCTGCCTGGTGCGCTTGATGGTCTCGGTCACCTCGGGGTCGGCCGCGTGCGCCAGGTCGCGCACCTCGCGGCAGATGGCCTGCTGCCAGCCGGGCAGGGCATCAATGTAGGCGTCGACGCGTGAGTCGGCCGGGTACGTCATCTCGGCTCCGTGCGCTCAGCCGGGCTCGTCGTACCGGACCGGGGTCGAGAACCGGGGATCCTCGTGGCGGCTCCAGTACTGGTCCTGCAGCTTCGCTGTCAGCGGGCCGGGCAGGCCGTCGCCAACGGGCTTGCCGTCCACCTTCGTGACCGGCATGATCCCCCCGGCGGTCGAGGTGACCAGCACCTCGGCGGCCCTGCGCAGGTCATCGGCGGTCAGCCGGCCCTGCTCGACCGGCTCGCCCACCTCGCCGGCGATCTCGATCACCGACCGCCGGGTGATGCCGTGCAGCGTGCCGCTGGCCGGCGTCAGCCACCGCCCGTCTACGTGGGCGAACACGTTGTAGCCCGGTCCCTCCGTGATCGCGTCCGAGGCGTCGCGCAGCACGACCAGCTGGGCATCGTGGTCGTAGGCCTCGAGCTGGGCCACGTCCATGTCCAGCCAGTGGTAGTTCTTCACGGTCGGGTCGACGCTCTGCGGCGGGATCCGGGTCACGTCACTGATCCGCATGCTTACGCCCGCGGCCTGCTGCTGCGGCGTGCAGATCCACACAAACGGCACGGCGTAGCAGTAGAACGTGGCCCGGGCGGTGCGCAGGTCCCGGCTGCCTGCGGCGACGCGGCCGCGGGTGCAGGTCATCGACACGTAGGCCTCGCGCAGCCCGGCCAGCCGGACGCACCCGTGCAGGATCGCCTCGATCTCGGCCCGGTCGTATCCGGGGTCGAGCCGCAGCCGGGCCATGCTCGCCGTGAACCGGTCGAGATGGTCGTTCAGCCGGTAGAAACGCCGCCGCCAGACGTGGACCACGTCGTAAGCGGCGTCCGAGCGGGTGACCCCCAGGTCGAGCACGGAGATCTTGGCGTCCTCGATCGGGCAGTAGCGCCCGCCGATCCACGCGGCCCCGGAAGGCCACGGCGGCATCGGCGCAAACCAGCCCCCGGCAGTCCCGGTCATCCGCCCCTCCGCACGTCCATCCGCCGGTCACCCCCGATGATGTGGCCGGATGTGACCGGATGTGGCGCCCCGCCCACCCGAAGAGGATTCCAACTGACCCCGCCGTTGGCAAGTACGACGCCCGTTCGCGCCGCCCCGATCACCTGGGACGGGGCGGTGCGCCGGAGCGAGCTTAGGACGAGGCCGGGATCGGGGCGAACGTGTCCGGGTCGGGGCCGGTGCGCTCGTTCCGGTTCAGCGCGCTGATCGCCTCGACATCCTCGCCCGAGAGCTCGAAGTCGAAGATGTCGATGTTCTCCCTGATGCGAGCGGGCGTGACGGACTTGGGGAAGATGATGTCGCCGCGCTCGATGTGCCAGCGCAGCACGACCTGGGCCGGCGTCTTGCCCACCGCGCGGGCGATCGAGACGATCGTCGGGTCATCGAGGACCGCGCCCTGGGCTATCGGCGACCACGCCTCGACGGCGATCTGGTGCTCGCCGCAGAACGCCCGCACCTCATCCTGGGTGAAGTAGGGGTGGACCTCGATCTGGTTGACGGCCGGCGGGATCTCGGTCTCGGTGTGCAGCCGCCGCAAGTGGTGCGGCTGGAAGTTCGAGACGCCGATCGAGCGGGCCCGGCCGTCCCGGTAGAACTCCTCCAGCGTCCGCCACGTGGACACGTAGTCGCCGTCGTACCTGGTGGGCAGCGGCCAGTGGATCAGGAACAGGTCGACGTAGTCGGACCCGATGGCCTCCAGCGTGCCGTCGAACGCCCGGCGGGCGTCATCGGGGCGATGGGCGGTGTTGCCCAGCTTGCTGGTGACGAACACGTCCCCCCGGCCGAGGCCGGATTTGGCGATGGCCTGGCCGACTTCCCGCTCGTTGCCGTACATCTCTGCGGTGTCGACGTGCCGGTAGCCGGCCTGCAGGGCGGTGGCCACGGCCTCGAACGTGTCTTTCGGGTCAATCTGGAAGACGCCGAAGCCGAACTGGGGGATCGTGGCGCCGTTGTTCAGCATGATGTCTGGTACCGCGGTCACGATGTCGTCCTCCGCACTGGTTGGTGGCATGACCCGCCCGCCACGCTGCCCGGAATCAGCGAGTTAACCCATGCTAGCCGGGCACCCGGTCCGTATCCGTCCGGGTGCTGGCAGACTGGATGCATGTCCGCGCTGCCCCTAACCTCCCGCGACGCGGGCAGTGACGCCCAAAGCGCGCTGCCCGAGCCATGCGTGCTGCTGAAGCTCGGCGAGATCGTGCTCAAGGGCAGGAACCGGCAGCAGTTCGAGCGGCTGCTGCACGAGAACATCAGGCGAGCCACCCGCGACCTCGATGTCCCGGTGCAGATCTGGCAGCGCGAGGGCGTAATCGTGCTGCGGGTGACCGAGGCGGGGGAGGCCGCGGCGGAAACGGCCGACCTGCTGGCCGCCCGGATGCGCAACGTCATGGGCCTGTCCCGGGTCTGCCGCGCGGTGCGCGTCGCCAAGGATCCCGAGGCAGCGGTGGCCGCCGCCGTGCAGCTGACCGCTGGCCGGGCGGGCAGCTTCGCGGTCCGGGCCAGACGCCGCGACAAGCGCTTCGGCATGAACTCATCGCAGCTCGCTACCCTGATCGGCGCGAGGATCCAGGAGGCGCACGGCTACCCGGTCAACCTGTCGCGCCCGGACACCACCGTGTTCGTCGAGGTCGACCAGTCCGAGGTGTTCGTGTTCACCGAAGGGCTGCCGGGCCAGGGCGGGCTTCCGGTCAGCATGAGCGGCCGCGCTCTGGTGCTGATGTCCGGCGGCATCGACTCCCCGGTGGCCGCTTACCGGATGATGCGGCGTGGGCTGCGCTGTGGCTTCCTGCACTTCTCCGGCATGCCGCTGACCGGGCCCGAGTCGGTGTACAAGGCGTACGGCCTGGTCCGCGAGCTGGACAAGTTCCAGGGCGGATCACGCCTGTTCGTTGTCGCGTTCGGGCGTACGCAGCAAAAGCTGGCGTCCTCGGGGGCCGGCCGGCTGCAGATCATGGCGCAGCGGCGGCTGATGCTCAAGACCGGCGAGGCGCTGGCCCGGCGGCTGCACGCGGCGGCCCTGGTCACCGGCGACTCGCTGGGCCAGGTCAGCAGCCAGACGCTGACCAACATCACCGCGCTGGACGACGCGGTCACGCTGCCGATCCTGCGCCCGCTCATCGGCCTGGACAAGACCGAGATCATGGCCGAGGCCCGCCGGATCGCCACGCTGCATATCTCCGAGCTGCCGGACCAGGACTGCTGCTCGCTGCTGACCCCGCGCCAGGTGGAGACCAGGGCGCGGATCGAGGACCTGCGCAAGATCGAGGCCAGGCTGGACGCGGACGATCTGGCCGAGGAGCTGGCTGCCGCGGCGCAAGAGCATACCCCGATCCGCTCTTAAGACCGCCTTTTACGCCACGCGCGCCGGTCAGTCACCCGTGCTTAGCGCGGGCCCTGGCCGCCAGCCGGCCGTGGCCCGCCGCGGCGCGGGGTGCCGAATGATCAGGAAGACCCGGACGGCCGCGTCGTTCCCGGTCAGGTAGAGCCGGATCACCCCGCGGCCGTCGAAGGCCAGGTGATCCCGCACGGCCCGGTGGATCCGGACCGCCAGGTGGTCCGCGGGAACCCCGCGATCCCAGATGGCGGCGTCTCCGCCGGAGGTGGTCACCAGGCCGCCGGTACCCCACAGCGTGGTGGTCCCCGGGATCAGCGCGAGGTCGCCGACGCCCACTCCCGATCCGCGGGTAGCGGCGATCTCCGTCCGGGTCCACTCGCCGTTGCGGGACAGGTGCAGGATCCAGGTGGCGGGGCTGTTCCCTCCGGTCACGACCGGGATCCAGATCCCTCCGGCGCCGTCGGCGGCGAACCGCTCCGACTGCTGCACCGGCCACGGCGCCATAAACCGCCGCCAGCACCTGCCGTTCCAGTGCGCCAGCACCAGGTGCCCGTCCGCCGCATTCACGGGTGTCGTCCCCGACACCCATACGTTGTTCCATGACACCGCGAGGACGTCGCTGAGCTGGGCATCGGCCAGGGCCGCGTCGGCGGCGGGCACGTTCTCCCACGCGGTGCCGTTGTAGTGCACCACCGAGCCGCCCCGCGGGCTGACCGTGATCGCCCAGATGTCGCCCTCCGAGACCGCGCTCGCGCGGTAGATCCCGGCGGCGGCCCCGGCCGCGGCGGTTAGCTGCGCCCAGCGGCGGCCGTCGTAGTGCCAGGTGCCGAGGCTGGCCTGGCCGCTGAAGCTGGAGGACCCGAAGACCCAGACGTCGTCGCGGCTGATGACGGCGACCGACGTGATCTCGTCGCCCGTGTTCCAGGTCTTGGCGACGGTCCACCTGACGCCGTTCCAGCGCAGCACGTAGCCGTCTCCGACCGCCCAGACGTTGCTGGCCGAGGAGGCTGCGGCCGCCTCGATGAACCCGTTGAGCCCGGCCGGCAGCGCCGATGCCCGCCAGCGCATCCCGTCCCATCGCTCGGCGGCCGGCGTGCTCGGGCCACCAGGATTGGTTCCGCCGAATGCCCAGGCGTCATTTCTGCCCGGCGCGATCACGGCCGAATAGCCCGAGGCGTTGCCGGACGCGCCGTAATGAACCTTGGTGGCGATTTGCCAGCCGGGCGCGTCGGCCGCGCGGGCGGGCATGGCCGCCGCCAGCGTCGCGATGACGGCGGACATGGAGCCGAGAACGATGCCCGCACGGCGGGCTGTCTGCATCGCGGTCTCCACGAGGAGGATGTGCAAGCAAGAGCACTGGACGGTCCTCGCCAGAGTAGATCACTACAAAGCAATAGGAAAGCGAGTCCCAAGTTCCTGCATGAGGTCTTGACTTTCGCAGGCTGCCGAAAGCCGGCGCGCGGTCTGGCGGCCGGTCTGCGCGCCGCGGCCGCGATGTGGCAGGCTCGTCCGCGGAGGTGATCGCGTGCAGATCGGACTGCAGATCCCGGACTTTACCTGGCCGGGCGGCCCCGCCCGGCTCGGCACCGACCTGGCAACGGTGGCGACGGCCGCCGACGACGCCGGCTTCGACTTCATCGCCGTGATGGACCATTTCTTTCAGATCGGAGTTATCGGCCCTCCCGAACAGGAAATGCTCGAGGCCTACACCACGCTGGGCTATCTGGCCGGCTGCACCTCCAGGGCCAAGCTGCTGACGCTCGTCACCGGCGCCATCTACCGGCAGCCAGGGATTCTGGCGAAGATCGTTACCACGCTGGACGTGCTGTCCGGCGGGCGAGCCTGGCTGGGCATCGGCGCCGCATGGAACGAGGAAGAGTCGCGCGGCCTCGGGATCCCCTTCCCGCCGGTCGCCGAGCGGTTCGAGCGGCTCGAGGAGACGCTGCAGATCTGCCTGCAGATGTGGCGCGGCGACGAGACCCCCTACACCGGCAAGTACTACCAGCTGGAGCGACCGCTCAACTCGCCGCAGGCCCTGTCCGAGCCGCATCCGCCGATCATGATCGGCGGATCCGGCGAGCGGAAGACGCTGCGATTCGTCGCCCGCTACGCGCAGGCGTGCAACCTCTTCCCCGGACCCGACCTCGCCCGCAAGCTCGACGTTCTCCGCGCGCACTGCGACACCGAAGGACGCGACTACGACGAGATCGTCAAGACCTGCTACTTCCGGTTCGACGTGGGCGAGAACGGGGAGCGGGCGGGGCAGGTCACCGATCAGCTTGGCGCGCTTGCCGAGATGGGATTCCAGGCCGCGATCGGCTCGGTGGCGAGGGTATGGGAGGTGCGGCCGCTCGAGGTGATCGGCGGCGAGGTGATCCCGGCCGTCGCCGGGCTGTGAACCTGGGCGCGGAGGTCGTCGGCCTCGGGGAGGCCGAGTTCGGTGTAACGGGCCAGGGCCTGCCGCCAGTGATGCTCGGCCTGGCCGGGGTCTCCGGCAGCCTGGTAGCCGTTAGCGAGGCCGCCAAGGGCCCGGGCTTCCTCGTACTGGTCGCCCGACTGGCTGGCCACAGCGAGGGCGGCGGTGTGCTCGGCGCGGGCCTGGCCGGGCTGGCCGGTCGTGAGCAGGGCTGCACCGAGGCCGTTGCGGGCTCGGGCCTCCTCGTGCTTGTCACCGATCTGGCTGGCCAGGGTGAGGGCGGCGGTGTGCTCCACGCGGGCCTGGCCGGGCTGCCCGTTCGCGAGCAGGACCTCGCCGATTCCGTTGAGCGCCTCTGCCTCTCCTGACCGCTCGCCCATCTCGCGGAACATGGCCAGGGCCTCCTGGTGCCGGCCGACGGCTTCCTGGTAGTGGCCTTGTCGGCAGGCGACGCAGCCGAGGTCGGTCAGTGCACTGGCCGCACCAGTACGGTCGCCGATCTCGGAGAACAGGGCCAGGGCCCGATCCAGGTAATCGGCGGCCTGCGGATAGCGGCCCAGCCGGCCCTGGACCATGCCGAGGTTGCCCAGGCCGTGAGCTTCGTTGGACCGGTCGCCGAGCTCGGCGAACAGCGCGAGGGCCTGCTTGAAGTGGTCGTCAGCCTGCGCGTACCTGCCCTGCTGCCAGTCGACTAGGCCAAGGCCGTTCAGCGCATGGGCTGCGCCGATCGGGTCACCATTCTCGCGGAACAGCGCCAGGGCACGCCGGTAGTGGGACGCCGCCAGCAGGTACTGGCCCTGGCGCCACTCAGTAGAGGCGAGGTTGGTGAGGGCCCGGGCTGCACCGGGCCGGTCGCCGCCCTTGCGGAACAGCGCCAGGGCCTGTCGGAGGTGCTCGGCGGCCTGCGGGTAATGGCCCATCCGCCCGTCGACGAGACCGAGGTTGTTCAGTGCGTAGGCTTCGGCGACCTGCTCGCCGGTCTCCCGGGCGGCCCGGCGGGCGTGGGTGTGGATGGTGACAGCGTCGGCGTAGTGACCACCGGTCTCGACATAGCGGCGCACGATCGCAGAAAGGCGGGTCGCGTGGCCGGGCCAGCCGCGACCGGCGGTGTGCCCGGCGACCGCCACCAGGGTGGTGCGTTCGGCATCCAGCCAGGCGCGCGCCCCGGCGGGGCTGGCCAGCAGCGGGATGGGTGTGGCCGGCCGGGCGATGCCGGGCCGGCGGTCCCGTTCGGCCGGGACGAGGATGTCCATCGCCACCGCGGCGGCTGCGAGGTAGTAGTCGAACAGGCGAGTCAGCGCGTCCCGCGCTTCGCCTCCCGCGGGGTCGGTGATCCCGGCGCGGGCGGCGTCCCTGGTGCCGGCGGCGGTGATCCCGGCGGCGTAGGCGCGGAGCAGGTCGTGCATGCCGTAGCGGCCAGGGCCTGCGGGGCGGATGAGGTGTGCCCGGGACAGCAGGTCAAGCGCGGCATGGGCCTGCTCGAGAGTGCCGCCAGACAGCGCGGCGGCCGCATATGCGTCCAGGTCGGGGCCGAGATGCAGTCCGATCAGGCGGAATGCCCGCCGGGCTTCGGCGGGCAGGTGCCGGTATGACCAGGAGAAGACGCCCCGGACGGCCGTGCCGGGGTCACCGTCGGCATCCAGCAGGTCCAGCCGCCGCTGCTCATCAGCCAGTTCGGCGGTCAGCTGGGCAACGGTCAGGGCCGGGCGGGCAGTGGCGAACTCGGCAGCCACCCGCAGTGCCAGTGGCAGCCGCGCGCACTGCTCCGCTAGCGCGGCGGTCGCGCCGGGGTCGGCGTCCACCCGCGCGCCGATCAGTGCCCGCAGCAGCGTGACTGCGTCATCGGGAGGCAGCAGGTCCAGGTCGAGGCGCCGAGCGCCATGCCGGGCCACCAGCCCGGCGAGGGAGTCGCGGCTGGTCACCACCACGAAGCACGACGCGCTGCCGGGCAACAGCGGGCGGACCTGCTCGCTGCTCGCCGCGTTGTCGAGCAGTACCAGCACCCGCCGCCCGTCCAGCATGCTGCGGTACCGCGCGGCGCGTTCGTCCACGCCGGCCGGGATGTCCTGGTCGGCCATGCCGAGCGCGCGCAGGAACCCGGCCAGTGCGTCGGCCGGGGCCACCGGCTCGCCGGGGTCGTAGCCGCGCAGATTGACATACAGCTGCCCGCCGGGAAATTCTCCGCGGGCCCGGTGAGCCCAGTGCGCTGCCAGCGCGGTCTTGCCGACCCCTGCGCTCCCGGCCACCGCGGAGATCACCACCGCGGCCGGTTCCGCGCTTTCCTGGGCATTGCCAGCCTGGCTCCTGGCCGCCAGCAGCCGGTCGAGCTCGGCCATCTCGTCCGCCCGGCCGGTGAAGGCGTCCACGTCCGCAGGCAGCTCTCGTGGGACTGGCCCGGCGCCGGCGCGCCCGGCACCGGCCCGGGCGTCGCCCGCTTGCCGGGGCTGCTGGCTGCCCTGGCCGGCCGAGGCGCGGTGCCCGGCTGGCCGGTCGAGCGCGCTGTCGGCGGTGAGGATCTGCTGCTGCAAGCGCTGCAGCGCCGGGCCGGGCTCGATGCCGAGCTCCCCGGCCAGGACGCGTCGTGCTTCGGTGAACTCGGCCAGTGCATCTGCCTGTCGGCCGCACCGGTACAGCGCCATCATCAGCTGGCAGCGGAACCTCTCCCGCAGCGGGTGCTCACGGATCAGCCCAGCGAGCTGCGCCACGGCCCGGTGGTGACCGCCGAGCGCGAGCATCACCTCGATGCGTTCCTCGATGGCGGCGAGCCGCAGCTCGTCCAGCCGAATCCGCTCGATGTCGGCCCACGGGCCGGGGATCCCGGACAGCGGGACGCCTTGCCACAGCCGGAGGGCCGCGTCCAGCGACCGGGCCGTGGCCGCCAGATCAGCTGCGGCGGGTGACCGCTGCGCCTGCGCGAGATGGCGGCCCAGCGCCTCCGCGTCCGGCTGGCCCGGCTCCAGCCGCAGGAGGTACCCAGGCCCGCTGGCTGACAGCACCTGGCCGGGCGCCCGGTGCGCGCGGCGCGGCTCCAGCGCCCGGCGCAGCCCGGCGACATGCCCGTGCACGCTGTTTACCGCGCTGACGGGCGGATCTTCGCCCCACAGCCCGTCGATGAGCTCGCTGCGCGACACCGCCTGGTTGGCACGCATCGCCAGCATCCCGAGCACTGCCAGCCGTCGCGGCCCGCCAAGCTCGAGTTCCTGCTCGCCGCGCCAGGCCCGCACAGGGCCGAGCAGCTGGATCCGCAGCGCCCCCGTACCAGTCACCCCGTCGCCCCCCGCCCCGGCCGGTCAGGTCCTGGTACCCGGTCGGCTCTCGCCGCCACGGCCGCCGGCGCCGGGCGGCGCGAAGCGGTCGGGCCAGGGATGGTCAGAGGAAAGTAAGACGACGCTAAGTGCCACCGGCGCATCCTCGCTGTGTCTGCTTGACCCTCAAGGTCCTAAGGAGGACACGTGCGTTTCATGCATCCCGGTTCACGGCCCGGCGGCGAGATGCCGCCGCGTCGCGAACACGCCGGTCACCCGGCCGCTGGCCCCCGGTTCCGATATAGCAGGTGGGCCGGTATCGGCGCGCTTGCCGGGGCGCTAGTCATGATCGGCTCTGCCGCCTCAGCTTCGACCGGCTGGAGCGTGGAGAGCATCCCGCAGACCGGGAACAACACCACCCTGATCGGTGCGTCCGCCCTCAGCAGCACCGACGCCTGGGCTGTCGGGGAGCAGCTAGGCTCGGCCGGCCAGGCCCTGCCGGTCAGCTACAACTGGAACGGCACCGCATGGTCGCTCGTTGCCACGCCCAGCCTGAGCGTGAGCTCCAGCCTGATGGCGGTCAGCGCCAGCAGCCCAACCGACGCCTGGGCGGTCGGGTTCAGCATCCTCGGGCGTCACGACGACGGCACGCTGATGGAGCACTGGAACGGGACCGCGTGGTCGGTAAACTCCTCGTCGGTGGTCACCGGCTATGCCGCCATGCTGACCAGCGTGGTCGACCTCAGCCCCAGCAACGCCTGGGCGGTCGGCCAGGGCGCCACCGGCACGCTTCTCGAGCACTGGAACGGCACCGCATGGAGCACCGTGACAGTGCCCGATCCCGACTTCACCCCGGGTGCCGGCGAGACCCTTTCGGCCAGTTCGGCCAGCGACATCTGGCTGGTGGGCACGACCTTCAACCTCACGACCGACGCCACGGTCGCTGAGGCGCTGCACTTCAACGGCACCTCCTGGTCGGTCGTGCCGATGCAGCAGCCGGGCACGAACACCCCGACGATCGCCGCGGTGACCGACCTATCCGCGAGCAACGCATGGGCTGTCGGCGAGGACATCGGCGCGACCTCGGCAGTCGGCGGCAGCGCACTGACCGAGCACTGGAACGGCACCAGCTGGACCATCGTCCCCAGCCCGACGCCGGGCGCGGATCCCGAGCTCACCGGCGTTGCCGCCCGCGGGAGCAGCGACGTGTACGCCGTCGGGAGCGATGTGCCCAGCGTCAACGGCGGGGCGGGGCAGGCCATGATCCTGCGCTGGAACGGCAGTGCCTGGTCGGCTGATCCCGTCCCGTCCGGCGACATCTCGCTGTTCGGTGCCGCTACCGTGCCGGGTGCCGCTAACGAGTGGGCCGTCGGCACGCTCTCCAACGGTCCGGTGATCCTGAGCCACAGCTGATCAGTCACCGGCCCGTCCGCGAGGGGGATCTGGCCCGTGACCCGGCAATGCGCGGGTCGCGGGCCAGGTCGACGTCCCGTCCGGGATGGCCGCGCGGCCGCTGCAGGCTGTGGGCACCGGTCTCGTTTTGGGGCTTCGCGGCGACTGCGGTATAGATGTAGTTCCCGTCACCGCGAAGGTGGCGGGAACGATGTGCGGTCGGCCTCGGCCACCATGGCCATCCTCGGGACCGGGGATCTGGCAAGCGGCCGGCGCGCTTCGTGCTTGGTGAGTTTCGGCGCTGGCCAGGCTGGCCAGGGCCGCCGCGCAGCGACCAGACCCGTGGCGAACGCGGCGCAGCCTAACGCGTCACCCGCGGGGAACACCCCCGCGACCCCCCCAAAGCGCCCGGCATGGGGCACGTGCCGGGTGCGAGGTGGAGCGCCCGGAGCGAGGTGGCAAGATGGCTCCACCTGTGGGCAAGGGCCCGGTGCACAGCGCCACGATGGCGCGGGTGCGGGAAGGAGCAGGTCAACCGGTAATGAGGCATCCGGAGACCAGTGCGCGGCAGGTCGGCGTGCCGCAGACCTCGGTCAGCCTTGCCGGGCTGCTGCGGCCAGTGACCGGCACGCAGGCAGCAGCCAACGGCGCACAGCCGCAGCTGGCCTCCGCGGAACAGGCGCCGGAGGAGGCGCCCGAGCCCGCCCTTCCGCCGGGTCAGTACATCCCGAAGGCATGGCCGGTGCTGCACTACGGCCCGGTTCCCAAGTTCCACCCCGGCACGTGGGACCTGCGCGTGCTCGGCGCCACCGAGTCGGGGCGCGAGCACCGGTGGAGCTGGGCTGAGCTCGGCAGCCTGCCGCGCTGCCGGGTCGTTGCGGACTTCCATTGCGTGACCAAGTTCACGATTCCCGCCGTCGCCTGGGAGGGGATCGCAGCCGCAGAGCTGCTGCGGGCCGCACCTCCAGCCGACGCCGTGACGCACGTCATGATCTGGGCCGACTTCGGCTACAGCGCCAACCTGGCGATCGCCGACTTCGCCGCCGACGACACGTTGCTCGCCACCCACCGCGACGGCGCCGAGCTCACCCCCGAGCACGGCTACCCGATGCGGATCGTGGTCCCGTCCCGCTACGCCTGGAAGAGCGTGAAGTGGGTCCGCGCCATCGAGTACCTGACCTGCGACCGCAGGGGCTTCTGGGAGGAGCGCGGCTACCACAACACCGCCGACCCGTGGCGCGAGCAGCGGTACTCGTATCAGGAACTGCCCGGCGAGGGCCCGGCACTGTGATCGTGCGGCGCTAGGGGAAGCTGAAGCCCGTCACGATGGTGATCATGGTGCCCTTAGGCGCCTGGCCGGTAGGCGTGTAGCTCATGACGGTGTTACCAAAGACGCCCTTGTCGACGGTGACCTGGAAGCCTGCCTGCTCCAGTTCCATGGTGGCCGCGTGGACGCTCAGGCCGTCCACATCCGGGATGCTGACCTGGGGCGGCCCGTTGGAGACCTGCACGGTCACGACCTCGCCCTTGGTGATCGGGGTGCCCGCGACCGGGGACTGGCTGATGATCGTGCCCTGCGGCTGGCTGCTGGACACCGTTTGCTGCTGCAGCTGGTACCCGCCGGACTGGGCCTCGCCCTGCGCGGCGGAGAACTGCTGGCCGACGAAGCTCGGCAGCGGCGGGCCCGCGCTGACCGTGATGGCGACCGGCTTGGGCTGTGGCCAGCTGGTTTCGGCCACAGGGCTGGTGCTGATCACGACGCCGACCGGGATGGTGTTCGACGCGGCGGTGGTCACCGGGCCGGGGGTCAGGCCCGCCTTTCGCAGCTCGGCTTCGGCGGCGGCCTCGGTCAGCCCGGTCACCTGCGGGACGCCGATCATGACCGGGCCGGTGGACTCGATGATCGTCACCGTGGCGCCCCGCTTGACGCTGCTGCCGATACCGGGGTCTGTCGCCGCGACGTCGCCCTTGGCGACGGTGTTGCTGTGCTCGCCCTGGCCGACCTTCACGGTGAAGCCGAGATTCTGCAGCTCGGAGCCTGCGGTACTGGCCGCCATCCCCGTTACCTGGGGCACGGTTGCGTACTGCCCGTCAGTGACCCACCAGGTGATCAGGCCGATGATCAGGGCCGCGGCGACACCCAGGCCCAGGTAGACGAACTTGCGGCTGAACAGCCAGCGTTGCAGCGTCGGCTCGCCGCGGTACCTGCCCGCCCGCCGCGGCGGGTAGGCAGGCCCGTCGCCGTCGCTGTAGGGCAGGCCGCCGTAGGGCAATCCGTCGTAGCCGACGCCGGCGGCCGGCACGACCAGCGTGTGGTTGGCGTTCGCCGGGGGGGCGGGCGGCGGACTGTACTCGTTGCCCGGCATCGGGCTGAACCCGCTGCCCGGCGCCTGGCCGAACCCGCTGCCCGGCGGCTGGCCGTAGCCGCTGGCGGGGTCGTCTTCGTTGAACCACGGGAACCCGGCCGGATCCACCGATGGCACGGGGCCGCTGATCCGGGCCGGCTGGTTTGGCAGCAGCTGACCGGGCTGCTGGTCAGCGGGCCCGGCGACCGGCAGCCCGCTGCGGGCGTCGGAAATCGCCTGCAGGAACTGGCCGGCGTCGCCGGGCCGGAGGTCTGGATCCCGGTTCGTGGCCAGGGCCACGAGTGCATCCAGCGACAGCGGCAGGCCGGGCACCAGGCTGGACGGGGCCGGAACCACGTCGCTGACGTGCTTGTGGGCCACCGCGAGCGGGCTCTCGCCGGTGTGCGGCTGCACGCCGGTGAGCATCTCGAACAGCATCACGCCGGCCGCGTACACGTCGCTGCGGGAGTCTGAGGCGCTGCGGGTCACCTGCTCGGGCGCGAGGTAGGCGGCGGTCCCGATGAGCATCCCGGTCTGCGTGTGGCTGGCCTGCGATGCCGCCCTGGCCAGCCCGAAGTCGGCGACCTTGACAATGTTGCCGGCGCCGAGCAGGACGTTTTCCGGCTTAACGTCACGGTGCACAATGCCGGCCTCGTGCGCCGCGGCCAGGCCGGCCAGCACCCCGCTGATGATGTCGAGCGCCTCGCGCGGCTCGAGCCTGCCACGGGAGCGCATCAGCTCGCGCAGCGTCTGGCCGGGAACGTACTCCATGACCAGGTACGGCAGGTGCCCGTGGCTGCCCTGGTCATAGACGGCCACGACGTTCGGGCTGGACAGCCGCGCCGAGGACCGCGCCTCGCCGGTGAACCGGCGGACGAAGTCGGGATCGTGGGCCAGTTCCGCGTGGGCGACCTTCAGCGCGACCGTGCGGTCGAGCTTGGTGTCGGTGCCCAGGTAGACCGTTGCCATCCCGCCCCGGGCAATCCAGGAACCCACCCGGTACCTGCCGTCGAGCAGCTGCCCGGCCTGGAGGCGGGAGAGCGTGGTGTCCATCGGGAGCAGTGTAAAGGCCGTTACGCGTCCGTGCGCGGCTAACTGCGGCTCAGCAGCCCTTCCATAGCTGCTGGTGACGGTCCTATCGCAAAACGTGGCCATAGTAACCTGCCTGGGCGGACAACGGCCCGGGAATGCGAGGTGGCACATGAGCCTGGCGAGCTCGGCGAGCCCGGAGCGGATCGTGGTGGCAGGCGGCGGGCTGGCCGGCCTGCGCACCGTCGAGGAGCTCAGGGCCACGGGATACGCGGGCACGGTGACGCTGGTGGGCGCCGAGGTGCGGCTGCCGTACGACCGGCCGCCGCTGTCCAAGCGGCTGATGCTCGGCGAGCTGGATGACACCACACTTCGTGACGATCTGGACGCGCTCGGGCTGGAACTGTGCCTCGGCCAGGCAGCGACCGGCCTGGACGATGGTGTGCTGCGCACCGGCCGCGCCGAGCACCGGTATGACCGTCTGGTACTGGCCACCGGGGCCACGCCGGTGGTCCTGCCGGGCAGCGGCAGGCAGCGGTTCCTGCGCACGCTGGACGATGCACTGGCGCTGCGGGCGCTGCTGCGGCCGGGGCTGCGGCTGGCGATCGTGGGGGCCGGCTGGATCGGCGCCGAGCTGGCCACGGCCGCGGCCGCAGCCGGGTGCCAGGTGATCGTGGTCGAGGCCGCGGCCGCGCCGCTGACCGCGGCCCTCGGCGCAGCGGCCGGCGCGCTGACCGCTCCGTGGTACGCCGAAGCCGGCGTCGAGCTCCGGCTCGGCCAGCAGGTCGCATCCGTCGAGCCGGGCGGGCTGGCGCTGGCCGGCGGCGGATGGCTGCCGGCCGACGAGGTCGTCACGGCGGTGGGGGTGCGGCCCGAGGTCGGCTGGCTGGACGGGTCCGGCATCGCGATCGAGAACGGGGTCGCCACCGACGAGCAGCTGCGCACCTCGCTGCCCGGGGTGTTCGCGGTCGGAGACTGCATGGCGTTCTGGTCGCTGCGATACCGGCGCAGGCTGCGGTTCGAGCACTGGGACGTGGCGCTCCGCGCGCCGGCGGTGGCCGCGGCCAACCTGCTCGGCGGCGCCGAGACTTATGACCCCGTCCCGTATTTCTGGTCCGAGCAGTTCGGGCGGATGATCCAGTACATCGGCTTCCACGGCGGGGCCGACCGGATGCTGCTGCGCGGCGACCCGGCGGCGCGGCAGTGGTCGGCGTGCTGGCTGACGGGCGACCTGCTGGTGGCGCTGCTGGCAGTGAACTCGCCGCGGGACCTCGCCCAGGGCCGGCGCATCGTCCAGGCGGCGGCCGCGGTCGACGCGGCCACGCTGGGCGACCCGCAGGCCGCGTTGCGCGACGCCGTCCTCGGCTGACCGCTCAGCTCGCCACGGGCAGCAGCGGCGGCTCGAGCAGGCGCAGCGTCGCGGTGTCGGCGTCGAGCTCGGCCGCGACCCCGATCGGGAAGGCCTGGAAGTAACCGCCGTGGCCGACGTTCGCCCAGGCGATCATCGGCACCCCGAGACCGCCGAGCCGCTCGGCCAGGATCTCCTCGACGGCCGCCGGCTCGCCGCAGCCGGTGAACGTCCCGGCCACGATCCCGGCGACGCCGTCCAGGTAGCCGGACCGGCGCAGCTGGGTGAGCATGCGGTCCAGCCGGTAGTCGGCCTCGTTCTCCTCCTCGACGAGCAGGATGCCGCCCCGGGCCGGCCACGACGTGCCGGTGCCGAGCGAGGATGTCAGCAGCGTCAGGTTGCCGCCGAGCGTGACGCCGCTGGCTGTCCCGCCGGCCAGCCGGGTGGCCATCGGATAGCGGATCTCGGTGGCCCGCTCGGGGTGCATCAGCGCGCGGAGCATCGAGCCGAACGAGTAGTGGATGGCCGCGCCGGATGACACCACCATCGGGCTGAGCAGCGAGGCCCAGCCGAGCTTGCTGGCCACCGCCTCGAGCACGGCCGTCACGTCCGAGTAGCCGGCCAGCACCTTCGGCGGCAGCCCGGCGACGCCGTCCCAGTCCATGGCCTCCAGGGTGCGCTGCGCACCGGAGCCGCCGGTGGCGAAGACGATGCCCGCGATGCCGGGATCGGTCAGCGCGGCCCTGAGATCGGCCGCCCGCATCCGGTCGTCACCGGCCAGGTACCGGCGCATGCTGCCCTGATCGCGGGCTGACGGGTAGAGCACCGGGTCGAGCCCGGCGAACCGCAGCACGTCGAGGCCGACCTCGAGCTGGGCGGCCGGAGCCGGGCTGCTGACCGAGAGCACCGCCACCCGGTCGCCCGCCCTGAGTGCGGGGGGCCGCGCGATGCCGGCAGATCGCGTGCCTGCGTCCGAAGGCGTCATCCAGTGGGGCTCCGGTTCAGAGTGGGACTCGATGGTGTCATCGAGGCCTCATGCGACCAGCAACCTGGTCTTCGGCGGTGTTTGACGAGAGCCCCATTGTGGGAAACTCTTCAGACGTGGCACAGATCGACCCCCCGGCCGACGCCATCGTCGGTGACTGGCTGACCATCCCAGAGGCTGCTGACCGGCTCGGACTTCCGGTGAGCCGGGTCAAGCAGCTACTCCGCGACCGCAAGCTGCTTGCGGTCCAGCGCCCCAGCGGCGCCTTCAGCGTTCCCGCTGCGTTCCTGGACGGCGATCAGGTCGTCAGGGGTCTGCACGGCACGCTCACCCTGCTCTTTGACTGCGGATTCGACGAGGTAGAGGCGCTGCGCTGGCTGTTCACCTCGGACGAGTCGCTGCCCGGTACGCCGATCCAGGCGATCGCCGAGCACCGCGCCAAAGAGGTCAACCGGCGGGCGCAGGCGCTCGCGTACTGACCTCGGTCAGTCGCTGCGCGCCGTCGCGACGACGGCCAGCTCGGCGAGGGCCAGCTTGGCCTCGCCGGTCATCGGCGCGTGCTCGAGCGCGGCCAGTCCCTCGGCGACGCTGGAGTCGATCATCAGCTCGCATTCGGCCAGGGCGCCGGTTTCGGTGAGGATCGAGCGGATCTGCT
>Ga0208725_1000026_pt1 | contig 31052 bp, 28 predicted proteins | sample MicForSoSWNH13_O_FD_188004 | JGI IMG/M metagenome (GOLD analysis project Ga0208725, IMG submission 188004) | Forest soil microbial communities from Harvard Forest Long Term Ecological Research site in Petersham, Massachusetts, USA - MetaG HF011... | ecosystem: Environmental > Terrestrial > Soil... | reverse complement strand
GAGCGTGGCGCTGCAGCGCGCGGGCGAGGCCGCGCCGGACTGGCTCGGCGGGACCAAGATCGGTGCGTCGATCAAGGAGTTCAACGACGTCTACGGCAGACGCGGGATGGCGCGGGGCGCGATCGTCGTGATCATCTCCGACGGCTGGGACACCGGCGACCCCGCGGTGCTGCGGCGCGAGATGGAGCGCCTTTCCCTGGTCGCGTTCCGGATCGTGTGGGTGAACCCGCGGACCAAGAGCGCCAGCTACCAGCCGCTGGCCGGGGGGATGGCCGCGGCCTGGCCGCACTGCGACGCCGTGGTGAGCGCGCACACACTCGCTGCGCTCGACCAGCTGGCCGCTGCGCTGGCCGACCCGGCTCGCCGCCGCGCGCAGGTACCCCCCGGTCGGGCCGCCGCCCAGCCGGTCTGATCGGGCCGAGTTTCATGGTCGCGGTGGACTTGTTGCTGCATGTGCTGAAAACCCACCACGATCATGAAATAGCCGGGCGCTTGTCCTTGCGCTGCTTGTGCTTGACCGAGATTCCGCCGAACACGCAGGCGCCCTGGATCCGCAGCACCGGGGAATCGGGGGATTCGGATTCGGGCGTCTCGTCCGCGACGTCCCGGCCGCCGAACACCGCGACACCCGAGTCGACGACCCGTATCTCCGGCGGGACCGTGATCGAGATCCCACCGAACACCGAAACCGCCTTTATGGTGATGATCTCCCGGCCCGGCAGGATCGCGTCGCGCAGGTCGAGATCGGCGCCGCCGAAGACGGTCACCACCGTGCTGGACGGCGGGACCCGCCACCGGCCCTTCCTGACCGCGCCGCCGAAGATGGCGACGATCGGCCCGCCGTGATAGGAGCGCTCCAGCGCCGAGCCGGCCGCCGGCGCCGCCGCGCCGGCCGGGACGGGCAGGTCATCCAGCAGCGGCACCAGGTCCGCCTGGGTCTTGGCCGCGTAGATCGAGTCGAGCCGCTCCGAGTGCTCCTGCGCACTCAGCCGGCCCTCGGCGAGCGCCTCGCTGAGCACCGACGCGGCGCGGTCCCGGTCCGCGTCGGACGCCCGCAGCCGGGAATTTGAGTTGAAGGCCTGGGGGTCCATCCAGCTATTGTCAGCCTGCAGCGGCGTCGTGGATAGGGGACCAGATGGGCCACATCGAGGTCGCGCACGTGAGCCACGTCCTTCCGGACGGGCGGATGCTCCTTGACGACGTGTCGTTCCGGGTCGGCGACGGCATGGTCGCCGCACTCGTCGGGCCCAACGGCGCGGGAAAGACCACGCTCATGCGGCTGGCCGCCGGAGACATGCCGCCGCAGTCCGGATCGGTCAGCTCCAGTGGCGGCCTCGGCGTCATGCGGCAGTTCATCGGCGGCATCCGGGACGGCTCGACCGTGCGTGACCTGCTGCTGTCCGTCTCGGCGCCCCGCGTGCGGGAGGCCGCAGCCCAGCTGGACGCCGCAGAGCTCGTGATGATGGAACGCGATGACGAGCGGGCCCAGCTGCGCTACGCGGCGGCGCTGGCCGAGTGGGGCGATGCCGGCGGTTACCAGGCCGAGGTGCACTGGGACTCCTGCTGTACCGCGGCGCTGGGTGTGCCCTACGACCGCTGCCGCTGGCGCGAGGTTCGGACCCTTTCCGGCGGCGAGCAGAAGCGGCTCGTGCTCGAGTCCCTGCTCCGGGACCGGACCGAGGTCCTGCTGCTGGATGAGCCGGACAACTACCTGGACGTGCCGGGCAAGCTCTGGCTCGAGGAGCAGCTCGCGGCGACACCCAAGACCGTGCTGCTGGTCAGCCACGACCGCGAGCTGCTGGCGAACTGCGCCAAGCGGATCATCACCGTGGAGGACCGCAACGTCTGGGTGCACGGCGGCGGGTTCGCGACCTACGCGCAGGCGCGCCGGGACCGCAACGAGCGGCTCGACGAGCTGCGTCGCCGGTGGGACGAGGAGCACGAGAAACTGAAGCAGCTGGTGCGGATGTACCGGCAGAAGGCGTCGTACAACTCGGACATGGCCTCCCGGCTGCAGGCCGCGGTGACCCGGCTGCGCAAGTTCGAGGAGGCCGGGCCGCCCGAGCTGGCGCCCCGGGAGCAGAACGTGCGGATGCGGCTGCGCGGCGGGCGCACCGGCAAGCGGGCCGTGATCTGCGAGAACCTGGAGCTCACCGGGCTGATGCACCCGTTTGACCTGGAAGTCTGGTACGGCGAGCGGGTGGCCGTGCTCGGCTCCAACGGGTCCGGCAAGTCACATTTCCTGCGGCTGCTCGCCGGGGAGCAGGTGCAGCACACGGGCGTGGCCAGGCTGGGAGCGCGGGTGGTTCCGGGGATCTTCGCCCAGACGCATGCCCGGCCGGACCTGGCAGCGCGGACCGCGCGGGAGATCCTGATGACCTCCCACGCGATGCTGCCCAACGAGGCCATGGCGGCGCTGGCCAGGTACGAACTGCAGTCCAGCGCCCAGCAGCCGTTCGAGACCATGTCCGGCGGTCAGCAGGCGAGACTGCAGATCCTGCTGCTCGAGCTGGCCGGGTCCACGCTGCTGCTGCTCGACGAGCCGACCGACAACCTCGACCTGGCCAGCGCCGAGGCTCTGCAGGAGGGCCTGGAGTCGTACTCGGGCACGGTGCTGGCCGCCAGCCACGACCGATGGTTCGCACGCGCCTTCGACCGGTTCGTGGTGTTCGGTGCCGATGGCGAGGTGTATGAGGCGCCGGAGCCCGTCTGGGACGAGGCTCGCGTGGACCGGCCGCGCTAACCGCGGTCTTGCTAGGCTTGCCGAATCATGGAACCTGGCTATCGGACGGCCGGTTCCGCGGTAGCCAAGCAGAGGGGTGTGCGCCTGTGAAGAAGCTGTTGTTGCTGGCCGTCGTCGCGGCCGGGGTCTTCGCCGTATGGCGTAAGGTTCAGGCCGATCGCGCCGAGCTTGACCTGTGGACCGAGGCGACAACGGACGACGACTAGCCCTCCCACGCCCCGGCCGTGTCGGCGCACGAAGGTGATCAGGCGAGCGGCGCGATACCGGTCTCGCTGGTCTGTTGCGGCCTGATCGGCACGGTAGTCAACGACGGCGGCATGGTGGATCGGGCGTATGCCGAGGCCATCGCCACCCAGGGGGTCGTGACCGGCACTGCCGCGTATGCCAGGTGCATGGCGCAAGTGCACCAGGCCCGGGGGCGGTCCACGGTGGACGTCCTGCAGACCATATTCCCCGACAGCCAGGCCCGGGGGCAGGCCGCGCACCTCGCGCTCGACCGTTCCTTCTGCGACGCCGTCGGCCGCATGGGCGCGACCCCGGCGCCCGGAGCCGCGGCTGCCATCGAGCAGCTTTCCAGCGCCGGCATACGGATCTGCGTGATCACTGGCTTCTCCCGCCGCGTGATGACCGTGGTGCTTGACACCCTGGGCTGGTGGGACCGCATCGACCTGGCCCTGTCCCCCGAGGACGTGCCCAGGGGCTCGCCGTGGCCGGACCTGATCCTGGCGGCGATGCTCCGGCTCGGCGTGACCGACGTGCGCGAGACGGCGGTAGCGCACGACACTCAGGCCGGCATCCTTTCCGGTCGGCGGGCGGGTGCCGGTGTCCTCGCCGGAATCCTTGGCGGAACGCACCGCGGGGACCGGCTGAGGCAGGCCGGGGCCACCGACCTGATCCAGGGCATTGCCGACCTGCCAGGGCTGCTGATCGCCCCCGAGGAGCCGACCCCGGCCCACGAACCGTCGGCCACTGCAGCTGATCCCGCCACTATGGCCGACGCCGTGGCCGATGAGGCCACGCGTACCCGTCGGCCCGGCGGGGCCGGAGGCCGGATGGCCGGGTAGCCGGGCCGTTCGGGCCCATGGCCACGCTGCGATCAGCGACTCGCGCAGGTACTCTTTAGGGCGGCGCGGAAGTGTTGGGGCTATAGCTCAGCTGGAAGAGCACCTGCTTTGCAAGCAGGGGGTCACGAGTTCGAGTCTCGTTAGCTCCACCAGGCAAAACGTCTCGGGCCGGATCTCGAAATCGGCTTCTGACCACCGAGGCTGACCACAGTACGGCTTCATCCGGAGCCGCCGAGCAGCTTGTTGAGCCTGGTCAGGGCTTCCCGCTGGGCGGTCTCGTCTACGTGTAGATCTGCCGCGGCGCCGGGCCCTTCTTGCCGTAACGACCCGATGTACCATTCGAATATGGCAGTTCTTGCCTTGCACGTCCCCGGGCATAGCATCCGCCCGGTGGGGCTGGGGCTTCTGCTGGTGATCGTTCTATTGGCGGCCCTAGCGGCGGTCGCTTACTTCTTCGGCCGCGAGTACGTCAACATCGGTCGTCGCGGCCCTGGACGTGAACAGTCTCTCCGAGACTGGTTCATGCTCGGCCTGACGATCCTCGGCGTGATCGTCCTCGTCGGGCGCTACTGGAAATAGCGGTCAGTAGGGCACGAAACTACCCCTCTCCGTCTTCCCGTCTGCGTAGTGCGTTCACGAGCTTGCGCCAGCCTTTTGCGATCTGCTGCCCCTTCCAGGCTTGCGCTTCCGCTATCCCCGCCGCGGCCTGTCGGAGACGTGTTGGCGTCTCGGCCGCAGGGGCGGGCGCCTCAGCCTGACTCTCGGGCTCCCGATCCGGGTCGTCCTCGGCCTTGGTCAACGTGTGCATGACTTCCTCCTCGGCGGCGGGCCTCCTTCTGTGGCTGCCACCTTGAGGTTCGCCGTAAGGCACACACCACCGCATCGGCCGAATGCCTTATCTACGCCCCGGCATGGGTCTTAGGTGCGGCTGTTCGTGGGGCCGGGGACTTTAGAGGCGCTGCTGCTGGCTGGGCTTGTTAAGGTCCAAGAAACGAGGAGGTGGCTATGGCGCGGAAGATGCCGTTCAGGATCGGGGCCGACGCCAGCTGCAGCGATGGAGCCTGCGGTCATGTGAGCCGCATAATCGTCGACCCGGTCGCCCGGGAGCTCACTCATCTCGTCGTCGACCAGAAGAACCGGAATGGCTCAGGCCGGCTTGTTCCTATTGACCTTGTCGACGCTACGACGGGTCAGCTCCGGCTTCGCTGCACCCTCGCCGAGTTCCAGGCGCTCCAACCCGCCCAGGAGACTGAGGTCGTGCCGGACCTCGACCCCACCGGGCGCCAAGACTCCTCTCGAAGGGTGAACTTTCTTCCTGCATCCTTCGGAGCTTTTGTGCCCGGTATGCGCGGCACTGCCCGGCCGGAAGCCCCGCAGAAGGTCACTGTCGACTCCGTCCCATCCGGTGAGGTAGACATCCGCCGCGAACTGACCGTCTGTGCGACCGACGGCGAGATAGGCCAGGTCCAGGGACTGGTCGTGGAACCTGGCGGCCACCACGTAACCCACGTGCTCCTCCAGGGGCACAGGTGGGGCCGCAAGGAAGTGGCTGTCCCGATCGGCGCTGTGACCAAGATCGGGACTCTTCTTATCCATCTCAGCCTCACCAAACACCAGGTGAAAGACCTGCCGTCTGTGGACATTGATCACCCAGTGGGGTAGATGCGATCAACGGCATGGTCGAGCGGTTTTCGGCACGCTGCTGAATTGGTGAGACACACGTACAAGGTGAAGGCCACGCGAGCAGGCAGTGGTCCGTCATCGCCTCACAAGGAACCAGCGCCAGAAGCGGCGTGTCCGCATCAGGCGAGGCCAGTCACGGAGCGGGGGCCCGGGGGAAACATTGTGGATGCACCGGCCCTCACCGCCGGGGAGCAAACAGCTATCGTGGCAGTCTCCCCAGCAATGTTTGCAGTGACGAATCTGCGACACCTGACTCCCCGGCAAGAACGTGGACCGTCTCGCCTTTCATGTCTTCTTGACACGGTACAGGCGCACCGCGGGAGACCCGCAGGGCAAGCAGTTGCCAGTCCATGCCCTAGCGAGAGCACAGGCTGCTGAGTAGCGATTTGTGTCAGGTGACGAGGTGCCGCAGTTCGGTCTGAGCGCGTTCGACGAGGTTCCGGGCGGTGTGGCCGGAGACGCCGAGGTGACGGCCGATCTGACGGAATGACCGTTCCGGTTGGCCGTCGAGGCCGTATCGCAGGATCAGTGCGTCGGCTTGGCGTGGGTCCATGCGGGCCAGGGCGGAGCGGGCGGCGGCGGCGAAACCCTGTGCGATGGCGGCGCGTTCCGGGTCGGTGAGGGTGTAGCCGGGTGCGGGCAGTTCCTCGTCGTCCTCGGTGGCTGTGGTGTGGAGTTGCCCGTTGAGTGCCGCGACGGTTGCCGGTGAGATACCCAGCGCGGCGGCGGCCAGGTCCAGGCCGCCGGCCACAGACAGGAGGTTGACCAAACAACCAGAAGGTTGACCAAATGGTGATACTTCCGTGCTTGACCAGCACCATTAGGTTCCGTCAGGTTGGCAGGCAGGTTCGTCTAGTTGAGGGGGCTGGATGCAGCAAACCGGAGGCCGGTCTGAGTCGGCGTCAGCTCGTGTGCGGAACCGTAGATCACGGTGGGTTCGGCCTCGGGTGGCGCTGATAGGGGCTGGGATCGCGGCGCTGGCGCTCGCGGCGGGAGCCTGCAGCAGCAGCAACAGCGCGGCCTCGGGGGCGGCTCCGCTGAAGGGGGGCACCGCCGTCCTGGCCGAGCCGCCCTCGCAGACCCCGAGCTACATCTTCCCGTTCATGGCCCCCGAGGACTCCAGCAACCAGAACCTGTTCGACTTCACCTACCTGATGTACCGGCCGCTGTACTGGTTCGGCCAGGGTAGCCAGCCGGTGGTCGACCCGTCGCTCAGCCTGGCCTACCCGCCGACCTTCAACGGCACGAATGTGACGATCAAGCTCAAGCACTACGTGTGGTCAAACGGGACGACGGTGACCGCGCAGGATGTCGTGTTCTGGATCAACATGATGAGGGCGCTGCCGCAGGACTGGTTCGGTTCCGTGCCTGGCGGGTTCCCGACGAACGTCTCGGACGTCAAGGCGATCAGCTCGACCGAGCTGACCATGACGATGAACAAGGCGTACTCGCCGACGTGGTTTCTCTACAACAACCTGAGCCAGATCACCCCGATGCCCGCGGCCTGGGACCGGACCGCGTCCGGTCCCAGCAGCTGCGCCACGACGGTCAGCGACTGCGCTGCGGTGTACAACTACCTCAACGGCCAGGCTAAGGATCTGAGCAGCTACGCGACGTCGCCGATCTGGGGCATCGTGGATGGGCCGTGGAAGCTGAGCGCGTTCAGCTCCGACGGCCATGTCACGTTCGTGCCGAACAAGTCCTACTCTGGGCCGGTCAAGCCGAAGCTCGCCGCCTTCCAGGAAGTGCCGTTCACCACGGACTCCGCAGAGTACGACGTACTGCAGTCTTCAAACAGCAGCACCAAGATCGACGTCGGCTACATCCCGCCCTCCGACCTGCCGGCCAAGCCGGCCGGCGCGGCGCTCGGGGCCAACCCCCTGGCCTCGAAGGGCTACACGCTGGCCCCGCTGTATGCCTGGGGCATCGGCTTCTACGTGATGAACTTCCAGTCCACCACCGGCAACGGCCCAATCATCCGGCAGCTGTACTTCCGGCAGGCGATGGCCTACCTGATGGACCAGGAGGGCGTCATCAACGGACCGCTGCGCGGCTACGGCTCGGTCACCGTGGGCCCGGTCGGCAACGTCCCGGTGACGCAGTTCCTGTCCTCGAAGGGCAAGCAGGGCGACCCGTTCCCGTTCAGCATCGCCAAGGCCAAGGCGCTGCTGTCCAGCAACGGCTGGAAGGTGGTCCCAGGCGGGGCCACCACCTGCACCGATCCGGCCAAGTGCGGGCCGGGGATCGCTCAGGGGAAGACCCTGAGCTTCAACTTCCCGTACGCCAGCGGCTTGAGCTGGCTCGCGTCGGAGATGACCGAGTTGCAGTCGAACGCGGCGGAGGTGGGCATCAAGCTGAACTTGCAGCCCCAGCCGATCAACCAGCTCACCGCGGTGTCGGCGGCCAACTGTGTGGCCGTCAAGATCTCATGCGACTGGGACCTGGCCAACTACGAGGGCTTCACGTTCTCGCCGGACTACCTGCCGACCGGCGATGTGCTCTACAAGACCGGCGCAACGTCAAACTACGGTGCCTACAGCAACGCGGAAAACGACGCGATGATCGAGAATACGCTGACCAGCTCGAACCTGTCCTACATGTACACCTGGCAGGATTTCCTGGCGACGCAGCTGCCGTTTGAGTGGCAGCCGTTCCCCGCCTATCAGATCACCGAGGTCGCGAACAACCTCAAGGGCGTCATACCGCAATCATCGACGCTGTCCATCAACCCTGAGAACTGGTACTTCGTGAAGTAGCGCTCAGCGCAGGCGCTGCATCCTGTAATGGAGGTGAATAACACCGCTTCGGAAGCGGCGCTCGGCCAGGAGCTCGAGCTGAACGCGGACGCCGTCCGGCAGTGCGCGCTTTCCGCCGCCGACGATGACCGGGGTGAGGAACAGGTGGCACTCGTCGACCAAGCCCGCGGCAATCGCCTGGCCAGCGAGTTCGGCACCGCCGACCGTGATGTCGCTGGCCGAGGATTCCTTGAGCTGGATGACCGCCGTGGGGTCGAATTCGCGCTCGACCCGGGTCCGCCCGCTCGATGGCGCCTGCAGCGTCCGGGAGTACACGACCTTGTCGGCCGCTCGCCAGAGCTCCGCGAAGTCCCGGCCCTCCGGGGATTGACCGCTGCTGGTTGGCGCGGTCTCCCAGAACACCATCGTCTCGTACATCCGGCGTCCATAGAGGTAGGTGCCGATCGGCCGCTCGAGATCATTGATGAACGCAAGCACCTCGTCATCGGGCGTGCCCCAGTCGAAGTTGCCTTGCTTGTCCTCGACGTATTCATCAAGCGACGTGATCGCCGAGTAGATCAGCTTGGCCACATCAGTCCCCTGTTGTCATTGAGCGCTGCTGTTCGGTGCAGCGGAGAGCGCCGCGATGGTGTGCTCGGCCCATTGGAGACTAGCCCGGTGGACTGCCAGCCCGTGGTCGAGGGCAAGGCGCGGGTGGGAGCCGTCCATTCCGGCCGCTGCCGCGTACCGCTCCAGGCCCGCGGTGAATTCCGCGAGCGCGTCAGCAAGGCTCCGCACGAACGCGACCACCTCTTCCGGAGGGAACAGGTGCTCCATCATCACGAAGCGCATGAGATGCAAGCCGAGATCACGCGAGACCGTGGCGGGTTCCACGGGGGTGCGCAGCCAGCTCCTGTTGACCGCGCGCCCTGCCTCGGTGGGCTCGTACACGCGACGATGCCGGGCTGACTGGCCGTTCTGGCCGGACGGCGTCTGAGCCTGGACCAGTCCTTTTAGCTCCAGGCGGCGCAGCGCCGGATACAGCGCGCCGGAGCTGGGCTGGTAGATGCCCATCGGCGTGGCAGCGAAGATTCGCTTCAGGTCGTAGCCGGATGACGGCGCCATGCAGATCAGGCCGAGCAGTATCTGCTCGAACGAGGTGAGTTGCCGCCCGTCCATGACGAGACTCTACCTTGCCAGCATAGGTCGAAACGACCTATGCTTCCGGTTGAGTGAGGGCAGGCGGTCTTCACAACGTCCCGAAAGGTCCTTTTACGTGGACACGAGCGGTGATGCACCGCGAGACGCCGGAGACACCGCGGCCGGGGGCGGCCAGCTCCGCTCGATCGCGATGATCGTGGTCTTCTACATTGCCGTCCCGCTCGCTGTCTACTTCGCGCTGCGCTCGGCCGGCTGGACCTCCGAGACGGCCCTGCTGCTGAGCGGGGTGTTTCCCGCCTTTGGCCTGGCCGTCTCAGCCATCCGGAACCGGCGGCTCGACGTTGTCGGTGCTCTGGTGCTCACCGGGATCGTTGTGAGCTCGGTCGTCGGCCTGGTCAGCCACAGCGCGAGACCGCTGCTGATCGAGGGATCGGTGCCCACGGCCGTATTCGGTGTGGCGTGCCTGGGTTCGCTTCGGGCACGGCGCCCGCTGATGTTCAGCCTCGCTCTGGAGTTCACCGGGCCGGATACCGCCAAGGGTCGCGAGATGACCGGGCTCTGGCAATACGAGCCCTTCCGGCGCATCTTCCGGATCATCACGACGGTGTGGGGCGTCGGCTTTCTCCTCGAAGCCGCCTTGCGGGTGGTCATCGTGTACGGCACCTCGACCGGAACTGCCCTGGTCAGCTCGATGGTCACGCCGTTCCTGTTCGTGGGCATCTTGTCGGCATGGACGGTCGCCTATGGCGCGCACCACAGGAAGAAGGGTGAACGCGAGGCCGCCGCAATCAGCCAGAGATCAGGATCAGGTCACGTTAGTCCGGCCTCCCCGGAGGTCACGAGGGCGCCAGACCTCACCTGATCCGGAGATATGTCGCCGGACGCGGTCCCGGGGCCGCCGAATAATTCACACTGCGGAAGGCAGACATCGGCGATCCGTCCGTCACAATAGAGAGCGCAATCCACACACTGGCGCTCGGTGCGAGGCTGTTCCAGCCATGACCACAGAGGATTACCGCGGCACGCCGGAGGGGCTCGCCGGCGCCCTGCGCGGCCATCGCCAGATCGGGGAGCCGAGGGCGTTCTCGGCCATGATCGAGGCCCTGCGGACGTTGCAGGACCGGATGGCCGCGGCCGACCCGCCGGAGGAGCTGGCCGGCCAAGTGGCGCGCCAGCTTACGGAACTGGCTGACCGGCTCGGCGCTTACGCCGTGCCCGAGCGTCAGCAGCTGGCTGGGCACATCAGCCAGTTGCCCGGCCGCGGCCAGGCCATGGCCCCGGTGATCCAGATCGAGGAGCACAGCGAGTTCAGCGCCCGCGGCCACGTCACGTTCGGCCGGTTCTACCTCGGCGGCAACGGCGCCGTGCACGGCGGGGCAATACCGCTCGCGTTTGACGAGCTCATGGGCAGGCTGGCCAACACCGGGCGGTCGCCGTCGCGCACGGCCTTCCTGCACGTGAACTACCGGCACATCGCGCCGATCGAGACCAGGCTCAGCATCGAGGCCAGGTTCGACTCCGAGTCCGGGCGCAAGCGGTTCCTGTCCGGCCGGATCAGGGACGGCGACACGATCTGTGCCGACGCCGAGGGCTTGTTCGTCGCGTTGCGGCCCGACCAGGCCTGACCCAGGGGTTCGGGCCTGACCTGGGCCGGATCTCGCCCGGCGGGACGAAGAACGGGCCGTCTTCGCGGCCGGCCGCCGTGCGCACGCCGATCGGTCACATTCTCGCCCTGCCAGGTGTCGGTGTAGTGACCGGAGAACGCCGCCGGCGAGTGGGCAGAACGCGTCGCCCAAGAAGGAGAATGCCATGCGAGTGTTCGTGGCGGGAGCGAGCGGTGCGATCGGAACCCGTCTCGTTCCCCAGCTCATCGGCCGTGGTCACGAGGTGATCGGCACCTTCACATCCTCTCCTGAGAAGGCGGAGAAGGTCCGTGCCCTTGGCGCCGAGGCCGTTGCGGTCGACCTGCTCGATGCCGCCGGCGTGCGCGAGGCCGTGCTGGCCGCCAAGCCCGACGCGATCATCCATCAGGCGACCGCTCTGGCCGGTGGCGGCTTTTCCAGGAAGCTCGACAAGACCTTCGCCCGGACGAACCGGCTCAGGACCGAGGGCACCGACGCACTCCTCGACGCCGCGCGCGAGGCGGGCGTGAACCTCTTCGTCGCCCAGAGCTTCGCCCCCTACCGGTACGCCCGGGAGGGTGGGATGGTCAAAACTGAGGACGATCCGGTCATCGCCGCCCCGGCCAAGGGCACTGAGCAGACGTTCGCGGCGATGGCTTACCTCGACAAGGCCGTCACCGGCGCCGGCGGCATCGCGCTCAGGTACGGGGGCTTCTACGGCGACGCCGACAACCCGCTGCTCAAGCCGGTGCGCAAGCGGCTGTTCCCCATCATCGGCAACGGCGAAGGCGTCATGTCGTACATTCACCTCGACGACGCGGCCACGGCCACCGTCGCGGCGCTTGAGCACGGCCAGTGCGGCATCTACAACATCGTCGACGACGACCCCGCACCGCTTCGCGAATGGCTGCCGGTGCTCGCCAGCGTCCTCGGCGCCAAGCCACCCCGCCGCATGCCCGCCTGGCTCGCGCGCCTCGTGGCTGGCGAGGACGCCGTCAACATGGGAACCGGGAGCCGCGGTGCCTCCAACGCCAAGGCCAAGCGCGAACTCGGATGGACGCTGCGTTATCCAAGCTGGCGGCAGGGCTTCGCGGCCGCCTACGGTTCCGCAGCCACGGACCCGTCCAGCAAGCCCGCCAGTGAAGTCCCGCGATGAGACAGGCTCCGGTCAGGAACCAAGGCGTCGCCACCGGAGCGCCTAAGACGGCTCCCCAACCCGTGCGCCGACGGGCACCGGTGCAGGAGCAGCCTCGAACAGCAGCAGTGCGATGTCGTCTTCGAGCCTGCGGCCGGTATGCGCCATGAGCCGTCCGAGCAGCTCGTCCGCGGCCATCTCAAGATCGGGCTTGCGCAGTGTGTCCGCGCAGGCCTCCAGCTGGAAGTACTGGCCGGCCCGGTCGCGCGCCTCCAGCAGGCCGTCGGTGTAGAAGAGCAGGCGGTCGCCCGGGGCGACCGAGAACGTGGCTGTCTGGATGTCGGGATGCAGGCCGAGCGGCGTCGCGTACGCATGGGGTGCCAGCGTCCGCAGGCTGCCGTCCGCTCCCAGCCGCAGTGGCGGCGGGTGGCCGCAGATGACCAGCTGGAGCCAGCCGCGCGGGTCGAACTCGGCGAAGACTGCGGTCACGAAGCCCTCGTCCCCTACCGCCCGCGTGACCGACTGGTCCACGGCCCTGGCGATCTCGGGGAGCGCCAGGCCAGGCTGGGCGCACGCGTCGCGAAAGCTGGTCATCGCGATGCTGGCCAGGCGAACCGCTGGCAGCCCCTTTCCGCGCGTGTCCCCGACGAGCCAGCGGGAGCGGCCTCCGTCGGAGACGACCTCCAGCAGGTCACCGCCCACCTGCGCCTCTGCCGCTGCCGAGATGTAGCGCGAGGCCAGCCGGCCCGCTGCGACCGTGGCCGGCACCTCACGCAGCACCGCGCTCTGCGCCACCCGGGCGACGGCGCGGACATGGCTGAGCCGCCGCTGCGCCGCGGTCCGCAGTACGGCGTTGACAACGGCGAACGCGGCCAGGAGCACCAGCACGCTGACCCGGGACGCGAAGCCCTCCGGATGCCCCGGCTGGTCCACCATCAGGCCGAGGCCCAGCAGCACCGCCCAGCCCGCAAGCGCAGCGGTGGCCACCGGGGCCAGCAGCAGGGAGGCCAGCAGCGGGCCGACGGCGAGCCAGGTGACCGGGATCAGCACCCGGCCGGCGTGGTAATGCACCGCCGCCGCGATCGCCGTGACGGCGAGCCACAGCAGCAGCGCAAACACGCGCTTGGCACGGCCCCGTGACGGCTGAGCAGGGCCTGACACGTCCAGCGGGATGCCGCTGCCGCCGCGCGCAAGTCGCAGGTCGGCGGGACGCCAGCCTCGTCCCAGCCGTAGCAGCCGCGGCAGCCCCGGCCGCCACAGCCCAGCGCCGGTCCTCGTGGCCGGCCGCGGACCGGAGTTCCTGTCTATGCCGAACTCTGCGGCTTCCCCCATCGGCCGCCCACCCTTCAGCTGTCTCGCGTCTCGGCTCCGCCCCCCCGCGCCAGTCATGACTATGCGGGTCAGCCCTTAACAGCGGCTCCTGGAACGCTGAGAACCGGCTCAGAGAAGATCACGGTGCACTCGGCATAACCTGAACGTTGCACCGGGCGTTGTCACATCCGCGGGCCGCCGGGTGTCACCACACTGAGACCCCGGCAACGAGGGAACATGACCGATGGCCGACAGTGACCTGCTCGCAGCCGCCTTCGAGGAACACCGCGGGCACCTCCGGGCGGTGGCCTACCGGCTGCTCGGCTCGACGAGCGATGCCGACGACGCGGTCCAGGACACCTGGCTGCGGCTCACCGGAGCGGATACCAGCGAGGTGGAGAATCTCGGCGGCTGGCTGACGACGGTCGTCGCGCGGGTGTCCCTCAACATGCTCCGGGCGCGCCGGCACCGGCACGAGGAGCCGGTCGGTGATTCCTGGCCCGGCGCCGCCGAGCTGGCGGCCATGACCGACGCCGGAGCCGGGCCCGGTGCCGCCCCGCCGAGCCGGGGCGGTGATCCCGAGGACGAGGCGGTGCTTGCGGACTCGGTCGGCCTCGCCCTGCTGGTCGTGCTCGACACGCTCACGCCGCCCGAACGGCTGGCGTTCGTGCTGCACGACATGTTCGCGATGCCGTTCACCGAGGTGGGGGCCGTCCTCGGGCGCTCGACCGACGCGACGCGGCAGCTCGCGAGCCGGGCCAGACGGCGGGTGCGCGGTGCGCGGAACCCGGACCACGCCGACGACTTCGTCCGGCAGCGTGAGGTGGCGGCCGCGTTCCTTGCCGCAGCCCGTGGCGGCGATATGAACGCCCTCATAGCGCTGCTGGATGACGATGTCACGCTGACCGGCGATTCCCATGCCAGCCCATCCGGAAGGCCGATCGTGCTCCAGGGCGCAGACACGGCTGCCAAGGGCGCGATTCTGGCCTCCGGCCGGGCCGGGCAGTCCCAGCTCGCCCTGGTCAACGGCTCGGCCGGCATTATCTGGGCGCCAGCGGGCCGGCTGCAGGTTGTGCTGAGGCTGACGGTCAGCGCGGCACGCAAGATCACCGCCATCGACGTCATCGCCGATCCCGACAGCCTGCAGCGGCTGCGGCTGGCGGTGCTGCCGGATTAGGCCGTGCCCGCGTCGGCAGTCGCATTCCACAGCGGTGGCACGGCCGGCTGCCGCCAGCCTCTGGACTGGCTATGAACTTCGGCGTTGTGTTTGCGGAGCCACCTGTGCCCACACTAAAATACTCGACGCGCATACGCCGAGCATCCTGGCAGACTTGCTGCTCTAGTCGGCCATCCCTGGCCCGATGGACCCGAGTTCCGGGTCGCTGCCAAGGTTTTATCGTCAGGCCTTCCGAATGGAGTTCCTCCCGTGAATAACGGCGAACGTGACAGCGATTCCACAGCATCTTCAGCTGCGCTGCGGATAAGTATTGTCAGTGGCTACTTTAACCCACTTCACGTTGGCCACATCCGCATGATGGAAGCGGCAGCCGAATTGGCTGACCGCTTGGTTGTTATCGTCAATAATGACGAACAGCAGATGCTGAAGAAAGGCCGCATCATAACCTCCCTTGACGATCGTCTCGAAATCGTCAGGGCGCTGCGGATCGTCGACGAGGCGGTTCCGGCCATCGATGAGGACGCCACGGTCAAGCAGACGCTCGCCTCGCTGCGGGAGCGCTACCCATCCGCTTCTCTCACGTTCGCGAACGGCGGTGACCGCAGCGCGGCGTCGGTCATCGCCGAGGCCGAGCTGTGCGAGGCGCTCGGTATCGGTCTGCAGTTGGGTGTGGGCGGCACTGAGAAGGCCGACTCCAGCTCGCGGATCAACGCCGCGCTGGGCATCCAGTAGGGCGGTCAGGCACCCGCTGCGCCGGAAATCACCGTGGCGTGGCCGGGCCACAGAACGTAACCAAGCTCCGACTTCACGATATATCTTGCGGCTCGAGATAGACGCGATGTATCTTGATCCTCAACGGCACGACGGGGGAGCCTTACAGGACGGAGCGGACCCATGTTCGGGCGGTTTACCGACGAGGCACGGCGGGTTCTTGACCTGGCCCTGGACGAGGCCAGGACGCTCAACAGCAATCGCATCGGCACCGAGCACATCCTGCTCGGGCTGGTTCAGGAACGCGACGGGATAGCTGCCGAGGCGCTGGATTCGGTGGGGATCAGCCTGGACGCGGTACGGCAGCAGATCCAGGAGATCACCGGCCAGGGCCAAGAGGCGCCCGCTCCCAGTCACCAGCAGTACACGCTGCGGGCCAAGAGGGCGCTGGACCTGTCGTTGCGGGAGGCGCTGCAACTCGGCCATCACCACATCGGCACCGAGCACATCCTGCTCGGCCTGCTCCGTGACGGCGAAGGGCCGGCCGCGCAGGTGCTGATCGAGCTTGGGGCCGACCTCACGCTGATCCGTCAGCACGTGCTGGGGCTGCTGGACGAGGCCGCGGGCACCGGGGACGCCGGGGACGCCGAGAGCGGCGCAGGCGGTAGCGAGCCCAAGGCCAGCGTGCCCGGTTCCGGTCCAGCGGGCGCCGGTGACGGCGGCACGGCCGCGGAAGGCCGGTTGCTGACCGAGATCCTTGGCCGGATCGAGGCCATGGACGCCCGGCTGTCAGCCGTCGAGCTGCAGCTGGGCAGCGGTCCGGACGTGAGCGAGCTCGACCGGCAGATCGCGCAGGCGCGCCAGGACAAGGAGTCGGCGGCCGGGGCCGAGGACTACGAGCACGCGGCGGCGCTGCGGGACGCCGAACGCCAGCTGGTCGCCGACAGGGCCGGGCGGCAGAAGGAGTGGGCGGCGGCGCACCCGGACCTCCCGTCCCTGGCCGAGGGGCTGCACATGCTGAGCGACGAGGTCGGCCGGCTGCGCGGGCTGCTCAGCCAGCAGGGCAGCAAGTCACGGGACGGCGCCGCGTAGTCAGCCCCGGGCGGCACACGGGGAGTAACGGGCGGTTACGGCAGCACCGAGGAGAACCGGATGACCTGCGGCCCGCTGCACCATGTGGAACTGTGGGTTCCTGACCTCGGCCGGGCGATCGCCAGCATCGGCTGGCTGCTCGAGGCGCTCGGCTACGAGACGTTCCAGGACTGGAATGACGGGCGCAGCTGGCTGCTCGGCGAGACCTACATCGTCGTCGAGCAGTCCCCGGCGCTCACCGACGGCCGGCACGACCGGCGGCGCCCGGGCCTGAACCACCTCGCCTTCCACTCCGGCTCCCGGAGCGAGACCGATCGGCTGGTCGCCGACGCCGCCGGGCACGGGTGGGCGCTGCTGTTCCCGGAGCACCATCCGCACGCGGGCGGGCCCGATCACTACGCCGGGTACCTCGCCAATGCCGACGGATTCGAGGTCGAACTCGTCGCCGGCGATTCCTAGCCGGCTGGCAGACTGGGGTCGTGACTCCCCCCGGGTCCGACTTTGAGCTCGGCACCGACGGGCCGACGCTGATCCTGGTCGGCATAGACGGCTCACGGACGTCGTGGCGCGCTGCCGCCTACGCCGCCGGGCTGGCGCGCAGGCAGCACTGCCGCCTGCTGGCCGTCTATGTGGCGCGGCTGTCCGCGAACATCGGCGCGGCCCCCGGCGTGGCGGCGGCGATGAGCGAGGCGGCGGCGCAGGCTGCTGGTGAGATCGAGCAGCGGATGCGTGACGGCGCCGCGGAGATGGGGCTTGACTTCGAGTTCCGCGCGGTCATGGGGGATCCGTGGACCGAGCTCAACCGCGCGGCCAAAGAGCTCAAGGCGGACGCGGTGGTCGTCGGCGCCTCCGAGCACGCCGGGCACCGGATCGTGGGCTCGCTGGCGACCCGGCTGGTCCGGGCCGGCAAATGGCCAGTGACGGTGGTCCCGTAGGTCAGTGCTGGTCCGGCGCACCGCCCATCATCTTGAGCATCGGCACGCCGCCGGACCGGAAGAAGCGCACCAGCAGCGCCGCTGCGAGCAGCAGAAAGATGATGTTGAGCACGGTCGTGTAGTTCCACTGGACGGCCTGCGCGGCGACCTGGGCGTCCCGCTCGGCCGGGATCAGGCCGAGGACGCCGAACAGGAACTCGACGATGTAGCCCGCGATGACCATGGTCGCGTAGAAGATCCCCAGTATCACCAGCATCATCTTCGTGCCGTAGTACTTCCGGTAGATGATCAGGATCGGGATGATGATCAGGTCGGCGAAGAGGAACGCCACGACCCCGCCGAAGCTGATCCCGCCGTTCCAGAGCACCCCGGCCAGCGGCACGTTGCCGATCGAGCAGACGAAGCTGAGCAGCGAGATCACCGGGCCGATGACCGGCCCCCACAGCCGGGCAGCGAGCGGGTGACCGGTCAGGAACAGATGCCGCCAGAACGTGTCCGGCACCCACGCCCCGACCGCCCCGGCGATGAGCAGCCCGCCGGCCACGTCGCGGATGACCGCCGCCCACTCCATCACGAAGATGTGGCTGACCGCGGTGTAGCCGTCCCGGCTGAGCAGCCGCCGCCAGAAGCCGCCGCCGGAAGAGATGCTCATGTCCATGGCCGCGTGGCCCTCCATGGACCCGGCAAGCCCTCGCTCCGCCTGCCGCCTGGCCCCCTCGACGAGTTTCTCCCCGACAAAGACCTTGAACGCTACGCCGACGAGAATGATCATGATGACCCCGCCGGCATACTCGGCCAGGGTGAACTGCCAGGAGATCAGCAGCGCGAGGATGATGCCCAGCTCGATCACCAGATTGGTGCTGGCGATCTCGAAGACCATCGCCGCGGTGAAGCTGGCGCCCTTGCGGAACAGCGACCTGGCCAGGGCCACCGCCGCGTAGGAGCACGAGGAAGACGCGGCGCCGAGCCCGGCGGCGAGCGCCAGCGTGGCCGGGTGGTCGTCGCCAAGCCGCCTGGTGATCGCCTCCCGGCGCACCACCGCCTCCACAATCGCGGAAAGCGCGAAGCCGAGGATGAGCGACCACATGATCTGCCAGGTCATCGAGCCTGCGACGGCGAGCGCGTGACCGATCGCGTCAAGCACTCGCATGATCGCCCCCATCGCTCTGCGGAGTTCAACCGTACGATCACCCGCCGCCGTTGATGTGCCGTTCGACCGCATAGAACAGGGTCCTTCGGCAGGAGGAGCTTCGGGTGCAGCTGGGGCTAGTGGGACCAGCGGGGTAAAGCCCCAGAAACCTCTTTTCGAGAGACGTGCCGCTGTCAGCCGGCTTATGCTCGCTGCCCTGACCTGCGGAGGGCTCTGCCTCCCGCGTATCACCCGACAACCTGCCGGGGTCCGCAGACCCAGGGGAACCTGCGGGCTCCACAACCAGGGGACAGGCTGCGGGGGGTTTGCATACCGCCGAAAATCTGCGGCGGCGTGCCGTACGGGCTTTGGGCGTTCAAGGGGGATGCATGCCCGCGGGGGGAAACCAGTTAAGGCGGTCTCCCGCGCATGCCGGCCCGCTACGGTCGTGGGAGCGGCTCACGTTCATGCTGGCGTTCGTGCTCGCGGGTGCCGGCATCGTGGTGCTCTCGATATCGGGTGTGCACGGCCATTCGGCCGCGCCGCGGGCCAGGAAGAAAACGGCGCCGGCCGCAATCCGCCCCGCGTCGGCCGGCGGATGGGGATCCGTGGTGCTGACCGGGCCGGGGAGCATCAGGTTCTCGTCCGCCGCCGCCGAGAACGCGCGCCTCGCCGCCGCGCTCACCCCGGTGCTGCGGCACGGCACCGGCAACCTCGCGGCCGGAGTCGTCGACGCGGCCACCGGAGCCGTGGCCGTCTACGGGGGCGACCGCGAGTTTCACACCGCCAGCATCATCAAGGTGGACATACTCGCCTCGCTGCTGCTGGAGCATCAGTGGTCGGACGTGCCGCTGAGCGCGGGGCAGCGGGCGCTGGCGGCCGAGATGATCGAGGACAGCAACGACGAGGCCGCCAACGAACTCTGGGACGCGGTCGGCCAGGGCCAGGGCCTCAAGGCAGCCAACCAGGAGCTTGGCCTGCGGCAGACGACGCCGGGTGACGGCATCTACTGGGGCCTCACCAGCACCACGGCCGATGATCAGCTCCGGCTGCTGGCCGACCTGGTCTCGAGCCAGTCGCCTCTCTCGGCGGGGTCCCGGTCTTATGAACTCGGCCTGATGCGGCACGTGGCGGCCGACCAGGACTGGGGAGTTACCGCCGCTGCGGTCCCGGCCACCGCGGCGGCCGTGAAGGATGGCTGGCTCCCCGACGGGAGCACCACCGCCTGGGTGATCAACAGCATCGGCGTGATATCCCGCAACGGGCACGAGCTGCTCGTCGCGGTGCTGTCCAGCGACCAGCCGTCCGAGTCCGCCGGGATAGCCCAGGCTGACGCGGCCGCCAGGACCGCTGTCTCCGCGATGATCGGCGGCCGCACGTGAGCGCGGGCTCCGCTGCCTGGACGCAGGCAGCGGAGCCCGCGACCGGGTCAGCGGGTCGGGATGACGACGGTCTGCATGATCTTGTCGGCCAGGGTCTGCCGCTTGGCGTCCCAGAGCGGGAACAGAAAGCCGATGTAGCAGATGACGGAGTCCACGATGTGGCAGACGTCGCGCAAGAAGGCCCTTCCGGTGCCGATCGGCTGGCCGGTCTGCTCGCCGATCAGGCGCTGGTTCAGCGCCTTCTTGCCCCAGGACTGGCCCGTCTTCCCGGCCTGGTACCAGCGGTTGTATCCGGTGACGGCGAGTGCGACGAGAAGGAAGAGGAAGTAGATCGCCGCGTTATGCGTGGCCGCGCCGATGCCGATCAGGATCCATATCGGGATCAGGTCGATGAGGTAAGAGCCGACCCGCTGCAGCCAGCTCGAGTAGTTCCCTGCCGGGCTCGCGTAGCCTCCCTGAGGCGCGCCATAGCCCCCCGCGGGCTGGCCGTAGGCGCCGGGCTGGCCGTAACCTCCCGGCTGGCCGTAGCCGGCCTGCTGGCCGTAACCTCCCTGCTGGCCGTAACCCCCGGCCTGCTGGCCATAACCGGCGGGCGGGGGCGGCGGGCTGCCATAGCCTCCGGGGGGCGGCGGGCTGCCATAACCTCCGGGAGGCGGCGGCGGGCTGCCGTAACCTCCGGGCGGGGGCGGCGGGCTGCCGTAGCCACCGGGCCCCTGGCCGTAACCCTCGGGGGGTCCGGCGTTGCCCCCTGGGGGGTTTTCATAGGTCATGGACGTGCCTTTCTGGTGACGAGATCATCGTCTCTGCGTGGACCGGTGCGGGGACATCAGAGGAGGCCGTAACGGTGCAGCTGGAAGATCCAGGAGAGAGCGACCACCACGGCCACGACGCAGCCCACCCGCCGGCGCGCGGCCGGCGACCAGGCACGCGGCTGCGTCACCAGTCCCGCGTTCCGCGCGACCAGGATCGGCGCCGTGCCCAGGGTCAGGGCGGCGACCAGATAGGCCAGCGGGCTCGTCGCGGCCGCTGTCGCCCAGTGGCCGTGCGTGAGAGCAACCGTGGCCGTTGTGAGACCGCAGAACGGGCACGGCACGCCGGTAAGCGCTCGCAGCGGGCACTCCAGGCCATGGCCGCCGGTATGCGCGAGGATCAGCGGGTACACCGATCCCAGCGCGCCCGCGCCGGCATAGAACATGGTGATGTTCTCGGGTACGGAATATCCCCTGCGGATAATCACCGAGATGCTCCCCGTACTGCTTTTACCTGCCATCCATACGACGGCTCTGGGCATCGTACGGGTTCAAAGCACTCGGCTGCGGGGTAAATCCGTCGATATCTTGGTACGTCGGCTGTTAGCCTGACTCAGCGCGGCACACGGTAATGCCCTGCTCACACCGTGTCTGGCCGCGAAGTGAACCCGGAGTGAAGCCGCGTGCTCCTGACGATTTCGACTACTCATCGGCCAGCAACCGATCTGGGATTCCTGCTGCACAAGAATCCCGACCGTCACCACGTCGCAGAGTTCGGCTTTGGCACCGCCCACGTGCTGTACCCGGAGGCAACGGGCGAGCGCTGCTCGGCCGCCGTGCTCGTGGACATCGACGCGGTTGGGCTGGTCCGGGACACCCGCAACCTGGCGGCCTCCCGGTTCGCGCTGGCTCACTACGTGAACGACCGCCCGTACGCGTCGTCGTCGTTTATGTCCGTGGCCCTGGGCCGGCTGTTCGGCACCGCGATGAGCGGCCGCAGCAAGGAGCGTCAGGAACTGGCGGACCAGCCCATTCCGCTCGAGGCTTCGCTTCCCGTGGTGCCCTGCCGCGGCGGCCAGGACCTGGCCCGCCGCCTGCTCGAACCGCTCGGCTACGCGGTCGAGGCGCGAGCCCTGCCACTGGACCCGCAGTTCCCCGAGTGGGGTGCCAGCCGGTATCTCGCATTGCGCATTACCGGCACGGTCAGGCTGCGCAACCTGCTTGAGCACCTGTTCGTGCTGCTGCCGGTGCTCGACGACGACAAGCACTACTGGGTCGGCGCCGACGAGGTCGGCAAGCTGCTGCGCCGCGGCGGACAGTGGCTCGCGGCGCACCCCGAGCACGACCTGATCGCCCGGCGCTACCTGCGCCACGACCAGCGGCTGACCAGGGCCGCGCTGGCCGCGCTGTTCGCCGACGATGCGGCTGACCCCGACCGCAGGGACCAGGAGCAGGACGAGGGCGAGGAATCCGTGGAGCGGCAGGTCAGCCTGCACGAGCGACGCCTGGCGACGGTGCTTGGCGTGATCACCGCCAGCGGCGCCCGCAGCGTGCTCGACCTCGGCTGCGGTTCCGGCAAGCTGCTCGCCGAGCTGGTTAAGGAGCCGGGTCTGGACCGGATCGTTGGCCTGGACGTCTCGCACCGGGCCCTGGAGGCAGCCGCAAGACGGCTCCACACCGACAGCATGGCGCCCAGGCAGCGGGAGCGGGTGCAGTTGCTGCACGGATCGCTCACCTACCGGGACAGCCGGCTGCGCGGCTTCGATGCCGCCGCGGTCGTCGAGGTCATCGAGCACCTCGACCCGCCCCGGATCGCCGCGTTCGAGAAAGTCGTGTTCGGTCACGCCCGGCCCGCGACGGTGGTCCTCACCACGCCGAACGCGGAGTACAACGCGCTCCTATCAGGGCTCCCGGCCGGGAGCTTCCGGCACGGCGACCACCGGTTCGAGTGGACCAGGCCGCAGCTGCGCGCGTGGGCCGACGGGGTCGCGGCCAGATACGGCTACCGGGCGGAGCTTTCCGGCATCGGGCCGCAGGGCACTGGTCCCGGTGGTGCCGACGTGGGCTGCCCGTCTCAGCTGGCGGTGTTCCGGCGTTGACCGTCATCAAGGTTCCCGACCTCTCGCTGGTGGTCCTGGTCGGCATCTCCGGATCCGGGAAGTCGACCTTTGCCGCGCGGCACTTCCTTCCCACCGAGGTCATCTCGTCCGACTTCTGCCGCGGCCTCGTCAGCGACGACCCGGATGGCCAGGCCGCCACCGCCGACGCATTCGACGTGCTGCACTACATCGCGGGCAAGAGGCTGGCCGCCGGACGGCTGACGGTGATCGACGCGACGAGCGTGCAGCCGGCCGCACGCGCGTCACTCGTCGAGCTGGCCTCCGAGCACCACGCGCTGGCGGTGGCGATCGTCCTCGACGTCCCCGAGGCGGCGTGCGCGGCGCGCAACGCGGCCCGTCCCGACCGCGCGTTCGGCCGGCACGTGCTGCGCCAGCAGCACGCCCAGCTGCGCCGCGGGCTGGGCAGACTCCGCCAGGAAGGGTTCCGCCGGGTGTTCGTGCTACGCGGCGAGGCCGAGGTGGACGCGGCCGTGATCGAGCGGGAACCGCTGTGGAACGACCGCAGGGGCGAGCACGGCCCGTTCGACATCATCGGTGACGTCCACGGATGCTACGACGAGCTCGCCGAGCTGCTGGGCAAGCTCGGCTATACGGTGGACGCCGAAGGCGCCGCCGCACGCCACCCCGAGGGCAGGACCGCGGTCTTCGTCGGCGACCTGGTCGACCGCGGGCCGGCCACTCCAGCCGTGCTGCGGCTGGTGATGGGCATGACCGCGGAGGGGTCCGGGGTCTCGGTGGCCGGCAACCACGAAGCCAAGCTGGTCAAGGCGCTGCGCGGGCGCGACGTGACCGTTCGCCACGGCCTGGCCGAGAGCCTGGCCCAGCTCGGCGCCGAGCCGCCCGAGTTCAGCCGGCAGGTCGCCGCGTTCACCGGCGGGCTGCTCAGCCACCTGGTCTTCGACGACGGGAAGCTGGTGGTCGCGCACGCCGGGCTGCCGGCCGCCATGCACCGCCGGGCGTCGGCGGCGGTCCGGGCGTTCGCGCTGTACGGCGACACCACCGGGGAGACCGACGAATACGGGCTTCCGGTCCGGTACCCGTGGGCGCAGGACTACCGCGGCAGGGCGATGGTGGTCTACGGGCACACGCCGGTGCCCGAGACCGTCTGGGTGAACGGGACGATCTGCCTGGACACCGGCTGCGTCTTCGGCGGCAGGCTCACCGCGCTCCGGTACCCCGAACGCGAGCTCGTGTCGGTGCCGGCCCGGAAGGTCTACTACGAGCCGGCCAGGCCGCTCGCCGCCGCGGGCCAGCCCGGCGCCGACCAGCAGGACGCGGGCGCCGGGCGCGAACCCGGCGAGCTCGACATCGGGGACGTCGCGGGCAAGCGGATCATCGAGACCCGGCTCACCGGGTCAACGGTGACCATCCGCGAAGAGAACGCGGCCGCCGCCCTTGAAGTCATGAGCCGGTTCGCCATCGACCCCCGCTGGCTTATCTATCTCCCGCCGACCATGTCGCCGCCCGAGACGTCCGGCGCGGACGGCCTGCTTGAGCATCCCAGCGAGGCGTTCGGTGGCTACCGCGCGGCCGGCGTGACCGACGTGATCTGCGAAGAGAAGCACATGGGATCGCGGGCGGTCGTGATCGCGTGCGTGGACGAGTCCGTGGCCGGGCGCAGGTTCGGCATCGAAGACGGCGGCCCCGGGGTGATCTACACCAGGACCGGGCGGGCGTTCTTCGACGACCGGTCCGTCGAGCGCGAGCTCATCGGCCGGGTGACCGCGGCGGCTGGCGCGGCGGGTCTGTGGCAGGAGCTCGGGACCGACTGGCTCGCCCTCGACTGCGAGCTGCTGCCCTGGTCGGCCAAGGCAGGCGAGCTGCTGCGCGGCCAGTACGCGCAGGTCGGCGCCGCCGCCACCGCCGCGGCGGAGGCCGAGCGGCCGGTCCTGGCCGCCGCGGCCGCGCGCGGCGTCGACGTGGCCGGCCTGCTCCGGCGATCCGCGGAGCGCGCCGAAGCAGCAGCGGGATTCGTCGCTGCCTACCGCCGGTACTGCTGGCCCGTGGCGTCGGTGGATGACCTCAGGCTGGCGCCGTTCCAGATCCTCGCCGGGGAGGGCTCGGTGCACGCCAGGCGCGGCCACGGCTGGCACCTCGAGGTGCTCGGCCGGCTGTGCGACCGTGACCCCGCCGTGCTGCAGCGAACCCGGTCGGTCACAGCACAGCTCGGCGACGCTGCCAGCGAGGACACCGCCATCGCCTGGTGGCGCGATCTCACCGCGGCCGGCGGCGAGGGCATGGTCGTCAAGCCCGCCGACGCGATCCACCGGGGGCCGAAGGGGCTGGCGCAGCCGGGCGTCAAGTGCCGCGGGCCCGAGTACCTGCGCCTCATCTACGGGCCCGAGTACTCGGCCGAGCGTAACCTCGCCCGGCTGCGCTCGCGCAGCCTCGGCCACAAGCGGTCGCTCGCCCTGCGCGAGTTCGCCCTGGGCATCGAGGGACTGGAGCGGTTCGCCGCCGGGGAGCCGCTGTACCGGGTGCACGAGTGTGTGTTCGGCGTTCTCGCCCTGGAAAGCGAGCCCGTGGACCCGCGGCTGTAGGCGTAACCTTGCCGCGTATGTCAGCCGCCCCGCTCACCATCGGCGCCATCGCCGTGGCCTTGGCCGTGTGCGCCTGCAGCGCGGCTGGCCAGCCAGCGCCGGTCGGCTCGACCGCGCCCCGGGCGTCCCGTTCCGAAAGCCGGCCGGTGGCATCCGCGCCGGCCACGCCATCAAACACACCCTCGGCCGCCCCACCGCTCGCCGGGAAGATCGTCGGCATCGACCCGGGCCACAACGGCGGCAACTTCACCGACCCGGACGCGATCGCGCAGCAGATCTGGAACGGCGCCGAGTGGGAAGCCTGCGATACCACGGGCACGACGACCGACGGCGGCTACACCGAGGCGCGGTTCAACTTCAACGTGGCCCAGTACCTGCGGGCCGACCTGCTGCGGGACGGCGCGCGCGTGGTCATGACGCGGACCAGCAACACCGGCGTCGGGCCCTGCGTCAACCGCCGCGCCGAGATCATCAACGATGCCCACGCGGACGTCGCGGTCGACATCCATGCCGATGGCGCGGCGGCGTCCGGCCGCGGGTTCACGATCCTGGAGCCGGTGGCCGACGGGCCGAACGACGCGGTGATCGCGGCATCGCAGCGGTTCGGCGACGACGTCCGGCAGGCCATGCTGGCGGGCACCACGATGCCGGAAAGCAATTACGAGGGTGCAGCCGCCATCATGCCGCGCGACGACCTGGCCGGACTGAACCTGACGACCGTGCCCAAGGTGCTGATCGAGTGCGGCAACATGCGCAACGCCATCGACGCCGCGCTCCTGGTGACGGCGCGGTTCCAGCAGCAGGTAGCCAGTGCGCTGACCGCGGCGATCGTGGCGTTTCTCAGGCCGGCCTGACCGGCCGGTAGACGGGCTCCCACATCAGGGCACGGATCCGGGCGGGCAGGTCGCCGTCCAGGCTGGCGTCTGCCACGCCGTCCGCGGCAGCGGCCCGCGCCGCCGCGGCAGCGACGGCGACCGACGTCTCGCGCATGGCCTCGACCTCGGGCAGCAGCGGCGCGCCCGGTGTCGCGGTGTCGACGAGTTCCGACACCGCGTGCGCCGCGGCGGCGAGCATGTTGTCGGTCACCTGGGTGGCCCGGGCGGCGATGACGCCGAGTCCCAGCCCCGGGAAGATCAGTGCGTTGTTGGCCTGGGCGATCACGTACCTGACGCCGCGGTAGTCGACCGGCGGGAACGGGCTGCCGGTGGCCACGAGGGCCCGGCCGTCGGTCCACCGGATCAGGTCGCCGGGCACCGCCTCAGACAGCGAGGTGGGGTTCGACATCGGCAGGATCACCGGCCGGGCGCAGTGCGCGGCCATGTCCCTGACCACGGGCTCGGTGAACGCGCCCGCCCGGGTCGACGTGCCGATCAGGATCGTCGGGTGCACCCGGCGTACCACCTCGGCCAGGCCGGTGCCGCCGATCGACTCGTCGCGCTGCCATCCGGACACCTCGGCCTCCGGGCGTGCGTACCGGCGCTGCGCCGGGCCGAGGCCCGTTGTCGCGGTGGTCAGCAGGCCCGCCCGGTCGATCGCCCAGAACCTATCCCGCGCCTGGTCCTCGGACAGCCCGTCGGCCAGCATCGCGGCGGTGAGCTGGTCGGCGATGCCGGTCCCGGCCGTGCCCGCTCCGAAGATCACGATCCGGTGCTCGGCCAGGCTGACGCCGGTGGCCCTGGCCGCGGCGAGCACCGCGGCCAGGTTGACCGCGCCGGTGCCCTGGATGTCGTCGTTGAACGAGAGTGTCTGGTGGCGGTACCGGTCCAGCAGCCGCCTGGCGTTGGTCACGCCGATGTCCTCCCAGTGCAGCAGCGCTCCGGGGAACAGCTTCCTGACCGCGGTGACGAACGCCTCGAGGAACTCGTCGTACTCGGCTTCGCGGGCCCGTGGGCGCCGGTTCCCGATGTACAGCGGGTCGTCCAGCAGGCTCTGCCGGTCGGTGCCCACGTCGAGCATGACCGGCAGGGCCCGGTTCGGGTCGATGCCCGCGGCCGCCGTGTACACGGCGAGCTTGCCGACCGCGATGCCGATGCCGCCCACCCCCCAGTCGCCGATCCCGAGAATCGCCCCGGCATCGGTGGCCACCACCAGGTCCACCTCGCCCGGGCTCAGGCCCGGGGCGCGCAGCGAGGTCTCGATCTCCTCGGGCCGATCGACCGACAGGTAGACACCACGCGGGCGGCGGTATTCATGGCTGTACTGCTCGATGGCCTTTCCGACCGTCGGGGTGTAGACGATCGGCAGCATCTCGGTGAGGTGCCGGGTCAGCAGCTGGTAGTACAGCACCTCGTTGCGGTCGCGGACCTCGTTCAGCAGCACGTTCCGCGCCAGGTCCGAGGTCTGGTTCTGGTACTGCGCGTACACCCGGGACACCTGCCCATCCAGGGTGATGTGACCCGACGGGATCAGCCCCGTGACGCCAAGCTCACGGCGCTCCTCGTCGCTGAACGCGGTTCCCTTGTTGATCCTGGGGTCGGCGAGAACCTGCCGCCCGTGCAGCGTCGTGCGCAACGAACCGTCGTCGCCGGTCCAGACCGTCTTCATCGAAGGCCCCTTCCGGCTACGCCGCGGCAGCCGCCTCCACTGCGGGCAGTTCCGCCCGCGGCTGGCGCAAGGTCCAGGCGCCAAGAACACACAGTATGACCGCTGCGACGGCCGTGCCCAGCCGGACCCACGGCGACACGTCGTTCCCCACGTATCCGATGACGTGCATCAGCCATGCCGGGGGCGAATGGTGCAGCGGGCCTCCTCCTGCGCCGGTGGCCACCGCCATCGCCGCCGGGACGGCGCGGATCAGCAGCAGCCAGTCCAGCCGGGACGCCGGGAACACCGCCAGCAGGCAGAACGCGATCGCGTCGTACCAGGGCCGCTGCAGCGGCCAGACCAGCAGCCAGGCCAGCATCAGCACCATGGCGGGCCGGATGACGGGCAGGTGCGGCGGCCCGGCGGGCAGCCGCCAGGCCAGCAGCGCGGCCATGACCACGCACCCCGCCGCCGCGAACAGCTCAAGCCCGCGCGGCATGCCGTTGTAGCCGAACGGCGCATAGAACAGTCGCCAGAAGCTGTCGAAGGTGACCAGGTTGCTGCCGGTGCGCACCAGGTCCTTGAGCGCGGCCGGCCCGGCGATCAGGTAGCCGGGCACCAGGGCCACGACACCGCCGACGCCCGCGGCGACCGCCGCCTTGATCGAGTTCCGGCACGACCAGGCGAGCGCGAGCCCGAGCGGAAAGTACGGCGCTTTGATTCCGATGGCCGCGCCGACCAGCAGCCCGGCGGCGAGGGCCCGGGCGGGCGGGATCTTGGCGCCGGGGCCGGATGTGGCCGTGCGGGCAACGAGCAGGCCGAGGATCCCCAGGCCTGCGCCGAGCCCGTCGATGTGATCGCCGCCGACCACCGCCCACAGCATCAGCGGGTTCACGGTCCAGAGCAGGTGCGCCCTCGCCCGGGCCGCCGGGTCACCCCGGAACAGGCGGTCCAGCGCCAGCGCGATCACGCCGAACGACAGCGCGAACATCACCTTCAGCCAGAACGCGATGTAGGAGATCGTGATGCCGCCGAGCTTCGCCGCCGTCCAGTCGGCCACGATCGCGACCGGGCCGTACAGCGAGGGGTCGATCGCCCAGTTGCGGGTCGTCTGCAGGCCGATTGGGTCGCCGGTCGCGCGCAACTGCGAGGGCGTCATCACGTACGGGTTGTGGCCGAGCAGGGCGATCCGGCCGTAGGCCGCGTAGCTGAGGCTGTCCGTGGACCCGCCGGGAGGCAGCAGCGCCAGCACGATGATCGCGATAATCACGCCGGCCGCCAGCAGCCGGAGATTCGGCCGGGCACCGCGCCGCACCGCGACGAGGCCGCAGGCCACCCCGGCCGCGCCGAGCACGATCGCGGAGTAGATCAGGATGGCGACCGTGACCTGGGAGAAGTGCAGCGGGAACCACAGCGGCGGGACCGGCCAGGTCCGCGGGATCGCCGGCACCACGGCGCTTGGCCCGGCCGCGCACACAATCATCATGAAAAGCAGCGAGATCGTGATGGCGGCGGCGGCAATCCAGCCGAGGAACCCGGAACGCAACGCCGGCGCAGGGGGCTGGTCCGGCGAAACGAGCCGTGGCGCGCTGGCCGTTCTCGTCAGGCCGGTTACTCCACCCCGCCCGCTCCCGTTCCCCACCACGCTCCGGACTTATGTCGACGCTTCCCGATGTGCCCCCTGCTTCGGGGATTCCGCATGCCGAAATTACTCGAAGACCTCGATTACCGCGGACTGAGAAAGCTCCGTTGACCCGATCTTTACCGAGCCCGGAAAAGCGTTTTAGGTTTCGCCTGACCATACCGTGCGGACGGCGTCGATGGTGTCCGCCTCGGCCGCATCCTTGTCCGGCCGGAACCGCAGCACGCGGGCGAATCGAAGCGCCAGGCCGCCGGGATAGCGGCGGCTCGCCTGCACCCCGTCGAACGCGATCTCAACGACGAGTTCGGGGCGGACCCTGACGACCCCGTAAGCCGGCCGGCGGTCGTCACCCGCCGTGCTGCGCACTGGCGGATCCGCCAGGTCGAGCAGCCTGGCCGTCTGCCAGGCGAGCATCTCGTCGGTCAGGCCCTTGAACGTCTTGCCCAGCATCACCAGACCGCCGGTTTCCGGGTCGCGCGCGCCAAGGTGCAGGTTGGACAGCAGACCCTGGCGCCGCCCATGACCCCATTCGGCGGCGAGAATCACCAGGTCAAGCGTGTGCCGGGGCTTCACCTTGATCCACTCACCACCCCGGCGCCCGGCCCGGTATGGCGCGTCAAGGGACTTGAGCACGACGCCTTCGTGGCCGTGCGCGACCGCGTCGGCGAAGAAAGCTTCGGCTTCGGCCAGATCCGCGGTGACGATGCGGGGGGTGAGCAGCGCGGCCGGCGCTATCTGGGACAGCAGGCGGTGCCGCTCGCTGGCCGGTTCGTCGATCAGGTCGCTGTCGTTCAGGTGCAGCAGGTCGAAGAGGAACGGCGTGAGCGGGGTCTGCCCGCGCATCCGCCCGATGTCGGCGTGGCTGGCGGTCCTGGCCGCGGTGACCTGGAACGGGCGCGGCCTTCCGTCCGGGGCGAGGGCCACCGCCTCGCCGTCGAGCACCACCGCGGTCACCGGGAGTGACAGCGCCACCTCGACGATCTCGGGCACCCGCGCGGTGATGTCGTCCAGAGTCCTGGTGAACACGGCTACCTCGCGGCCTGCCCGGTGTATCTGGATCCGGATGCCGTCGATCTTCCACTCGGCAGCCGCCGGGCTGATCCTGACGAGAGCGGCGGCCACATCTGGCGCCGACGCCGCGAGCATCGGCCGGGCCGGCCGGCCCACGCGCAAGGTGAAGCCGCGCAGCGCGGCCAGTGCCCGCTCCGCCGAGCGCGGGACCTCACCCAGCGCCGCCTCGGCCACCTCGGGCAGCGACCCGCCCAGCTGGTGCGCGCGGCGGACCTCCTCCGCCGGGACGTCGGCGGCCCTGGCGACCGCCTCAGTCATCACGCCCTCGAGCGCGCCCTGCCGAAGATCGCCGGCCAGCAGCCGGACCAGGAACTCCCGCTCGGGCTCGGTGGCCCAGGCAAACAGCACGGCGAGCTGCTGCCGCCGCTGCGAGACAGACCCGGGCCCGGTCACGGCGCCGATCTCGGCAAACGCCGCGTCGACCTCGGTCAGCGTGAGCGGAGCCGCCGTCGGCAGCGCGCCTGCGCGGCCCGCGTCATCGCCGGCTTCTGCTGCCACGGCTGCGTCTGCGGCCAGGGCATCGTCGG
>Ga0208725_1000025_pt1 | contig 31265 bp, 32 predicted proteins | sample MicForSoSWNH13_O_FD_188004 | JGI IMG/M metagenome (GOLD analysis project Ga0208725, IMG submission 188004) | Forest soil microbial communities from Harvard Forest Long Term Ecological Research site in Petersham, Massachusetts, USA - MetaG HF011... | ecosystem: Environmental > Terrestrial > Soil... | reverse complement strand
CGAACCTTTGCCAAAGCCTCTTGCGGTTCATCGCCGACCTTGAGAGGGTTATATCGCTCCTAGCGAGCGGCGCACCAGCCATGCGTCGTGCTGGGCGGGGTTATGAACCGTTATGACCTGTGACCCTCGCCCGGGAGCCAATCGAGGCAGCAGCCTCTGATTACGACTCTCAGGTTCGGGAACTTATAGCTTCTGACATACGGCATAGCTCGTGAAAACCTTCACAAGCAAGACTGAGGGGAACGGGGCCCCTGGCCGCGGCCCCGGCCTCACAAAGGAGTGGACCTCATGGACTGGCGTCACCACGCCGCCTGCCGTGACGAAGATCCGGAGCTGTTCTTCCCGATCGGGAACACGGGTCCCGCGTTGCTTCAGATCGACGACGCCAAGCAAGTCTGCCAGCGATGCGCCGTGATGGAGTCATGTCTCCAGTGGGCACTTGAGAGCGGCCAGGACTCTGGCGTCTGGGGCGGGCTGAGCGAGGACGAGCGGCGCGCGCTCAAGCGCAGGTCTGCCCGGATCAGGGCCAGGGCGCACGCCTGACGGCCGGCTCCGGCCGGTCAGGCAGGACGCTGCAGCGGCCGCCCATCGGGGGCTACGCCGGCAGGCAGCTGCACCGGAACTTCGACAAGAACCCTGGTCCCGCCGTCGGCCTGCGGCGCGATCTCCAGGCGCCCGCCGAGCTCCGCGACCACCAGCGTGCGCACAATCTGCAGGCCAAGGCTGGTAGTCGAGTCAAGATCGAAATCCTCGGGTAGCCCCACGCCGTTATCGGAAACAGTAACCGTGAGCTGGCCGCCCCGCCGCCACGCCGTGACGTCCAGACTGCCCCCTAGCGCCATGCCCGTCGGCCGGGTGAGGCCATGCTGCAGCGCGTTCTGCAGCAGCTCGGTGAGCACGAGGGCCAGCGGCGTCGCGACGGCGGCCGGCAGCAGCCCGAATTTGCCCGACAGGCCGGGCTTGACCGGGGCCTCGGGGGCGGAGACCTCTGCGGCCATCATCGCCACCCGGCTGGCGATGTCATCGAAGTCGACGACCTCGTCCGGGGCGTGCGAGAGCGTCTCGTGCACGATCGCGATCGAGCCCACCCTCCGCACCGCCTCCTCGAGGGCCGTCCGGGCCTCCGCTGCCTTGAGCCTGCGCGCCTGCAGCCGCAGCAGCGCAGCCACCGTCTGCAGGTTGTTCTTGACCCGGTGGTGGATCTCCCTGATCGTGGCGTCCTTGGTGATCAGCTCCCGCTCCCGGTGACGCAGTTCGGTCACGTCCCTGAGCAGGATCAGCGCGCCGGATCGCGCGCCGCCGACCACGAGCGGGATCGCCCGCATCTGAACGACCGAGCCGTTGCCCTCCACCTCGGTCTCCATGTGTGCCCGGCCGCTCGCGGTCAGCATCAGCGAGTCGTCGCGGGGCCCGCCGGTCGCGCAGAGCCGCGCGGTCAGCGGGCCGAGCTCTGCACCCACGAGGTCGGCCGTCAGCCCGAGCCTGCGGTAGGCCGACAGCCCGTTCGGGCTCGCGTACGTCACCCGGCCCGACCGGCCGAGCCGGAGCAACCCGTCCCCGACCCGGGGTGACCTGACCAGGGTCGGCTGCTCGCCCGGGCGGGGGAACATGCCGGCCGCGATCATCTGGGCCAGGTCGTCGGCGGCCCTCAGGTAGGCGAGATCCATCCGGCTCGGCGTTCGCGCGGCCGACAGGTTCGTGGACCGCTCGATCACCGCGATGACCCGGTCCTTGCGGATGACCGGGATCGTCTCGTGCCGGACCGGGACCCCGGTCGTCCACTCCGGATCGCCCTCCCGGCAGATCCGCCGTTCCTGCATGGCCACGTCGAGGAACGGCCGCGCGCCGGCTGGCCGCACGGTGCCGACGATGTCGTCGGGAATGGCCGTGGGCGCCGTCACCGGCCGGATCTGGGCAAGCGCCACCCAACCGGAGCCGTCATGCAACTGCGTCCACAGCACCAGGTCGGCGAAGGACAGGTCGGCCAGCAGCTGCCAGTCGGACAGCAGCATGTGCAGCCAGTCGACATCGGCCTCGGCGAGCCCGGCCTGGCGCAGCGCAAGGTCGGTCAGGGTCGGCATGCCGCCATCATCGCATCCACGGCGGCCCGAGCTGCCACCCCGAGCCCCCGGGCTGCGTGATCCGGGCGTGGCGGGGACCGTGACGGCACGGTTGCAGCTGTCCGGCTACCTGCTGGTAACGTCGCGTCCGTGAGCGAGCGCGACGGGGGAGCGAAGAGGGCTGGGGAGGTGGGTGGGGAGCGGGTGCCCCACGGCGGTGCGCACGCGGTAGCCGCCGCCCGGCGGCACGGCGTGGAGACGATGTTCACGCTGTCCGGCGGGCACGTCTTCCCGCTCTACGACGGGGCAGTCACGGCGGACCCGCCGATGCGGATCGTGGACGTCAGGCACGAGCAGACGGCGGTGTTCGCCGCCGAGGCCACGGCCCGGCTCTCGCTGACCCCGGGCCTGGCGGTGCTTACGGCCGGCCCCGGGGTGACCAACGGGATGAGCGCGATCACCACGGCACACTTCAACGGCTCGCCGCTGGTGGTGATCGCCGGACGCGCTCCGGATTACCGCTGGGGCTCGGGGAGCCTGCAGGAGATTGATCATCCCGTGCTGCTCCAGGCGATCACCAAGCGCGCCTGGACCGAGCACGAGACGGCGCGGATCGGGCCGGCCACCGACGAGGCATTCCGGATCGCCACGGCCCGGCACCGCGGCCCGGTCTTCCTCGACGCCAGCCTGGAGGCGCTGTTCGGCGCGGCGCCTGCCGAGCCCGGCCAGCCGGCCGGCGCGGACGCCGCCGCCGGTCGGCCGGATGAGCCCGACCCGGCCGCGATCGAGCAGATCGCCGGCCTGCTCGCCCGGGCAAGCCGGCCGGTGCTGGTGCTCGGCTCAGACGTGTGGCTGGACGGCGCGCACGAGGCGGCTCGCACCGCAGCCGAGGAACTCCGGCTGCCCGTGATCGCGAACGGTCAGGGCCGCGGCATCCTGCCCGCCGGGCACGAGCTGCTCGTTTCCCGGGCCAGGTCGGCAGCGCTCGGCGAGGCGGACCTGGTCATCGTGGCCGGAACCCCGCTCGACTTCCGGCTCGGCTACGGCGAGTACGGCGGTAAGAACGGGACGCCCCCTGCTCAGGTCGTGCACGTCGCCGACGCGCCGTCGCAGCTCGCGCGGCATCGCGAGCTGGCCGCGGCCGCTGCGGGCAGCCTGACCGCGTTCTTCACCCTGCTCGCCAGGGCGGCCGCAGGCCCGGGCCCGGGCCGCGCAACGTGGCCGTGGGAGGCCGGAGGGGATAATGGCTGGCTGCCCCGGCTCCAGGCCGCCAGCAGGCAGGCCACGGCCGCCGACGCCCCGCTGCTGGCCAGCGAGGCAGAGCCGATTCACCCCATGCGGATCTATGGCGAGCTGGCCCGGATCCTCGACGAGGACGCGGTCGTGATCGGGGACGGAGGTGACTTCGTCTCCTACGCGGGCAAGTACATCGAGCCCCGGCGCCCCGGCGGCTGGCTCGATCCCGGGCCGTACGGATGCCTGGGCACCGGCCTCGGGTACGCCATCGCGGCCCGGATCGCACGCCCCTCGGCTCAGGTCGTGCTGCTGCTCGGGGACGGGGCGGCCGGGTTTTCGCTGATGGACGCCGACACCCTGGTCAGGCACGGGCTGCCGGTGGTGATGATCTGCGGAAATAACGGCATCTGGGGCCTGGAAAAGCATCCCATGCAGGCGCTGTACGGCTACGACGTCGCCGCCGACCTGCAGCCGCAGTGCCGCTACGACCAGGTCGTCGCGGCGCTCGGCGGCGCCGGGGAGCTGGTCACCAGGCCTGCCGGCATCGGCCCGGCCCTGCGCCGGGCGTTCGGCTCCGGCGCCCCCTACCTGGTCAACATCGCCACGGACCCGCAGAACGCCTACCCGAGGTCTACCACCGGCGTCTAAGTGCCCTGCCGTGGCTTTGTCTCCGGTGGCGACGACGCGGGTTGTTCCGCTCGCACACGAGCGAGGAAGCGCTCCTGGTCCAGGACGACCCGCTCGACCGTGCCCGCGCCGACGACCACGTCCGCATCGATGCCGCCCGCCCTCGCGATGAACCCGAATACCAGCCGCCTGCCATCCACCTCGGTCAGCTCGGCCTCAACAACGATCTCGGCCCCGAGCGGGCTGGCCTTGCGGTGCTCCAGGCTGGCCGCGGTGCCGACCGTGGTGAGCCCGCCGGCGAGGTGCGGTGCCACCGCCGCGACAGTGGCCGCCTCGGCGAGCGCCAGCAGCCGCGGGGTAGCGAGCACCGGCAGGTCTCCGCTGCCGATCGCCTCGGCCGTGTCGGCGCCGGTCACGACCGCGCGCACGGTGGCGCGCAGCCCAGCCGGCAGCACCGGCCCTCCCCCGGGCATGCCGGAATCATTCGATGACGGCAATCAGGTCGCCCTCCTGGACCACGTCGCCCTCGGCCACGGCAACCTTGGTAAGCGTGCCCGCGCTCTCGGCGAGCACCGGGATCTCCATCTTCATCGACTCCAGGATGACCAGGGTGTCGCCGTCGGCTACCTGATCGCCCTCGGACGCCACGACCTGCCACACGTTCGCGACCATCTCCGCGCGGACCTCGGTCACACCTGCCTCCTCGCGTCAGCTCCCCGGCGATCGCAGCCGTGGCAGCGCCACCATCATTCTCGCGCCGCTGCCGGTCACGGCCGCAGCCGGGCAACCACGGACGTGTCGTAGCAGCCGCTAATGAACTCGTCGCTGTCCAGCAGTTCGACGTGAAACGGCAGGTTAGTCTTTGGCCCGCGAACGCGGAAGCCGCCCACGGCGACGCGGGCGCGCTGCAGCGCCTCGTCGCGGCTGGCCCCGTGCACACAGAGCTTGGCAAGAAGCGGGTCATAGAACGGCGTCACCTCGTTTCCGGCCTCGTAGCCCGCGTCCACCCGGACCCCGGGACCGGACGGCTCCGCCCACTCGGTGATCAGCCCCGGGCTGGGCAGGAACCGGCGCGGATCCTCCGCATAGACCCGCAGTTCCACGGCATGCCCTTCGGCCCGGACGGACTCAGGTCGGAAGCTCACGTCCTCACCCGCCGCGATGAGGAACTGCTGCTCCACGAGGTCGATGCCGGTGACCATCTCGGTGATCGGGTGCTCTACCTGGATCCTGGTATTCATCTCAAGGAACATGAAGTCCTTGGTCGTGGCGTCCACCAGGAACTCGACGGTGCCCGCGCCCCGGTAGCCCACCGTTTCGCCGGCCCGGGCCGCAGCGGCCAGCATCCGCGCCCGGAGCTCTGGCGTGACACCCGGCGACGGGGTCTCCTCGGCGATCTTCTGGTGCCGCCGCTGCACCGAACAGTCCCGCTCCCCGAGTGCGAGCACCCTGGCGTCGCTGCGCCCGAGGATCTGCACCTCGACATGCCGGGCGTGCTCGACATACCTCTCCAGGAGGATTGACGGATTGCCGAAGAACCGCTCGGCCCGGGTGCGCGCGGTCTCGAAGCCCGCGCGCAGCTCGGTCTCGCTGCCGACGGCGGTCATCCCGATGCCGCCGCCACCAGCGGCTGCCTTGATCATCACTGGGTACCCGATCCGAGCGGCCTCGGCGGTCGCCGCGGCCACGTCGGCGACCGGCTCCCTGGTTCCTGCGGCGACCGGCACACCGGCCTGCTCCATGAGGTTCCTGGCGTTGATCTTGTCGCCCATCTGCTCGATCGCCGCGGGCGAAGGGCCGATCCAGGTCAGGCCAGCGTCGATCACCGCCGCCGCGAACGCGGCGCTCTCGGACAGGAATCCGTAGCCGGGGTGGATCGCGGCTACCCCGGTCGTCCGTGCCGCCCCAAGCACGGCGCGGACGTCGAGGTAGCTGCTCGCGGGCGGAGCCGGGCCGATCGGCACCGCCTCGTCGGCCTCGCGCACGTAGGGCAGGGCGGCGTCCGCCTCGGAGTAGACCGCGACAACGCGGATCCCCATCCGCCTGGCCGTCCGGATCACCCGGCGCGCGATCTCGCCCCGATTGGCGACCAGGACCGACTCGATCACGCCGGGCAGCCTACTCCAGGCGGCTGGCGAGGCGCTTCCCCGCGACCTCGCTGAGTGCCTCGATGACGCCGGGATCGTACTCGGCGGCCGTGTCCAGGCGGAGCCGCTCCAGCGCCGCGGCGGTGCGGTCCCGGTCGGTAGATCCGCCCACGAGGTCGTCGAACGCATTCGCGGCGCGGATGATCTTGCTGCCGACCGGCGGCTCAGGATCGTGCCCCCGGCTCGGCCAGCTCTGGCACCGCACGAGCTCGGCCACCCGGTCCAGAACGCCAGCCTTGCTTATTACGTCCGCGCCGAGCTCCGCGATGCGCCGCTGGTCTTCGGTTGAGACCAGGACCGTGGCTCCGCCCGGTATCGGGTCGGGCAGCGCCAGCTGCCCGATGTCGTGCATCAGCGCGGCGTACTCCAGGTCCAGCAGGTCTGCCTCGGCCAGCCCGAGTTCCCGGCCGACGGCCACGGCGAGCCTGCTGACCCGCCGGGAGTGCCCGCTCTCCACATAGCCGCCCACTTCGGTGACCCTCGCCAGGGCCCGCACGGTCTGCAGGTAGGTGGCGCTGATGCCCGCGTATCTGCGGAAGGCAACTTGAGTGACCAGCAGCGGCCCCATGAAGACCCCGAGTCCCGTGAGGCCCATGACCTCTGCCGCGAACGTGATCATCATGGCCGAGACGCCGACCGCGGCGCCCAGCGGCAGCTGGATCCGCATCTCGTCCCATAGCGCAACGGAGAACCGGGCTCCGAGGTCATCCGCCCTGATCAGCGACGCGATCATCGCCTCGGCCAGCCAGCCGATGACGACGAGGACGGTCATCACGATGAACGCGATCCACCAGTGACCCCGGCCGCTGATGACCTCGGTGCCGGCGATGGGCCGGAACGCGAAGGCGACGCAGGCAACCGCGACCAGCCGGGTAGCCATCCCGGTCAGCCCGGCCGGGCGGCCCGCCGCCATGTGCGGCAAGGCGCCGACGGTCATGCCGGCCGCGGTCACCGTGATCACCTGCAGCGCCGCGACGTGGGGCACCGGCTGTCTGCCGGGAAGCTCGCCCACCCGCAGCAGCAGCGCGTAGGCGAGGGCAGCGGCGGTGGCGAGCGGCGCCGCTTCCCTGCCGCCCGGCTGCCTGAGCCTGAGCAGCTCCCCGATGGCGATGACCGAACCGAACGCGATCGCCGTCTGCGGGTCCGTCACCCGCGCCGCGGCCGTGTGCGCGACGGCCGCCACCACCATCATGCCCACCGCGGCAAGGAGCAGCAGCCGGCCCGAGTCCATCGCCTGCCACGACGGCAGCCGGTCGTCGGCCTGGCGTATCGCCACCGGATCCTCCTACGGTCTACAGACTCTCGATGACCCGCAGTGGCGCCGTCGGGTCGTCATGGTCCTGTGCGGTTACGGTCTGCCGGTCGGCCGGCGCTGCGGCGCGCTCGGGAAGTCTCCAGCCTTCCCGGTGCAGCGCGGCGATGAAGGCCTCAACCATGACCGGATCGAACTGGCTGCCAGCGCCCTTGCGGAGTTCCTCGATCGCGTCGCTCATCCGGCGCGCCTCCCGGTAGGAGCGGGTCGAGGTCATCGAGTCGAACGCATCGGCAACGGCGATGACGCGTGCGAACTCGGGAATCTCATCGCCCGCGAACCCCATCGGGTAACCGGTGCCGTCGATCTTCTCGTGGTGGTGCATGATGCCGGCCAGGGCCTCGTTGAGGAAGCCGATCTCGCGCACGATCTCCAGGCCGCGCAACGGATGCAGCTGGATGGCGGCGAACTCCTCCTCGGTCAGCGGCCCGGTCTTCTGCAGCACCTTGGTGGGCACCCCGAGCTTGCCGACGTCGTGCAGCATCCCGGCGAACATGATCGCCTCGGTACGGTCGGCGTGCATCCCTATCTGGCGGGCAATCATGCCGGACCCTCGGGACACCCGCTCACTGTGGCCGCGCGTGTAGTAATCCTTGGTCTCCACCGCCTGGCAGAGCGCCTCCATGGTTGCCCCGTACGCGCGCCGCTGCTCGGCGAACTGCCCCATGGCCCAGCGGGCCACAAACAGCGGGACGAGCACCAGCGCGGCGGCGAACGGCCCCATCACGGTCCACAGCGCGGCGATCACCAGCCCAAGGGCGGCGTAACCGAGGTCGGAGGCCAGCAACAGCGGCAGGCTGGATTCCAGCTGGATCCGTCGCGGTCCCTCGTTCCTGGTCAGCTGCAGCACGCCCCACATCAGGCCGAGGTTGACGATCACGTGCGCGGCGGCCGCCGCGGCGAACGGCCAGATAATTCTCGGGAAGTCACCTGGCTGGGGCAGCCCGATGTGGCCGCCGAGCGCGACGAACGTCTGCCCGGCCGCAAAGCCGGACACGGCGTACATTCCGCCGTTGAATACCCGCTCGGCCAGCTGCAGCTTGCGCCGCAGGCCCAGGACCGATACCGCCCCGACCAGTGCCGCACCGACGGGCCCGAGCAGCACCACGGCGGCCAGCGTGGCCGACGAACTCGGCGACCAGGCTGACTGGCGTGCCGCGAGCGGCGTGGGGGCCGAATCGCAGATCAGGAACAGCAGCATGAGCACGCCGAGGGACAGCCACCAGCCAGTGCCCATGGGCGGCCCGGAGAGGCTGGGCGCGACAACCGAGGCGGCCGCCACCACAACCGCCGCGATGTAAATCCACGCAGCCCGCGAGACCCTGCCCATGCCCCCCTCGCCGTCGGCCCTCGGCAATAGCCGTCGATATGCCAGCACTCCGGCGAAGGGCAGATTTCCGCAAATTGCTACTAGCGAAATGCGCTTAGCCGGACGCCGCGACTCAGAGTAACGCGCTCGAACGCTTCCGCGAAGACTTCAGCTACAACGTGCGCAACTTGTACACGACAGAATGCAATGCGTAATCATTCGACCCGGCGCCGTCGGACACGGAGGGTAACGAAAGCCAGCGAACGTATCTTTGGGGTATTTCGCCGCATCACGGGCTTATGCGGTCACTGGAGCGGCAACCTTAATGATCTAGGAGCTTCGGGTGCAGATAGTGCGCTCCAGGCTCCTAGGGCATCGCGTAAGGGCGGCGGCGCCCTAATCGACCCGGAACTCGGAAACCTCGAGCTCGGCCCGGATCGTCTGGATCCGGACCAGCACCTTGCTGCGCAGCCCGGACGGGGCGAGCTCCGAGCCGCAGCATTTCTGCACGAGCCGTTTCACGGCCTCTTCCAGCCCGTACTCGCGCAGGCATGGACCGCACTCATCGAGATGCTCACGGATCTGAGCGAGGCTCTTGTCCTCGATCTCGCCGTCGAGATAGGAGTACACGCGTGCCAGTACCTCGCTACACGGCACCTCGTGCGGCTTGCCGCAGCTCATTCCGCGTCCTTCCCGGGCTCGTCGCCCGATGATGACGCCTCGGCGGGGGCGGTCGACGCCGCCCTGACCAGGCCTTCTTGGGCCGCGTAGTCCTGGAGCATCTCCCTGAGCTGCCGGCGCCCGCGATGCAGGCGTGACATCACGGTCCCGATCGGGGTTCCCATGATGTCGGCGATCTCTTTGTAGGCGAAGCCTTCCACGTCGGCCAGATAGACCGCGATGCGGAACTCCTCGGGCAGAGCCTGCAGCGCTTCCTTGACGTCGGAGTCCGGTAGCCGCTCGAGCGCCTCGGCCTCGGCGGACTTCAGCCCCCCCGAGCTGTGCGAGGCCGCCCTGGCGAGCTGCCAGTCCTCGATCTCCTCGTTGCCAGCGCGCTGCGGTTCACGCTGCCGCTTGCGGTACGTGTTGATGAACGTGTTCGTCAGGATCCGGAACAGCCAGGCCTTGAGGTTCGTCCCCTCCTGGAACTGGTGGAAGGACGCGTACGCCTTGGCGAAGGTCTCCTGCACCAGGTCCTCCGCGTCGGCCGGGTTCCGGGTCATCCGCATCCCTGCCGCGTACAGCTGATCCAGGTACGGCAACACATCGTGCTCAAAGCGATCGCTGCGCTGCTCGAGTGTCTCCGGGACCGGACTCACCTCCTCCGCGATTGCTGGCTGCGAGCGACCGCCTGGCCACTTTCCGCCCTGCCAATTCTCTCGGCCGGAGGATACAACGTCGAGCCCGCCGAGCTCGCGCGCCATCACCATCGAGGCGCCGTCCACGATCGAAGCGTGGTCACGCGGCGGGCAGCTTACTAGCGACACACGCGTTGCAACACGCTCCGTCGTGCCTTCATTCCAGCCGGGCCGTCACCGCCGGAGCCGGGCCCATTTTGCCTGGCAGGCCACGCAGCGAGAAGCCTCTGGCCTGGCCTCGAGCCGGCCTTCGGGAACCTCGGCACCGCAGTCGACGCAGGTCCCGTACGAGCCGGCCTCGATGCGGCGCAGGGCATCGAGCACCTCGGAGTGCTGCGTCTTGGCCACGTGAAGCACGGCCTGGGTGCGCTCCGACTCGGAAAGGTTGGCGCCGGCGTCAGCCGGATCCTGCGGGTACTCCGAGACGTGCTCGTCCCGCTCCGCCTCTCCCCTGAGGACCGCAATGGACCGTTCGAGCTCTGCTTGGGTCTCTTCCAGGCGCTTGCGAGCGGTGGCGGTATCCATCCGATAACCACCTCCTATCCGCATAAAGGCCGAGCAGCGCCGATTGGCGTCATTGCCGCCAGGCCGGGGTCAGGTCTGGCGTTACAGCAGCTTGTCGGGAGCGCTGCCAGAGGCTCCTTGGGACGCCGCGCTCCGGGATCTAGGGGAGCGGGCGATGGGTGCGCTCCGGTCAAGGTCCCGGCCTCCCGGGCCTGACTCGGCGCGCTCGATGAGCTCCGGGCCGTTGTTCCGTACCGAATTAACGGCCGTCGAAACCGGATACGAGATCAGCCCGCCCGAGGCCGCTGGAGCCAGCAGGGCCAGCAGGTCGGCAGGGTCGTCGTTCCCCGGATCGAGCCAGTCCGACCAGCGGCGCGGATCGATCACCATCGGCATCCTGTCGTGGATTTTGCCCAGGTCGTCTGGCGCGCTCGTGGTGATGATCGTGGCCGTCCAGAGCCAGGCCCGCTCGTGATCGTCCGGCAGCGCGGCATCCCGCCAGAGTTCGTACAGGCCCGCGAAGGCCAGCGGGCCGCCATCGCCGCTGGTGATGAAGTATGGCTGCTTAGCGCCCTTTCCGGCCGGCTTATCCTCGCTGCTGCCGTCCGGCAGCTGCCATTCGTAGTAGCCGTCCGCGGGCAGCAGGCACCGGTTGCGCTTGAACGCGTGCCGGAACGCGGGCTTGGAGTCCACGGTCTCAGCCCTGGCGTTGATCAGACGGCTGCCGATCTTCGGATCTTTCGCCCAGAACGGCACCAGACCCCAGCGGACCACGCGCAGCTCACGTGCAACGCCCGCCGGGCCGGCGCCGGGAGCCGGAGCGGCTTCCGCGACGCCCCCGGCCTGGCGGTCAGCGGACTCCGAGCGGCGGCTATCGCGGGTGACCACCGCATAGACCCGCTTCGTGGGCGCCACGTTGTAATCGGGCTCGAGCGGCTCGGAGACACGGTCGCGCTCGATGCGGAACTCCTCAAGGAGCTCTATGCGCTTACGCGCAGACGCATACCGGCCGCACATGTCCTCACCTTGACCGCTTGGGGGTCGGCGGGGTGCTGGTTTCCCCGCAGCCGTGCTCTCCGCGGTAGTGGTGAGCACAGATTGTGCCAGTTAATTGCCAACATCCTGGTTTGCCAAACCTCTGCGAGAGGTTTATCGGCCCAGCCCGGCTAACTGCTTCATGATCAAGGTGCACTTCCCAGCCTGGCAGCGATCATGCATGCGGGTCGGGGCCAAATCCGGCGCCGGCCAGTACGCTCGGCACCATGCACCGTGATGCGGATCCGGAACACGAGCAGACCTCGGACTGGCGGGCGCCTGCGGCAAGCGGACCGGTGCGTGCCCAGGTTCGGCCGCCCGGGTCGAAGTCGGTGACCAACCGCGCGCTGGTCCTGGCCGCGCTCGCCGACGGCCCGACCGTGATCACCAATCCGCTGCAGGCCAGGGACACGCTGCTGATGGCCGCGGCGCTGCGCGGGCTCGGCACGGTGATCGATGAGGACGCCACAGCCGGCGCAGGCGACGCTGCGGAAGGCGGCGAGCCCGCGGTGTGGCGAGTGACGCCCGGCGGGGTCGACAGCGCAGCCGTCGTGGACGTCGGCAACGCCGGGACCGTGCTGCGCTTCGTTCCGCCGGTGGCGGCCCTGACCCGGGCCAGCGTTGAATTCACCGGCGACGCGCGAATGGCGGAGCGGCCGATCGGCCCGCTGCTCGCCGCCCTCCGCGAGCTCGGTGCGGTGATCGACGACGGCGGCCGGGGCAGCGTGCCGTTCGTCGTCCGCGGCCGTGGCGGGATCAGCGGCGGCACCGTCACGCTGGACGCCTCCGGCTCCTCGCAGCTCGTCTCCGGGCTGCTGCTGGCGGCGCCCCGGTACGACAAGGGCGCCGAGGTGCACCACGATGGCCCCAGGGTCCCCTCCGCCCCGCACATCGCGATGACGGTACAGATGCTTCGCGACGCCGGGGCGCAGGTGGATACGTGGATCACCGCGCGCGGGTCGTCCGTCCCCGATCGGTGGCAGGTGCACCCCGGTGACCTGCGACCATCCGCCGTGACCGTGGAACCGGACCTCTCCAACGCCGCGCCGTTCCTCGCCGCGGCCCTGGTGACCGGCGGGTCCGTCACGATCGCGGGCTGGCCGCGGCGGAGCCTGCAGGCCGCCGGCCAGATCCTGGACTTTCTGACCCGGATGGGCGCCGACTGCTCGATGACCGCCGACGGGATGCGGGTCACCGGGGCGGGAGCGATCCGCGGCATCACAGCGGATCTGCGTGATGTCAGCGAGATCGTGCCGGTGCTCACCGCGCTGGCTGCGCTGGCCGATTCGCCGTCGGTGTTCACCGGCATCGGGCACATGCGCTCGCACGAGAGCGACCGGCTGGCCGCGCTGGCCGCCGAGATCGGCGCGCTGGGCGGCGATGTCCGGGACCACGACGACGGGCTGGAGATCCGGCCCCGGCCGCTGCGGGCGGATGGCGTGGTCTTCGCCAGCCACGACGACCACCGCCTGGTCATGGCCGCCGCCGTGCTCGGCCTGGCCCTGCCGGGCGGCCTGCTGGTCGGCAACGCCGCAACCGTCGGCAAGACGTTCCCGGCCTTCACCAGGACGTGGTGCGCCATGTCGGAGCGGTCGCCCTGAGCGGGCCGGGCAGGCACGCCGACCTCGATGAGGACGATGTGCGGGTGCGCCCTGGCCGGGGCTCGCGGCCGCGCACCCGGCGCAGGCCAGCTCACGAGGACGCGGTCGATGCGTTCGTGACCGCGGTCGACCGCGGCAGGTACAGCTGCCTCCTCAGCAGCGGCGACGCCGCCGGCAAGCAAGTCACCGCCATGAAGGCCCGCGAGCTCGTCCGCGGCAGCGTCGTGGTCGGGGACCGGGTAAGCCTGGCCGGCGACGTCTCTGGCGATCCGGGAACGCTGGCCCGCATTGTCCGGGTTGCGCCCCGCACGTCGGTGCTGCGACGCTCGGCCGACGACACCGACCCGGTGGAGCGCGTCATCGTGGCCAACGCCGACCAGCTCGGGATCGTCACCGCGCTGGCGGACCCGCCACCGCGGCCCCGGCTCATCGACCGCTTCCTGGTCGCCGCCTACGATGCCGGACTTGACCCGCTGCTGATCCTCACCAAGGCGGACCTGGCAGATCCCGACGACCTCCTCGCGGCTTACACCCCGCTCGGCGTCCGCTACCTGGTCAGCGGCCGTCCGCTGACTGAAGCCGTTACCGACGAACTGCGGGCACTGCTGGCCAACCGGATCAGCGTTCTCGTCGGCCATTCCGGGGTGGGCAAATCGACCCTGGTCAACGCCCTGATCCCGGACGCCGGACGGGCCGTGGGCACGGTGAGCCCGGTAACCGGCCGCGGCCGCCACACCTCATCGTCGGTGGTCGCGCTGCGGCTCCGGGGTGGCGGCTGGATCATCGACACTCCCGGGCTGCGCAGCTTCGGCCTGGGCCACATCTCCGCGGACCGGGTCGTGGCGGCGTTCCCCGACCTAGCCGAGGCGGTCGCGGCCTGCTCGCCGGGCTGCACCCACCTGCGCGAGGACTGCGGCCTCGATGCGTGGGTCAGCGAGCACGACAGCAGCGGCGCGCTGGCCGCGCGGCTTGACTCGCTGCGGCGGCTGCTGCGCAGCCGCGAAGGCCGCGACGACGGCTGACCCCGCCGCGGTTACCACGCGTACGCCTCGGGGGCTGCGCCGCCGGGGCCGGGGAAGATCTTGTCGAGCCGGTCCAGCGCGGCGTCGTCGAGCTTGATCTCCAGCGCGTGCAGGGCACCGTCGAGCTGGCCGAGGCTGCTCGGCCCCACGATCGGCGCGGTGACCGCGGGCTGGTGCAGCAGCCAGGCCAGCCCGACCTGAGCCGGGTCCTCGCCGATCTCGTCGCAGAACGCCTCGTACGCCTCGACCTGGGGCCGCAGGCCGGCCAGGGTCTCGGCGGCGCGGCCGCCGCCGCTGCGGCCCGAGCCGCCCTGCTTGCGCAGTATCCCGGCCAGCAGGCCGCCGTGCAGCGGGCTCCAGGGCAGCACACCGAGGCCGTAGCCCTGGCAGGCCGGCAGCACCTCGAGCTCGACCGTGCGCACCGCCAGGTTGTACAGGGACTGCTCACTGACCAGCCCGAACGACCCGTGGCGGCCAGCCGCCTCCTGCGCTTGCGCGATGTGCCAGCCAGCGAAGTTGGACGATCCGACGTAGATGATCTTTCCCTGGCTGCGCAGGACCGTCATCGCCTCCCAGATCTCCTCCCACGGCGTGTTCCGGTCCACATGGTGCATCTGGTACAGGTCGATGCGGTCGGTGCCGAGCCGCCGCAGCGAGTCTTCGCACGACCGCCGGATGTTCACCGCGGACAGCAGGCTGTCGTTCGGCCACTCCCCCTTGCCGCCGTACAGCTTCGTGGCCAGGACGATCTTGTCCCGCCGCCCTGCCCCCGCGGCGAGCCACTCCCCGATGATCTGCTCGGTGACGCCCTCGGCGCGCGGCCGGCCGTAGGTGTTCGCCGTATCGAAAAAGTTGATCCCGTCATCGAGCGCGCGGGACATGATCTGATGCGAGTCGGCAGAGTCGGTGAACGAGCCGAAATTCATCGTGCCCAGGCAGATCCGGCTGACCGAGACGCCGCTGCGGCCGAGATGCGTGTAGTCCATGCCGCACACGCTACGGCCGCCGGGGAGCATGCCAGCACCCGGCCGTGGCCCTGACAGAGCGTGAGGCGGTACCGTTGCCGCGATGGCCGGATACGACGACGACCTGCGCTTCGCCCACGTCCTGGCGGACGCGGCGGACGACATCACCATGCGCCGGTTCCGGGCGCTGGACCTGCGGGTCGAATCCAAGCCCGACCTGACCCCGGTCACCGACGCCGACCTGGCCGCCGAGGAGTCGCTGCGGCACGTGCTGAGCCGGGCGAGGCCACGCGACGCCGTGCTCGGCGAGGAATCCGGCCTGACCGGCGTCGGGAAGCGGTGCTGGGTGCTCGACCCGATCGACGGGACCAAGAACTTTGTCCGCGGCGTGCCGGTCTGGGCAACCCTGATCGGCCTCATGGTCAGCGGCGACGTCACCGTCGGGGTGGTCTCCGCGCCTGCGCTCAGCCGCCGGTGGTGGGCGGCCAGGGACGGCGGCGCCTGGACCGGCCGCAGCCTGACCAAGGCCTCGCCGTGCCGGGTATCGGACGTGGCCAGCCTCCAGGACGCGTCGTTCTCGTACGCCGGCCTGTCCGGCTGGCACAACAGGATGGACGGGTTCCTCAGCCTGGCCCGCTCGGTCTGGCGGACCCGTGCGTACGGCGACTTCTGGTCGCACATGCTGGTGGCCGAGGGCGCAGTCGACATCTCCGCCGAGCCTTCGGTCTCGCTCTGGGACCTCGCCGCGCTGCAGGTCATCGTCGAAGAAGCAGGCGGCGCGTTCACCGACCTGACCGGGAAGCCCACCCCCGACGGCGGCAGCGTGGTCTGCACGAATGGCCGGCTGCACACCGAAGTGCTCGACCTGCTCAAGGAACGCTAACGCCGGGCGGACCTCCGCCGATATCCCCCACGGGGGGACCGGCTCCCCCTACGGGGGGACTGACAGCCCCTACGGGTCTTGCCCCGCGCGCCAGGATCGCGGATGCTGGGCAGATGGCTGTCACAAATGCACAAGCAGAGGGGAGCGAGCAATCCATGAACGTACGCGACGGAATGAGCAATGTGGTCCTCACCCTCGGCCCCGCGCACACCCTGCGCGAGGCATCCCGCCAGATGTCAGCGCGGCGCGTGGGGGCAGCGGTCGTGACCGATTCCGAGCATGCCGGGATCGGCATTCTCACCGAGCGTGACATCCTCGACTCGGTGGGAGCCGGGCAGGACCCGGACGCCGAGCTGGTGGCCGATCATCGCACCAGCGACGTGGTGTTCGCATCGCCGGAGTGGACGCTTGCCCACGCGGCAGACGCCATGGTCCGCGGGAACTTCCGCCACCTCGTGGTCATGGACGACGACGAGGTCGTCGGGCTGCTCTCGATGCGGGACATCGTGCGCTGCTGGTCCGGGAACCTGGTGGCGGCGGCAGCCGCGGCCCGGACCTGACCAAGCGCCGGCGGGGTATCCAGCCGACGTCCAGACCGCCGCCGGTTTCGCTGCAGCGGTCAATGCGAAACGTCCTTTTAATGATGCATTAAGAGTTTCACCAGATTTCAGCCGTGATGGCCGCAACAGCGCCCGGTTTAGTGGCCCGAACGGGACGCCATCATCCGGACCAGCCGCCATAGACCGGGTGGCGCCGGGGAGGACGCTGCGGTGGACACCGAGTCGCTACTCGCCGCAGCCAGCGAGCTCATTCCGAGCCCGTGATCGGCCCGAATAATCGCTGCAGCGGCCAGGCCCGGGCTGAGAAGATGGCCAGGTGACCGAGACGCGACCGGATGACGTCACGGCGGCCCGCGATCCACAGCGCCCGGAGCGGCTGCTGCGCACCGAGCACGACACGCTGCTGCCGATCCTGCACCGCACGCCCGAGGAAGCCTTTGGGAATCCGACCGCCTGCCCCGGATGGCCGGTCCGCGACGTCCTCGCTCATTGCGCCGCCGCCCTGACCAGGGTGGCGACCGGACGACTGCACGCCTTCACCCCGGAGCTCAACGAGATCGACGTGGCGCAGCGGCGCGACTGGCCGCTGCCGCGGCTGCTGTCCGAGCTGGAGCGCGGCTACACCGGCGCCGGGACGGCGATCGCCGAAGCGGGCGGCAGGCTGGACCCGATCGCGCTCGGCGAATGGATGCACGGCGGCGACGTGCGGGATGCCCTCGGTGAGCCGCTGGCCTACGAGAGCGACGGCTTCGAGGATGCCTGCGCCCTGCTCGCAGACTGGGCCCGCCGCCAGGAGGTCCCGCTGGTCGAGGTCGGCCTGCCAGGCGCCGTCCTGCGGCTCGGCGTTCCCGTGCCCGGGCGCCCGCCGGCCACCCTGGTCGCCGGCCGGGCCACGCTGATGCGTCTGTTCGCCGGGCGGCCGGCCGAGCCCGCCGACTACCAGCTGACCGGCGCCGCCGCAGAGGAGCTCGTGGTCTTCTGACGGGCCGGTAGCTCAGCGGTGACCCCTGGTGCCCCTGATCCGGCGCAGCAGCGGGCGCAGCACGTCGTCGGCGAACTGGTCCAGCCAGTCAGCGGAAAAGCCGAGGACCCGCTGCGGTTGTCCGGGCTGCGGCCGGCGCTGCTCCTGCTCCGCCTGCGACGGATCCTGCGGCTTCCCGGCCGGCCGGGTGGCCCGGTGACGGTCCACCGGGAAGCCGAGGACCCTGTTTGGTTCTTCCCGGTCGCCGGTCACGGGTCCCCCTCCGAGGTTTCGGGCCGCCGTCAGTCCCCAGCTTGGCTCACCGGGCCGGGCCGGGCAACGCCCTCCTCGGCCTGGTCGGCGGGGCGCTGCAGCACCACCGCGCTTGGCTGCCGAGCCGGACAGCTGCCAGGATGGCCATGGCAGCGGATGTAGACGGAGGTCCCTCATGATCGTCGGCCTGGCGGTGGTGGCGGCGATGCTGATCGCAACCGGGGCCGTTGTGTTGATGCGGCGTGGGCTCGACGGCTTCCGGATCCGCAGCAGGCTCGCCAACCGCCAGGTTCGCCCGGAGGTGCGCGCAAGCGGCGCGAGGGACGGCACGGTAAATCTGGACCAGTTGCCGGACACCGCCCGGGTCATGCCCACCACGCCGCCGGCGCAGTCAGGGCTGGGCAAACTGCCGACGATCAAGGCGCCGGCCGCGGAGAGCCGGGACGAGCGGGCGGAGCGGCGCGCCGAACGGCGACGCGGACTACTTCCGCCTGACGCCGTGATCACCTTTGCGGACGAGCACAAGGCCGCGGCTATTGACGACGTCTTCGCCGCACTCGACCGCGAGCTGGTCGGCCTGGTGCCGGTGAAAAAGCAGGTGGAGGAAATCGGGTCGCTGCTGCTGGTCGACCGGGTGCGGCAGCGGTTCGGCCTGCTGGCACCACGGCCAAACCTGCACATGTGCTTTACCGGCGCCCCCGGTACCGGGAAGACCACGGTGGGGCTGTTGATGGCCGACCTGCTGCACCAGCTCGGGTACCTCGAGCGCGGGCAGCTGGTGCACGCCATGCGGGACGACATGGTTGGCGAGTTCGTGGGCCAGACGGCACCGAAGACCAGGCGGGTCCTGGACAAGGCGATGGGCGGCGTGCTGTTCATCGACGAGGCGTCCGCGCTGTACCAGCCCGACAACAGCAAAGATTTCGGCCTGGAGGCCATCGAGACCTTGTTGCAGGTCATGGAGAACGAGCGAGACAAGCTCATCGTGATCCTGGCCGGATACAAGGACCGGATGGACACCTTCTTCGAGTCCAATCCCGGACTGAGGTCCCGCGTCGCGCACCACATGGACTTCGCCGACTACGACGTCGATGAGCTCGTCGCCATCGGGAAGCTTATGCTCGAGCGGGCGAGCTACTACCTCTCCGCGACGGGGGAGATGGCGTTCCGCGAGTACCTGACAGCCCGGATGCAGCAACCGCTGTTCGCCAACGCCCGCAGCGTACGCAACGAGCTGGAGCGGGCCCGGCTCCGGCACGCGCACCGCCTCGCCGCCGACCGGCAACGAGGCTGGCACCGGGACGATCTGATGCGCATCGAGGCCGAGGACATCCTCCCGCGCTTTGCCAGCCTGTCGGTGCCGGTCAGCGAGCCGTGAGAGAGTCCGGGCCGTTCTTCAGCCGGCCAGCTTCTCGCTGACCCAGCCGAGCGGATGCCTTACCGGATCCCGATGCCACCGTCGGAGTGCACGACCGTGCCGGTGATCCCGCGGGCCCGCTCCGATGCCAGGAACACGTAGCTGCCCGCATGATCTTCGGCAGTCAGCGCGACCCGCAGCGGCGTCCGGCTGCGCAGGTCCGCTGCCCGTTCCGGGCCCGTGTCCAGCCTGCGCTGCGCTTGCCCCAGGCTGGCCGGGCCGGCCAGGTCGGTGCCGAGGGTTCCGCCCGGTGCGACCCCGTTCACCCGGACCTGCGGCGCGAGCTCGTGCGCGAGCGCGACGACGCAGCCCCGGACGGCGAACTTCGATGCCACGTACAGGATGCCGCCGCGGCCCGGGTAGAAGCCGGACGTCGACACGGTGAGCACGACCGATCCCGACGACCGGCGCAGCTCGTCCAGCGCGGCCTTGACCAGCACCAGCTGGCTCTTAACGTTGACCAGGAACATCTCGTCGAACGCATCGTCGAGGTCGCCGGGGTCGAGGTCCGCCAGCCCCCGGTAGAAGTCGAAGATCCCGACGCAGCTGACCAGCACGTCGAGCCCGCCGAGCGAGGCGCACGCCGCGTCGACGGCGGCGCGGGCATCGGCCAGCGAGGTGGCGTCGCCCCGGTGCACGACGCAGCCGGTCAGCTCGGCCGACAGGCGGGCGCACTTGGCGGGGTCGACCTCCAGCGCGGCGACCGCGGCGCCCTCGCCGGCAAAGGCGCCGATGACCGCGCGGCCGATCCCCGACCCTGCGCCCGCCACGAGCGCGCGCTTGCCGTCTAGCCATCCCATCAGCCCGCGGCCCCAGGGTCACGGTCCGCGATGACGTCGGGCCAGCCGCCTGCGGCGTCCGCTGGGCCACCCGGCGTGGCCAGCAGGTGGCTGAACAGTCCGTGGTCCTGCCAGGTCAGCGCCTCGAGTTCCAGCGGGCACAACAGGATCTCGCGGCCGGAGCTCGGCACGAAGATCCGCAGGCGCATCCCGTTGCGGGTGCGCACCCGGTCGACCTCGACCTCGGTGAACTCGTTCGCGATCTTGATCACCGGATCGTCCGCGCTTGATGCCGAGTTCTCGGTCACAGGAACACCGCCAGGTTCTGGGTGCGGAGCACCGATTCGTCCACCATGATCTGGCGCCGGGCCAGCCGGTATCCGTCGTCGGCCCGGCGCAGGACGTCGGTCCGGCCCGCGGACAGTAGGTCCGGCGGCCGGGTGTCACCCCGGCTGCGGAAAAGCAGCAGCGACGACTCGACCCTCAGGCCGGCTCCCCCGCCCGGGAATGTGCGGACGTTGGACACGAAATGACGGGTTCGCGACGGGGGGTCCTCCGTCCAGGCATGATCGGTGGCCAGCCGCTGCACGCGCTTGCGCAGCGCGTAAAGGTTCTCGTCGAAGTGGCCCATGTCGGCGAGCGCGTCGAAGCCGGCGCCGCGGGCGGTCGTCACCCGCACCGGCATGACATACCGGATGTCCTCGCACAGCAGGTTCAGCCATGCGCCGTAGTCCGCGGCGTCGAGCAGTGCGGCCTCTTCCACCAGGAACTGGTGGGCGGCCTGGTGCTCGGGGTCGCTGTACGGCAGCGGGCGCTCGGCGGTCACCGGGGACCGTCCGCGGCGCCGGCCAGGTGATCGCTCCACATGCCCAGCCAGTGCCGCTGGTTGAATTCGCCGAATCCCTGGTACGCGGTGCCCGGGCCGGAGAACCCGGCCAATGGCGGTTTGATCGGCTTGCCCGCGGAGGTCAGGCCCATGCGGCTGTTCAGCAGGAGCCGCCTGGCCATCGCGCCGGCGGCCATGTCCGTGATCGACACCCAGTTCTCCACGTCGTCTTGCTCGAACATGCCGGAACTGCCGAAGCACATCAGGTACGCCCGGTAGGAGCGCTGCTTGAACCACTCGGGGGCGCTCGCGTCGACCGCGAACCAGGAGAGCACCTCGGTCTCCCGCTCCGACACCGGCTGCCACTGCCGGATCGAGATGAACGGCGCGACGGTGCCGGCCTCGTCGATCTGCGGCCAGTTGTGGACGAAGCTCAGGTTCGGAAACAGGGTGGCGGCCGACACCATGAAGCCGCTGTCTTCCACGAGCGCGCGCTGACCGGGTGACCACGACGACTCCATCGCCGGGATCATCTCGTCCGGATAGCCGACGTAGCGTAGCTGCCCGGCGAAGGACCCGCCCGGCGGCAGCTTGTAGGTGGTCCCGGCGCCCGGGCCCGCCAGGTAGAGCGCGCCCTCCTTGCGCTTGCTGGCCTTCGGCTCGCGGAAGAGCCCGATGTCCACGACGCTCGCGTGGGTATGCGGCGTGTGATAGCTGTCCCCGGCGAAGTTCTCCGCGCCGATCTTCCAGTTCGCCCGCACCCGCCACCGCTGCGGGCCGCGCAACTCCACCTGGGCCTGGCTCTGCCGGGTATACAGATCCAGATAAAAAGCAAAATCCCCGAGCCAGTCCCGGAGCGGCGGCGCTTCCGGGTCGAGGCTGACGAAGATCAGCCCGTTGTAGCGGTCCGTGGCGGGAGCGGGCAGCAGCGCCTGCCCGCGACGGGCGAAGCCGTCCTCGCCGCCGTAGGCCTCGTCATGGAACGGCAGCCCCGCCAGTCGCCCGTCGTTGCGGTAGGTCCAGGCGTGATACGGGCACCGGAAATGGGATGCGTTCCCCATCTCGGCCCGGCACACCTGCATGCCCCGGTGCAGGCACATGTTGAACATCACCCGCACGCTGCCCTGCTCGTCCCTGGCCACGATGAACGAGTCGGCTAGCACGCGCCGCACCACGTAGTCGCCGGGCTGGGGGACCTCCGACTCATGCGCCACGAAGACCCAGGCGCGCGCGAACAGCCGGTCGCGCTCCAGGGCGAAGATCTCGGGGTCGTTGTAGATGTGAGCGGGGATCATGCCGCGCCGCACGTCGGCCACGATGGCGGTCAGGTCCAGCACTGCATCAATCCTCCGGCGACAATCGATCGGGCGCTGAACAGGGCCGATCCTCGAACGCTCTGCTGCGATTCTGTCTTACAGAAATTGCTTCTGCAATGCCCTGGTTCTGCGGTTACGGCGGTGGCCGCAGCCCGTCGGCGGTGGCCTCAGCCAGCTGCGGCTGGTCCTGCTGCCGGGTGCGCCGGCCAAGGCCGTAGCAGAGAAGCCCGATCAGGATCATCGCCGCGAGCGGGATGATCTGCGACAGCTCGTATTGAAGGCGCTGTCCGGCGAACCCGCTCGGCAGCGATGAATCCGGCGATGCGGTGCCGATGCCCGGGTAGACCACCGCGACGGTCGTGAAGGCGGCCCACGCCGTGGTCAGGATCCCGACGACCCACAGCCCGCTCTTCCCGCCGGGTATCCGGTACGGGCGGCGGACGTCGGGGTACTTGTACCGCAGCTTGATCACCGCCGGGAAGATCAGCACGTAGGTGATCGTGACCATGGAGATCACCAGCCCCAGCGTGGCGCTGAAGTACTTCGCTGCGTTACCACTGGTCAGCGTCAGCGCCAAGACGAGAACGCCGCTCGCCACCGCGCCCGACAGCAGGTTCACGCCGATCGGCGTGCCGAGGCGCCTGGAGAAGTAGCCCATCCATCGCGGGGCGGCGCCGTCGAGTCCAGCGACCGCCTGGGTGCGGTCTGAGCCGATGAGCCAGACCACGCCCGACGACAGCAGGCCGAAGATCACCCCGATCGCGCAGATGTCGGCGAGGATCTTGCCCGCGCCGGTCAGTACGGTGCCCGAGGCGGTCGCGTGGCCGCCGTAGACGACGAACACGGTCTGTATCGCGTCCACGAAGCCACTGACACTGGACAGCTGGGCCGGGCGAAGCACCAGCAGGATGGCGAGGATGGGCACGCCATAGAACAGCACGGTGCCAATCCCGGAGCGCAGCACCGCGAAGGGCACGTCCCGGCGTGGGTTCTTGAGCTCCTCGGATGCGCTGCTCGGCAGCTCAAAGCCCTCCAGGTCGAAGATCAGGATCGGTGCTGCCAGCAAGAACACGGCCCAGGTGGGCTTGAACGCACCGCCGCCGAAGCCGTGAACCCCGTGCCCGACGGCGTAGAAGATGACGGTGAGCGTGAACAGCGCCATTAAGAGGACGCGGACGACGGCGCCCGCGGTAGCTACCCACTTGCCGAACTTCAGCGTCATGATGACGGTCCCGATGCCTGCCCAGACGAAGATCAGCCCAAAGACGTACTCCCAGGCCAGCGACAGGGTGACGAAGAACGTGCTGAATGTGGCCATGGCGGTGATCGCCAGCGTCCCGGCCAGCCAGATCGGGTTATCCACCCAGTACATGACCGAAACCACGGCCGCGGCGGCTCTGCCGAAGGCGAGCTTGACCCAGACGTAAGGGCCGCCTTCCTCCGGGAACGTACTGCCTAATTCCGCGGTGAGCAGGCCATAGGGGACCAGGAAAAAGACGATCATCACGATGAGCCAGGTGAATGCCTGAGCCCCGTAACTCGACACCGCGCCGAGCGTGTCCAAAACGATGATCGCGGCGAGCATGAGGAAGGCGGTGTCAAGGCGCCCCACGCTCCGCCGGAACTTCTTCCGTTCCTCTTGCGCCGCGACCGTGGCAACCGCGTGAACCGTTGGGGCTGAGTCCAGGCCGGTGCTTTCCTGCGCCATCAGATCCTCCGTCTCACCAACGTGATCATCGATGCCTCGTCCCCTGCTCCCGGATACTGAAGCGGTTCCCGCACCGGCGTCAAGCCCGCGCCGCACCGGCACTGGCCGGCCTGCCGCCGCCCATTCCACCCTGGAGTGGCATGCTGTCCAACGCGCTCGAGGTCCGTCCCCAGCGACGGTGAGCACTCCCGTGTCGGCCAACGAGAGCAGGTACGTCCGCGCATGAACCGCCTGGACAACCCCATCCGCGACTATTCGTGGGGATCCACTACGGATATCCCGGACTTCCTGGGGCTGCCGCCGGATGGCAGCCCGCAGGCGGAACTATGGATGGGCGCGCATCCGTCGGATCCGTCCACGGTGCTCCGTGGCGGCACGGCCACGCCGTTGCCGCAGCTGATCGCCCAGGATCCGGTCGGCGAGCTAGGACCCGTCGTGTTGCAGCGCTACGGAGCGCGGCTGCCGTTCCTGTTCAAGGTCCTTGCCGCGGCGAAGCCCCTGTCGCTGCAAGTGCACCCGGACAAGGAGCACGCCGAGGCCGCCTATGCCGCCGAGGTCAGCAGTGGTGCGGCCGAGCGCGACTACCCGGACGACAACCACAAGCCAGAGCTGCTCTGCGCGCTGCGCGATGGCTTCGAGGCGCTCTGCGGGTTCCGGCCGGTGCTGGACACCGTCGCGCTGCTCGATGATCTGGCAGCACCGGAGCTGACGGGCTACCGGCAGCTGCTGGCCGGCTCGCCGGGGGCAGACGGGCTGCGGGCGCTGGTCACCGAGATCCTCACCACACAGGACGACCACACCGCCGTCATAGCCGCCGTCAGGGAGGGCTGCGCACGCCTGGCAGCGGGCGACGGCCGCTGGGCCACGGCCTGCGCGGCTTACGCCGGCCTGGCGGCCGTCTATCCCGGCGACCCCGGGGTGCTCGTGGCCCTGCTGCTGAACCACGCCGTGCTGGCCGAGGGCGACGCCCTGTTCGTGGCGGCCGGGGTCGCCCACTGTTACCTGCACGGGTTCGCCGCCGAGCTGATGGCCTCTTCCGACAACGTGCTGCGAGCCGGGCTGACCAGCAAGCGGGTGAACGTGCCCGAGGTGCTGCGGGTCCTTGACTTCCGGCCGAGCCCGCTGCGCGTCCTGCGCCCGGAACGAGACGGGAGCGAGGAGACCTACCCGGTACCGGTCGCGGACTTCAGGCTCAGCCGCATGCGGCCAGGCACCGACGGCATCACGGTGCCGGATTCGCGGCCGCAGATCCTGCTGTGCGTCGCCGGAACGGTGCTGCTCAGCTCGCCAGACGGCACCGAGCTGACGCTGCGCAGGGGCCAGTCCGCCTATCTGCCGGCCAGATGTGCCGGAGTAGTAGCGACCGGGCCCGGCACTATCCTGCGGGCCACCGTGGGCCGCTAGCTGCTACGGCGAACCAGGCGGACCTTGTTGTGCGGGTGCGTCCGCCAGGTGTTAGCGCCGGAAGCCGCCGCAGACTTGGCCTGTTCCCACTTGAGCCTCGCCAGCTCGCCCGGCGGCGTCTCGAGCTCGCCCGCCCATCTCCGGGTCGCCGCCACCACGTGCGAGCCTGCGACCGCGACTCCCACGAGGGCCACTACGGCACCGACTCCAATCAAGACCCCGCCGGTGATGAGTGGCCCGGAATTCAGCGTCGGCCATGCTCCGGTTGACTGATTGTCCGTTGCGGTGTTAGTCATGGCACCCGTCCCGATCTGGTCGAGTAAAAGCCCTGCACCCATCAGAGCACACCCGTCCTGTGCCGCCTAACCGGGCCAGGGGAACACAGCGTTGACCCTGGTGGCCGCGGGCGCCTCCAGCCGCGGGCGGCGCGAATCCGGCACCGTGAGCCGCATGCAGCGGTCGATGCGGTCGACGGACGGGTGGTGGTTAGGGTTGGGGTCGTGATGAAAAGGCAGGAATGTGCAGCCATGGTGGTGGGCGGCCCGACGACCGTCCTCGACGTCGCCGGCCTGCGAATTGTCAGTGACCCCACCTTTGACGCCCCTGGTCCTCATGGCTATCTCACCAAGACCATCGGCCCGGTGGTCGCCGACGACCAGCTCGGGCCGGTGGACCTGGTGCTGGTCAGCCACGACAACCACGCCGATAACCTCGACGACCAGGGCCGCGCCCTGGCCCTCGCCGCCCCGCTGGTGCTGACCACCCGCAGCGGAGCCACGCGTCTCGGCCAGCGGGCCATCGGCCTGGCCCCCTGGACCAGCCACACCCTGCGACGTCCCGGCGGCGGCGAACTGACGGTGACTGCTGTCCCCGCCGTGCACGGCCCCGAAGATGGCGAGCGTGACGCCGACGGTTTCGTCAACTGTGAGGTCATCGGCTTCGTGTTGTCCGGGCCGGACCTGCCCACCATCTACGTCAGCGGCGATAACGCCTCCATCAGGACTGTCACCGAGATTGCCCGGCGCGCCCCGGCCATCGACGCGGTCGTGCTGCACGCCGGCGCCGCCCGTGTCCAGGGCAAGTTCCGGGACCGCGCGCTGAGCCTGGACAGCATCCGGGCGGCAGCCGCGGCCGGGATCTTGGGACCCGCTGCGGTCATCCCAGCCCACTACGACGGCTGGGCCCACTTCAGCGAAGGACGCGCTGACCTCGCGCGCGCTTTCGATGACGCTGGGCTGACCGCGCAGCTTCGCCTCACCGACCACGGAACCTGGATTCCGCTCAGAACCTGATCAGCAATTGGATCATCCGCCATTGGTGCCGGTAGTCGCCCTGGCGAGGCAGTCCGGCTGTCTCCGGATGACCGACGGAGGCCCCAGGGAACCTCGGCTAATGGCCCGCCAATGGCCCGGTTTGGGGCATCTGGCGACACGCCACAACAGGCCTTGGTCCTGCAACTCCCTGAACCGATTATTCTAGAAATCAGTTGCTAGTTTTAGTCTTCTACTGTAGCGTGGTACCCAGTGCCCTGGTTACCCAGACACCACAGGTCAGAGGAGATGCGTCGATGTACGCACCGAACGATAACGTCACCCCTTCGCGATCGTTCCTTGCGAGACATCTCGTCACGTCATTGGACTACCGCCACCCCTCTGCCTTTGCCGGCGCGCGTCTTGCCGCTGGTGTCTGTCTGGTCGTCCTGAGCGCCCTGCTGTTCTCCGTCGGCGACTGGTGGGCAGCGCCGCTGCTCCTGGTGGCGGCGGCGACCTTCACGGCTATGTTTTACGTGCTGCGCATCGTCCAGGGGTAGCCAGCCGCGGCGCCAGGCCCTGCTCGCCAAGATCACAACTCGGCAGCAGCCGGTCACCCATGTCAGAGTGGGTGGCTTCATTCCACCGACAGCCCGAACATGCCGCGACCGGACGGGCCCACTGGCCGAGTCCGCCGCCACTCCCCTGAGGGCGGCGGAGCACCCGTGTCCGGCAGACCGGAACCCCCCGCGCCGACGGTCTTACGGCTGCACGACCGCGTGCAGCTCGATCACCTCGTCCTGGATACCAGGCACGTTGGGCTTGACGTTCTCGTTGAACCACGTCTCGAACTGTCCCCGACTCTCCCAGACCTCGCCGACAGACCATCCGCCAGGACTCGGATATGCGACGTGCATCATGAAACCGGGCTGCTTCTTAACCAGGTCGGCCAATTGCGTCGATACCTGATCATATGCTGCTGCATCCATGCCGGCAGCGGTCATCCTTACCAGTACAGCCATTTCGTCCCCCTGTTATCAGGAAATTCCCCGAATTCCTGATCGTACAGTACCGGCCTCATGGCGAACAGGGCTGATGCCCCCCAAAGATCGCGATGGCGCTTCCAGCCGGATCGCCTTGGGAGCCTCTAACCTGGGGCGTTTTGGCCCCTAAGATCCCTTATAAACCCCAGATTCGTCAAGAGAGACGACCTCCACGAAGTAACGCGAGCCGCGAGCCGCGAGATTCTTTTCCACCTTGCCGAAAAGCTCCTGGAAACGCGCTTATTATCGTTGGGGTTAGCGTATCCCCGGCACTGTTGAAGAATGCCCACCCTTCGGCAGCCAGATCTTCATAGCTAGATCGGTAGAGCCGCCATCGCGGTCCATTGTGCACGATTTTCCCTATTGCCGCTGCCCTCGCGCCGATCAGACCTATAAGCAACATGGTCGACCGTGCCCATGCTCTCCAATGGGTGTTCGTCGTGGCCTGAGATTTTGCCAACGGTCGCCTCTAGTGCTCCATCCAAGCTCAAACGTCACTGTTGTCAGGCGCATAACAATGCGCTGGCAGGTCGGCGACCACACGCTCGTGCCGCCGCCCGGGCGCGGCCGGTTGGCGGCAGCCTACAGTCGGTCTTCGACTCGGAGGAGATCCTGTTCGGCCAGCAGCTTGTCGAGGCGAGCTTGGTCGACCCGGCTGATGACGGCGGTTTCTTCCTGGCGGTCGCGGATGCACTTGGCTAGCGTGAAAGATGAGGTCACCACGTAGAGCAGGCCGAGAGCCAGGAAGGCGCGAATCCATCGCGAGTCGTGCAGATAGCCAATGCCGGTGATCGTGACCGTGAGGGAGACAGCGAACGAAATTGCTGATTGCACAAAGAAGGCGGCGGTGGTCCGGGGGCGCAGTGGGGTGCTCATGTATCCCATTGTCGGTAAGGCGCCAATCCGGCGCCTGAGTACGGATACTCATTCTCTGCTGAGCTGATCAGCCTGTTCTCCCCCGAGTCGATTGGCCTGTGCCCCCAGCCAGACCCGCCGCTCAGTCAGCACACCCGTACCTGCCACTCCGTGAGCGCGTAGTTCCCACGGCCCGGATGGCACGAGCGCGGGGAACCTTGCTCATCCCTGTACGCGATTGGTTCATGTCGCCAACGCGCCGCTGACCACGGAGTGATTTTAGGTTTCTGCAAATGATGACAACCTCACGTTGAACTTGAGCGTCATGTCACCAGTGCTGCGGCAGGGCCCAGGACGGTAGGGGGATCTCAATGACGCAATTGCCCGGACGATCCGGCTCGTGGCCGCTCAGGCGGTTTTTTGGTGCGATTTCAGAAATGCACAAATCGGGTTACGGCAGCGCGGACTCTGCGGGCGGTGGCCCGCAGAGGCTCACCAGCCCGGGGCGTTATCGCTGCCCGGATGCGCGCCGCGTATCGGCGGAGCACCCTGACTTGTACCGCAGGGTCTTTATCACAATGGCCGCCGCGGTGCTGTTCGTCGGCGTCGGTGCCTGCGCCAGCGCGGCGGTCCGGGACGGCGCGCAGCCTTCGGCCTTGGCCCCGATGCTGACGGCGGCGCGGTCGGCTCCGGCAGGCGAGTCCGCCGCGCCTCTTCGGCTGCTTACCGAGCCGCAAGCCGGGCTCCAGCCGATCTACCGGCTCATCACCGAAGCGCGGTCATCGGTCGACCTGAGCATGTACGAGCTTGCCGACCCCACCGCGGAAGCGGACCTGGCGGCCGACGCTCGCCGCGGTGTGGACGTCCGGGTGATCCTCGACCAGCATCGGGAGAAGTCTGCGAACCGGGGCGCCTTCGGCTACCTGGCCGCACATCGCGTGCATGTCCGGTGGGGACCGGCCGGCACGACGTTCCACCAGAAGACCCTCACCGTCGACGACACCACCTCTGTGATCATGACGCTCAACCTTGTTACCCGGGATTATCCTGGCACCCGGGACTTCGCCGTGATCGACACCCGCCGGACCGATGTCTCCGCCATCGCCGACACTTTCAACGCCGACTTCGCCGGACGCTCCATCACGCCTCCCGATGGCAGCGACCTGGTGTGGTCACCGGCGAACGCGCAGGCATCGGTCCTGTCGGTCATCAACCATTCGGTCCACACCCTTGCTGTGGAAAACGAGGAAATGGGCGACCCGGCTGTTACCAGCGCCCTGGCGGCCGCCGCGCGGCGCGGCGTGAATGTCAAGATCATAATGACGGCAGACGCAGAATGGGACCATGCGTTCAGCGAACTGTCCAGCGCCGGCGCGCATATCCGGCTGTACCCCGACAGCGGCCGCTTCCTGTATGTCCATGCCAAGGTGATAGTCGCCGACGCCGGCAGACCCGGCCAGCGGGTGCTGATCGGATCACAGAATTTCTCGGTCGCCAGCCTCGACTACAACCGCGAACTCGGCGTCCTCAGCCGCAACGGGGCAATTGTGGCAGCCGTCAGCGCCACGCTCGCCCGCGACTACGCCGGGGGCAGGCCGTTCGGGGAAAAAGCCTCGGGCGCCAGGTGCACAGCGACCGCGACCGTGTACAACGCCAGCTATGACGAGAACAACGTCTACGTCTACTCGAACCAGCCTTACACGACCGCGACCGCGATGGCCGACGGCTACTCACATTCGTGGGAGACCAACGGTTCCGGGTATGCGCTGATTTACCTCAACGGCCCGCCGCCCGGCGCTTTGATTACCGTAAGGGTCGGCCAGGCGATCTGCACCACCCGCGATTGACGTACGCATAAGCGGCGCTAAAACCCGAGTTGATCGACGCCGCCGGGCGGCCTGCGAACGCCACCAGACCTACCGCGGGAGGCCGAGCCAAGGTCGCCCAGGTCCAGCGCGGAACCGGTGGGTTGTGGGTGCCGAGGACCTATGCCACCAGATGATGTTCGTGAATCACGCCCGCGGCGCGCCGTCGCAGCGCCAGACACGGAAGTGGTCCAGGTCGATGACCCGTCTGGCGGCGGGCGGCGCGGCGCGGCGGCTTGGTACGGGGGTGCAGTGTGGCGCCTGAGACCGGAGGTCCCAGGCGCCACGTTGATGTCGCAGTTCAGGCGATGCGCCCCGCGTAACGGCGGCGGAAGCCGTCGGCGGTGTTGGCGGTGATCACCACGTCGTAGTAGCCGTACTGATCGGTCGGCCAGCTAATGGTCTTGGAACTGCCGAGCTTCACGGTGACCGTCTGGGTGCGGCCCTCGTATTCGTTCGGGGTCAGGGTGTAGACGATCGCCTTCCGGCCCTCGTTGGCCAGCGTGAGCTCCACCGTCTTGGCCCCGGCGGACCGCGGGGCGGCAGTGACGACCGGGACCGGGCCGGTGTTCAGGCCGGCGGGCACAACCGCGCCGGCGAAGCTGGTCAGGAACCCGTCGGGACCGTAGACCGAGAAGGCGTAATTCCCGGCGGTGAGCGCCGCGTCCCAGACGTAAGAGCGCGGGGAGCCCTGCAGCACCGTGAACGGCGTGCTGGTGAAGGGCAGGTAGTTATCGGGGTAGACGGCGAAGGAGACGCCGACTGTGCCGGTGTTGGTGAGGGCGGCGGTGACCTGGCTGGTCGTGCGGTCCACCACCACGTCGGCGAAGGGCTGGTGGACGGTCGGGCGGTGCGGCCGGGTTCCGGGCTCCTGGGCCGGCATCTTCTGGTCGCCCTCGGCCGGAGGCGTCGTCGATCCGCCGGTTAGCTGGGTCAGGGCCCAGGTCTG
>Ga0208725_1000024_pt1 | contig 31310 bp, 28 predicted proteins | sample MicForSoSWNH13_O_FD_188004 | JGI IMG/M metagenome (GOLD analysis project Ga0208725, IMG submission 188004) | Forest soil microbial communities from Harvard Forest Long Term Ecological Research site in Petersham, Massachusetts, USA - MetaG HF011... | ecosystem: Environmental > Terrestrial > Soil... | reverse complement strand
GGGCGCGGCCGGGCTGTTCCACGGCCCGCAGCCAGTGCACCGCGGCGGAGCCGGGAGGGCCCGGCGGGTCCTGTGCTGGCCGCACCACGTAGGGAACGCGGAAGTAATCGAAGAGGGCGAACGGGCTGGAAGATTCGAACACCGGTTCCTCCGGGCGGACGAAAGGTCAGAGGCCCCGCTTGATCGCGAGGTACGGAAGCAGCGCCACCTCGTAGAGCGCCGGCAGCGGGTCTCGCAGGCAGAAGACGGCCTCGGTGTCCACGCCGCGCAGCGAGCGCAGGTAGTCACGGGTGCGCAACGTCCCGGCGCGAATGTCGCGCACGGCGTTCGGCACGTCGGTGGCCAGCCGGACCCAGCGGATCCCGGGCATGGCATGCACCTCCGGTACGCCTGCCCCGACCTGATCGAGGAACAGGAGGTACGGGAAATCCACGCCCGCTGCTGCGCCCAGCGTGTGGTATCCCCAGGTCCGCGCGTTGACGTCGAGCAGCTTAAACGCACCGTCGCGGGAATCCCGCTTGTACTCCAGCTCGACGAGCCCGTAGTAGCCGATCGCGCTGAGAAACCTCATAGACGGCTCCGTCAGCTCAGGCAGGCTGACCGTCTCGACGTACGTGCTGGCCCGGCCGAAGTCCGATGGATGCTGGCGTCGCCTTCGCACCGTCATGCTCGCCACGGCGCGGCCGTCGCGGAAGAACGCACAGTACGCGTACTGTTCCTCCCCTCCGCCCGGGATCATCTCCTGGATGATGACCTCGCCCTCATCGACGATGTCGGCGGCCCGGCGGAAGCTGCTGACGAGTTCGGTGCGGCCGTCGGCGCGCCATGCCTTCTCCCCGCTGACGTAGAAGAAGTGCTCCTTGATCGCGGGCTTGACGACGGCCGGAACCTCGATATCGATCGCGGCCAGGTCAGCCTCGGCGCGGGGAAACCAGGTTCGCGGTATCGGAATGCGCAACTCCGCCGCGAGCCGGTAGGTCTCCCGCTTGTCCCAGGCGCGCCGCACCGAGGCCAGGTCCGGGGTCGGGACCCTGAAGTCGTGCCGCAGCGCATCCCGATTCGCGGCGATGGCCGCGACGTTCTCGTCCCGGGTCGGGAAGAGCACCCACCCGGAGAGACCGAGCCGCTGGCGCGCCGTGGTCAGCGCCTCGAGCAAAGACGCCTCGCTGCGCAGGTCGCGGACGCGCACCACGTTCCGCACATAACGCGAAGCCCGGGCAATTGAGGTTTCGTCGTCTATCACGCAGACCGGGATACCGCGCCGGCCGAGGCTTCGCGCAATGCCAAGCCCCTGATAGTCCCCGCCTATGACAACCGCACCCGGCGTACCGGCACCCGCGGTGGCCCGCTGCTGCGAGCGCGCAGCGGAACGGACGGAGGAGGACATCAGCTGTTGCCCGGGATGGTCGCCCGCGCGGCGATGGCCGGCCGCGCTCTCGGGGTGGCCCGCCACGGCAGCACGGTTCCGGTCGTCGCGACGCTGACAATTTTCATAATGGCCAAATCCTTCTGGCCGCCGGGCTTAATGTCCCGGAATGGCCAAATCATTTCGACCGCCGAACCCAATGCCCTGGCCAGCATCTTTGCTAACTAGGAGCCGACTCAGGCTAGCTTTTACGGAGACTTAGCGGCCACCCTCAACCCGGCGAGGATCACTACGCCACATAGGGGGTGCGCAGATCCCGGCCCGCCGATAGCTTCGTGGAAGAAAACGGATCACCAATGCTGATGCCCGGGGACGCAGTCTTTATGGAATAAGCATTCTGGCCACCCGCCTGCCGCATGTGGCAGCTATCGCCGAGGGCACAGCAGGGCGGGTGCCGGTTGCGGCCTGGCGGAGGAACTGACGTGCGTGTGGCGATGATCGGTTACACCGTTTACGAACTCGACGCTCGAGTCAAGCGGGCAGCCGATGCGCTCGTTGAGAGCGGCCACCACGTCGATCTCTTTGTCACCGACCACGCGGGCTCGCGAGCGAGCAACAGTGAGCTGCTGACCATCCACAGGCTGCAGATGAAAAAACGCCGCTCGGCCGCAATGCGGTACGCATACGAATATGGCTTCTTCGGCGCCTGGGCCTTCGTTCTGGTCAGCCTGCTGCACGCCCGGCGCAGATACGACATCGTCTACGTCCATAACATGCCGAATTTCCTGGTGTTCGCCGGTTGCCTGCCAAAACTCCGCGGAGCCAAGATAGTTCTGGACGTCCACGATCCCGCGCCCGAGCTGCTGGCGTCCATCCGCGGCCGCGACCTGCAGCGCTGGCTGCGGTCCCTGGCTACCGCCGAGGAACGGGTCAGCATGTCGTTCTCTGACGCGCTGATCACCGTGAACGAGTCGATGCGGCGGCGGATCAGCGCGATGTCCGGCCGGCCGGTGACGGTAGTGATGAACCTGCCCGACCCCGCTGTCTTCGGCGCCCGGGAGGATCCACGGCAGCGGGAGGGGATGGACTTCCTCGTCTACAGCGGAGCGATCGCCTACCGCAACGGCCTCGACCTGGTCATCGAGGCGCTCTCCCTGCTCGGGGACGAGTTCCCGGCCCTGCGGCTTCGCATCATCGGCGACGGGCCCGCCCGGGAGTCCCTCGCCCGGATGGCCGAGGACCTAGGGGTCGCGGACCGTGTTGACTTCCTGGACTGCGTTCCCAACCACGATATCCCGGGTCTGGTAAGCGGGGCGGCCGCCGGGGTCTCGGCGCAGCGAGAAGACACTTTTGGCTCTCTGGTGTTCTCGATGAAGGTCGCCGAGTACGCCGCACTCGGCCTGCCCGTTGTCTGCTCGGGCATCACCACGATGCGGCATTACTTTGATGACGACGAACTGATGTTCTTCGAGCCGGCCAGCGCGCGTGATCTCGCGCGGGCCGTCCGCGAGGTGCTGACCAACCCGGCGGAGGCCGAGGAACGCGCGGCCCGGAGCCGCACGAAGCTCCGCAAGCTCGACTGGCCGGCTCAGAAAGAGACGCTTGTCGCCACGGTCGAAGCGCTGGCTGGCGACAAGAGGCTGCGTGCGCGCGGCGGATCAGCGATGGCACGGACGCCCTAATTCGAGGCGATCTGCTAATGACGGATCGCGGAGCAACGGGATAAGGAAACAATGAGCCAATACGATTCAGGGCCGGCCGCCGCCGGCACCCTTTCCGAGATCCAGCCGGAAACGTCCACCGAGGCCCCGGTGCTCGTCGTCGGCCTCGGCGAGGTCGGTGGCCCGCTGCTGGAAGTACTCCGCGGGCCGCACCGGGCCGAGGGCCGGGATATCGATGACCGGGACTTCCACGGCGTGCAGGTACTCCATCTCTGTTTCCCCTTCGGCCCGGATTTCGTCTCCGCCGCCTCCGGTTACATCTCCCGTTACCGGCCGGACGTCGCCGTGGTCAACAGCACCGTGGTTCCCGGCACCACCCGGTCGATCGAGGAGGCGGCCGGCGTGCCCACGGTGTACAGCCCGGTGCGCGGCAAGCACACGCGCATGGCACAGGAGCTCCGGCGCTACCGGAAGTTCGTGGCCGGCTCCTCACCGAAGGCGCTCTCTTTGGTGGAGGACCACTTCGCCACCGCGGGCGTGACCACGCAGCGGATGTCCTCGTTCGAGGCGCTCGAGCTGGCCAAGCTCCTGGAGACCACATACTTCGGCGTCCTGGTCGCGTGGGCGCAGGAGATGGACCGCTTTGCCGGCTCGGTGGCCGCGGACTACTGGGAGACTCTCGCGTTCTTCGAGGAGATCGACTTCCTGCCGCAGACCGGCTTCGAGCCTGGATTCATCGGCGGCCACTGCATCATGCCCAACCTCGACCTGCTGGAACAGGTGCGGCCGTCCCCGTTCCTCGACGCGATGCGAGCGTCCAACGACCAGCGGGCGCGCGAGTGGCGGGAGCTTGGCCGGTCAACGCAGGACCGTCTGTCGCCCCGGCCCCGTCGGCCGGGCGGATGAGCGCCCGGGGAGCCAGCGCGTCTCGTGGCGCTGGCCGGCCGCCGGCCATGGCGCCATGGACAGACCGCGTCCCGGGTCGCCGGTAACCTCGGAGAGCAGAGCTTTGCCGCAGCACGCCCGTCCCGACCCCACTCCCCTGAGCGCATCCATGCCGGCCGATCAGATTCCCGACCGGTCCGAGGTGGCGCAAGCCAACCGCCGGGCGGTCCGTCGCAGGCGCCGCAGGAGAGTGGCTGCGGCGCTGATCATCGTCGTCGCCCTGCTGCTCGTCGCCACGGGCCCCCTTTTCATCTGGCCACCAGGGCAGGGGATGCCGGCCCGGGTGGACGCCATCGTCGTGCTGGGCGGGCAAGGGAACCGGCTGGGCAAGGGCCTGGAGTTGGCGCGTCAGGGGAGGGCCCCGGTCCTGGTCATCTCACGGGGCCTGCCGCATCCCGTTCCCGGCAGCGTGTGCACTCCGCGGAGCCAGACCTGGACGGTGATCTGCTTCTCGCCGCAGCCGCGAACGACCCAGGGGGAGGCCGAGTTTGTCAGCCGTCTCGCGAAGCAGCACCACTGGCGGTCTGTTGTGCTGGTGGTCACGCCGGACCAGGTCATACGCGCGCGCATCAGGTTCGAGCGCTGTTACGCCGGCCAGGTCTACGTGGTCACCACCCCCTTGCCGGTACTCGAGTGGCCTTATCAGATCGCCTACCAGTGGGCGGCGATGTTCAAAGAAGAAGTACTGCAGCGAACCTGCTGACCGCACGCCACGGCCACCGAACCTTCGGGTGGCCGCTTGCGCCCTGGCAGCCGGTCTGGCCGGGCTGGTCGCATGGCACTTCGCCGCGGCGGCCCAGGCGCGACAGCCCCCCGGCCAGATGGCCCCAGTCCTGGCGGTGCGAGGCAATCACCTCGTCGACCGGCAGGGTGCGATCGTAAGGCTGACCGGAGTCAACCGTTCCGGCGCGGAGTATGCCTGCGCTGAAGGGTGGGGTATCTGGGACGGTCCCACCGACACCGACGCGGCCATCCAGGCCATGGTGTCCTGGCACATCAACGCCGTCCGCATCCCGCTCAACGAGGATTGCTGGCTGGGCATCAACCACCTCAAGCCCGTCTACTCCGGGGCCCGGTACCGGGCAGCCATCGCCGACTATGTGCACCGGCTGGAGCGGTTCGGGATCACGCCGATCCTGAACCTGCATTTTTCCGCTCCGGGCAGCAGAATTCCCGACAGCCAGGCACCGATGGCGGACAGCGACCATTCGCCCGCCTTCTGGCGGAGCGTGGCCACGTTCTTCAAAAACGATCACCACCTGATCTTCGACCTTTTCAACGAGCCGTATCCCGACCGGAACCGCGACACCGCGGCCGCGTGGTCGTGTGTCCTGCATGGCGGCTCCTGCCCTGGCGTTCCCTTCCATGCCGCGGGGATGCAGCAGCTCGTCGACGCGGTCCGGGCGGCCGGCGCCACTCAGCCCCTCATGATCGCTGGACCGCAGTACGCGGGCGATCTCGACCGGTGGCTGCAGTACGAGCCACATGACCCGCTGCACCAGCTGATCGCATCCGTTCACATCTACGAGCCAAATTGGGCACCCTGTGCCGCACAAGCTTGCTGGATGTCGCAGATCGCACGGGTGGCCGCCAAGGTGCCGGTGGTGGAGGGCGAGATTGGCTCCACGAACTGCACCGCCGGATCAATCCTCCCGCTGCTGAACTGGTCAGACGCCCACGGCGTGAGCTATCTGGCCTGGGCATGGAACGTGGGAAGCTGTACCGGTGAGCCGTCGCTGATCACCGGCTACCAGGGCACGCCGACACCCGGCTACGGGCAGGGCTACCGCGATCACCTGGCCACCCTGCGCGGGCCGGGCTGATCGCCTGCGCCCGGACATCATCCGCCGGAGCCGCAGTCGTTCATGACTTGGCAGACGTCCTGCACCACCACTCCGGCCGGCGCGCCTCCGGGCTGGCCCGCGTCGGCCAGCCAGGCCAGGAACTGGCCGAATATCGTGTCCTGGATAGACCCGTACTGGGACATGCATGTGCTGTAGTCGGACGCGTTGGCGTCGCAGACATCATGGAAGGTGATGGGGAGCCAGCCGCCGCCGTGCGCCGATGCCGCTTCTACGAAGCTCTCCAGATCGGACAGATTCTCATCGGCAGCTCCGTCCACGGCGATCGTCTGCAGCGCATACGGATTCGGTGGCGGGACGGCAGATATGTACGGCGCGGTTGGCACCGTATTGGAATTAGAGATACCGCCGCCTACGCGTGAGGTGAGCCATCCGCACTGCTGGGTGACGCTCTCCACGGTCGAGTTGTAATCCCCGTAGGGGTAGGCCATCGACACCGGGTCGGGGATGCCATTGTTAATCATGTCCTGCCGGGAACCGCATAGCTCCGCTTGCATCTGCGACTGAGTCAGCGTCGTAAGGTCCGGGTGGTCGATGGTCTGCCCGCCGACATCATTGCCCTGGGCCTCAAGCTGGTCCAGCTGCGACCACGACATGCAGCACGCGTAGCCGTTATCACTGTCGGAGGTGATCACGTAGTAGGTCCCCAGGAAGCCGTACTGCTGCATCAGCGGCTGCCCGTACAGCCACTCGTCCTCCCACTGGTCGTCGAAGGTCAGCGAGACAGCCGTATCTACCTGGATCTGCTGGGTATGCACCTGCTCGGCGTGGCCGTCAAGGTCAGTTGAGAAGAACTCAACGGTGGCAGGCCCGTTGGTGGTGAACGGCCCGCTGTAGGTCGGGCTGGACGTCGTCGGAGTGGTCCCGTTGGTGGTGTAGTAGGTATTCGCCACCCCCCAGCCGCCCGGGTCCGTCGCGGTCAGCGTCACCTGCACCGGCTGGTAGTACGGAGTGCTCTGGCACGGTGCCCCGTTGCACGTGATCGTGGTCGTCGGCGCGGTGGTATCGGCAGGCTCTTGGATCGATATGGCCTGGCTCTGAACGGTTCCCTCGTTGCCGGCGTTGTCCCAGCTCGTGTACTCCACGGTGGTGTTAGCCGTCAACGGGATCTGCCCTGTGTACGTCGGGCTGGACAGCGTGGGAGTGGTGCCGTTGAGCGTGTAGTGGGTGCTGGCGACGCCCGCGCCGAGATCAGCCGCCGCCAGGGTGGCATAGACCGTCTGATTGTAGGTGGCCGTCTGGCACGGCGACCCGTTGCATGAAATCGTCGTGGCAGGAGCGGTCGAATACTGCTTGGCGGTTGCCCCCATGGTCTGGAACTCGGCCCCGGCCGGCGCGCCGCCCGACTGCCCGGCGTCCTGCACCCAGGAGATGAAGGTCTGGAGGTCGCTGAGCTGGATCCAGCCGGCAGAGGATGTGCACGCGGTGTAGTTCGATGGATCCAGCGTGGATGAGCACACCTTCCCGATGACAATCGGGACCCAGCCGCCCTTGGCGGCAGCACCGGTCACCAGCGACTCCAGGTTGGCCAGCGTGACCTGCCCGCTCGGCGCGTAGGCACGCAGCGCCAGCCAGCTCCTCGGCGGCAGAGTCTCCGCGTAGGTCGATCCCGTCGGGGACAGACTGCCGGCCGTCCGGGCGTTCCCGTATCCGCAGCCCTGCACCTCTGCCTGGATGGTCGCGTTGGAAGCCCCGCTGGGATACGCGAAAGTGAGCGGAGTTACGCCGTGCGACTCGATGTTTTGCACATCGTTGCAGATCTCGCTGACCTGCTGCTGCGCGCTGAGGGTGGTGAGGTTGGTGCCGTCGACGGTCTTGCCGCCGATGTCGTCTCCCGCGGCATTGAGCGACTGCACCTCGGACCACGTCAAATGGTTGGACGTGCCAATGGTGCCGCTGTTGATGTAATACGTGGCGTTCACCCCGGCGGGCTGCAGGGCGTCCTCGTAGCCCAGGGTGTACTCGCTGTAGGTGTCGTTGTCGAAGTTCAGCGACACCACGGTCGTGGTCTGGGCCGACGCAGGCTGGCCGACCGCGGTGAGCCCGGCCAGGGCCAAGCCGACGCAGACGGCCCAGCTCACCAACGTGGCGCGCCGCCCGGCACGCCGGAACCACCGTGTACGGCTGTGCCCGTGCTGGCCGCTTCCGAGCATTGTCCGACGCCCCTCCCGCGTGGTTCTGCAGGCGCTACGCCCCACATGACAACTAGAGCGGGGTGTCTGGCTGCCGCGCCTGTTGGCCCGCACGATGCCAATAGCACCGTGCCCAGTGCAGACAGCAGCGCCGGTTTTGTTAGCCCAAGCTTGTTGCGGGGGGTCCGGCCCGGACCACCCCCAGCTGGCGTATTTGAGCCCGCCGTCCGGGACGCGGGCCCGGCTCAGACCGGCGTAGACCTGGGCAAATGGTCAGCGGGCCCACCGCGTCCGGCGCTCACGACGCGTCGCTGATCGTGACCACGTCCGGAGCCTCGGCGCCGGCCCGGACTGGCTCAGTCCGGCCGGTCACGGCCCTGGCCAGCGCCCGGCCCGCGTACCACCCTCCAGACACGAACCGCATGATCGGCCCGAAGCTGAATGCGGCCGGCGCGCCCAGGAAGTACAGGCCAGCGACGGACGACTCCAGGCCGCGGCCGAGCACGGGATAACCGTTCACCCGCCGGACGCGAGCGAGCAGGGACGGCGCGATGAACGGGTAGCGTGCGATGTCCACGCGGTAACCGGTGCCGAGCAGGAGGTGATCGGCGGTCCGTTCCTCGCCGCCGCCGAACCGGACCCGGAGACCGCCGCCCCGTTCGGTCGCGGACACGATCGAGCGGGCCATCGTGATCGGCACGTTCTGCAGCCGCGGGCCCAGCCACGCGGCTCCAGCCGGGCGGATGGACCGTTGGGCGAGCGGATCCTGAACCCCGCGGGGCAACCGCCGGAAGAGATCGGGCACGGCGACCAGGCGGGACAGCCCCATGGGACCGACGTCGGTCGGTGCGTAGACCAACGGCGACAGGCGGCCGAGCTTGCGCTGGTACTTGCCCCCGTGCAGCCAGTTGAGGTCGTCCGCTCGCACTACGACCTCGGCCTCGGCGCCGCTCTCGTGCAGCAGCGCCGCCGACTCCAGCGCGCTCTGGCCGCCGCCGACGACGAGCACCCTCGTTCCCGAGAACACGGACAAGTCCTGATGATCCCCGGTGTGGCTGGCCAGCCTGGGCGGCAGCCCGTCGGCAAAGGCGGGCCGGTTGGAAAATGGCTTGATGCCCGCGGCGATCACCACGCGGCGCGCGTCAAGTCGCTCACCGTCCGCAAGAACCAGGCAGAATCCCGCCCCGCTAGCGTCGATGGTCTCTACCGGCCGACTGTCTACGTCGGGAGCGATCCGCTGCTGCACCCAGGTGCCGTACTCGATGAAGCGAGCCAGCGGGACCGGCCGGTCAACGTGCGCGCCGGTCGCGGCGCAGAACGCGTCGAGCGACACCGGGCCCCGGTAATCGGCAATCGACGTGGCGGTCCAGTTCGATCGCAGGAGCATGCCGGTCGGCATGCTCCGCCAGAACGACATCGGATCGCCCAGCACACGCACGTCCACTCCGGCGCCACGAAGATGGGCGGCGGCGGCCAGCCCGTACGGGCCGGCACCCACAATGGCGACATCGGTGCCTGTCATCGCTCAGGTCCCCCTGCCTTGCTCTGGGAAAGTCCCGCATAATCAGTCCACAGCGCCTGTACCGTAACGGACCTGGCGCGGGTAGTCTGCCCTCAAAAAACGTAGGAACGGCAGTACCTGGCGCTGATTCGCGACCGAAGGCAACACAGATGACCGACGAGACTGACACCGAACCCCCACTGGTGCAAGCCACAGCCGACGTCGATCCGACCGCCGCGATCGGGCCCGGCACCACGGTGTGGCACCTGGCGCAGATACGCGAGAACGCGCGCCTGGGCCGCGACTGCATCGTGGGCCGTGGCGCCTATGTCGGCCCCGGGGTGCTCATTGGCGACAGGGTCAAGCTGCAGAACTACGCGCTGGTCTACGAGCCAGCTCAGTTGGAAGATGGCGTGTTCATCGGACCCGCGGCCGTCCTGACCAACGACACGTTTCCCCGCTCGGTGGGCGTCTCGGGAAGCCTCAAGCGGCCGGCGGATTGGCTCGCCACCGGGGTGCGGGTACGGGAGGGCGCGTCGATCGGCGCCCGCGCCGTGGTCCTGGCCGGCTGCCAGGTGGGACGGTGGGCCATGGTCGGCGCGGGGGCCGTGGTCACCCGAGATGTGCCGGATCACGCGCTCGTGGTGGGGTCGCCGGCCCGGCGTATGGGGTGGGTCGGCCGCGCCGGGGTGCGGCTGGTCGAGGCGGACGGCGGGGAATGGCGCTGCCCGCAGACCGGCGAGCGCTACGCCGAGTCCGGCCAGGCAATCCGGCTGGTTTAGCCAGCGATCATGAGCCTGGACCCGGCGGCGAGTGGGCTATCAGAAGATTTCACGGTGCCAGATAACAAGTCCCTGTTCCCATTTAGGCGTGATCACCACTGCGTGTGAGTCATCCACCCCGGCCAGCTGAATCTCTTCCAGCAAGGTCAGTTGCGAGGCTATAGAGCAAGCACCCTGTGTTATCTGCACCCTGCTGCCTGTTACGCATTCGGCGTACAGCCCGTTAGGCTGGTTGTCGAGGATCATCACCGAGTTTGCGCGGATGAAGACATCCTTGTGTGTGCGGATCCAGACAGCGTCCATCGCAGATTCCCCAAGCCTGCCACTACCGGCGGCGAGCCCTGACAGTGACATGATCACGAACTGTCGGCACTAATCGTCAGCGGAACGGTATCCGGCCATTGCCCGGCGGGCGAATGACATGGAGTTTTCCCGGCAGGTTTCTGCAGAACCCATACGACGGTGTGGCCGATCCCGCGAAGCGGGCGCGGCAGCGACCCGGCGGTCACCGGGGCGATGCCCACGCCAGTGCAGCGCACGACGCGGAATTCCAGCTCGCGCTCGAGGAATCTGGTCATCGAGCCGACAGCAAATCCGCGCACGTGATCTCCGTTGCTGATGTGCAATGTGGTGGGCTGCCGGCCGGCCAGCAGGAGTGCCCGGTTGTGCAGCGCGGCCAGATTGGGGACGGTGAGCACGAGAAGACCCCCCGGGCTCAGAACGCGGCGGGCCTCCTGCAGGGCCGGAACCGCGTTTTTAAGCGTCACGAGGTTACGGTTCCAGACGACCACATCGAAAAACCCGTCGGGTGCGGGGAATGCTTCCGACTCGAGATCCACCCGCTCGAAGTCGGTCGCCGCCTTGGCCTCGGCATCGCGCCTGTCTTGCTGGTCGTAGATGACCGGGCGGGCCGGCCGGGCCAGCTGGTCGCGCAGGAGCAAGGTCTCCTGGCCCTGATGGGCCTGGATCTGCAGGATGCGTCCGCCGGGCGGGCCCAGGCTCCGGACGGCGCCAGCGATCTCCCTTGTGACGGCCAGTTCGATCCGCGTGTGCCGGAGCTCGCGGACGGTGTCGGTACTTAGCAGCGAGCCCAGCGCTCGGTAATGTGGATTGGCCCGGATGTCACGGACCGTCGCTGCCCGGCTCGTCCGGGGCCGGGGCGAACGCGGTAACGGCTGCGATGTCTCCTGGCCCTTGATGGCCAGTCCCCACAGTCCTGCCTCGGCCGCCAGGCCAGGCCCGGTCACGTGCTTGGCGGCCAGCCACCCGCGCTGATCCCCGCGGTCGACGAAGGTCCGAAATGCGAGGCTGTGATCGATGTCATCGACCACAGCCACCCCCCCGTCCCGCATGGCCGACCAAGCCGATTCAAGCTCGAACATCTGGTTGCGCCCGGTGTGCAGGCTGTCATGGATGAAGACGTCGATCTCCGTCAGCTCATCGAGCAGCCGAGGCAGTTGCTGGCGGGCTGTCCCGGGCACGTACGTCCAGCGGGGGCGCAGGTCCTGAGAAATCGCCATGCCAATCTCGGAGTGCAGGGCCGAGTCGACAGCGGGCAGATCGATGCTCCACAGGTGACCGCGCCCATTGCGCTCCAAGGCCTCGAGGACCACCCGGCTCGTGAGCCCATGAGCGACCCCGGTCTCCACCACCTTGGCGGGGCTCAGGTGCCCGATGGTGCACCAGATGGCCTCGGCGAACGCCTTGTCGCCGTCGTTCCATCCGGCGTAGGAGCGTATACCCACCCGCACGCCGGCGCTGACAAGGTCGGCCACGATCCGGTCCCAGACCTGCTCGAACGAGGCCAGCGCCGGGCACGGCCACGGCAGGTCAAGCAAGGCGTGGAGCCGTGGAGCCGAATCCGCCACCGCCTCATAGAAGTCACTCACCGGCTTGCCGAGCGTGGCCAGTTCCCGTCTATCCCCGCGCCGATCGATGCGTCCGCGGACGCGTTCGACCCCCTGAACCGGATGACACAGCATGACCTGAGAGGCGCGCACGGTGTAGCCGAGATTCATGGGCGAGTACCTCCTGCGATTCGGGGGCAGTTAGGAGAACCAATTGGTGAGCCATGGCCGCGTCCGGTACCAGTACTGGGCTCGGTGGATGTAGTTCTCGCCGCTGTTCGGGTTGCTGACCGCGCCGTCGAGCCAGTTGCCCGAATACCAGGCTCCGACGCAGCCCCAGATGTTCCCGGCGCGGTAGACGCCGCGTGAGGTGTTCCCGTGCTCGGCGAGCCACCAGACCCAGCCTTCGTAGCAGCCCCGCAGCCACCCGCCGAGCACGTCCACGGCCGCCGCGGTGGACTCCCGGTTCCAGGGAAAGATCCCGGGCCAGCTGGTTGACTTGGTGCCCACGATCCCGAAGGTGGTCGGGCACGGGATCGTCTCATAGCCGCGCGGGCACTCCGCTTGGTCATCGACATAATCCCCGAAGTTGGACTGGCGCCAGTCGGACTCCATATATGCGACTGTCCGCAGCAGGTTGTCCGGGAGTCCCCACTTCGCGGCGGCCCATTGGAAGATCTCATCGGTGGTGCCCCGGAAATCACCGGTGACCCGGGCCAGGATGTACTTGTTCCAGCGCGGGTCGAACGCACGTGAGGCAATGCTGACCGGCCGGAGCTTCAGGTGCGAGGGGACGGTCTGGTTATCCGGCGCGTTCCCTGGCCGCGGTTCCCATCCCGAGCGGTGGACCTCGGCCGCGGCCTCGGCGTCATCGGGCAGTGCGGCGTAGGCCGTCACGGGCTTCAGGGTGAAGTAGCCGCCCGGCGGCGGAGGTGCGTTCCCGGGACCGGACAGGCTGTGGTAGGAGACCAGCGCCGCGCACAGCAGAATCGCGCCGGTGCCCATGGCCTTGATGCGCGCAGCTCTCAACATCCCGCCCGATGTCTGGTCAACGTAGTCAGTACACGGTGACTACCGTGGCGGCCGATCGTGCCCTTATGACCCGCTGCTCATCAGGGTCCTCATCGCAGGCGCGGGCCGGAACCCCCCTTGGTCAGGGGCCGTCCTACGCCATATGGGGTTACCGCCGATCACCGCGCCGGGGCGGTTGAACCCCGATCTGAGCCGCCTAGTTGAACCCGTTCTGAGCCGCCGCCAGGCCGGCCTTGAGCAGGGTCTCGACCGCGTCCGCGCAGCGTTCGAGCACGTCCGGGAGTGCTTTCCGCTCCGCGGCGGAGAAATCGTGCAGCACGAAATCCGCCGGGTCCATCCGCCCGGGCGGCCGGCCAATACCCACGCGAACCCGCAGGTAGTCGCGCGTGCCCAGGGCAGCGGTCACCGACCGCAGGCCGTTGTGGCCGTTGTCCCCGCCGCCCTGCTTGACCCTGATCGCGCCGAATGGGATGTCGAGCTCGTCGTGGATCACGACGATGTGCTCCACCGGGATCTTGTAAAAGGTCCGCAGCGCGGCCACCGGGCGGCCAGAGAGGTTCATAAAGGTCTGCGGCTTCGCGAGCGTGACCGGGTGTCCGGCGAGCCGGCCGACGGCCACCCGCGCGCGCGACCGGTCTCGCTTGAAGGGCGCGCCCATCCGGTCAGCGAGCACGTCGGCCACCATGAACCCGCAGTTGTGCCGGTTGCCCGCGTACTCGCTGCCCGGGTTGCCGAGCCCAGCTATCAGCCACCGCTCGGTGCTGGCCCCATCCATGCCATAACCGGATCGTCGTCCAGGTTAGGACGACTGCTCGCCGGACGCCTCGGCCTCGGGGCGCTCGCCATCGGCGGCAGGCGGAACAGGAGCCGCAGGCGCACCCTCGACGGCCTCGGCCTCCTCGCCCTCGCCAAGCTCGGCCTCAAGCTGCTCGGCGGTCGGCGCGGCGATCACGTGCAGCACCAGGATGTCCGGCTCGACCGCGAGCGTCACGCCGGTCGGCAGCGTGAGATCCCCGGCGTGCACCGAAGAACCGATGGCCATGCCCTCGACGTCGACCTCGATGCCCGGTGGGATGTTCGTGGCCTCTGCATCCACCGCGATCTGGACAAGCTGCTGGTCGAGCAGCCCGTCCGGGGCCACCTCGCCGGTCACCGTGACCGGGATGTCGACGGTGACCTTCTCGCCCCGCCTGACCATGATCAGGTCGACGTGCTCGACGGAGCCCCTGATCGCGTCCCGCTGGACCGCCTTGGGCAGCGCGAGCTGGCTGCCGCCCGGCAGGCCTTCGAGCCGGATCAGCACGTTTGCCGTGCGCAGTGCGAGCAGAACGTCGTGCCCGGGCAGGCTGACATGCCGCGGGTCGGTTCCGTGGCCGTACAGGACCGCGGGAACCCGGCCGGCGCGCCGCTCCCTGCGGGCCGGGCCCTTGCCGAACTCGGTACGGGGCTCAGCGGCAATGCGTACCTCAGGCACGGTGAAACTCCTCAACTACACCAGAGTGATCCCAGGAGTCTAGCCGAATACAGCGGGTGCCGGGCGCGGGCGGCACCCGGTCCTCACCGCAGGGTCGTCAGGCGTTCGGGCCCGTGTCCCACGGGTTGGTCACCGGCGGGTCCGGCTCGGGCGGGTCCGTGGGGACCGGCGGCACCGGCGGCGGCGGGTCGTTCGGGGCCGTGTCCCACGGGTCGGTGACCGTCGGGTCCGGCGGGTTCGTGTCGTCGTGGCTGACGTTGAGGTCTGTCATCGTTGTTCCCCTCGTGACTGGCTCGTTCCTGACCTGGCTCGGCTGAGCAGGGACCCCGGAACGATTCAGCGGTTTAACGATCATGATCATAATGGATGTTTGTGTGAAGAACCCCTGAAATGGTGTTATTTTGCGGATGGAGTCCGAGTTCGTCGGCGGCTGCCTTTAGCAGCCGCTAGAACCCAGCTTTTCGAGCTGGGCGCTGAGATCGGCGGCCTGGTTGTCTTCCCCGAGGCCCTGATAAAGGCTGCGGGCACGGACCCAGGCGGCGCGGGCCTCGGCGAGGCGTCCCGCGCGGACGTCGGCGATGCCAAGGTGGCGCAGGTCCTGCGCCTCGCCGGATCTGTCGCCGACGGCACGATGAATGGCCAGCGCCTGCTCGAGTAGGCTTGCCGCCTCCGCCGACTGACCCAGGTCAAGATTCGCCCGGCCGAGGTTGTACAGCGCATAGCCCTCCATCCGCGTCGAGCCGATCTCGCGCACGACGGCCAGCGCTTCCTGCGACCGGGCGATCGCCTCATCGTGACGGCCAAGCTCCAGATATGCCTCGCCGAGATTGCACAGGGCCACGCCCTCGCCGTAGCGCCGGCCCACGTGGCGCTGCAGTTCGAGCGCGTCGAGCAGCGCCGCCACCGCTTCCTCGTACCGCTCAAGGAACCGGTAGCTGAACGCGAGGTTGTTCGCGGCCTGGGCCTGGCCCCGCCGGTCACCGGCGGCCCGGTAGATGGCGAGCGCCTGCTCGAAGTAGCCGACGGCGTCGTCGGCGTGCTGCTCGCCGTGCAGGACGCCCAGGTTGTTCAGCACCCAGGCCTCACCCTGCCGGTCGGCCAGCCGCTGCGCGCTGGACAGGGCGATCCGGTGTGTGGTCAGCCAGTCGGCGCGGTAGCCGTGCAGCATGAAGAAGTTCATCGCGGCGACCGGGAGCTTCCAGGCAACGTCGTGCCGGTCACGGACGGCGGCCTCGCACGTCGCGGCGACCAGGTTGGCCCGCTCCAGCTCGTACCAGCCGAGGGCCTGCTCGGCGGTGCCAAACGCCAGCGGTGCGCTGCCCGGCTCGGCCGCCGCCAGCGGCACCCGCTCCGCGTGCGGGGACACCACGCTCGCCGCCGCGTCCGCCGTTTGCAGGTACCAGTCCAGGACCCGGCCGATGGCGTCGTCGATGACCTGGCCCGGTTCATCTGCCCGCGCGCGCTCCACCGCGTAAGCCCGAAGCAGATCGTGAAAGGCATACCGGTCCGGGGCCGGTGACTCCAGCAAGTGCGCGTCGACGAGCAGCTCCAGGGCGTCGGCGACGGGCCCTTCCGGCTCACCAACGAGCGCCGTCGCCGCCTGCAGCCCGATCGAAGGCCCCGGCCAGGCGCCGAGCACCCGGAATACGTGCGCCGGGTCCAGGCCGCCGGCCGCGCGTGGCAGGGCATCGAAGCTGACCTGAAAACAGGCCCGGACCGCCAGGTCACCCGTGGTGAGCTCGTCAATACGGCGCTGCTGGTCGGCGAGGCGATCTGCCAGCGTCCTTATGCTCCAGCCGCGGCGGGCGGCCAGCCGCGCGCCCGCGATCCTGATGGCCAGCGGCAGGCCAGCGCACATGCCGAGCACGTCGCGCACCGCGGCCGGCTCGGCCTCGGCGCGCTCCGGACCAATGATGCGGGTGAACAGCTCGGCGGCCTCAGCCTCGTCGAGCACGTCCAGGTCGATCAGCCGACTGCCGACCAGGTCGGAGCGCCGGTGCCGGGAAGTGACGATGACTGCGCACGAACCGGTGCCGGGCAGCAGCGGCCGGATCTGGGCCGCGTCCCTCGCGTCGTCAAGCACGATCAGCATCTGCCTCTCGGCGAGCCTGGTGCGGTACATGGCGGCGCGTTCCTCGGCGTCCGCCGGCACCCGGGCGCCGTCCACCCCGAGATCCCGCAGGAACCGGGCGAGGACGTCGCCGGGGGGCACCGGCTGCTCGCTCCAGCCGTGCAGGCTGACGTAGAGCTGTCCGTCGGGGAACTCGGGCCGCAGTGCGTGCGCAGCGTGGATCGCGAGCGCGGTCTTGCCCAGGCCGGGCGCGCCCGCCACCACGGCCACGGCCACCGCCGGGCTGTCCCGCCGCCTTGCCTCCGACACCGTGCGACGCAGCTGTTCCAGGTGCGCCTCCCGGCCGGTGAAGTCTGCCACGTCGGCGGGCAGCTGGGCGGGCCCGCGCTGCGACGATGACCTGGGCCCCGCCCTGCGGGCCGCCGCATCCGCTGACTGTCTCGCGGGCGGCACCGAAACCTGTACCGCATCCTCGGCTGCCACCGGCTGCCGGGCAGGGGTCGCATCGGCGGTGAGCATCGCCTGGTAAAGCCGCTGCAGTTCCGGCCCGGGATCGACGCCGAGCTCATCGGCGATCACCTCGCGGGCCCGGCCGTAGGCCGCCAGCGCCTCCGCATGCCGGCCGGCACCGTCCAGCGCGCGTATTAGCAGCCCCCACAGCCCCTCACGGAGCGGCTGATCGGACAGCATCCTGCGGAGCTCCGGCACCAACTGGGCATGCAGGCCGCAGCCCATGTCGGCATCTATCCGCAGCTCGAGCGCGGTCAGCCGGGACTCCTCAAGCCGGTCGGCCTCGGCCGTCACCAGCGCGGAGGGTGGTACATCGGCAAGCGCACTGCCCCGCCACAGCGCGAGCGCCTCGGCGAGAGTATCGGCGGCGCGGCGCGGGTCGCGTTCGGCCAAGGCACTCCGGCCCTGGCCCGCCAGCGTCTCAAAACTGTCCGCGTCCAGGTCGCCGGGCTGCAGCAGGAGCTGATACCCGGGGGCGCGGGTGGTAAGCACGCGGCCCTCGGGGTCGGCGAGGAGCCGCCGCAGCCGGAGCACGTACACGCTCACCAGGTTCACCGCCCGGTCCGGCGTGTCGTCACCCCACAGCTCAGCGATCAGCCGGTCGGTGGAGACTACCTGGCCCTGGCTGAGCAGCAGCGCGCCCAAGAGGGCACGCCACTTCGGCGCTCCGATGCCGCTCCAGTCCTGACCGGTCCAGACCTCGAGCGGTCCGAGTATCCGAAACCGCACCTTGCCGCCCCGTCCGAGCCCGCCATCCCCCGCCATTTCGCCAGGCCCATCCATACCCCGGCCGTCGGCTGGATGCCCGGTGACCGAATATCTCAATTGTCACTCAATCATGACGTAACGGCACCCCGCCACGCTGACACTTATCCGTGAGCGACCGGTCACCGGAACTGGCACTGCGCCGATCCGGAAGCGGACCCGGACCGGCACGCCGGGTCACGGCCGCCGACGGGCGCAATCGGTACTTAATTGGAACGTAAGCCTTCGCGGTCATCCTTGCAGTGACCGAGCTGCTCCCACTCCCGGCGGCCGCAGGACTCTCTCCTCCCCTACGGCCAACGAGATACGGAACAGCATCGTCCGTCTTCGGACCACCGTGCGGGGGCGCAGCCCGAGGGCGATATAGCTGGTGGTCGCTGGCCCCCCTTTCGGGGACGGGGCCAGCGGTCACCTTCAGCCCGCCAGATCACGCGCGGCGAGCTGGAGCTGGCGGGCGGACGCGGTCAGCTCTGGCCGTCGAACAGGCTGGTCACCGATCCGTCGCTGAACACCTCACTGATCGCCCTGGCGATCAGCGGCGCGATCGAGAGCACGGTGAGCTTGTCGAACCGCTTCTCGTTCAGGATCGGCAGCGTGTTGGTGACGATCACCTCGCTGATCCTGGAGTTCTTCAGCAGGTCGACCGCAGGCCCGGACAGCACCCCGTGCGTAGCGGTGACGATCACCTGTGCCGCGCCCTGGTTGAACAGCGCATCAACGGCGTTCACGATCGTGGACCCAGTGTCGATCATGTCGTCCACGATGATGCAGGTCTGGCCCTCGACCTGGCCGACTACCTCGAGGACCTTGACCTGGTTCGCGACGTCGGGGTCGCGCCGCTTATGGATGATCGCCAGCGGGCAGCTGAGCCGGTCGGTCCACCGCTCACAGACGCGCACCCGCCCAGCGTCCGGTGCCACGACGGTGACCCGGCTGAGATCCAGCTTGTCCTCGATGTAGGAGGCGAGGATCGGCAGCGCGAACAGGTGGTCTACCGGGCCGTCGAAGAAGCCCTGGATCTGCGCCGTGTGCAGGTCCACGGCCATGATCCGGTCCGCGCCCGCCGTGAGGAACAGGTCGGCTATGAGCCGGGCCGAGATTGGCTCCCGGCCGCGGCTCTTCTTGTCCTGGCGCGCGTAACCGAAGAACGGGGCGACCACCGTGATCCGCTTGGCCGACGCGCGCTTGAGCGCATCGACCATGATCAGCTGCTCCATGATCCACTTATTGATCGGTGCGGTGTGGCTCTGCAGCACGAACGCGTCGCAGCCTCGCACGGATTCGAGGAACCGGACGAAGATCTCTCCGTTGGCGAAGTCGTACAGCGTGGTCGGGGTGGGATCGACGCCCAGGCAGGCGGCAATCTCGTCGGTGAGCTCTGGGTGGGAACGGCCGGAGAGTAGTAGCAGCTTCTTCTGGTTGGCGGCGGTAATGCTGGTCACAGATTCCAACCTTTCCCTACTGGGTTCGTCCCCCGCTCAGATGGGCAAACGGCCCGACGGTCACGCCGGGTCCGATCACCGCTGATTCGCATACCGAGTTGACGACTGTTGCGCCAGCGGCGACCGTGGTGTCCCGCAGCATGCAGCCAGGACCCACCTTCGCCCCGGCCGCTACCGCGGTGCTGCCCTCAAGCTGGGTCGAAGGCTCGATGTAGACCCCGGGCTCGAGCGTTACGCCGACATCGATCCAGGTACTCGCCGGGTCGACGATCGTCACTCCGGCACGCATCCAGTCTTCGAGCAGCCGCTCGTTCAGCACCCGCCGTGCCCAGGCCAGCTGCGCCTGGTCGTTCACGCCCAGTACCTCTTGGGGATCGGCGCACGCGGCCGTCGCCACCGGGTAGCCGTCGCCGCGCAGGATGGACACGACGTCGGTGAGGTACTCCTCGCCCTTGGCGTTGTCGGTCGGCACGCGCTTGACCGTGTCGGCGAGCAGGTCGCCGTCGAACGCGTACATGCCCGAGTTGATCTCGTTGATGGCCCGCTGCTCGGGGCTCGCGTCGGCTTCCTCGACGATGCCGGTGAACGCGCCGCCGGCGTCCCTGATGATCCGGCCGTAGCCCTTCGGCTCGTCCAGCCTGGCGGTGAGAACGGTGACCGCCGCTTCCTGCGCCCGGTGCGCCTCGACGAGCCCACTGAGCGTGCTCCCGCGCAGCAGTGGGGTGTCGGCGTAGGTCACGACCACCGTGCCATGGATCAGGCCGAGAGCTTCGATGACCACGCGCACCGCGTGCCCGGTGCCGCCGCGCCGGTCCTGGACCACGATCTCGGCGTCGGCGGCGTGCGCGGCCAGGTGGGCGGTGACCTTGTCGCGACCGTGCCCCGTCACCACGATGAGACGGCCCGGCGCGAGTTCCCTCGAAGCGGCCAGGACATGCCCGAGCATGCTCCGGCCGCACACCTGGTTGAGCACCTTGGGCGTCTGGTTCTTCATTCGGGTGCCCTCACCCGCCGCAAGAATGATTACGGCGGCCGGACCGCTCAGCGTCACTCGGCTCGGCTCCTCGGTATCGCTGCAGGCACCCGGGCTGACGGCCGCTGGTGCGCTCCCCCGGGACAGTTCACGCTCCCGACCCTCGCAGGATACCGCCCGGCCGCCCAGCACGTTTCGCCATGGGCTCATCTGTGTGTCCTGCCAGCTGCGGCGCTGCCGGTTCGGCGACCCCACGCACCGATCCGCCGCGAATCAGTTTCGTAGTGGCCAGGCCATTTTGTCGGTAGCTAGCTCTAATATTCGAATATGAGCCAGAAAACAGCATTTACTCAGTTACGAGAGCAGGCCATAGCGCTCCGCCGCGCGGGAAAGTCCCGCCGCGAGATCAAGGAGTTGCTCGCCATCACCAGCAACCGCACCCTCGACGAGGCGCTACGCGGCGAGCCGCCCCAGCCGTGGACCTGGCGCCCGAACGCCAAGGACGACCTCCGGGCCAAGGCCAGGGACCTGCGTGAACAGGGCCTCGACTACGAGGAAATCGTCGCCGAACTCGGTGTATCCAAGAGCTCCGTCTCACTTTGGGTCAGAGATCTGCCCCGCCCACCTGGGCTGAGCTACGAGGAATGCCGTAAGCGGGCGGCCGAAGGCGTCCGCAGGTACTGGGCTGCTGAGGGACCCATCCGGGAGGCCCAGCGGCAGGCCATCTCCGCAGCTGCCACTGCCCAGATCGGCCAGCTCAACGACCGCGAGATCCTCGTCGCCGGGGCGATCGCCTACTGGTGCGAAGGCGCCAAGAACAAACCGCACCGGCGCGACGATCGAGTGTGTTTTATGAACACCGACCCCATGCTGATCAGGTTTTTCTTGCGGTTTCTCGAGGCCGCCGGCATCGAGCGCGAGAGCCTCATTTACCGGTTGCAGATCCACGAGATCGCCGATGTCGAAGCCGCCCAGCGGTTCTGGCTCGACGTCACGCAGGCCGACCCCAGTCAGTTCCGGCGTCCGACGCTCAAGCGGCATAACCCCAGGACCGTTCGGAAGAACACGGGCGATGGCTACCACGGCTGCCTGCGCATCGACGTCCGGCGGAGCAGCGGCCTGTACCGGCAGATCGAGGGCTGGGCTGCGGCCGCCATGTCCCCAGTAGAGATGACCTCTGCTCAACCCGGTCATGATCCGAACCGGGCCTAAGTACCTCTGTGCTCCCGGGCGAGGATTCGAACCTCGGTCAAGGACTCCAAAGGTCCTGGTCCTGCCAGTTAGACGACCCGGGATCGAGTTGACGTCCCAACGATACCGGGGGCAAGCCTGACGTGATCCGGATCAACGCCATGGCGGATGGAATGACGGGATTCGGGTAGGAGCCCAGCTTCAGCACCTGGGCGACCCCTGCGGGCGTGACCTTCACCACATGTTCCGAAAAAGTTTGCCCAGGTACTTGCACAACCTACGGTAGCGTAGCCTACGGTTACGTAAGCGTATTTGCATTGCCCCAGACCCGGTACGTGCGGAGCGCTCAGCAACTGGCCGCAACCTCCAACGCCAAGCGAGGACAGAATGGCCAATTCCGCAGACACCACCACGGCAACCGTCACCACGCTGGCACCACCACCGCCAACGGCGATAGCGCCCAGCTCGCGCCAGGCTCCCCTGCCGGAAATCGAACCGGAACCGAGCGGCACCTTCGAGCGAGTCCTGACCGGTGTATTCGTCGCCGTGCCGATGCTCGCACTCCTCGCCGCGATCCCGCTGGCCTGGGGTTGGGGCCTCGCCTGGCGCGAAGCCGTGATCGCCGTGGTGTTCTACGCGATCTCCGGGCTCGGGATCAGCATGGGCTTTCACCGCTACTTCACCCACGGCTCGTTCAAGGCGACCCGCGGGTTCAAGATCGCGCTCGCGGTCGCCGGCACCCTGGCCATCGAGGGACCCCTCCTCACCTGGGTCGCCGATCACCGCAGGCATCACAAGTACAGCGACAAAGAGGGCGACCCGCATTCGCCCTGGCGGTACGGCACCGACTGGAAGGCGCTGACCAAGGGCCTGGGTTTCGCCCACATTGGCTGGCTGTTCGACGGCAACCGCACCTCGCAGGAGAAGTTCTGCCCGGACTGGCTCGCCGACGCCGACATCGTCAAGATCTCCCGGTGGTTCCCCTGGCTGGTGGCCGTCTCGCTGCTGGCGCCCGCCGCAATCGGCGGCCTGTGGACGTGGTCCTGGCAGGGGGCGGTCATCGCGTTCTTCTGGGCCAGCCTGGTCCGCGTTGCGTTCCTGCACCATGTGACCTGGTCGATTAACTCGATCTGCCACACCTTCGGCAAGGAAGAGTTCGAGGTCAGGGACAAGTCGCGGAACGTGAACTGGCTGGCGATCCTGTCCTTCGGGGAGTCCTGGCACAACCTGCACCACGCCGACCCGACCTGCGCCAGGCACGGGGTGCTCAAGGGACAGATCGACATCGCCGCCCGGCTGATCTGGGTGGCCGAGAAGTTCGGCTGGGCTTACGACGTCCGCTGGCCGGACGAGGCCCGGCTGACCGGCAAGCGCACCGGCTCCCGGAAACTGGGCTCGATGACCAAGCGGGCCGCGACCGATGCGATTCGCTGACGAGCCGGCCGGTTGACATGATGGGCAAGTGACAAGCCAGCCACCCTCAGGCTCGGGTCGCAGGAGAATGACCGGCAAGGAGCGCCGAGAGCAGCTACTCGACATCGCCCGTCGGCTGTTCGCCGAGCGCGGCCTGGACGGCACATCGATCGAGGAGATCGCCGCCCGGGCCGACGTCTCCAAGCCCGTCGTCTACGAGCACTTCGGCGGGAAGGAAGGACTCTACGCCGTCGTCGTCGACCGAGAGGTCGAACGGTTCATCGCGATGGCGACCCGGCTGCTCGCTGGCGAGGACAACACCACGGAGAAGTTCGAGGTCGCGGCCGTTGAACTGCTCAGGTACATCGAGGACAACTCGGACGGCTTCCGGATCCTGGTGCGCGACTCGAACCCGTCGTCCGGTTCCGGTACCTTCGCCAGCCTGATCAGCGACATCGCGAGCCAGGTCGAGTACATCCTCGGCGACGTGCTCAAGCAGCGGGGCTACGACCCGAAGCTCGCTCCCATGTACGCGCAGATGCTCGTCGGGATGGTCGCGTTCACCGGCCAGTGGTGGCTGGACGCGCGCAAGCCGGAACTCGAGGAGGTGGCCGCGCACCTGGTGAACCTGGCCTGGCACGGCCTGTCCGAGCTAGACCCCAAGCCCCAGCTGTCCCCGCAAGCCACCCGGCGGCTGCGGGAGAGCGGCGGCCCGGAAAAATCTTGATGTCAAGAGATAGACTGGCTGTATGGGGCCAGGATCGCAGGAGCCGCGCGGCGAGGGGGAACTGCGCGACGAAGTCGACGAGCTGGTCGGGCGCTGGCGGACCGAGCGCCCCGACCTCGATGTCGAGCCGCTCCAGGTGCTCAGCCGGGTGTCCAGGCTGGCCAAGCACCTTGACCGGGCACGGACGGCGGCGTTCGCCTCACACGGCCTGCAGGCCTGGGAGTTCGACGTCCTTTCCGCCCTGCGCCGGCAGGGCCCGCCCTACCAGCTGAGCCCGGGCGCGCTGCTCCACGCCACACTGGTGACCTCGGGCACGATGACGAACCGGATCGACCGCCTGGCCGAGGCCGGGCTGGTCAGCAGGCACACCGATCCGCAGGACAAGCGCGGCGTGGTGGTCACGCTGACCACGCGCGGCCGGGCCGTGGTGGACGCGGCCCTCGAGGACCTGCTGCGCAGCGAGCGGGAGCTGCTGACCGGCCTCGATCGCGGCCAGCGGCGCGAACTCGCGGCGCTGCTGCGGATCCTGCTCGCGCCGTTCGACGCCACCCAGGCGCCTGAAACCAGGGGCGCGTAGCCCCGGGCACCGCTTCGCCCGGGCTACGGACGCCGCGTCGTCAGCAGGTAGAGAACCGCCGCGTAACACGCGATGGCGCCGAACGCGAGCAGGGCCATGATCAGCGAGCTGCTGTCGTTCTGGAAATCCACGAAGCTCGCGCCCTTGAAGCCAGCCTCGATCACCAGCAGCCCGGCAATCACCGACAGGGCGCCGATAATCCAGCTCCGCAGCCGCACGGCGTAGACGGCGACGGCAATCACGCCCACGACGAGAGCGAGCCCGAGCGTGGCGTGGAAGACCAGCATCGGCGCGCCATGGCCGAGTGCCCAGGCGACGCTGCGCGACGAGCCGCTGAGGTAGCTGGAGAACTTCGGGTTCGCGCCCGGATGGTTGGTGGGGATCGTCACGTAGAGGTTCACGTACATGCCGACCCCGGCCTGGACGAGGATCACCGCGATCGCACCGAGCACTATGCGCCGAAGGCGCGCCGTCATTCGCTCGCGGTTCCCGGATTCACGCGAGGGTGCCACGCCCTCGCGCCCCCGAGCTGAGCCCCCCCGCAGGGCCTGTGGGCCGCCTGCAGCCTGAGTAGAATCCATCATTGGTGAATTATGACAGACCAATTCACGGGTGCTGAAATTCGGGTACCGACCCCGCGCGAGATGACGTTGCCTTGGCCAGGGCTCTCGTGAGCCCGGCAGGGCGGCGGCCGGGTGGGGCCGATACCCGGGCCGAGATCCTCGCCGCCGCGCGGGCCGAGTTCGGCGAGCGTGGCTATACGGCGGCGACGGTCCGGCAGGTGGCCAGGCGCGCCCACGTCGACCCCGCGCTCGTCTACCACTACTTCGCCGATAAGGCCGGCCTGTTCGTTGCCTGCCTCAACCTGCCCGCTGACCCGCGCGAGGTCCAGATCGAGGCCCGGGGCGGCGAACTCGACGGCGCCCGCATCGCGGAACGGTTCCTGGCCCAGTGGGAGGAAGGCCCGACCGAGCCTGGCAAGTCGTTCGTGACGCTCGTCCAGGCCGTGTCCAGCGCACCCGAGGTGGCCAGGGCCGTGCGCGAGTTCCTCACCGAGCGAGTGTGGGCCCGGGTACGAACCGGGGACGGCGAGGCCGTCGCCAGGGCCACCTCGCTGGTGTCCTCCCAGCTCCTCGGCGTGGCCTGGGCCCGCTACGTGATCCGCATGGAGCCGTTGGCGTCGGCGAGCAGGTCCGAGGTGGCCGCCTGGATCGGGCCCACCATTGAGGCATACATCACCGGCCGGCTCGGCAGCCCGGCCGATGATCCGCCGGGCGCGGGCCGGGACAACTTACCCCCGCACGAGGTACAGAACCGCCGAGTAGCACGCCACGGCGCCCAGGGCGAGCAGGGCCATGATCAGAGAGCTGATGTTGTTGTTGAAGTCAAGGAAGCTCGCCCCGTTGAAGCCGGCCCCTATGACGAGCAAGCCGGCCAGGACCGACCAGGCAGCGATCGGCCGGCGCCCCAGCCGGATGGCATATACGGCGACGCCGATCACCAGCACGGCGAGCGCGAGCCCGAGCACTGCGTGGACCACCAGAGCGGGCGCGCCGTGCGCGACGGCCCAGGCGATGCTGCGCACCGAGCCGCCGAAGTAGCCGGCTGGGCGTGCGCCAGGATGCTGGGCGGGGATCGCCACGTACAGGTTCACGTCCATGCCGATCCCTGACTGGACGAGGACAAGCACGATCACTGCGAGGACCATCCGCCGAAGGCGCGCCGTAACACGCTGGCGGGTCCCGGACTCCTGCGCCAGCGCCACGCCCTCGCGCGGCGGCCGCAACCCCCATGAATCCCGATTAGAATCCATCACTGGTGAATTATGCCAGAAAAATTCGCTGCTGATGAAATACAGACACTGACCTGCTGCTCGATGCGGCGTGGACCTGCTACGTGATCCGCGTGGACCCGCTACGTGATCGGCGTGGAACCGTTCGTGCCGGCGAGCAGATCCGAGCTGGCCGCCTGGATTGGGCCCACCATAGAGGCATACTCACCGGCCGGCTTGGCCGGCCGGAGCCGGGATAACTAGCTTCCCCGGGAGGTGCGGTGCGCCGCGTCGCCATCCTCGTCGTGCTGGCCGCCACGGTGGCCATGGCGACGATTGCCTGCGCGGCGAACTCGCCTGCGGCCCGCCGCGCCAGCGTCAGGGCCAGCTACTACCTCTCCCTCGGCGACTCGCTGTCGGTGGGAGTCCAGCCCGACGCGGCCGGAAAGAGCCTGCCGACCGACCAGGGCTACGCCAACCAGCTTTACGCGGCGCTGCGCGTCGGCGACCCCGGCCTGCGCCTGGTCAAGCTCGGCTGTTCCGGCGAGACCACGCACACGATGATCGACGGCGGGATCTGCTCCTACCCTGCGGGCTCACAACTTGCCCAGGCGGTCGGCTTCCTGCGGGCGCACCGCGGCAAGGTCTCACTGGTCACCATCGACATCGGCGCCAATGACCCCGACTCGTGCGTCACCCGGCCGAGCCTCGGCGCCGTCGTCTCCTGCGTCACCAAGAGCTTTCCGGAGACCGTGGCCAACCTCACGAAGATCATGAGCACCATCCGGGCCGCAGCGGGTGACAAGGTCCGCATCATCGGCATGAACTACTACGTGCCCGCGCTGTCCGAGTGGCGTAACGGGCTGCTCGGAGAGCAGCTCGCGCGGCTGTCCGAGGGGCTGGTGGTCGGCTACAACAAGCTGCTGGCCACGGTGTACCAGCAGTTCGGCGCCCGGGTCGCGAACGTGTTCGGCGCGTTTCACAGCAGCGACTTCACCGACGTGGTACGGGTCCCCGGGATCGGCACGGTGCCGCGCAACGTGGCCGCGATCTGCCTGTGGACCTGGGAGTGCGCGGCGACCCCGCGCGGCCCCAACGAGCACGCGCGGCCGGTCGGCTACGGCGTGATCGCCCAGGCGTTCCTGCTCGCTGACCAGGCCCGAGCCGGGCCATCCTAGCGGCCGGACCGCCACGCCAGGATGGCCCGGCTTGACCTGCCGGACAGGATGGACCGGTCCGACAGCACGGACAGGACCGAGCGCACGCTGGCCAGACAACCGGCCGAGCCCACCGACAGGATCGACCCGGCGGAGCCCACCGAGAGAATCGACCCGGCGGAGCCGATCGACAGGATCGACCCGGCCGAGCCGATCGACAAGATCGCCCCCTTAGAACCGATGCTCAGGATCGAGTTCTCGGAGCTGACCGACCACTTCGAGCCGTTGCGATCATTCATGCGGGCATTCTCGCACCAGCGGTTACCCGGACAGCTCCTCGGCGAGGGTCAGCCAGCGGTCCTCCAGGCTGGCCTTCTCGTCCTGGACCTCGCGCAGCTGCGCGCCGAGCTCGATCAGCCTGGCGTAGTCGCTTGCGCTCTCGGCCAGCGCGACGGTCAGCTCGGCCTCCTGGCCGGACACCTTGTGGAGCTGGCGTTCCAGCCGGGCGAGCTCCTTCTGCGCGGTCCGCTGCCGGGCCGCCGTGCCGACGGCCGGCGTGGCGGGGCCACGGGCCGGGACGGCCGCGCGTTCCGCGGCCTGCTGCTGACGCTCCCTGCGGTCCAGGTACTCGGCGACCCCGCCGGGCAGGTAGGCCAGCTGCTCGTCGAGCAGCGCGACCACGTGGTCGCAGGCCCGCTCGAGGAAGTACCTGTCGTGGCTGACCACGACAATAGAGCCCGGCCAGCCGTCCAGCATGTCCTCGAGCTCGGTGAGCGTCTCGATGTCCAGGTCGTTGGTGGGCTCATCGAGCAGCAGCACGTTCGGCTCGGCCAGCAGCACCAGCATCAGCTGCAGCCGGCGCCGCTCGCCGCCGGACAGCTCGGCCACCGGCACCCACTGCCGCTCGCCGCGCAGGCCGAGCTGGTCAAGCAGCTGGCTGGCCGACATCTCCCGGTCGCCGACCTGGACCAGGTTGCGCACCTGCTCGGCCGCCTCGAGGGCGCGCAGCCGTGGTTCCACAGGAGAGGGCTCCTGTGTCAGGTAGCCGATCCGGACGGTCTTGCCGCGCACCACCCGGCCGGTGGCGGCTATGGAGCCGGGCAGGGTTCCGGCGAGCAGCTGCAGCAGCGTGGTCTTGCCGCTCCCGTTCACGCCGACGACGCCGACCCGCTCGCCGGGCCCGAGCTGCCAGGTCACATCGTCGAGCAGCCGCCGCTCGCCGGCGAGCACCGAGACGTCCTCAAGGTCGATCACGGTCTTGCCGAGCCGCGCGGTGGCCAGCCGGGACAGCTCCACGCTGTCGCGCGGCGGCGGCTCGCCCGCAATCAGGGCGGTGGCGGCCTCCACCCGGAACTTGGGTTTGCTGGTCCGGGCCTGCGGGCCGCGCCTGAGCCAGGCCAGCTCCTTGCGCAGCAGGTTGCGGCGGCGGGCGTCGGTGGCATCGGCGATCCTGGCCCGCTCCGCCCTGGCCAGCACGTACGCCGAGTAGCCCCCCTCGTAGGAGTAGACGTGGCCGTCCGCGACCTCCCAGGTCCGCTCGGTAACCGTGTCGAGGAACCAGCGGTCGTGAGTCACCACCACGAACGACCGGCCGTGCTCGCGCAGATACCCGGCCAGCCACCGGACCGCGTCGATGTCGAGGTGGTTGGTCGGCTCGTCGAGCAGCAGCAGGTCGTGCGGTGCCAGCAGCAGCCTGGCCAGCGCCACCCGGCGGCGCTCGCCACCGGACATCCGCTCCGCCGCGGCCTCCGGGTCGATCCCCGGCAGCAGCTCCGCGATCGCCGAGCGGCCGCGCGCGTCCCCGGCCCACTCATGCTCGGGGGTCGAGCCGAACACCAGGTCCCGGACCGTCCCGGTCAGCTCCTCGGCCTGTGGCAGGTAGCCGAGGTCCAGGTCGCGGGCCCGGGTGGCCCGGCCGGAGTCGAGGCCACCGCGAGAGGCCAGCACCTCCAGCAGCGTGGACTTGCCGGCGCCGTTGCGGCCCACGACCCCGATCCGGTCGCCGGCCGCCACGCCGAGCGACACCTGGTCGAGCAGTACCCGCGGCCCATAGGCCTTGGTCGCCGCCTCCAGGGTGACGAGCGGATGGGCCGGGCTCATCCGGGTTCCGCGGCGGTCACCGCGGCGCCAGCCGCGGGGCCCTTAACCCTGACCACGCCGCGGCAGACCCCGGCACCGGTCAGCGCCACCGCGAGCTCGCGGGCGCGGGCGGCGTCGGCGGCAAGGAACGCGCAGGTTGGGCCGGAACCCGAGACGATCGCGCCGAGCGCGCCGAATTCCTTGCCCGCGGCCAGCGTCCGGCGCAGCCCGGGGCGCAGCGACACCGCCGCAGACTGCAGGTCGTTGCTGAGCAGCGGGCCGACGGCGGCCGGGTCGCCGGACCGCAGCGCGGCCATGAGCTCGGTGCTCAGCGTGGGCGGCCCGACCTCAGCCTCCGCCGCGTCCGCCGGGGTTCCCTGGGTCGCCGGGTCCGGGGCCGGCGTCGCGTAACGGGCTCCCGGATGGCCCGCGGCCCGGAGCCGGTCGCACGCCGCGTATACCTCGGGGGTGGACAGCGCGCCGGAGGAGAACGCCAGCACCCAGTGATAGGTCCCGGTGGTGAGCGCGGCGGTGAGCAGCTCGCCGCGGCCCTGGCCGATCGCGGTCCCGCCGAGAAGCGCGAACGGGACGTCGCTGCCCACGCTGGCCGCGACGTCGCGTAGCTCGGACTGGCTGAGGCCGGTGCCCCAGAGCTCGTTGCAGGCGACGAGCGCGGCCGCGGCGTCGGCGCTGCCGCCGGCCAGGCCGGCCGCGACCGGGATCCGCTTGCGGATGTCGATGTGCACCGCGGGCCTGCTGCGGCGCGCCAGCGTGGCCGAGGCCAGGGCGCGGGCCGCACGCATCGCGAGGTTCGTGCGCCCGGCCGGGACCGACGCGGCGCCCTCTCCGGTCACCTGCACACTGGCCCGGTCAGCTGGGCGCACGGTCACCTCATCGAAAAGTGACACGGCGTGAAATACGGTCACCAGATCGTGATAGCCATCGCCCCGCGGGGGTCCCACAGAGAGCTGCAGGTTCACCTTTGCCGGAACCCGCACAGTCACAGGCGTCACGATCAGTCAATCGTACGCGGTGCAGCGGCCAGACCGGCTAGAGCGGCGGCCGCGGGACTGGCGCTCCCGGCGCCGGGAGCCGGCGGCCGGCGATGGCGATCCGGGCGAACTCGATCACGCCGAGCGACTCGCCGCGGCGCGCCGGGTCGATTCCCGCCTGCCTGAGCACCTGCTCCGCCGCCACAGCCGAGCCAGCCCACGGCGCCAGCGCAGCGCGCAGCGTCTTGCGCCGCTGCGCGAACGCCGCGTCCACGACCGCGAACACCTCGTCGCGGTCCGCGCCGGGTGGCGGCTCCCGCCTCGTGAAGGCCACCAGGCCGGAATCCACCCTGGGCACCGGCCAGAACACGGTCCGTGACACCTGCCCGGCCCTGCGGGCCTCGGCGAACCAGGCGAGCTTGACCGAGGGCACGCCATAGGTCCTGCTGCCCGGCGGGGCGGTCATCCGGTCGGCGACCTCGGCCTGCACCATGAAGAGGCCGTGGCGCAGCGACGGCACGGTGGCCAGCAAGTGCAGCATGATCGGCACCGCCGAGCTGTAGGGGAGGTTGGCCGCGAGCACGGTCGGCTGGCCGGGCAGGTCCCGCACCCTCGCCGCGTCGGCGGTCACCACGTGCAGGCGGCCGGCCAGTGCCGGGGCTCGCTCGGCCACGGTGCGCGGCAATTCTGCGGCGAGTGCCTCGTCCACCTCTACGGCGACCACGCTGGCCGCGGCCGCCAGCAGCGGCAGCGTGAGCGAGCCGAGTCCGGGGCCGACTTCGAGCACGACGTCGTCCGCGTCCAGGCCGGCCAGCGCGGTGATCCGGCGCACGGTCCCGGCGTCGATGACGAAGTTCTGGCCCAGCCGCTTGGCCGGCCTGATGCCGAGGCGGCCCGCGAGCTGCCTGATGTCCGCGGGCCCGAGGAGCCGGGGACCCTGCGCCGCTTCCGGCGGCGCGTCCGGGGCCGCGTCCGGCGGCGCCCCGGCAGCCTCGTCGGGCATCTCGCTCACGCCCGCAACGCTAGCGGCCTGGCGGGAT
>Ga0208725_1000023_pt1 | contig 31539 bp, 30 predicted proteins | sample MicForSoSWNH13_O_FD_188004 | JGI IMG/M metagenome (GOLD analysis project Ga0208725, IMG submission 188004) | Forest soil microbial communities from Harvard Forest Long Term Ecological Research site in Petersham, Massachusetts, USA - MetaG HF011... | ecosystem: Environmental > Terrestrial > Soil... | reverse complement strand
TGGATCTACCGGGGCGTCTCGGTCAACCCGATGGCCAAGCCCGCCCGCCAGCGCGAGACCCTGCATAGCCGCGCCATCTACCGCTACCACCCGATCTTCGCCACTGCGGACTTCACCTGGTACTACGGCGCGGACGACGCCAGCCACCTGCCCGCCACCATCGAGGGCGGCGACGTGCACGTGCTCGGCCACGGCGCAGTAATGGTGGGGATGGGCGAGCGGTCCACCCCGATGGCCGTCGAGCTGCTGGCCGGCGAGCTGTTCAAGGCCGGGCAGGCGAGCACGGTCATCGCCGTCGAGCTGCCCGCCGCGCGGGCCACGATGCCGGGCAGGCCGCGGCGCAGCAGCGGCTCCCCGCCGGTCAGGCGGACCTGCGTGACGCCCAGCTCGCGCACGGCGATGCCGATCAGGCGGACCAGCTCGTCGTCGGTCAGCAGCGCGGGGCCCGGCAGCCAGTCCAGGCCCTCGGCGGGCATGCAGTAGCTGCAGCGCAGGTTGCACCGGTCAGTCAGGGAAACCCGAAGGTCTGTCGCAACGCGCCCGAAGGAGTCTGCTAGCACGACGTAACTTCCCCCAGACCCGGCGCATCTGCCGTCCCCACAGCCTACGCACCGCTGCGCTAACCGGATGACAGGCCGCAAGCCGGGCGGCCAGGAGCACCGCGTCTGCGATGATCTAGCCGCCGGCCATCGCCCCGATGATCAGGTAGGGCTCCGCGCCGGTGACGACCGCCTGCGGGAGCGGGGCGTCCGGCTGTTCGTGGGACAGGTCCTGCTCGCAGGCGAAGAACCTGATGAATGCCCGGCGCGGCCCGCCGTCATGGTCGCGGATGGTCCCGCGCAGCATCGGGTAGCGGGTCTCCAGCGCATCGAGCACCGAGCACTGGGTGACCTGGCCCGCGACGTCCAGCTCGACCTCGCCGTTGATGCGGGCTAGTGTCCGCAGGTGCGCGGGGAGCACGACCCGGATCATGGCAGGGTTTGGGCCTCGACCGATAGCACGGCCGGCAGGTCCCGCACGATCGGCGCCCAGTTATCGCCCGCATCGGGCGAGGCGTAGACCTGGCCGCCGGTCGTGCCGAAGTAGACGCCGCACTCCTCGAGGGAGTCGACGGCCATCGCATCGCGCAGCACGTTGACGTAGCAATGCTGTTGCGGCAGGCCCCGGGTGAGCGCCTCCCACTCGTCGCCGCCGGTGCGGCTGCGGTACACGCGCAGCTTGCCTTCGGGCGGGAAGTGCTCGGCGTCGCTGGTGATCGGGACCACGTAGACGGTGTCGGGCTCGTGTGCGTGCACGTCGATCGGGAAGCCGAAGTCGGTGGGCAGGTTGCCGCTGACCTCGTGCCACGACTCGCCGGCGTCGTCGCTGCGCATGACGTCCCAGTGCTTTTGCATGTACAGCACGGCCGGGCGCGAAGGATGCATCGCGATCCGGTGCACGCAGTGCCCGACTTCCGCATCGGGGTCCGGGATGCCTTCGGATTGCAAGCCGTGGTTGATCGGCCGCCACGTCTGGCCTGCGTCGTCGGAACGGAACGTGCCCGCGGCCGAGATGGCGGCGAACATCCGGCCGGGCTGGGCCGGGTCCAAGATGATGGTGTGCAGGCACATCCCGCCAGCGCCTGGCTGCCAGGACGGCCCGGAGCCGTGGCCGCGCAGCCCGGGCAGTTCCTGCCACTGCTGCCCGCCGTCGGCTGACCGGAACAGCCCGGCGTCTTCCACCCCGGCGTAGACCGTGTCCGGATCGTCCAGCGACGGCTCCAGATGCCAGACCCGCTCGAACTCCCATGGATGCGGTGTGCCGTCGTACCACTGGTGCGTCCCGGGGACACCGTCGTAGGTGAACTTGTTGCCGGCCGGCTCCCAGGTCGCGCCGCCGTCATCGGAGCGCTGGATCACCTGCCCGGACCAGCTACTGGACTGCGAAGCGTACAGCCGGTCCGGATCCGCCGGTGATCCCTTGATGTGGTAGATCTCCCAGCCGGCGAAGTGAGGTCCGCTGACATCCCACCGCTCGCGCCTGCCATCAGAACTCAGCACGAACGCGCCCTTGCGCGTGCCGACAAGTAGCCGTACGCCGCTCATCTGCGCTCCTTCCAGCACGGTCGCACGCGGCGACCTCGGCCGTCCTGCCCGGCCAGGATCTCGGTTAGCCAGGGCGGCGTCTATCTCCAGTGAGGTATCACGGCTCTCGGACACTTTGACGGCTGCCGGCTGCGAAACTCATCGCGAGCTGCTGAAGGTCGGTGAAAATCGCCAGTAGGCGTTCTTGCCGGCAGCGGCTCCTGTGCGCCCAGGGAGGTACCGCATGAGTGACGGGCACGGGTCGGGAAGCGGCGTGCGGCCGCGGCTTGCCCGGCAGGCCCGCGGGTTCTCGCAGCAGCAGCTGGCGCCCGCGAACTCGAACAGCAGCTCGCGCTTTTCAGCTCTGCCGGTACCGCCAGGGCACTGCCCGGCGCGCCGTGATGCTGCATTGCGGGCTTCGCCTCAAAGAGAGAGGGCACCGCGACGGCATGATTCGGATCGAAGGCTTACTGTGCCGATGTGAGAGTATTAGCTTGATCGATGCTGGCATCGATTCCTAACCTATCCGTGATGGCAGCGGCTTAGCTTAGCCATTTCCGTATGTGCACTGCACGACCGTACTTGTGGCACGGCCGGGTGGAACCGTCTGTGCCTCCGACAAATTCTCTCCGTTTGCACCCTGAATAGTCAAAGTCGTGCCCTGGCCGGAGAAGAGCGTGCTGCCCGACTTGGTCCAGGCCATCGCGGCGTCGAACTCGACAGTCCCGTAGTCGGGCAACGTGTAGTACGAGCCGTCTGGTTTGGTCGGCCGCTCGACGATCCATTCGGCTGAGCTGCCCCAAACCTCTGTCAGCAACGGCGCCCAGATGGGTATTAGCACGGCCACACTACCTGCATCGGTGTATGGATCACCCGCGAGCATGAACAGGTTTGCCGTGGTCTCGGACAGGACCCAGATCTGGGTCTCAAAGTACTGATCAGCGTAAGGAATGACGCTGCTTATGATAACTGGAGGGTTGACGCCGCCTGGCGGGATCCACTCCCACCAGGCGAAGGCAGCGCCGCCGCCGAGACAGGTAATGCCGGCCTGAAGCAGCGGGGAGGGTTCGCCCGCTGGCGGAAAAGGCCAGGTGTCGTCTGTCTGACCGGGGGCGAAGCCTTGGCCTGGCAGGAAGTAATTGCCCCGGGCGTCGGCGTACCAGTAGCCGTCGATCCCAACCCAGATAGCACAACGATCGTCGCCTGCATCTACGCTGACAGCGTTCGGGACATTCCACGACGCGGCGACGGCTCTGTTGATCGGGTCGCCGAACAACGGGCCCGCGACCACTCCTGACCAGTTCCCCGAGTACGCTGAGTTGCCTTCGGTCCCGATCGACGGCCGACGACCGCTGTGCAATTCCTCGGTCGACTCCTGGAACTCCGGGGCGACGAAGCGCAACGGCCGCTCAAACGTCCGATGCCACAGCGCGTGCAGGCCGGGCGCCGTGGCGCGGTTTGGCCGGGGCGGAACACCGTGACGAGCCAGCTCCTCATCTGTAGCATGCGCGAGCTGCATTCCCTGCGGCGGTGGCTCTAAGATCACTGCCTTCGCGCCGCTCGAGAACTCACAGACCCGTCCGTCCGGCTGCATTCGCTCCATTTTGAGCCCCCTCTTCAGACGTTCGGCTCAGCCAGACCACCTCCTGCTGCAGAGCAGGGGCAGATTCGCAGAGACCGCTCAGTTCGGGCTTGGCTGCACGGTCCAGGCCGTGCCGTTCCATCGCTCAATCAGGGTCTTGTTCCCTCGATACCCCCACCGCCCAGGCATAGGTTCTGGACAGCACCGTGACGCCTTGCAGCTCGTCTGGGTGCGGCGACGGACTGGGGCTCGGAACGACCTCCCATTTGGTGCCGTTCCAGTGCTGGACGAGAATGCGGGGATTGGTCAGCGACGCGCGGAAGCCGACCGTCCAAACGTCCGACGCCGACTGCGCCGCGATGCTCAGGAGAGCGACATACAGACCAGGGCCGGGGGTGGACGGCTCGTGCCAGGACGTGCCATTCCACGACTCGACCAGGGTGCCGGTGTCGGAGCCGAATGTGTACGCGCCGGCCGCCCAGGCCTGCGTGCCAGACAGCGCGGTAGGCCGCGGCCAGAAGCTCGACTGCGCACGGCCGCACGCCTTTGCGCTGTCTTCCGTGGCGAGCTGACGCACATCTCTTTGGCGTTCCATCCCGTTCCGTCCTGTTCCACGATCGTGCTGCTGCTCCGCCTCCAGTCCGCTCCGTGACGGGATTGGGGAGGATCTCGGCTGCGGTCAGTTCGTCATCATCGGAGGCGCGCCGTGCAGGCCGGGGGCGAGCCAGGGGAGCCAGATGGTGGCCACTGCGATAGCGAGTGCGGCGGCACCCGCGAGCCGGCCGGCGGCCGGGCCCCACCTCCATACCTTCTCGACGAGCACCAGGGCGGCCAGGCCGATCATCGCGGTCACGTTCATCACGCCCACCGCGATCAGGATCACCATCAGGCCCCAGCAGCAGCCCAGGCAGTAAGCGCCGTTGTGGACGCCGACGCGCAGGTCCCGGCACCTGCCACGGTAGGAGCCGTAGTGCAGGAGCAACCCGAGCGGGGAGCGGCAGCGCGCGAGGCAACGGTCCTTCAGGCCGCTGAGCTGGTATATCCCGCAGACGGCGAAGACGGCCACGGCCACGATGTGTGCCGCGCTGGGATGCATCCCGGTCAGCCAGCCTGCGAGCCAGGCCAGCCCGTAAGCGGGCACGCCAGCCGAGGCCCAGACCGCGAGATAGCCCACCACCAGCCCGGTGATCCTCACTGACCGGTTGTCCTGGAAGGTCCTGGCATACAGCGACGCCGTCGGTGCGACGGAGGGGAGCATCATGGCGGCCATCATCAGCGTCCACAACGGCAGGAACAGGGCCAAGCCGAGCCCCATCGTGCCCGTCATCCCGGCCATACCGCGGGCGAGGGCAATGGTCACGGTCCAGGCGCCGGCCGCCAGGATCAGCAGGAACGCGGCCTCACGGGTTGCCAGGCCGGGCCGTGGCCGGGCGAGCCCGGCAGAGCCGGTCATCCGGCCCAGGAAAATGGCGCCGAAAACCCGCTCTGCCCCTCACGTCCCCACTCGGTCCCGAAGGTTGACAGGCGTGCGGCACGGGCCGGCGCGACCGTCAGCGTCGTATTGGAGGGGTGGAACACGTTCGTCAGCTGCACCGGATCGTGGCCTTCGATGGCGACGAAGTCCTCGACACCCACATCGACGGAACCGCCGATCCGGACATGGTGGCCGCGGCCATCTTCGGTGTAGGTGATCGGCGCCTTCTCCACGCCGAGCATCTCGCCGATAAGCGGGGTGAGGATCGCGGGCGGCCCGCCGAGCTGCCCGGACAGCACCGCCCCGAGCTGCTCGGCCTGGCTGTCGGACGCGGCGTCATCCAGGTAGACCCCCACCCGCCAGTTGCCCTCGCTCATCACCGGCGGCGTGTCCAGGAACAGGGCGAAACTCAGCCCGTTGACCCCCACACCGTTGATCTCGCCCGACTGCACGTGGTAGGCCAGCAGCGCGCGGCACCGGTCGAGCGTCGCCTTCGCGGTCAGCGCCGACCAGGTGCACGGGCAGACCGCGTCACACGAGCATGACTCGAAATACGTCCCCTCCAGCCACCACGCCATGACCCCTCCCGTAAGCGCAATGAGCCCTCCCGACAAGGTTGGCGCGCACGCAAGGGACCGTCAAGACATAAGAACCATCCCCGGCCGCAGGATCTTGGAAGCCGCTGAACAGCCGCTCTGGCCACTGGATAACAGCTGGGCAGCGCGGCCCACAGGTACGGGGTAGATCCGCCGGGCTGACCAGGTCCTGACGGTGCCGGTGTCTATGTATCCACCCGCCGGTTGCCCGCGCAGGCTGCAGGGACCAAGGTTGCTGTTGATGTATTGCGGCCAATCGCCACGGAGGGGCCATGAGCTACGCCAGGCAGTTGCTGCACGCCTACCCAGGAACCTTGAACGCCGACGCCGGTGTGCTGGCGGCAACCATCGACGCGCTCAGTGACTGCGCCCAGGCCTGCATCGCCGACGCCGACGATGACCTCAGCGAGCAGAACCTGGCCGAGATGGTCACCTGCATCCGGCTGTGCTGGGACTGCGCCGATGTATGCACCGCCACCCTCGGGGTCATAACCCGCCAGACGGCCTACGATGCCAGCGTCACCAGGCCGCTGCTGCAGGCGTGTGTGGCCGTCTGCAAGAGCTGCGGCGACGAGTGCGAGCGTCATGCCCGCCACCATCAGCACTGCCGGATCTGCGAGCAGGCCTGCCGACGCTGCGAGCAGGCCTGCCAGGAGCTTCTTAGCGCCCTGAGGTAGGAGACCCACCCACCCATCCAGCGCCGGGCGCCGTTCCCGCACGCCTGAGATCCGTTCGCAACCGCCGGACGGCGGACTCTCAGCCGCTTTGGGGGGTTGGGGGCAGCAGCTGGAGGCCGGCCGGGGTGGCTTCGCTGGCCAGGCGGGCCTGCACGGCCCGGCGGGCCCGGTCAAGGTAGGTCGCGTCGTTGAAGAGGTGGTAGTACCAGTTGGCCGACAGCAGCGCTGCCTCGAGCTCGAAGGCAAGCTGCCGGGGGTCGCTGGCGGCGTGCAGCTCTTGTCGTTCCTGGGCGTGCTGGGCTGCGCGTTCGAGGGTGTCCATCCACTGGTCTTGGCATTGGGCTATGCGGTCGCGGACGGGGCCCGGTGCCTTGCTGTCGAACTCGGCCATGGCAGAGGCGAAGAAGCATCCTCCGGGGAACACGGCACGCTCGAGGTAGGACAGGAACGCCTCGCACAGCGCGTGCAGGCGGGTGATGCCGCAGCGTGCGGCGCTGGCGGGCTCGATCACTTCTCGCGCGTAGCGCTGCCGGGCTTCCTCGACGGTGGCCAGCTGCAGTTCTTCCTTGGAGCCGAAGTGGGCGAACAGCCCGCTCTTGCTCATTTCCAGCTCGGTAGCGAGCCGGCCGATGCTGAGACCGTCCAGGCCGTCTACGGAGGCGAGGTCTGCAGCGGTCCGCAAAATCGCGGTCCTGGTTCTGGCGCCGTTACTGGTAGCTCGTCGTGGCATAGGCACATTGTATAGCACGAACGATCGTGCTAACGTCAATCTCGTGGCCGTCATCCAGGCACGGCCCTACGGAAGGGGCGGGGTATGCCGTTCGTCAACGTCAAGGTCATTGAGGGTGTCTTCTCGGCCAGCCAGAAGCAGGACATGGTGCGCCGGCTGACCGAGACAATGGTCGAGATCGAGGGGGAGAACATGCGCCCGGTTACCTGGGTGGTCGTCGAGGAAGTGAAGAGTGGTGACTGGGGCATCGCCGGCAATCCGCTGACCACCGCGGACGTCAAGGCACTCGCCGCCGGCCAGCCCGTCGGATAGCCGCCGTCGGGTCCCACACAACTGGGGGCGGGATGTACGACGCCATTGTGGTCGGCTCTCGGTGCGCCGGGGCGCCGCTGGCCATGCTGCTGGCGCGCGCCGGGCACCGGGTCGCCCTGGCCGACCGGGCGTCATTCCCGAGCGACACCATGTCCACGCATTTCCTGTGGCAGCGTGGGGCGGCCCGGCTGCAGGCGTGGGGACTGCTCGGCCGGCTGCGCGCCCGCGGCTGCGCGCCGATCCGGGAGATCACCTTCGACGTCGGCCCGGTGCAGATATCCGGCATCGGGCCGGCCGTGGACGGCGTGGCCGACGCGTACTGTCCGCGGCGGACCGTGCTGGACGCGCTGCTGGCCGGGGCCGCCGAGGAGTCTGGTGCCGAGCTGATCGAGGGCTTCGTGGTCGGTGACGTGCTGTGGTCTGAGGGCCGGGCGGTGGGCGTGCGGGGCCATCACCGGACATCCCCCGAATCGTCGTTGCGGGCCCGGATCGTTGTGGGCGCCGATGGTCTGCACTCGACCGTCGCCAGAAAGGTCGGTGCCCGCGCCTATCGGGAGCATCCGCCGCTGACGGCCGTCTACTACTCCTACTGGAGCGGGATCAACCATCTGGGCGCATCCTTCCACGCCCGCCCTGGGCGGCTGATCCTGGTCTGGCCCACCAACGACGACCTGACCTGCATCTATGTCGCCTGGCCCCGCCAGGAGTTCGGCCACGTGCGCAAGGACGCCGAAAATCAGTTCCACTCCGCCCTCGACCTGGTCCCGGGGCTGCGCGACACCGTCGCGTCGGGCTGCCGCGAAGCCCGCCTCACCGGCACCGGCGACCTGCCCAACCTGTACCGGACGTCGGCCGGGCCGGGATGGGCGCTCGCCGGCGACGCCGGCCACCACAAAGACCCCTCGACCGGCATGGGCATGTCAGACGCCTTCCAGGACGCCGAACTGCTGGCCGAAGCCATCCACGACGGCCTGGCCGGGCACCGGCCGCTGGACAGGGCCGTGTCCGGCTACCAGCACCGGCGAGATGCCCTCACCGGCAGCAGCTTCGACCTCGCCCTGACCACGGCCAGGCTCGCGCCTGTGCCGCCCCGGCTCGAGGCCTTCTACCGGACCGCCGCACAGCAACCGGAGGTAAGCCGTCAGATCTTCGGCGTTCTGGGCGGAACCCTTCCGGCGGCCGACGTATACCCGGGCAAGCGCCTTGAGAGGGCTCCCCGGTAGGAGCCATCGGCGAGGGGGAAGACGACATGACCAGCAAGACAGTGACCAGCCTGACGACGGACGCGACAGGCCGCGGGACCGCATTGGCTCGGGTCGGCATGTTCCCGCCCTTCGACCTGCTGGAGCAGGGCGATCAGCCCGCCAGAGCATTCCTGGCGCAAGCCGGCGATGCAGGCATCGACCATGTCTGCTGCGGAGACCACGTGAGCTTCGCGGGCACGGGATTCGACGGGCTCGTGCAAGCCACCGCGCTCACGCTGCTCCATCCCACGCTGCCCATCTACAGCGGCGTGTACCTGCTGCCGCTGCGCCATCCGGTCCTGGTAGCCCGCCAGCTCGCAGACATCAGCCGGCTCGCTCCCCGGCGGCTCATCTTCGGCGTCGGAGTGGGCGGCGAAGACCGCCGCGAAGTGTCGATCTGCGGAGTGGACCCAGCCACCCGGGGCCTGCGGATGAACGAATGCCTCACCATCGTGCGTCAGCTCCTGACCGGTACGGCGGTCACCTTCCACGGCAAGTTCTTCGATCTAGACGAAGCAGTCATCGCCCCCGCGCCGGCCGCGGCGATTCCCATCATCATCGGGGGACGTTCAGACGCCGCGATCAGGCGCGCGGGCAGGCTCGGTGATGGCTGGCTGGGTATCTGGGTATCACCCCGGCGTTTCGCCGACGCTGTCGCGATGGCAGCCCAGGAGGCCGCACGCACGGGCCGGCCCGACCCGCCCGCCCGTCACGGCATGCAGGTGTGGTGCGGGCTCGCGGACTCGAAAGAAGCGGCCCGCGCCTGCCTTGCTCCGGCGATGCAGGCCTTCTACCAGCTCCCATTCGAGCGCTTCGAGCGGTACTGCCCATACGGCACCGCCGCCGACGTCGCCGAATTCCTCACGCCCTACCTTGATGCTGGCTGTACGGAGTTCAACCTCATCCCGCAGTCACCCGACCACGACCTGGCCATGGCCGGCACGGCAGCCGTGAAGACGCTGCTGGCACGGACATGAGACGGCCAAGGCCTCGACTTCGTGACCGTCACGCCTGCCGAGTCGATAAGCATCGGCGCAGCGGCAAGGATGTTGGCAAGGATTTGGTGGGCCAATGATCGTGCGCAAACTTCCGGCGGTGATCGTACTAGCGGCCGGCTTCGCGATGATCGTGCTTCCTCCGGCCTTCAACTCCTTCACGAGGGCGAACCAAGCTCAGCAGCTCCTAGACGGCGCTCGTCCCATCGTCGCGCCACCTCATCTACAGCAGCAGTTCCTGGCCGGGCTCCAGACCGCAAACCAGACGGAGCAGCTCCTGACGGGCCCCGGCTTCGCACAGCTGGCCGACGACCTAGGCGAGACACCGGCTCAGTTCCAGGCTCAGGTCGCCGCCCAATGGCCCGCCATTGCCCGCGCCCAGCAGCAGGCCCCCGCGATCGACGCAGCCACCCTGGCTATCCTGACCAACCTCGAGCATCACCAGCATGACTTCCAGCTGGCCGACGCCATCCCAGTTTCGGGCTTTCCCCTCGTGTCGTCGGTCTGGATAATTGTCGTCTTCGGGGCCCTCGTGGTCGCAGCGGCGTTGTGGCTGCTGTTCCGCCCGGGGGTGGTGCCGGCGGCCGCCATCACCGCGTTGGGGATCGTCTTTGTGGCCTCCGCCTTCGCCCTCAACCTGCCGGCCAAGACCTCGGCCGCCCACCAGGTCCTCGCTTCGCTGACTATCAGCCCAGCTAAGAACGCGAAGATTCAGGCCGAGCTCGAGACCGTGAATGCTGCTTTCGGGCAGGTCCAGACCCAGCTGCTGCCTCAGGTGGCCCAGCTGCTTGGCACCGATTCCGACACCCTCACGTCGCAACTCGATACGGCAGTCCCCGGACTCGCGGCCGACCTTAGCCAGATTCCCTCGATCCTTGACCGCTTCGGTGGAGCTATCCAGTTCCGGGAGAACAACGTCAACAATGTGCCTCCCGTCCGCAGCTTCCCGTTTCAGGCTCTCATGTGGGCGGAGATCGCGCTCGGCGCACTCGTCGCCGTCGGCGGCGGGCTCTCCGTGGCGGCCAGCCGTCCCAGACGACGAGCCAGGCAGATAGAAACCAGCGGTGAGCACGCGGTCGAAGATGTGGGAGCAGGGTGAGGCCTTCTACCAGGTCCCGCTCGAGCGCTTCGAGCGCCCGGACATGAGACGCCTCCATCCCTGCGGGCCGGCGATGCTGGTTACCAGCGGTCCACGTGCAGCACGTCCGCCAGCGGCCGGCGCCCGGCGGGGCGGAAGGTGTCGCCGGTGTAGTAGGCGGTGGGGATCAGCGCGCCCTGGCGGACGTCATCGGGGAGCCCGAGCAGCCCGGCGATCTCCGTCTCGTATTGCAGGTGCAGTGTGGTCCAGGCGGTACCGAGGCCCCTGGCCCGGCAGGCCAGCATGTAGCTCCACGCGGCGGGCAGCAGCGATCCCCACAACCCGGCCTGTGACTCCCCGGCCTGCCAGGCCGGCCGCACCGTGATGCACGGGATCACCTGCACCGGCACCTGGCCCATGTGCTGGCCGAGGTACGCGGAGCTGCTGCTCACCCGGGCCATGACGTCGCTGCCGGTCCCCGCGCCCCGGCTCGGGTCGGCCGCGGCGTTGCTTAGATAGCTCTCGGTCGAGCGACGGTAGAAGTCCCCGATCTGCGCTCGCATCTCCGGATCGGTCACCACGATCCAGTGCCAGCCCTGGCGCATGCCGCCGCTCGGTGCCTGGAGCGCGATCTCTAGGCACTCTTTCACCAAGTTGAGCGGCACGGGACGGGTCAGGTCCAGCCGCTTGCGGACAGATCGAGTGGTGGTCAGCAGCTCATCAGGAGTCAGCGGCATATCAGGCATAATCGCACACCGGGATCCTGACTGTGTGCTGCGAATTGTGTCGTGGTGGCCTGCCGGGTGCTGGGCCAGCTGAGGAGGTCAGATCAGGGGATACTGTCGCGGGTCGTGCCGGTGGACTACTGGTTTCCCGACCCGGCTTGACATGGTGGAGACTGGCCCGGTGCGGGACGGCAGGGTGATCCGGGCGGACCGCTGGCCCCATTCGCGTGCTGCGTGCATCCGGCCTCGCGGCAGCAGGCTTACGGGTGCCGGGGGCGCGGCCCGCGCTCCGGGGCAGCCAGCGGGCCGTTGCGGCCCGCGGCTGGCTACGACCGGGCCGGGAGGATTTGGAACTGCACGCCGTTAGCCGGGGCCTGGGGCGGAGTGCTGGCGCAGGTGTAGGAGCTGGTGTTGATGAGCACGAAGTCGGTTTGCTGCTCGCCGGAGCCGAGATCGAAGACGCCGAAGCTGAGTTCGGTGCCCGCTGGCATGGCCGCCGGGTTGAAGGTGATGGTGAGATGCACTCCTCGCGGTATAACGTGCCGCCCCGCTCCGTAATTGGGGTAGAACGACAGCACCCGCGAAAGGGAGGGCGGCGCGGAATCTGAGGAGCAGAAGCGGCCGGAGGTGACCAGGGCCGGGATGCCATATTGCCGTAGGCCGTTCTGCAGGGCCCCGGCGTCGACGAGTTCCTTCGGGTTGATGGTCAGCGTGGCCGTGCCGTTGGAGTTGCTGACCAGCGTGAACGACACGGTCCGGATCGTGCCGGGCGCCCGCGCCGCAGCGGCACCGAGGACGCCGGTCAGGCCCAGTGCCAGTGCGGTCCCCGCCGCGGCCACCGACAGGCCCGCGACTCCGGCGAGTCGGTGCCTCCGGTGCGCGCGGCCCCTGGCCATGATCGCCTCCACGTCCGGCGGGGTGGCCATGGGCGTTGCAAATAGGGACTTGGACGCGGCGCGCAGCACCTCGTTGTCGCTCATCTCATCGTGGACATTCATTGATCAGCCTCCATGTTCTTGGCTGGGGTGAGCTCGTGGCGCAGCGCCGATACGCCGCGGGACAGGTGCATCCGGACCGTTCCTGCCTCGATCCCCAGCTGCCTGGCGATAGTGGCGGTGTCCAGATCAAGGAAGATTCGCAGCGCGATCACCTCACGCTGCCGGCGAGGCAGACGCCATATTGCCGTCAGCAACCTGGCATCAAGGCCACCGTCAAGGTCACCGCAAGCCGTCCCGTCGTGGCCAGCCAGGGGCAGATCGCGGCGGCGCCGCCGCCACCACGACGCTCCGGTGTTCAGCGCGGTGCGCACCACCCATGCCCGCGGACCGGATGACGGCGGAGCTTCGGCCACGACGCCCAGGCCTTACCGAACGCCTCCGCCACCTGGTCTTCGGCGAGCTGCGGGCTGCTGACGACCGCCGCTACCGCCCGCACGCACGGCTCCCAGCTGGCCCGGAAGAAGTCCGCGAACTCCGTCTGCTCGCTGCTCACAACCCTTTAACTCTGCCAGCCGCCGAACTGCATACCCTCCGGCCAGAAATCTTCCCGAACCCGGGCTGCTTTGGTGACGTGGGGCCCCTCGCGGGTGAGCAATCCCAACTCGACGAGTCGCGGCTGGCCGGCGTGGACGCGGCCCGGCTCGCCCGGGAGTTCTCGTCGGCTAGCGCTAGCCGGCCTGCAATCGTGTCACCCGCTCGGGCGTCCTGACAATGTCGCTCTTGGACGGGAATGCTGATTGTGTGCCAGCCCGCGATCTGATGACCCTGCGGCGCCCGGCTAGGCAGCCTGGCGTCGGCGTGCGGCCGATTCGCGTCGGCGGGACAACTCCAGGAGGGGAGCTTGAGTGCCCCGGGCCGTTCACCGGTCCGGGGCACTCAGGCTGGGGTGGTCGGTCTCGGCGCGGGCGAATGACTTGTACGGCGTGACATCGCCCGGCCTGATCACCCCATCCTCGATTGCGCGGGCGAGCAGCGCGTCCTTGCTCGGCGCGGTCCGCCCGGTGGCCGCGTACTTGGCGCGCGCACGGCTGATGTACTGCCGGACCGTGTTCTCACTGATCGACATGCGGCGCCCGACCGACGCTTTCGACATGCCCTGGAACCATAGGAGCAGCGCCTGCCGCTCCTGCTCCGACAGCGCTGGCCGGGCCGGGCGCTGGTCGGCGAGCATGGCCCTGGCCTGCGACCGGGTCACGTATGGGCGGTCGGCGGCAGCCGCCAGCACGGCCTCGACCAGATGGTCGCGGCCCTCCTCCTTGGACACGTATGCGTACGCGCCGTTGTCCAGCGTCTCCATCACGATCTCCGGATCGCTGTGCCCGGAGAAGGCCACCACCCGGTATCCGGCTGCCGCCAGCCCGGGGATTTGCGTGATGACCAGTTCGCCGGAAAGCTCCAGGTCCAGGATGACCACGTCGGCCGGCGGCGCGGCCCGGAGCCCGGTCAGATCGCGCGCCGTCTGCACCAGCCGCACCCGCTGGGCGGGATCGGACTGGATCCAGGAGGCCACTCCCTCAGTGACGACCGGATGGTCTTCGATGATCGCCACTGTCACGGGCTGTTCCATCGCGCCTCCGCCCAGAGCATGCGGCCGTCTTGCTGCTGTTCAATGGCAACCCCGTCGGCGGCTGCGGGCAGCCCGACGCTTGCGCCGGTATCTGCGACAAAGCTGACGGCGATTCCGGCGGTCACCGCGGCCAGGGTGATCCGCGTCCGGCTGCGCGCGGCGGTCAGGATCGCGATGGCAGCGTCGGTGATCACCCGCCGGGCCGGGCCAGGCACCTGCGGCAGCACCCCGGCCGTCTCGATCTCGACGGCAACCCCGCGCCGCTCGGCCACGTCCGCACTCGCGTGCAGTTCGTGCACCAGCGATCCGGGTACCTCGTCGCCCTCGGCCAGCAGTCGGCGCAGCCGCGCGGCCTGGACCGCGCACCTGATGCGCACTTGCGCGTCGCCCGGGTCAGCCGTCCCCGCCGCTAGCTCGGCGATCAGCGGGACGGCGCTTTCCTGCAGCGTCAGCCAGCGGGCATGCCGGGCAGCCCGGATGATCTCCGCGGTGGCGGCCCGGTCGCGCGCGGCGTGCTCGCTCCGCATCGCCGCGTCGGCCTGGCGGGCGGCGATATCCAGCGCCCTGACCCCCATGGCGATGGCCACCTGGGCACCGGTCGACCAGGCCAGCACGGCGAGGAAGCCGGCCAGGTCGGCGCGGTTCAGCCCGTCCCACACCTGTACGCCCAGGGTGGCCAGGGCCTCGGCGGCGAGGAAGCAGGCAAGCTCGGCGAACGGGCGGCGGAGCAGCACGAGCACGCCTATCCATCCTGCGCTCCCCCAGGCCCAGTTGACCGCCAGCATTTGGGAGGCCGGGCTGGCCGCCGCCGCTGCCGTGCTGGCGGCCAATGCGGTCACGGCCACTGCCCAGGCCGGGAGCCAGCCAGGCTCTCCGCGCAGCACCAGGACCGCCCCGGCGATGATCGCCAGCGCCATGACCAGCCACATGGCGCACTGGAAGGCGAACGAGCTGTAGGCCGGCCGGTTATGCAGCAGTTGCCCGCCCGCTCCGGCGAGATGCCAGCCCGCGACCAGGAAGAGCACAGCGATGGTGTAGGCCCGCTGGTAGCGGCCGGACATCGCCGCCGTCGGCTGCGCGGCGGTCATGCCGGCCAGCTCACGGTGATGGCCGTGCCCGCGCCGGGATGGCTTGCGATCGCGGCGCTGCCGCCTGCCGCCAGCATCCGCCCGGAGATCGACTCGCGGATGCCCCGGCGGGATGGAAGGGTGGCGGCCGGGTCGAACCCGCGGCCGCGGTCAGTGATCTTGACGATCGCCCAGCCCGCGCCGCCGGTGACGGTCACCTCCGCCTCGCCGGTTCCGGCGTGCTGCTCGACGTTGCGTAATGCCTCGCCGACGCAGGCGACGAGCTGATCGGCGACCGGAGACGGCAGTGTGACCGGGACCAGCTTCAGCCGCACGGCCAGGTCACGGATACTGGCCGCGGCCTGCTCCAGCTTCGGTCTCAGGTCAGTCAGTGGCGCAAGCCCTGCCGGCCCGGCCGGGGCGGCCGCGAGCTCTTGCAGCACGCGCAGGTCCCGTGCCGCCTGCCCGGTCAGTGCCGGGGACGGTCCGGCAAACGCCCCTGCCGCGACCATGGTCAGGGTCGACAGGACGGTGTCATGCAGCTGACGGTGCTGCTCCCGCTCGTCAGCGCGCCGGGCTTCCTCGGCCCGGATCTGCTGCTCGGTCTCCAGGCCGACCGCGACGATCGCGTCCGCTTGCCGGGCGCCGCGGCGGATCACGGCCACCAGCCCGGCGGCGACGATCGTCTCTACCATCAGCAGCCAGCCATCGGCCGGGTGGCCGGTGCCGAGGCCGTAGGCGATGACCACAATCGCGGCCGCAGGCAGCCCGAGCCACGGTCGCAGCGCGACCTGCAGAATGTACACCGACGTGCAGGCCAGCGGGAGCATCCAGGTCGTGTCGTCACTGATCAGCCCGGCCGGGACCAGGTGCTGCTGCGCCAGTGCCAGCGCAGAGATGACCGCGGAGTCGGCCAGGATGACAGCCCGCATCAACCCGGACCGCCGAATCCTCCAGGTGAAGAAGGCCGACCACAAGCACAGCATCACCAGCGTCGCGCCGAGCCACCAGGCAGAGATTTGCTTCGTGGCGGCCAGCACGGCGATTGCGGTGAACAGGACCGCGCCACCCAAGCGCAGGGCGATCGCATACCAGCCGGCCAGCCGGTTCAGGGCCTGGTCGGATGGCCCTTCTGATGGTGGGCGGCGTGCTCGCCTGTGGCGGCCGACGGAGGGCTGGATCCGCACTCCGACGGAAGCAGCTGCCGGTCTCACCGGACCAGTATGCGGCAGCACCGCGGCAACCGCAGCGGTGACATTTCAACATCTGAGCCGGGCACTGCGCGCAGGCGACGCGACTGTACGGAGGCTGGTGGCTTGCTGGCCGCGCTGACGGGCGGTTTTCGCACGCAGGTCCTGGTGACGGCCTGCGGTCAGCAGCTGAGCTCGTAAATCCCCCGATCGCCGATCGTCGCCAGCGCGTAGGCGCTGCCGCTCCCTGATTCAAACTGAGAACACATGTCGACGGCTGTCGGCGTACGGATGGCATTAAGCCCGCGAAACGCGGGGCGCTCTAGATGAAGGAGCGAACCGATGGCCACCGTTGATGCAACTGCTGGCGAATCCGACCGCCCCGCTGCCGGTACCGAACAAGCGCCCGCGGCCCCTGCCGTGGTCGGACCCCTGGCCGGCGACCCGTCCATCTTCGGCCTGGGGAGCTTCATCGCCGGTTCCGTGGCGCTCGGCCTGGGGCTGGTCGGCGTGGTGCCGTTCGGCGTCCTGGGCGCACCTCTGGCCATCATCCTGGCGGCCACGGCCGTGGGCCTGCTGATGGCCACGATCTGGTGCGCGGCCCTCGGGCAGAGCGCCGTAGCGGCGGTGTTCGGTATCTTCGGCACCTTCTGGCTGAGCTACGCGGTGCTCGTGCTGGGCCTAGACCACAACTGGTTCGCCATCGCCCCCATCGCCGCGCTTGCCACCGTGAAGCTATTCCTGCTCACCTGGCTGATCATCATCGTGATGCTGACCCTGGCCACGCTGCGACTGCCGTCGGCGTTCACTGGGGTCTTCGTGCTCGTCGACCTCGCCCTGTTGCTGCTGTACCTCGCCTTCGCCGAGGCGTCCGTGGCGGGCGTGCCCTCCAGCGGACTGCTCAAGGCCGGCGGCTACGTGGTGCTGGTATTCGCCGCGCTCGGCGTCTACCTCTTTTTCAGCGCCGCCGCCACGGGCACCGGCGGCCAGCCGCTCCCACTCGGCAAGCCCCTGCAGCATTGACCCCCCTCACGGGCACGGGCCGGTAACCGGCCAGCGCCGAGGTGCGGCGCGGCGCCGGCCGGCACCCGCACGTTTAATGAGTGGCGGCTACTCGCGTTCCCGGTCGGCTGCCTGGTCCGGCTAGACGCCGATGTGGTCGGGCTCCTCCTGCCATTCGACCCGTTTGCGCATGCCGAGCGCCCCGCCGAACGCGGCCGGGTTTACCACCGCGGGACCCGTGGCTGACGGTGGTAGTCGCCTCGCTCATCCCTGCGGTGCTGACGGGGCGACCCTGGGCGCTGATCCCTGAGCTGGGCAGCAGGTCCAGCGTTCAATACAGCGACGCCGGGTTCCTGGGCCGGAACAGGCCGGTGACCTGCAGCGAGACCGATGCCCCGCCAGACGCGGTGGCGGCCGTCAGCACCGAGCCCAGCGTCAGGTGCAGGTGGCTGGCCACAGCGGCTGGGAGTGCCACGGGAACCAGACCGCCGTGGTGCGGCGGACCTGGCCATGCCCTGACCTGAGGCGCAAGGTAGCCGTCAAGGCGACTGCAACAGGACCGTCCCGGCTCGTAGCGCACGCTTTTGCCGTAATCCCGCAGCGACGCTCACCAGTGCCCCGCCATCGAGGGCGCAGCAATTGCTCAGGGCTACCAGGAGGGGTCTGTATGGATCCGAACCAAGGTCCAGTCCTTCTGGATTCTCGCTGGCGTGCTCCTCGCCCCGGCCAGTCATGAGCGCGGTCTGGCGCCGTTGGTGTACGACGGCCGTGATCGTCGGCCTAGCCGCCGTGCCGCTTGCCGCCGGTCCGGTGCCCGCTGTGGCATCCTCTGCAACGGCCCGCCCTGTCCAGCACCGCATTAGCCCGGCCGCCGCAGCCGCGAAAAGGCGGGCCGAGGCGCTGGCGGCCGCCCGGGCCGCCTCCGCCATCGCTGCAGGCAGGTCGGATGTGATCGCGCGCGTGCGCTCGGCTGGGCCGGCGCTGTCCTTCAGCGACACCCCCGTCTCGCCGGCCAGCGCGCGGGCAGCAGCTCCACGCCTGCCCGCCCGGACTAAGCATGCTGCCGCAGGCCCGATCTCTGCGGCTGCTCAGGTCGTCGCGGGCCTGGTCCTGTTCGTCATTGGCGGGCTCGCCGGGGCCGGGTCCGTGCAGCTGCTGCGGCGGCGCCGGCAATACTCCCCGCGGCGGTCGGTAACGGGCGCGGGCGGAACGCCGGAATGGCTGCCCGCCCCGGTGCTGGTCGCCGCGCCGGACCCGCCATGCCCGCTCCTCGTGCAGCCGTCGTCCGCGCTGCTCATTGGGATCCTCGGTACGTTCACGATCAACGGCGCCCCGGCAGCACTCAAGCCCGCTCAGGGCCAACTGCTGCTGAGCCTGGCACTGAACGGGGACGAGGGCATGTCCAGTGCCCACATGTGCGACCTGCTCGGCCCCGATCCCGATCATCCCAAGCCAGGGGACTCCGTCCGCCAGCTGATCGTCCGCACCCGCAGGCAGCTCGGCCGAGCCGGCGACGGCCGGGAGTGGATCGAGCACCGCGGCGGCGGCTGGTACGCGCTGCACCCTGACACAAGATTTGACTGGGCCGACTTCGAGGAACTGAGCGAGCGCGGAACTCGCGAGAACGATCGGGCGGTGCTGTCCGGTGCCCTTGCCCTGGTTCGCGGTGAGCCGTTCCGCGACTGCGACTGGTGGTGGCTTGACCAGGCATTCCTGCGAGCCGTCGGGGTCCAGATCGCCGAGACTGCCCTCACCCTCGCTGAGCTGGAACTGATCGCCGGTGACGGGCGGGCATCGGCGCACGCCGCCCGGGTCGGCCTGGGCATCGACCCGGCCGACGAGCGGCTGTGGCGTGCGCTGATGCGCGCCGAGCATGAAGCGGGCAGGCCAACCGGAGTACAGGATGCGTGGAACGCCTGCCTGGCAGTGCTCGCGGATATCGCGCTGGATGGCCAGCCGCATCAAGACACTGCTGCGCTGCACCGCGAGCTGACCGCGTGTCCGTCCGGTGACGGCGTCCGCGCGTACCGAGAGCCGAGCCTCACCTAGACAGCGCGAAGGGGCCGGCCGGTCCGTGCGTCAGCTCTGAACCGTTGCTGACCGGAAGCTGCCCAGGGCCTCGGCCATCTCCGCCCGCACCGGCGCCCCGGATATGACCGCGTCGACCATGGTCAGGGAGGTGTGGATATGACCGCGGGCCCGGATATGGCGCACCGGGACGCCGGCGGCAGCCAGCGCCGCTGCGTAGGCTTCGCCTTCGTCGCAGAGGGGGTCGAACTCGGCGGTCACCACCACGGCCGGCGGGAGGCCGGCGAGCGTGCCCCGCAGAGGAGAGGCGTTCGGCTTCGCCCGGTCCGCGTCCTCGGCGTAGCGGTCCCAGAACCACCGCATGAGGGCGGCGGTCAGAACGAATCCTTCGCCGTTGCGGGAGTAGGAGGACCGGCCGAGGTCGCAGTCGGTGACCGGGTTGAGCAGCAGCTGGCTGGCGATGCCCGGGCCGCCGGCGTCGCGCGCAAGCTGGCACGTGATGGCCGCCAGGTTACCGCCAGCACTCCAGCCGGCCACGGTGAGCTGCCCGGGGATGCCGCCGAGCCCGGCGGCGTTGGCGGCAATCCACGCCGTCGCGGCGAACGCGTCGTCCGGCGCCGCGGGAAAGCGGTCTTCCGGCGCGTGCCGGTAGTTCACCGACACCACCACCGACCCGGTGCGGACGCAGAGGTCCCGGCAGAACGGGTCGTCCGAGTCCTGGCTGCCCAGCACCCAGCCGCCGCCGTGGAAGTAGGCGATCAGCGGGTGAGGACCTGCCGATGGCGGCCGGTAGAGCCGGTACCGGAGCTCGCCGCCCGGGCCGGGCAGCGCGGCGTCGGCGATCTCGCCAACCTCCGGGCCCGGGGGGCGGCTGGTGGCGATGGCCTCGGAGAAGGCCCTGGCGTCGGCGACGCTCATGGTCTCCATGGGAGGCAGCCCCAGCGAAGCCATAAGATCCAGCACCATCGCCACGTCCGGCTGGAGCCGGCGGATCACTCCGTCGTTGCACCGTGACCCGGCAGGCCCGTCGAGCCTGAACCCGACGAAGCCCTTCTCGAGGACCTCGTCGCAGGCCCGGCGGTAGGCGTCCACGCCGCCGACGTACGGCAGGAAGACCCTCGGCTTCCCTGGCACATTGGCTCCCATGTACCAGGAGTTCGCTCGCGGGTAGAGCGTGATATCGGCGCAGTCCTTGTTGTGCTGCACCCAGCCCGCCTCGGCCAGCGGAGTCGGCTCGATCCGCTCCAGATTCTGCGCCCGCAGGCGCTGCAGGCAATCGGTGATCCAGTCGACGTGCTGCTCGATCGACACCACCATGTTCGACAGCACCGACGGGCTCTGCGGGCCGGTGATCATGAAGAAATTGGGGAACCCGGTGGTCATCAGGCCAAGGTAGGTAGCCGGCCCGTGCTGCCATTTGTCCTCGAGGGTCACGCCGTCCGCCCCGGTGGCAGCCACCGACACGAGCGGGCCGGTCATCGCGTCGAAACCGGTGGCAAAGACGATGGCGTCGAACCCGAACGACTCCTCGGCCGTGTCGATCCCAGCCTCGGTGATCGCGACGATCGGTGTCCTGCGCAGGTCGACGAGCCGGACGTGGGGCAGGTTGAACGTCTCGAAGTAGCTGGTGTCCAGGCACGGGCGCTTGGTGCCGAACGGATAGTCCTTAGGGCAGAGCAGATCGGCGACGTCCGCGCCGCTGACGACCGCGCGCACCTTCTCCCGGAGCATCTCGGCGACGAGCTCGTTGGAGACTGGATTGACAGCCTGGTCGCTGAACACCCCGAGGATCGCGAACAGTTCGCCGGCCTGCCACGCGGCCTCGAAGCGCTCGCGGCGGACATCTTCGGGTGCGGTCAGGCCGCTGACGTCGGTGAGCTCGGCCGGTACCCCGCCCCGAGACCAGCGGGCGGCCTCGCGGTAGCCGTCGCGATCCGCGGCGAGCTGAGCGAGGCGGTCCGCAGACGGCGGGCCGTTGCGTGCGGGTACTGAGAAGTTCGGCGTCCGCTGGAAGACGGTCAGCCGGGCGGCTTCCGCCGCGATGAGCGGGATGCACTGGATTCCGGAGGAGCCGGTCCCCACGACCGCCACGCTCTTCCCGCTGAAGTCCACCCTGTCATGGGGCCACCTGCCGGTGAGGTAGACCTCGCCCCGGTAACGGCCGGCACCCTCGATGTCGGGCGTCTTGGGCATGGACAGGCACCCGCTGGCCATGACGTAGTACCGGCAGCTCACCTCGTAGCCGTGACCGGTGCGCAGCCGCCAGCGCCGGGCGGCCTCGTTCCAGACGGCAGCGGTGATCCGGGTACCGAACCGGATATCCCGCCGGAGGTCGTAACGGTCCGCGACGTGCTGAAGATAGGCGAGGATCTCCGGCTGGGTGGCGTACTTCTCCGACCAGGCCCAGTCTCTCTCGAGCTGGGAGTCGAAGCTGTAGGCGTAGTCGGTCGTGGGTACGTCGCAGCGGGCACCCGGATAGCGGTTCCAGTACCAGGTCCCCCCGACGTCGCCGGCCTCGTCGAACGCCACGGCGGAGAACCCGAGCCCGCGCAGCCGGTAGAGCATGTACAGACCGGAGAACCCGGCGCCGACCACCACGACGTCTACCTCGGCGGGCAAAACCCCGCTCCCTGACACAGTCATCGAATGTCCTCCCGCCGCGCCGCGGCGAGCCGCCGGGCCCTACCTCGCCTTCACTATTGACCCGTTGCCGTAAGCCGTCTAGATCTGCCGCTGGAACGTGACGGCCACGGCAGCCTGGGTTGCGTCCACGACTGTGGTGAGTGCGGGCCGTGGCCACGGCCTGGCTGGTCCGGGTAAGCGGCACCGTCAGGTCGGGTTAGCGTTCCATCAGGGCAGCCGGATCCGGGGCTTAGGACCCGGAGGCCCTGGCATCCTTGGGCTATGGACAAGGTGCTGACGCCCGTTCGCGACCTCACGGACTCTGATCAGAACCAGGCGGTGCTCGACGTGGCCTCCGTCCTGGTCGAGGGCGGCGCGGCGGCGGAGCATGTCGCGGACAGCCACGGTCCGGCGGTGGCGGCCGAAGCTACTGCCGCGGCTCGCTCACGCCGGCGGCTGGCCGAGCTCACCGCGCCGATCCACCTGACCGTGGTGTGGGCCATGTACGGCGAGACGGGCCGGATGGTCCCCCGTGCGGCGCACCCGCACGGGGAGGACTTTGTGCGGACCAAGGTCCGCCAGCTGGACTGGCTGGCCCGCGGCCTGCCCGGCGTCACATGGAGCATCATCGCCTGCGACGACGGCTGCCCCGACCAGCCCTCGAGTGCCGACCTCATGGCGGACATCGCGGCGGCTGAGGGCTACCCGGCGGAAGGTGACCGCAGCGTGACGGTCCTCAGGCTGGCTGAGGTGATCGGGGGCGGCAACTCGATCAGCCCCGCATTCGACCGGCTGACCTCGACCGAGCAGTCCCGGAAGGGCGGATCGATACTCGCCGGGCTGGCGGCCGCGGTCGGGACCGATCCGCCGCACGCGGACGGCACCGGCCGGCATGTGGTCTGCTACACCGACGCGGATCTGTCCGCGAACCTGGCCCAGCTGGGCTCGCTTGCGGCGCCTTTGGTGGCCGGCGACAAGGTGGCCGGCGCGCTCGGTCAGCGTTACGGGATCGACGGGGCGGTGCTGATCCGCGCCGACGGGCCCGTCACCGAGCCGCACAGCACCGGCGACAAGCCGGACAAGATCATCATCCTGTTCCGCCATTTCGTCCGCGCCTCGCTGATCCCCTCGCTGGCCCATGTGCTCGACACCCAGGCCGGCTTCAAGGCCTTCGACGCGCCCGCGCTCGGGCCGGTCATCCAGCAGATGACGTCCTTCAACGAGACCTTCGACGTGGAGTTGCTCATCCATCTCGCCCAGGACTACGGACCGGGAGCACTGGCAGTCGAGCCGATTGTCTTCACCGAGGACTTCGCTGCGACGAACTTCCCCTCCGTCGACCCCGGGGCGCGCCACCTGGCGATGGTTCAGCAGGTTGTGGATCTCTACGACCGGTTCGTGGCACCGGTCGCACCCGTCACTGGCGAGGCGGCCGACCTGCTCGCCCTGATCAGGGCGCTCGACCTCGACGACTATGTGACCTTGATCGAGCAGCTTCGCGCCGAGGACCGGGGTGACCTGACGCTGTTCGACCGGCGATGGTCCGTGCAGCACCTTCGCGACATCCTCCGCCGCTGACACCTGCGCGGCGGATGGCGCCGGGCTACTGGCGGGTGAATACCGCGTGGACCGCGATCGTGTTGTGCACCGACGCGATGCCCATCCAGTTCCACGTCAGGCCGAAGTCCGTCCGGTTGACCTGAAGCTCGCCGTCCAGCCACACCTCGCCATCGGCGCTGGAGACCTTTGCGTCGAAGGATTCCGGGAGGGTCTTGCCGCGGATGGTAAGGCGGCCGGTTATCCGAACGCCCCCGTCGGCCGGGCTCACGCTGTCGGCGGCAAAGGTGATGTCCGGATGGTTGGCGATGTCGAAGAAGTCAGCCGATCGCAGGTGCTTGTCCCGCGTGGAGTTCTTCGTGTCGATAGAGGCGGCGGCCACCGTCAGAACGCCGCTGGCGTCCCCGGCCGCCGTCACCGTGCCGTTGCCGGTGACCTGACGGAAGACGCCATGCAACGGGCGGAGCCCCCACGTGTGCCTGGTCGTCAGCCGGACCTCGGACCTGGCGGTGTCCAGGGTCCAGGACCCGGCGAACTTGCCGTCTTGCAGCATCGCCTGCAGCGCCGACGAAGTCAGCTGTCCCGACAGTTCCACGCCGTCCTCCCGTCAATTGATTCCTATATCAAAACTATTTTGACTTGGGAACCATATAGAGTGTGACCCAGCGGCGTCAAGCCGGGACGGTGCGTCGAGGGAGGACCATGACGGAGGGAGTGGGCACTCCTCAGCACTCCGCGATGTGCCTGCGGCTGATGCAGGCGTTCCGCCGTGTGAGCAGGGGAATGCGGCGGTGGCAAGATGGCGCCGCGCCGCCCGCGACCGCGCCACTCAGCCCGCGGCACGTCGCGGCGCTCGAGCAGCTGCTCGGCGGCCCGGTCACCGTCGGCGACCTAGCCTCCCGGCTCGGCCTGACCCTGCCCACCGTCAGCGGCGTGCTCGCCGACCTTGACCGCGCGGGCTTCATCGAGCGGCGTCCCGATCCGGCCGACCGGAGGCGCACGATCGTTCAGGTCATCCCCGCCCGGGCAGCCCTGATTGGGGAGTGGCTGGACGGCGCTGCCAAGCCCTTGGCCCGTGTCCTGGATAAGCTCTCCCCCAGTGAGCAGGAGACCTTTCTCAAGGCCATGGATCTGCTCGAAGCCGAGCTTTCTCGATAGGCGTATGAAATCAATATTCCGGCGCGATTCTTAGTTGCCGGATGATGTGCTGCGCAAAAGGCGGCAGGCGACCCAAATCTCTAGCGCCGCCACAAGTATCAGCAGCGTTCCCCACCAGAAGCCGTAAGAGCACAGAATGACACCGAGGACGAACAGCCAGAGGCCAGCGGCCATGGACACGCCGCCCCAGGCCTTGGGGTGCCGATAGGCACCTGGCCGCACCAGAAAACTAATGATCGAAGGTTGCGAGGGAGTAATGTTGCCATTCGATGCGTACATCGGAGCTGCCTCCTGGACCGGCGGGGACCGGTTATTCCGGTCATCTACATTTCAATTCTCGCCACTCGCCAGCAGGAGATCCACCGTGCAATCACCCGAATCCGCGGTACGGCTAGCACGGTCCCGAGAGTCCGAATGGCCGGTCAGGATTCCAGGTAGCGGAGGACGGCGAGCACCCGGCGGTGGTCGGCGTCCGACGGCGCCAGGCCGAGCTTGCTGAAGATGTTGCCGACGTGCTTTTCGACGGACCGCTCGGAGACCACAAGGATCCCGGCGATCGCGGCGTTGGAGCGGCCTTCGGCCATCAGCGCGAGCACGTCGCGTTCCCTGGCGGTCAGCGTGTCCAGCCCATCATTGCGGCGGCTGGCGTGCAGAAGCTGCCGCACGACCTCTGGGTCGAGGGCGGTGCCCCCGGCGGCCACCCGGCTCAGGGCTTCGACGAACTCACCGACATCGGCAACCCGGTCTTTGAGCAGGTACCCGACGCCCGCCGCACCGGCGCCCGCCGCCGCGCCGAGCAGGTCGGCCGTATAGCGGGTCTCGATGTACTGGGAGAACACCAGTACCCCCACGTTCGGGTGGTCGCGGCGGATGGCGATCGCGGCGCGCAGTCCTTCGTCGGTGTAGCCGGGCGGCATCCGGACGTCCACCACGGTGACATCCGGCTGGTACCGGTCTATCGCAGCCAGCAGCCCCTCGGCATTGCCGACGGCGGCGACCACCTCGTGGCCGCGGTCGGCCAGGATCTCGGCCAGGCCTGCCCGAACTACTGCCGAGTCCTCGGCGATCACAATCCGCATCGGGAGCTCCGGTTCGGTCAGGCGCGCGACGGCAGCTCTACGGTGACCACGGTAGGGCCGCGGGGCGGGCTGCTGACCCGGAGCCTGCCGTCTACGGTCCGTACCCTCTCGTCGAGCCCGGCAAGGCCGCCCCGGGCCTCGATGCGGGCGCCGCCGGAGCCGTCGTCGCTGACTCGCATCCGCAGCAGCCCGGGTGCGTGCATCACTTCCAGCGTGGCACGCCGCGCGCCGCTGTGTTTGGCGACGTTGGCCAGCAGTTCGGCGGCGCAGAAGTAAGCGATGGTCTCGATCGCGGCCGAGGGGCGCTCGGGCAGGTCGATGACCAGCTCGACGGGCACGTCGCTGCGTGCGGCGAGGGTGGTGAGCGCGGTGCCGAGGCCATGGTCCAGGACTGGGGGGTGGATGCCGCGGGCCAGGTCGCGCAGCTCGCTGATGGCCTCCTTTGCGCCGCGGTGGGCCGCGTCGACCAGCTCCAGGACCCGCTCCAGGTCGGCCTCCCCGCTCCCGTCGGCCATGCTGCCGAGATGCTCCAGTGCCAGACCCAGCTTCATCGCGACAGCGACCATCTGCGCCTGCGCGCCGTCGTGCAGATCCCGCTCGATCTCGCGCAGCCTCGCGGCCGAGTCGTCTACTGCACGGGCCCGGGACCGCTCCAGCTCACGCACCCGCTGTGGCAACGGGGCAACGAGCAGGTGGTAAGCGACCCAGATCTCGAGCGCCGCCACAAGTATCAGCAGCGCTCCCCACCAGAAGCCGTAGGAGCACAGAATGACACCGAGGACGAACACCCAGAGGCCAGCCGCCATGGACACACTGCCCCAGGCCTTGGGGTGGCGATAGGCAGCCGGCCGTACCAGAAACCTGATAATCAAGGGTCGCGAGGGAGTGACGTCGTCGCTCGGTGCGTCCATCCGAATGTCTCCTGTGAGCTGCGGTGCCGCCACTCCGGTCAGCTACATCTCATGCTCGCCGCGCGCGAGCAGGAGATCCACCGTGCGGACACCCGAACCTGAGGTACGGCTAGCACGGCAGCGTCGACGTCCTCGCGAGCCCCGCTCGCAGGCTCGCCCTCCAGGATGCCTGCCGGCGATGGGCCAATCTCAGCTAGGGCGGCGACGCGGCCGCCCTCAGACGAATTGCTGACCCCCGTCGATGTCGTATGTCGCGCCGGTCAGCGCCGTATTGACCATGATGTGGACGGCGAGCGCGGCCACGTCGGCCGGGCCGACCACGCGGCCGATAGGGAGCGTCGCCCGAAGCTCATTACGGCGTTCCTCGAGCTGGTCTCCGAGCAGCCTTGCCGACAACGGAGTGTCGACGAAGCCAGCGGCGATGAGGTTGACGCGGACCGGCGCGAGCTCAAGCGCGAGCGCCGCCGTGAACGGGGACAGCGCAGCGTTGGCAGCGGAGGCGATCCCCTGGCCGTGGCCGATGCGCCGGGCGCCGGTGCCGGCCATGGACAGCAGCGTGCCCCCCGGCCTCATCTGGCCGGCAGCGTTCTGCGCGACCTCGAGCACGCGCACGATGTGATCGCTGAGCGCATCGCGTACCTGGGCCGCGTTCATCTCGAGCAGGGGCCCGTAGGTCGGGCCGCCGGCGGTGACCATCACATGGTCGATCGGTGCGGCCAGGTCCCGGAAGAACCGCTCGAGGGCCGCCGAATCGTCGACGTCGAAGGCCGCGGTGCGTTGCGCGCCCACGTCCTGCGCCGCTTGCTTGAGCCGGTCGGGATTGCGGCCGGTGATGATCACCTCGGCACCCTCAGCCCGGGCGCGCCGGGCGGTCTCCAGGCCGATGCCCGAGCTTCCGCCGATCACGACGACGGTCTGCCCGCCCAGTTCCGTTCCGCGCTGGACGGCGCCGGGAGTGGCCGGGCTGGTCATGATCCACCTCCAGGGGTCCGGCTGGCCATCTGCGCGGCCATTGGCCCGGCCGGCACCGGCATGTCCGCGATCTTCATCCGTAGTGCCATCAACGCCGCGTTGTAGATCCCCGAGAAGCTCGGGAAGGGCTGGATCGTGTCGCTCAGCACCGCGAGCGGGACGTGGGCGCGGATGGCCAGCGTCGCCTGCTGCAGCCACTCGCCGGCTTCCGGCCCGAGCGCGTAGGCGCCGGTCAGGCGCTCGCCGTCGGACAGCAGCGTCAGGAACCCGTTGGACTTGGCGTAGTCGTGGGTGTAGGTGGCGGTCTTCGGCTCCTCGGACAGCGGCGCGGTCCCGCTGTAGGGCGCTTCGGTCGCGCCCACCGCCCCGGCCTGTGGATCGGTGTAGGTGACCCGGGGAACGGCTTCGTAGTTCGCCGGGCGCGCGTCGCCGGCGATGTTCGCCGCGACCACGTCGCCCTCGTACTCGCCGACGTGGGTCAGCGGCCAGATGCCGGTGACGTCACCGATCGCCCACAGGCGCTCGCCCGCGCGCAGGTGGTCGTCGACTTTGATGCCGTGCGGGTTGGCCTCGACGCCGACCGTCTCCAGGCCGATCCCCTCGACGCGCGGGCGCCGGCCGGTGGACACGAGCAGCCGGTCGCCGCGCAGCTCCTCCTTACCGCCATCGAGCTGCAGGACGTACTCGTCACCGTCCCGCCGCGCGGCCGTGGCGTGCAACCCGAGTTTCAGCTCGATCCCGTCCCGGCGCAGCGCTTCGGCGAGCGCCTCGCCCAGCGGTGCCGCCTCGCGAGGAACCACCCGGTCGGCACCCTCGATGATGACCGCCTCGCCGCCGAGACCCCGCACGATCTGCGCAATCTCGACGCCAGCGGGCCCTCCGCCCAGGATGAGCAGGCGGCGTGGTACGGCCTTCATGCTCGTCGCCTCGCGGGTGCCCCAGACGCCCTCGAGATCGCTCAGTCCCGGGATCGGCGGCACGAACGGGGCGGCACCGGTGGCCACGACGATGTGCTCCGCGGTGTGGCGGGCGCCGTCGACTTCGACCACGCCGGTGCCGGCCAGCTTGCCCGTTCCGCGCAGCAGCCCGATGCCCCGGCCCGCCAGCCAGCGCTCCTGGCCGGCGTCGGACCAATCCGACACCATGTAGTCCCGCCAGGCCAGTGCGGCCTGAACGTCGACCTGCGCGCTGGCGCCCACGTTGCGTGCGCCCTGCACCGCCTCGCCCGGCCGCAGCAGCGACTTCGACGGAATACACGCCCAATACGAGCATTCACCGCCGACCAGCTCTCGCTCAACCACGGCGACATGCAGCCCGCGCGCAGCCAGGGCCGCGGCGCAGTGCTCACCCGGCGCCCCGCCGCCCAGGACGATCACGTCATAGTCGCTCATTGAGGCAGCTCCGTCCCGGCCCGCTCGGCCACCATGTAGGCGGCGTACCAGTCGGGCCAGTTCGGGTCCGCCGCTCCGATGCGCTTCTCGTGCTCGCCGTGCGCGGCCGACGCGCGCCGCATCGCGCTCGCGAGGTCCGCCGCGGACGCGTACGCGGTCTGCCCGGCGTCCATCCTGCCGGGCAACCGGGTCGTGACTTCCTGGAACACCCAGGAATTGCCATCCGGGTCGCTGACCGTTACGAAGGAACCGTAGCTGGTGCGATCGGGCGCGGGCCCGCTGACACGCTTGAACGGCCCGTCGCCGTCGCGGACCCGGCAGATGGTCCCGGTTGCGCAGTGGAACGGCCCGCTGACCTCGACGCCGCGGCTGACCAGGTCGTCGTGCGCGGCCTGGATGTCGGACACGACCAGCATCGTGCCCTGCGCGGAACCCGGCGCGGCCGACGTGAGGTTCGCGCCGAACTGGACCGAGCAGTCCGAGCCTGGCGGCGTGAACTGGATCAGGCGGAAACCGTCGCCGGGCCGATCGGCGTCCAGCCTCCAGCCGAGCCTTCCGTAGAACTCTTTCGCGCGGTCGGCGTCGGAGACGGGAATGACGAGCACCTCGAGATTCATGTCCACTCTCCGGGCGCCTGGCATCCCACTCGTGTCGCTGCGGTCCTCGGTTGTGCTCATCGCGGGCTCCCTGGGGTGCGACGGGGATCATGTAACGCGCTTCACAACGGGTCATATCCCGCAGAAGATCGTCTGCCAATCCTGCCTTACAGCGCATCCTGCGCTTCCCTGCCCTGCCGGGCAGCTCGGCCAGTCCGCGCCCCGGTCTGCACAGCCCGGGGCCGGACTGGGCTACGGCGCCTTGCGGGCCGGCCGCCGGCAGCCGTTGTGGGCCGCCCAGATGGCTAGCGCGGCCAGCGCCACGGTCATCGGGATCTCGGCGAAGAAGGCCGCGGCCAGCGATTCATACCAGCCCGACCCGGCCGAGGCGGTCAGCACGTCGAACCACGCATCCAGCGCGAACAAGGTGGCGGTCACCGCCGCGACCGCTGACAGGTACGCCGAGCGACGGCGCAGCAGGAAAGCGGTCAGCACCAGTCCGATGATCTCCATCAGGTCCAGGCCCACCCAGGTGGAGGACCAGTTTCGCACCTGAGCCTGCCCCTGCAGGACCGCACCGAGCTCGAACACCCACACGGTCAGCCCGGCCGCGATCAGCAGCAGAATCGCTGGCAGTTTGCGCAGTACCGGCGGTTCGAGCCGCAGCAGGGACCTTATCCACGGGCCGGAGTGGAACCGAAGACGTCGCATGTGGCGATGCTGCCACCCGGTCCTCGGCGCCCGCATCGGGGAGAACCCTGACCTGGACCCTGAATTCCGGGACGGAGTCCGCGCCGAGGGTCGTTGTGCAAGCGCCGCACAGCTAACCGCCGCTCAGCCCGCGGCGGCACGCGCGAAGTGCCGTGTGAGCAGCTCGTCGAACTCCTTGGCCGGCAGCGGGTGCGAGAAGTAGTAACCCTGCGCGACCCGGCAGCCGAGCATCCGCAGGCCGGTCACCTGGTCCGAGGTTTCGACGCCTTCGGCCACCGCAGCTATGCCAATGGCATTGGCAAGCTCGATGACGGCCCGGACGATCGCCGAGTCGACACGGCTCTCCGCGACGCCCTTGACGAAGGCGCGGTCGACCTTTACCTCGTGCACTGGGAACTGCTTGAGGTAGGCGAGCGAGGAGTGGCCGGTGCCGAAGTCGTCGATGGCCAGGCGCACCCCTAGCCGGTTGAGCTTTTTCATGATGTCGCGAGCGCCGGAAAGATCTTCCATGACCATGGACTCGGTGATCTCGAACGTCAGCGATGCTGACGGCAATCCGCAGGCGTCGAGGGCCGCTGCGACCTGCGAGAGGAGCCCGCTCTCCTGGAACTGCCGTGGCGAGAGATTGACGCTGAGCGGGAACTCCACGCCGAGCCGGTCTCTGATCGAGCGCACCTGGCGGCAGGCCTGCTCGAGAACGTATCGGCCAACCGGCAGTATCAGCCCCGTCTCCTCCGCGATAGGGATGAAGTGCATGGGGGCGATCAAGCCGTTGACCGGATGACGCCACCGCACCAGGGCCTCCGCGCCAACGATCTGTTTCCCGTCCAGGGAATAGAACGGCTGGTAATGCACCTCCAGCTCGTCCCGCTCGAGGCCCTTGCGGAGATCGGCCTCGATTTGAAGCCGCTCGGCGGACCGGGTTCCCATTGAATGCTCGTCGAACACCCGGTAAACGCCGCCGCCGCCCTTGGCCTTGGCCTCGTACATGGCCACGTCAGCGTCGCGCAGCAGGTCATCGGTTGTCTTACCGGGGTCGGTCATGGCGATCCCGACGGACACGGTGGCGACCATTTCGTAGCCTCCCGACAGCACCATGGGCTGCTGCACCGCGGCGCAGATCCGTCGCGCGGCGATGACCGCCTCGTCCTGTCCCGCCACGTCCTCCAGCAGCACCACGAACTCGTCGCCGCCGAAGCGCGCGATCAGGTCGT